>Ga0265294_10002865_pt1 | contig 22404 bp, 20 predicted proteins | sample MunlanPumphouse3_FD_192504 | JGI IMG/M metagenome (GOLD analysis project Ga0265294, IMG submission 192504) | Groundwater microbial communities from a municipal landfill in Southern Ontario, Canada - Pumphouse #3 | ecosystem: Environmental > Aquatic > Deep subsurface > Groundwater | place... | reverse complement strand
TCCCTCTAAAAGAGATGATTCAGAGCGTATGATTCCTGCATGGCAAGTCATAATTTTAGAAATTTTCTTTTTTAAAGTTACATATTCAGGTAAATTTAGATCAATATTATAGAATTTCGGTTTAAATTCCGGAATGATATCTGGTTTTATATTTTTACAAGCATCATTTACAGCTCTATAGCCAAATACTAGGCATTCTATTAATGAATTAGAAGCAAGTCTGTTGGCACCCATAATTCCTGAAGCTGCTAATTCGCCTGTAACGTATAGTCTGTCAATATTTGTAGCTCCGTTTAAATTAGTTCGTACACCTCCTACCGTATAATGAGCTGCTGGAGCAACTGGTATGCGCTCACACATATTTATACCTAATTGTTGACATTTTTCATTGATTGTTGGAAACCTCTTTACGATTTTTTCAGGATCTAAATGTTTTAATGACATCCATACAAAATTTTGATGATATTTTTTCATTTGAGAATATATAGCTTGGGACACAATATCACGAGGAGCAAGTTCTGCTAATTCATGAATAGCTGGCATAAAACGTTTTCCGTCTTGGTTAATTAAATAAGCTCCTTCTCCGCGGACAGCTTCACTTATTAAGAATGCTTCAACTTTATCTGTGTAAATTGCGGTTGGGTGAAATTGTATAAATTCCATGTCTTCAATTTCACATCCAGCTTGGTAGGCTAGTGCTATGCCATCTCCAATTGTAGTGTTGGGATTTGTTGTTCTCTCATATATGGCAGAAGTACCTCCAAGAGTTAGAAAAGTATTATTGCCTAAAAATATTTCTTCCTCTTCGGTATTAATATTCCAAGCTCTCACACCGTTACATGTGTTATCAGTTTTTAATATTTCTAGTACACTTCTATTTTCAAATATGTCAATATTTTTACATTGCATCACTTTTGATATCATAAAACTAGTGACAAACCGTCCTGTGGCATCTCCTCCAGCGTGTAGTATCCTTTTCTTATGATGACCTCCTTCCAAACCAAGAGCTAAATGTCCATCAGTCATGTCAAATTGCATTCCTAACTTAATTAAAGTCTGTATTCGTTTAGGTCCTTCATTTACTAGAATATTTACTGCTGGGTAGTCACATAAGTCTCTGCCAGCTACAATTGTATCATCAAAATGCAATGATGGTGCATCACCCTCAGCAGTTACGGAAGCAATACCTCCTTGTGCAAAATACGAGTTACTTTCTGTTATACCAGATTTGGTCACAATTGCAACTCTACCGTGTTTGGATGCTTTATATGCAGCATATAATCCAGCCAACCCACTACCTACTATTATAAAATCGTAATAATTCATCTTAAAAATATATAAATATATGCGAAATTATAATTTTTTTAAGAATAAATGCTATTTTTGTAACAAATTATTTAATAATACTTGATATGATAGAGAAAAACACATTAGTAAAGGTAAGTTATGAGCTTAGAACTGCCAAAGATGGCAATGTATTAGAAATGGCAACTCCTGAAACTCCACTTGAGTTTATTAGTGGGAATAATCAAACCTTAAAAGATTTTGAATCTAATTTATTAAATTTATCTAAAGGAGATAAATTTGATTTTTCTATAAAAAGTGAAGATGCATATGGTGAAGCTAATGAAGATATGATAGTTGAATTAGAGAAAAGTATTTTTTCGTCAGTAGAATCTAAAGATATGGTAGTTGGAAATGAATTACCAATGGTTGATAGTACTGGACGTCACTTGAGTGGTCGTATTCTTGCTATTGATGATGAAAATGTAAAATTAGATTTTAATCATCCATTAGCTGGAAATGATTTGTATTTTTCAGGAATGATTATTGATGAAAGAGAAGCCACAGAAGAAGAACTTAATGCTATACATCATGATTGCGCTAGTTGTCAGGGATGTAATCACGAAGAAGGAAGTTCATGTAGTGGTGGTGAAGGTGCTTGTGGTGAAGGTGGTTGTTCTTGCTAAGACTTAATTATTATGGCTGGAAATAGTTTTGGAAATATTTTTAAATTAACTTCTTTTGGAGAATCTCATGGAGAGGCTATAGGAGGAGTTATAGAGGGTATTCCATCTGGATTTAATTTATCATTGGATAAAATCCAACAGGAATTAAACAGAAGACGTCCCGGTCAATCTAATATATCTACTCCTCGAAAAGAAGATGATATATTACAAATTTTATCAGGCATATTCGAAGGTAAAACTACGGGTATGCCTATTGGTTTTATTGTAAAAAACAATAATTCCAGATCTGCTGATTACTCCAAAATAAAGGATGTCTTTCGTCCTTCGCATGCCGATTTCTCTTGGAGAAGTAAATATGGTATAAGAGATTATAGAGGAGGTGGTAGATCTTCGGCAAGAGAACATATTGCTCGAGTTGTAGCAGGAGCTATTGCCAAACAAATATTAGAAGAATATAATATTTCTATTGTTGCTTATACTTCTCAAGTTGGAAGCGTTATTTTAAAGAAAAATATTTCTGGTTTTGGGGCTCATAAAGATTCTAATGGCAAAAGACTGACTGAAAAGGAGGTGGATTTAAATATTGTTAGATGCCCAGATAAAACTACTGCTAATGATATGATAAATCTTATCAATAAAGTTAGTGAAGATCATGATAGTATAGGTGGAACTATAAGCTGCGTTATTTATGGTGTTCCAGCTGGTCTTGGAGAGCCTGTTTTTGATAGGTGTCAAGCTTTGTTAGCTCATGCTATGATGAGTATTAATGCTACAAAAGGTTTTGAATATGGTAGCGGTTTCGAGGCTGCACATATGAAAGGTTCTGAGCATAATGACGAGCTCGTTTGTCATAATGATACAATTCAATGTGCTTCAAATAATTCTGGAGGTATTCAAGGAGGGGTTAGTAATGGTGAAAATATTTATTTTAAAGTAGCTTTTAAGCCTACTCCTTCTATAATGAAAACGCAAAATACAGTGGACATAAATAAGAATGCTTTAGAATTAAATATCAAGGGTAGACATGATCCATGTGTGGTTCCAAGAGCTATTCCTGTTGTGGAGTCTATGGCCGCTATGGTAATATTGGACCTCTTGCTTCAAAATAAAGTTTCTAAGTTCTGTTAAATAAATAATCAATCGTATTGTAAAGCTTAAATTAATTACATATCTTTGAGCCTAATTAAAAACAGTATATACCTTTCACAAATAATAATTGTATGGCTAACGTAAGAAGATTAAAAAAGGATGTTGATTATTTAATGTTTGCTATTGTAGCAGATAGTTTAAATATTGCAGTAAGAAAAAGTGATAAAACTGAAGAAATAGGAAAAATTGTAGAAGAAGCTCTTCATAATAGAAATTCTTTAAGAAGTAGAATAAGTGAAGGAAGAAGAGTTGAAAAATCAGGAAAAAAGAAACATTATAGAGCTGTTTTTAGTGATCTATTAAAATTGTCAGATGCTTCCTTTACTCAATTAAGCGAAATGGTAAAGAAATAGTTTTCTGAGCATTTATAACTTAAGAAATAAATTATCCGTAGAATATTATATAATATTTTGCGGATTTTTATTTTTTATGTACATTTGGGTAAAATTATACAATATCTAAATGTATATGTTAATATATATATATCATATTTAGAAAATATTATTGTAAATATCTAAATTTTAAAATAATGAAAACAATCCATTCTTGTGGTTTTATTTCCATCATAAAAAGTATTCTATTCATTTTTGTATTATCTGGTATTCCAGATTTCACTTATGCAGATGAGGGAAATCTACTAAATAATAAAAAATTTGTATTTAAAGTTGATATAAAAAAGGAAATAGGTCCAAAAATATGGAGATATATAAAAAAATCTTTTGATGAGGCTGATCGTTTAAATGCAGATTGTATTTTGATTGATATGAATACTTATGGGGGCATGGTTGTTTATGCGGATTCTATACGTACCTTAATATTGGAGGAAACGAAACCTGTTATAGTTTATATTAATAATAATGCAGCTTCAGCTGGAGCTATGATATCTATTGCCTGCGATAAAATCTATATGAGAGAAGGAGCTAATATTGGAGCAGCTACGGTTGTTAATCAAACTGGAGAGGCTATGCCTGATAAGTATCAATCTTATATGCGTTCTATGATTAGGGCGACAGCTCAATCTCACGGTAAGGATACTATTATAGAAAATGGTATCACATCCTATAAGTGGAAACGAGATCCTATGATAGCTGAGGCTATGGTAGATCAAAATATTTATATAAAAAATGTGTCTGATACTGGAAAAGTTGTAACTTTTACTCCTCATGAGGCTATTCAATATGGTTATTGTGATGGTATCGCAAATTCTGTAACTGAAGTATTACAAAAAGAGAATATAAAAAATTATAAGATAATAAGCTATAAAACAACTTTTTCTGATGAGGTAATAGGAGTTCTAACTAGTCCTATAATGAAAAGCATACTAATTATGCTTATTTTTGGAGGTATATATTTTGAGTTACAATCTCCGGGGGTTGGTTTTCCACTGGCTGTTGCAATAAGTGCTTGTCTATTTTATTTTGCTCCGCTTTATATAGAAGGTTTTGCATCAAATTGGGAGATAGTTATTTTTGCAATTGGAATAATTCTTATAATGCTCGAAGTTTTTGTTGTTCCAGGTTTTGGTATTACTGGTATTTCAGGCATATTATGTGTGTTTGGATCTTTGATATTTCCTGGAGATATTTTTCAGATTTTAGCGGAATAATATTTTCTTCTGCAGTTATTGTTCTGGTGAGTTCAACTATAGCTATTGTATTAAGTATATGGCTTGGTGCTAAATTGATTTCTTCAAAAAGATTTTCTTTTGCTTTACATAGTGAACAAAAAATTGAGAACGGTTTTATTAGTGTTAATATGAATAATATAAAATTAATAGGTAAAAAAGGAGTTGCTTATTCTGATTTAAGACCTGCAGGCAAAGTTATTATTGATGATAATATATATGATGCTATAGCTCTTAATGGTAAGTATATAATAAAGAATTCTGAGGTAGAGGTTAAAGAATATCATTCTGGGCAAATATATGTCGTGTGACTATATGTAGTGTATTATTTACTTTTTAATATACCATTAAAAAGTAAATCTACGTATTGTAAAATTGTAGTATAATTCCTAGCCCTATTTCCGACTATAATAAATGGTTGCTCTAAACTTTTTATCATAGTTAGAAATGTCAAGGAAAAATCTTTAGGCTCAGGTATATTAAATATTCCCTCAGCTACACCTTTGCTTATTATTTCTTCTATGATTTTAAGTTCATTTTTATCTATGCTTCTTCTTAAGTGTTCTACACTTAATCTATTAAATATAAAATCATATCTAATGTATTTATTATTTCTTACAAGTTTGTCAACTACATTGAATCTGGTTAGTATATAAAGTTTTAATTTTCTTTCAGGTTTGAGATTAGATAATCTAATTTGATTTAATTTGTTATTTATAATACTTACTTCCTCTTCAACAACATAGTGTCGAATTTCGTTTTTACTTTTAAAATGAGTATATAGAGTACGGCGACTTATTTTAGCCGCATTAGCAATTTCATTCATAGTTATTTTATGAATACTAATCTCTTTAAAAAGAGATTTTGATGCACGGATTATATTAAACCTAGTTCGTTCTACTTTTGATTTCTTCATTATTATATTTACTTATACCTTATAACGTCCTTATCTGTAATATTATTTCCACAAAGAATAATTAATCTTTCAATAACATTTCTTAGTTCACGTATATTTCCAGACCAACCATATGTTTTTAACTGCTTAATAGCTGAGGGTTCTAATGTTTTTTGAGGAATGCCCATTTCTTTACATATTTCTTCTAGAAAATGTTGAGCAAGTGGATCTATATCTTCTAGTCTATCTACTAAGGGAGGTATTTCCATAATGATAACACTTAATCTATGATATAAATCTTCTCTAAAGTTACCATTTTTTATTTCTTCTTTTATATTTTTGTTTGTAGCTGCAATCACTCTAACGTCTATATCTATATCTTTATCACTTCCTATCCTTGTTATTTTTTGTTCTTGCAATACTCTCAATACTTTAGCTTGAGCATCCAGACTCATATCTCCAATTTCATCTAAAAATATAGTGCCTCCATTTGCAATTTCAAATTTTCCTTTCCTTTGCTTTATTGCTGAAGTAAAGGCTCCTTTTTCATGTCCAAATAATTCACTTTCTATAAGTTCTGAAGGAATGGCAGCACAATTAACTTCTACAAAAATGTTTTTGTTCCTATGACTTTTCTCATGGAGGTCATGAGCAACTAATTCCTTTCCAGAGCCATTTGGACCTAAAATCAACACTCTAGCATCAGATGGAGCTACTTTATCTATCATAGATCTTACTTGATTAAGGCTATCAGAACTGCCTATCATTTGATATTTTTTATCTACTTTATTTTTAAGTGTAAGAGTTTCTTCAATTAAACTTGATTTGTCAGTTGCATTTTTGACTGTTATTAGTATTCGATTTAAATCCAAAGGTTTTTCTATAAAATCATATGCACCCTTTTTTATAGATTCTATAGCGGTTTCAATACTACCATGTCCTGAAATCATAATAATAGGAATCTCTGGAGCAAATTCTTTGATTTTTTCTAATACTTCAATACCATCCATTTTAGGCATTTTTATATCACAAAAAATCACATTTGGTCTTTCGGATTTGGTTAATGCCATACCCTCTAACCCATCTTTAGCTAATACGATATCATACCCTTCAAAAGTAAAGATATCTTTCATAGAATTTCTAATACTTTTTTCATCATCTATTACTAATATTTTTGACATAAAATTATTGTTTTGTAAGTCTATTATAAGTGTTGGTCTATTTATTTAAGTACCATCTACAAAATTATATAAAATTAATAGATAATCAAATAATAGTAGATGATATGTGCAATAAGAGATTATAGGAAAGTAAATAAAAAATAATATCTATTGCAACTCTTAATGAATATAACTATATTTGTGTAGCTTTAAATTTATATTTTATGAAGAGAATCATTTTATTACTAACTATCTGTTTACTATTTATTACTAATTCTAATGCCCAAAGGAAAAAGGTGGGATTAGTATTAAGTGGTGGTGGAGCCAAGGGAGTCGCACATGTGGGAGTAATAAAAGTATTGGAAGAGGCTGGTATTCCTATTGATTATATAGCAGGAACAAGTATGGGATCAATTATTGGAGCATTATATGCAATAGGATATAATGCTCATGAACTAGATAGTTTGATTAGAAAGCAAAATTGGGAATTTCTTTTAAGTGATAAAGTTTATCGTTCCGATCAGCCTTTTAACATGAAACTATTTGATGAAACCTATATTTTATCCTTACCATTTAACAATAAGAAGAAATTGACCTTACCAGCTGGTGTGGTACAAGGACAAAATATATATTCTCTTTTCACAGAACTAACTGTTGGTTATCACGATTCTTTAGATTTCTCTAAATTACCAATACCTTTTGCTTGTGTTGCTACAGACATGGTTAGTGCTAATGAATACGTTATTAAAAGTGGAAATTTGCCTCTTGCAATGCGTGCAAGTATGGCAATTCCTGGGGTTTTTACTCCAGTTAAAATTAGAGATAAAGTTCTCGTAGATGGAGGCATTGTGAATAATTTTCCGGTTGATGTGGTTAAATCCATGGGCGCTGATATAATTATTGGTGTAGATTTGGAAACTAGTACAGAGAAGCTTAAAAGCTTGAATTCCATGACGGAACTAATTGGACAAATGATATCTTATATGGGATCTAAAAGTTATAAAAAAAACATGCAAGAAGTCGATTTGTATTTAAATCCTGGACTTCAAGGCTTTACTGCTGCGAGCTTTGGATCAAAAGAGATAGATACCATGATATTAAAAGGTGAAAGAATTGCAAAAGATCATTGGAAAGAGATTCTTGCTCTAAAGAAAAAGATAGGAATAGACATAAAATCGGATTACTCATCCAAAATATTTAATTCAATAGTACATGACGATTCTATAAATATTAGAAATATTATTTTTAAGAATTCTACAGGGGAAGGGAAAAAGTGGGCAAAGAATCAAATTAATATAAGACCTAATACGAGGATTTCGCGTGATGATTTGGGTAAAATTGTAAATAAGTTATATGCTACCGGTTTGTTTTCTAAAGTTACCTATAAATTAGTTGGTACAAACTATAAGGATATGCTTATAGATATGCAGGAAAAATCCAGAAGTTCAGCTAATATTGGTTTTAGATTTGACTCTCACGATGCTGCTTCTATTTTATTAAATACGACACTAAAACGAAAGTCTTTTGGGGCTTCTCTATTTGCTCTTACAGCAAGACTTAGTAAAAATCCATATTTTAGAATTGATTATTCTTTTGGAAAATCTATATTAAATAATATACACGTATCGCTTAAATTGAGATATTTTGATTTTAATATTTACAAAAAAGGTGAAAAAATAGATAATGTGACCTATTATAATAATGATATTCGATTTAATATAACTAATATTATATGGAGAAATATTCAAACTAATTTTGGTTTGAGTATGGATTTTTATAATAATTTTTCTTCATTATCCGAATATGACTCCAAATTTAAGGATATGAAGCGGAAATTATATTTGAATTATTTTGGTACATTTCATTTTGATACTTTTGATTCTAAATATTTTCCAGAAAGAGGTGTACAATTTAAAGCTGAATATCATTTAATAACCGATGATTTCGTTCAATTGAATAATAGTTCACCCATAAGTATTTTTTTGTTTGACGTTAGAGGTGCTATTAAATTAACTAGAAGAGTTTTTTTAATACCATCATTAAAAAGTCGTTATGTTTCTGGTACAAATTCAGATATTCCTTTTCCATATATAAATTATATAGGCGGAAATATAGATGGTAAATATACTCCTCAGCAAATCCCATTTGTAGGAATGAATAATGTTGAAATTGCCGATAGATTAGTTATTACGGGGAAAGCTATACTCAGATATCGTTTAGGAGTAAATCATTATTTACGTCTTATTGTGAATAGTGGTATTAGTAATAAAGATTTTTCAAATTTAGAAAATGGACGGTTTTTAATGGGCTATGGTCTTGGTTATTCCTATAGAACTTTATTAGGTCCTCTGGGGATTACTTTAAGTGATTGTAATCAGAAAGGGAAACTTGGAGTTTTTTTCTTTTTTGGATATAATTTTTAATAACTATGAGAAAATTATTAATATTTTTTGTTGTTTTATTTGCAGCATGTAGTTCAGATATCACATATACTTCCTTATCAGGAGGTATTTATGGTACAATATATCATGTTAAATATAGAACGAACTCTATTCGTCCCAGTATTATGCAAAAGAATATTGAGAATGAAATGAATAAAGTTAATTCTTCACTTTCAATGTTTAATAAAAATTCTACGATTTCTGCTTTAAATTCTAATTCTACAAGAGATGTAGATAGTCTATTTATGTTTATGTATAAAAAAGCAAAAGTGGTAAATAAAGAGACTAATGGAGCTTTTGATATAACAGTAGCTCCGCTTGTGGATGCTTGGGGATTTGGTGTAGATACAGGATCAATGCCCTTAAAATCTAAAATAGACTCTATTATGGAATTTGTAGGTATGGATAAAATATTTATAAAAGATGGAAAACTAATTAAGGCAGATCCCAGAATAAAAATTGATGCTAGTTCTATAGCAAAAGGTTTAGGAGTTGATTTGGTGGCAAATTATTTAGAGAATGAAGGTATAGAAAATTACATAGTAGAAATTGGAGGAGAAATAAGAGCCAAGGGAATTAATGCATCTAAAAAAATATGGAGAGTTGGACTTGATAAACCCATAGAGGATAAAACCTTGTCAGACAGACAGTTACAAATGATATTAAATCTTAACGTTGGAGCCTTGGCTACTTCGGGAAATTATAGAAATTATATTAAAAGCGGAGGCAAACGTTATGGACACATAATTAATCCTATAACTGGAGAATCTCAACAAAGGGATATATTAAGTTCTACCGTTTACGCCAAAGATTGCATGACAGCTGATGCTTACGCTACGGCATTTATGGTGCTTGGATTAAAAAAATCACAAAAAATAGCTGAAAAAATTAAGGATATAGAGGTGTGTTTTATATATGATTCGAATGAAGGACACAAATTGTGGAAATCTAAAGGCTTTAATTTTTTATTGCAAAATAAGTAAAGTAATATGCAAAGATATTTATTTTTTATTTTTTTTATTATGTTTGAATGTTCTTTATGTAGAGCTAATAAAGAACACAATATAGGGGTGCTGAATCTTGAGTATAGAGTTGGGGTTTTAAATCCAGACACTTTGATAATTAATACAAAACCTATAAAAAAGATTAAAAGAATAAATAATAATGTATGTAGAAAAATTGATTATTTAGAGAAGCCTATTGGTATTATACCAGGAAATCGTATGTATCTTCCAGATAGTTTAAATCGTGAATTACTAGATATCAAGTATAAAAAGATGGAAATTTTTTTTTCCAAAAATAAATTGTTTAATAACCTATATCACTTGATATTTGTAGATGGTAATAAGGACTATAAAAGAGAGAGAGTTGATATTGTCCGCAGTGCGAATAGTGAGTCTAGATTTAAGGAGCATAATGGAAAAATAATTCGTTCTATTAAAGTTCGTGTATTATCTCCCTTTGAGGATTGTAATTTCGATAAAGTGAATTTTGTACATAAATGTGACACTAATTTTTTCTATACTGTAGGGAAGACACTTCACAGTAAAACAAGTAGAAATTATATATTAAAACAAATTACACTTAAAGAAGGTATGCGTTTTAATTCTTTTGAAGCAGCTGAAAATGAACTATTAATAAAAAAATTGAATAATGTATCAGATGCTATAATAGTAGTTACTAATAGTAGTGATTCTTTTGTGGAATTATTACTAATAGAAAGAGATAAATTCTCTTGGAGTTTGGATTTTGAAACAAATTTGACTAGTACTTATATAGCTGAAGTCGAAAATAGTAATCTTTTTGGAAGGGGGCATAATATTTCATATAAATTTGGTTATAGAGGAAGTAAGAATATAAAATACGATAATAAAATAGAATATAGCACCAAAAGTATGTGGGGTTCTCACCTAGATCTCAATTTGCAATATCACAGAAATTATAAAGAAAAATTTGCAAAATTTTTACTTAATAAAGAATTTCTTACTTCTGGTACTAAATTGGCAGGAGGAGTAGAAGTTATAAGAATGTTCTATTCAGATGATTTGCCAGATAAAACAAATATTCAAGATTTAGATACTTTATTTAATTATAGATCTTTTGATGCGTGGTCGGGTTATTCTCTAAGATTGAAGCCTAGATATAGTTATAATCAGAATCTGTATTTTACAACTAGATTTTATTCTATAATTTTTAATAAAAACGCTAAGAATACTTTTAAGAAAGACTTTCTTTTTTTTAATAGAATAAATACTCTTGTATCATTTGGATATACTAAGATAAAATACTATAATGCAAATCTTATCTATGATTTTGGAGAAATAGAGTTTGTGCCAACAGGTTTATCAGCCTTTCTATTAGGAGGATATCAACATAACGAAGAAGATGAAAATTTTTACTTTGGAACTCAATTTAAATACACTTATTTCAATCCTCAATCGGAAAGAATTTCTTCTTTTTATTTTGGTTTAGGGAGTTATTATAATAATAAAAAGCATTTAAATAGGGCTTTTCTTAAGACAGAAATTAAAAATATAAGTAATTTAATGCCATTTCTTTGGAATACACGTATAAGGATATTTAATAGTCTTTCTTATGATGCTGGCTATAGAAGATATCCTAATGAATATTTATATATTAGTGATGATGATATTAGAGGATTTAAATCTGATTCTGTAAAGGGTTTTCAAAAGTTATCTATGAGTGCTACTATGACAGTTTTTAATTCTTTTGCTGTAAAAGGTTTTCGTTCCTCTATGTCTTTTTTTGTAGATGCATCTATTATGAAGAAAGAGACCAAGTCCTTACTAAAGAGTCCAAATTATTGGACTCTTGGTCTCAAAATAAACATAAGAAATAATAATATCGCTTTTAAAAATATTAGTATCAGATTCAGCTTTTATCCAAAAACTCCTCCAGATATGAGTGGTATAAAATATATGATGACAAGTAGTCGTGAGGATAATTTTTACGATTATAAAGTTTCAAGACCTAATATAATAGAATATAAATAAATGTATATGAATTTGAATCAGGTAGATAATAATTTACAACATATTGTTTTAAATTTACTTTTAAAAACTTATATTTGCACTTGATTTTGTGTCATTGTAGTAATGAAAAAAATTAAACGTATAAAACGAATATGATTTTCTTTGCTTACATCCATTTTAGATGATGTTTAGAAGTTAATGAGAGAATGTAACTATATTGCATACGTTCTCGCTTTGTTTTATAAATTTATTGATGATAAAAAAAAATTTAAACGTATGAAAAATATTGTTTTATTTGGAGCTCCTGGCTCAGGAAAAGGAACTCAAGCCAAAAAAATCATGGAAAAACATGGTTTATTCCATATCTCAACTGGGGACATGATAAGAAAAGAGATAAGTGAGGGGACTGATTTTGGAAACATGGCTTCAGAAATAATAAATAAAGGTAATTTACTATCTGATAAGTTTGTTGTTTCTATGATAGAAAATGTTATAAAAACAAATCAAAATGATAAAGGTTTTTTATTTGATGGTTTTCCTAGGACAACAGTTCAGGCTGAAATGTTAGATAGAATGTTGGAAAAGAATGGTGAAAAAGTGAGTGTCGTAATGCTACTAAAAGTGCCTTATGATAAATTAATGACAAGGATGCTTAAAAGAGCAAAAGAAGAAGGTCGTCCAGATGATAACGAAAACGTTATAAAAAATAGATTTGAAAATTACAAAAATAAAACCCTTCCTGTAGCAACTTACTATAGAAAACAAAATAAGTGCAAAGAAATAAATGGTGACAAATCTGTTGATGAGGTATTTGAAACTGTGGAAAAAGTTCTATGCTGTATTTATTAAAATAAAGAAATAAAAAGAAATAGAAAATATAAACTATGATTAGTTATATTTTCTATTTCTTTATTATGTAGCTTCGATAAATTTTAGTTCTTATTGTTTTCTTAATCTATCAGCTAAAAGAGGAATGACTTTATTTACATCACATACGATTCCCAAATCAGAAACCTGAAAAATAGGTGCAAACTTATCTTTATTTATTGCAACTATAAAGTCAGATTCTTCCATACCAGCTAAATGTTGAATAGCTCCTGATATACCACAAGCAATGTATAAATCAGGTCGTACTGTTTTACCAGTTTGTCCTACTTGTCTATCGTGATCAATAATTCCTGCATCAACCATGGCACGTGAAGAAGACACTTCTGCCTTATCACCTATGACTTTAGCTAATTCTTCAAGTTGTTTGAAATTTTCTTTACTCCCAACTCCACGTCCTCCAGATATTAAAACTTTAGCTTCGGAAATATCAACTAATTCTTCTTGTTTTTTTACTGTTTCTATTACTTCAACAATGAATTTAGATCTGTCAAATGTTACTTTAAATTCATTGACTTCTCCTTTCCTACTAATATCCTTATCGTTTTTACGCATTACCCCTGGTCTAACTGTTGACATTTGAGGTCTATGACTTGAGCATTTAATAGTAGCCATAAGGTTACCTCCAAATGCTGGGCGAGTCATAAGAAGTTCTCTTTCTTCAGAAATTTCTAATTTCGTACAATCAGCCGTAAGACCAGTTCTTAGTCTTGCAGAAAGTCTTGGTCCTAAATCTCTTCCTATTGTAGTTGCTCCAAATAATACAATACTAGGTTTTCTAGTAGTAATAATTTGATATATAGCTTGTGCGTAAGGTTCTGTTAAATAAGTTTTAAGAGCTTTATCTTTAACATATAATACCTCATCAGCTCCATAAGCAATTAATTCTTCTTTATTTTGTATATTATTACCTAAAAGCATAGCAATTACTTTTTCGTTTAGGGCATCGGCCAAATCACGTGCCTTACCTAATAACTCTAAAGCTACACTTTGTATTTTATCTTCTCGTTGTTCTACAAAAACATAAACATTCTTATATTCTTTTATATCCATTGTATATATTTTATTATACACTCTGTTAAGATAACAGATGAGTATTATTAGTTAAATAATATATTTCTCTTTAAGTTTACTTACAATAATGCCTACTGCTTCTTCTGGACCAACTTCAAACATTTCACCAGGGGCTTTGGCACCTCTACTAAAAGATTTAAAAACAGTGGTAGGAGATCCCTTTTTACCAATTTTATCTTCAGATATATGAAGTTTGTCGAAACCCCACATTTCTACTTCCTTATGATATACCTCTACAATACCTTTAACGGACATGTATCTAGGTTTATTAGCTGTGGCAAGTACTGTTACAACTAAAGGTGCATTTGCTTTAAGTAATTGATAACCTTCTTCTGTAGCTTTTTTGACTTTAAATGTTTTTTTGCCATCAAATTCAATATTTTCTACATACGTAACTTGAGGTAGATCTAAATGTTCAGCTATTTGAGGTCCCACTTGAGCAGTATCTCCATCTATAGCTTGACGACCAGTAATAACTAAATCGAAGTCTAATTGCTTAATAGCTGCTGCAAGAGCGCTGGAAGTAGCAAGTGTATCTGCTCCTCCTAGTTTTCTATCTGTTAATAAGATTGCCTTGTCAGCTCCCATTGCTAAGGCTTCACGAAGTATATCATCAGCTTGAGGTAAACCCATTGATATAACTGTAATTTCAGCTCCATATTTATCTTTTAATAATAAAGCTTCTTCTAGTCCTCCTTTATCGTCAGGATTCATAATACTCTCAACTCCATCACGAATAAGAGTCCCCGTTTCGGGATTTATTTTTATTTCTGTTGTGTTTGGAACTTGTTTAATACAAACTACTATTTTCATTTCTTTATTTTTTAGTGTTGATAGTATTGTTATTTTAACAAACTAGCTGCTATTACCATACGTTGAACTTCGGAAGTACCTTCGTATATTTCGGTTATTTTAGCATCTCTCATCATTCTTTCTACTGGATATTCACGGGTATATCCATAACCTCCGTGGAATTGTACTGCTTTTGTTGTCATTTCCATAGCTGTTTCGGCTGCATATAGTTTGCACATTGCAGCTTCAGAAGAGAAAGGCAATTTTTGATCTTTTTTAAAAGCAGCAAGTCTAACTAAAAGTCTAGAAGCTTGAATTTTTGTTTCCAAATCGGCAAGTTGGAATTGGGTGTTTTGAAATTTTGCAATTGAACGCCCAAATTGTTTACGCTCTTTGGTATATTTCACTGTTTCATCCATTGCTCCTTGGGCTATTCCAAGTGCTTGTGATGCTATACCAATTCGACCTCCATCGAGTGTCTTCATGGCAATTTTAAAGCCTTTATTAATTTTTCCAAGTAGATTTTCTTTGGGTACTATGCAATTTTCAAAAATAAGTTCGCAAGTGGCTGAACCTCGTATTCCCATTTTCTTTTCTTTTTTACCTATGGAGAATCCAGGCATATCTTTTTCTACAATAAATGCTGAAATTCCTCTATTGCCCTGAGCTTTATCAGTCATAGCAAAAATTATATATACGCTTGCATAACCAGCATTTGTTATAAATATTTTTGTACCATTAAGAATATAATTATCACCATCTTCTACTGCCATTGTTTGTTGAAGGGCAGCATCTGTTCCAGCATTAGGTTCTGTAAGTCCAAATGCACCTAACCATTCGCCTGAAGCAAGCTTTGGAACATATTTTTTCTTTTGTTCTTCTGTACCATTTTCTAATAATGGTGCAATACATAATGAAGTGTGAGCTGATAATGCGACTCCAGTTGTAGCACAAAATTTTGATATTTCTTCAACAGCTATTGTATACATTATATTATTTCCTCCAGCTCCTCCGTATTCGACAGGTACTGGAATACCCATTAATCCTATTTTAGCCATTTTTTGTACGGTTTCAATAGGAAAACGTTCTTCTTCATCTATTTCTGCGGCTAAAGGTTTTACTTCTTTTTCCGAGAACTCTCTTACCATTTGTTGAAAGAGAGCTTGTTCTTTTGTAAGATCAAAGTTCATATATGAAAATTAATTTTATTAATATTTATAAAATCCTTCTTTTGTTTTTCTACCAAGTAGATTTGCTCTAACCATTTTTCTTAATAATGGATGAGCTCTATATTTGTCGTCTCCGAATTCTTTATGTAATACTTCCATAATTGCAAGACAAACATCTAAACCAATTAAATCTCCAAGAGCTAAAGGTCCCATAGGATGGTTTGCTCCGAGTTTCATAGCATTATCTATTTCTTCTTTTGTGGCAACTCCGTCTGCAAGTATGCCAATACCTTCATTAACTAATGGTATTAATATTCTATTAACGACAAAACCTGGAGCTTCATTCACTTTTATAGGTTCTTTGCCAATAGATAAGGCTAAATCAAAGACCTTTTGGAATGTATCTTCGGAAGTTTTTTGTCCTTTAATAAGTTCTACTAATTTCATAGCTGGAGCTGGATTAAAGAAGTGCATTCCTATAACTTTCTCTGGGCGTGAAGTCAAACTTGCAATTTCTGTAATTGACAAAGAAGAGGTATTTGATGCTAAGATTGTTTCGGGTTTACATACTTTATCCAGGATTGTAAATATCTCTTTTTTCAATTCCATATTTTCAATGGCAGCTTCTATTACCAAATCGGCATCTTTAAATGTATCGTAATTAGTGGTCGTACTTATATTGGCTAAAGTTTTGTCCATTTGCTCTTTAGTTATTTTTCCCTTTTCTACTCGTCTGTTTATAGATTTGGAAATTTTAGCTACTGCTTTTTTAGCACTAACATCACTTCTACTTTTTAGTACTACGGCTACACCTGCTTGAGCAAATGCTTGAACTATACCAGAACCCATTGTTCCAGATCCAATTACACATATTTTCATAATTATAGTTTTTAAAATTTTATTTTTTTATTCGTTTGTAAAAAATGCTTTGCGTTTTTCTATAAAAGCATTCATACCTTCCTTTTGATCATTTGTCTTAAAGCAATTAGAGAATAATTTATTTTCTAGCAAAATAGCTTCTTTGACTTCTAAATCGTAATTCTTATTAATGCTTTCTTTAGCTTTTTTTACTGCAAAAGGAGCATTGCGATTTATTTTACGAGCTAAATTTAAGCAAAAATCTAATAATTCATCTTGTTTTAATACATGATTGACTAAACCTATTCTCAGAGCTTCTTTAGCATCAATATTAGTACCAGTGTATATGATTTCCTTGGCATAAGCTTGTCCTATAATTTTACTAAGTCTGTAAGTTCCAGAGAATCCAGGTATAATTCCTAGCTTCACCTCTGGTTGTCCAAAAATTGCATTTTCAGATGCAATTCTTATATCACATGCCAAACTAAGTTCACAACCTCCTCCTAGGGCATATCCATTTACTGCTGCTATTACAGGAATATTCAGATCCTCTATATTTTTAAATGTACTAGATCCTAATTTTGCAAAATCAAGAGCTTCATTTTCATTCAAACTAAGCATTTCAGAAATATCAGCACCCGCAACAAAAGATTTATTTCCATCACCAGTTATAATAAGAACTCTTACAGCTTTACTTAATTGAGAGATAAAGGAATCTATTTCTTTTAATATTGTGGAATTAAGTGCATTTAGAGTGTGTGGAGATGATATTTTAAGTATACAAATACCATCTTCAGATACTTCTGTTTTTAAGAATTTGTATTCCATATCTTAAGACTGTCTAATAGGTTTTAAATCTGGAGAAATAATAAGTTTTGCGCTTGTACATTCTTGAACTTGCTCAATTGTAAATTCAGGATTTATCTCTCTTAATTCTATGCCTTTGGGTGTTATATACATTACTCCCATTTCTGTTACTATCATATTTACTTGACCTGCTGCCGTAAGTGGTAGTGTGCATTCTGGTAATATTTTAGGATTCCCATGGGCTGTATGTGTCATAGCTAGTATTACTTTATTAGCTCCAACTAATAGATCCATAGCTCCTCCCATGCCTGTCGTTTTTTTACCAGGTATGGTCCAATTTGCTAGATTACCTTTTTCATCTACTTGCATAGCTCCTAGTATAGTAACATCAACATGACCTCCACGTATATAGCCAAAAGAAGTAGCACTATCAAATGTAGATGCACCAGTTAAAGCTGTAATATAAGCTCCTCCTGCATTTGTCAAGTATTTATCCTCCTTGCCTTCTTCTGGAGAACCTCCCATACCAAACATTCCATTCTCTGATTGTAAAATAACTTTTACATTTTCAGGTAAAAAATTAGGAATCATTGTTGGTAAACCTATACCAAGATTTACTATATATCCATCTTCTAATTCCAATGCGCAACGTTTTGCGATAACTGTTTTAATTTGATTTTTGTCCATAATATCATAAATTTTATTCTCAATTATTTATCCGTTTAATCTTTTATCTAATTCTTGTGCTACATAGGATGCAACATCATTAGCATAGGTATTCATACCAAATCCAGCATCATAACCTAATTCTTTTGCTAATTCATGAGTAATACGAGGTCCTCCACATACTAGTATGACTTTATCTCTTAATCCTTCTGCCTCTAGTAATTCTACTAATTCTAATAAGTTCTTTATATGTACATCTTTTTGAGTAACTGTTTGAGAAACTAGTAGGGCATCTGCTTTAAGTTCAATAGCCTTTGCTATAAATTCTTCATTACTTACCTGACTACCCATGTTTAAAGCATCTAACATTTTATAACGCTCCAGACCATAATGTCCCGCATAGCCTTTCATATTCATAACAGCATCAATACCAACGGTATGAGCATCTGTTCCCGTACTAGCTCCTATTGCTATTATTTTACGTCCAATATGTTCCTTGATATAATCATCGCATTCTTCCATGCCCATTACGTCACTTTCAACTTTAGGAACATGTATATTTGTATAATCTACAGTTTTTGAACATTCACCATAACAATTTACAAATGTAAATCCTTTTGTAAGTTCTTTATAAAAAACTATTGACGGTTTTTCAAATCCAAGTTGTAATAGTAATTGCTTAGCTGCCTCGCCGGCTTCTGGTCCGCAAGGTACTGGTAAAGTAAAACTTAACTGAACTTTACCATCATTCATCGTATCTCCATAAGGCTTGATTTTTTTAAGATCTAGGGTCTTATCAAAATCTTTACCTTCCATAGAATATAATCCTCCGCTCATAATATATTATTATTTATTATTATTATCCTTTGCCTTTTAATAGTTCTGTATAACTATTAAAATAATTTTCACCTTTTAATACTACTCCAGAAAGACCTTTACCTCCATCCATAGGACGTTTTACATCGGCGAATTTTCCTTTTGAAAGAGCTATAAATAATCCTTCTTTTTCCAAATTCTCCAGTAGTTCTATAGCATTATCAACGACAGTTGCTACTCTTTTTTGAATTATACCACCTTCTTTAAAAGTAATTTCATCTCCAATATTTTTCATATTATTAAAAATATATTGAGCATTTTCTATAGATAAAAATCGATCACTCATAAAGGGAGTATGAAGAGCTTCAGTAGGCATTCCTAATAATTGTATTCCTTGATGAGTCCATATGCCGATCATATTGAATAAGGCGTCCTGAACATGACCTTTAAATATGTTTCCAGTCATAAATTTGGTAGGAGGCATGTATTTGGGAGTTGCTTTAGGAAAAAACTCTCTTATCATTTCTGCTTGTCCAAGTTCATATAAAAAACCATTAGTTAGCTCAGGGGTCATCTCAAACGCATGTCCAAGTCCCATTTGCTCTTCTGGAAGTCCAGCCATTAAGGCTAATTGCTCATTAATACAATCTGATGCTAGTACGGTATGAGCTTCATCAAAAGCGTCAGCTGTTGTAAGATAATTATCTTCTCCTGTGTTTATAATAACGTCTGCATAGCCATTAATTACTCTGGAAAAATACTGGTCTATCATGGTTCGTTTCATATTAATATCTCTAAATAGAATTCCATAAAGAGCGTCATTTAACATTACGTCGAGACCTTCTAAAGCACCCATAGCTGCTATTTCTGGCATGCATAATCCAGAACAATAATTACATAAACGTATGTATTTACCAACTTCTTCACCAACCTCATCAAGAGCTTTACGCATTATCCTGAAATTTTCTTGAGTAGCCACAGTTCCTCCAAAACCTTCTGTTGTGGCTCCGTAAGGGACATAATCTAATAAACTTTGTCCCGTGGTTCTAATTACTGCAATAATATCAGCACCTTGACGAGCACATGCCTGTGCTTGTATGACATCTTCATAGATATTACCAGTTGCAACGATGACATATAAATAAGGTTTAGGACCTTCGCCTATTGTTTTTATATATTCCTTTCGCCTATTTTTACGAGCATCAATTTTCTCAATACTACTTTTTATATATGGTACAAGAGCTGTTTTTATTTCTTGTATATTATTTATCTTTAATTTTGTAATGTCGAGCTCTTCCTTAGATATTTTTTCGGCTATCTCTTGAGGACTACATTTCGTTTCTATTATAGCATTACCTAAAAAGAACATAATCCCTTCTCCTAGCACCCCAGCATCTTTTAATTGATCTACAATAATGTTGGGCATGGGTACTTCATTTTCGTCTATACCATCAATTCCTAGTAATCTGGCTATTGTACGTTCGACAGAAACAGTAGTATATTGTTCGACAAATGTTTGAACCTCATCGGCAATTTTTTTGGAAATTGCTTTTGCATGTTTAACTTTTGCAAAATCTAATCCAACTTTACTTTTTTGTTCGTTCATATTATATATTATTTGTATTATTATATTTCAATAAATATTTAGTCTTTTCAATAAATTCTTTATCAACTCCAAGCATTTCTGCTATTTTAATAGCTTCTTGAGGACTACTAGTTCCATTATCTTCTATTAAAGAGTAATCTATACATTTTTCTATTGTATTATTTTCTGTAATTATGGCATTCTCTTTTAATCCTTTTACTTTTAGTCTTCTACATTTAATAAAAATATTATCATAATGAGTTGTGATAAAACTTCTTATATTTCTTTCTTTTAGAGTTTCTAACATGGCATTTACTATTGCTTTTCCTTCTGTTGGATTTGTTGTTCTTGCAAGTTCGTCTATTAAAATAAAAATATTAGAATTTTTGTTTGTCTCATAAATAATCTTATTTACATTTTTCATTTCGGCAGCAAAAGACGAGAGACCTTGAAGATAATTTTGTTCATCCTCCATACAAATCATTATTTTATCTACTAGTACTATTTGAGCTTTAAGTGCTGGTAAAAAAAAACCAAATTGGCATAAATATTGCGAAAGAGCTAATGTTTTTAATATGACGCTTTTCCCCCCCATATTAATTCCTGTTATAAGATTTGGACACTTACCAAACTTTACATCTATAGGTTGATATGTTTTATTTTGTAGCCTTAATAATTCTTTAATTTCAGGATTAAATATTTTTGTATAAGAAGTTTTAAGTTCTGAAATCTCTGGTTTACATAAACCCAATTTTATTGCTAAAACTGATTTTGCTATAAGAATATCGAGATAACTTACCAAATCTAGTGCTAATAGTATATCCTTACAATGTCTTTTTAGTTTTTTACTTAATCTTTTTCTTATCTGGTCTTCAATCTCTATAGATTTTTGAAATAAATCACTATCATTCTCTGTGTTGGACAATTGTTTCCTTAATGCTGTTAATTCTGAAGAATAAGCATTATAGATATAAAATGAATATATGTGACTCTTTTCGGGATCCAAGATGTCTATCACAGAATTTAAGTCCGGAAGATTGATAAGTTTAAAATCCTTTATTAAAAGACTAAGATTTTCTGTTATTAATGCAAAACATTTTATATTAAATAGTTCTATATCGTCCGCTACAATGCCTTTTTGAATATTTTTGACACTTTCTCTAATATTAAGCACATGAGATAATAATTCGGATATTTTTATAAATGTGGTAGAATTATTTTTATCTTTTAATAATTCTATAGTTTTTTCCGTTAAATTAAATTCTCTAGTTAATTTATTAGAATCTACAATAAAAGGGAGTCTATTGATATAGTAATTTGCTAAAGCAGATTTTATATCAAGTTGCTTTATAATATATAATCCCCCCAATTTTATAAAATCAGATTTATTTAATGTCAATATTTCAGAATCGTTATTTTTCATATTCAAATGTTACATGTCTTTTACGTCGTATACGGGTAAATTTATATTTTCACTCAATACTTTTCTTGTTTTTTTACTATCCAGTGTATAACCTTCA
>Ga0265294_10002864_pt1 | contig 22416 bp, 21 predicted proteins | sample MunlanPumphouse3_FD_192504 | JGI IMG/M metagenome (GOLD analysis project Ga0265294, IMG submission 192504) | Groundwater microbial communities from a municipal landfill in Southern Ontario, Canada - Pumphouse #3 | ecosystem: Environmental > Aquatic > Deep subsurface > Groundwater | place... | reverse complement strand
CCCTCACTATCTGTCCATTGCTCCAAATCACAATCATAGTACCTGTCTTTAGAGGGTGTATGGGTACTAAATGATCCTTTTTGCCACACCGAGGTGAATAGATACAAGCCATAGATATCTGAATAATACAAATTGGCCGGAACAAAATAATCGTCTTCGTTGATTTTCTTTCCCTCCCTGATATCTCGCGCTCTTTTTTCCGCCATGACCATTTCCGCAAACTTATCCATTGCTTTTGCCATCATTTTGTCCTCGTCCACCGCCTCTTGTGAACGAATCGGGATCATCCATAAAGAAGTGTGGCAGCCGTGGATAGGCAGATCATCCGAAACCTCCGAGGTGGATATGAGTCTCAGAGCTTTATTATCTTCGTTCCAACAGCTTCCCCATGTTTCTGACCGGCTGGAATAGGTTATCGGAAAAGAACCTTCACCCGCTGCATTTTCGTCGACAACGTTACCCCCTGTTAATAAAATATTCGCATTGGCATCCGTGTATTCCATCAACATTTTCTCACTACCTGCCAGCATACCAAACCGGTCAACAAAGAATGTAAATACCTGGTCGGAAGTAAAGGTCTCTTCACTCTCATTTGCACCGACCACTTCCCCATCTCCGTCAAAGTTTTTTGTGGTTGTGACCGAGCTATACGTCACTGTACCCTTGAGCGTAATTTTCTTCCAGGCATCCTGAGCATTCACGGGCGCTATGAGCATAAAAAGAAAAAGTGTGATAATGGTTAGGATTAACTTTTTCATCTTATTAAAATTGTTTATTTATATGGTGTAATATGCCTTCCTAACGGCAGACAGGGAACTCGCATTATGTTTTAATCATAATCGTTTGTGATTATACAATCATGCTCGTTTTATAAGTTATAATTTTCTGAATTCTACCCTTCTATTACGAGCTTTGTTTTCCGGATTGTTGTTTTCAGCAATAGGTTGGGAAGATCCATATCCTTTTGTGGTCAATCGGTCTGCATGAATGCCTGAGTTTACCATGACACTTTTCACAGCATCGGCGCGTTCCTGCGAAAGCAGATCATTTCGCTGGGTTGTTCCATCGCTGTCTGTATGTCCGCCAACTTCAAACTTTAAATCCTGATTTTCTTTCATCATTTTTACAAATTCGTTGATTGTACCCATGGATTCGGGTTTAAGAGTGGCTTTATTCACATCAAACTGAATTCCGTAAGCAATGAATTTTCCTTCTGTAATCACCTTGTTGTATGAATCAGAACCGCCGGCTGCTATACGAAAGTTTTTAAACATGACGGGATGTTCAGGGCTGGTCACTTCTATATCCAACTGAGCAGGTGCTCCCGGTTCTATCTGGTTTGAAATGCCAATCCTGTGTTGATCTACATACAGTTTTCCAATATTTTTATTCACATAAACCGCTACGCGACGCCAGTTATTTTGTGTGGTATTGACAGCCTCGGGTGCAAACCTCTTGCTACCGCCGCCAGACCAGTCGTCATTTTTGAAAACGCCAAATTCATAATGAGCATCGCCCGACAGGCCGGAAAAGCTTATTCTTACCGGAGCGGTTGCGCCGCCGTATGCCCCGACGGTTTCATCTTTTCCCCGAAAATAAAGGGTAATTTCTGAAGCGTCTGTCGAGGTGTCGACTCCACCGTTTGACAAGACATCAAACTCTAACGTAAACTGTTCGGGCAAGTATGATTTTTCTTCCATAAGGGGATTAAAGTACACTCTGGAATCACCGGGTATATACAAAACTTTTTCTCCGTTGTACGTTTGTATTTCAGCATTGCCCTCATCAATCAGCATTCTACCGGGTATTTCAGCGTCGGCTTCACCGGCCATATCATAAAAATAAATGATCTTATCGCCTGGCACAAAATCGTAGTTTTTAAAGTTCTGCAGTGTGTTGGGGATTTCGGGTTTTTGCGATGCAACAATAGTTCCTTTTGTGTCTGCTTCTTCCTTTTCAGGCGCAAGATTCATTTTATCTGCTTCTTCCTCTGCAACTTTCTGTGTTTTACCTTTTTCAACTACCTCTTCAGCTTTATCGAATGTTTTGTCTGCTGCTTTTTCTGTTTTGTAGACAATTTTATCCTCGGTTATCTCTTTTACTCTGTTTTTGACCCTTTCCAATAGTTGACAATGTACACTCTGGTTACCGATAATCAGTGCACCCAACAAGAAAGTTATTCTTATTATCTTTATCTTCATGATTTAATTAATTTTAGTTATTAATAATATGAAGCAAATATATGGCAGGTAAGAGTCCTTCCATTGGAAAAAAGTCTCAATTTATTTTTTTGCCAGAAGTGCCGCCGGAAAATATTTTCACAATAGTCAGATTGCGTTTAAAAAAGCAACCTGGTGTTTCGCCGACGATGGCTTTAAAATCGTTGATGAAATGAGATTGGTCAAAATAATTACCATGAAAAACCAAATCCTGATAATCTAAAGCTTGCTCTTCCCTAATTTTGATCCACAGATAATTAAACCGAACTATTCGGGCCAAGGTTTTGGGGCTCACTCCTGTACGTTTAATAAACTTACGCAATAAAGTACTTTTACTGGCAAAGCATTCCTGCATAATATCTTTCAGCGGATGTGTAATGCTCTTTTCAAGTATCTTATCGTAGAGTATATCTACCGCATCAGGAACATAAGGAGTTAGTTGTATAGATTGAATAAAATATGTGAAGTAAATAGTTCGTTCTTCTGTCGTGTTTATTTTGGCAAGATTTAACCAAAGTGGATGAAAAATAACTTTTGGAAGCTCAATGCTTTTTTTTAAAACAGGAGAAAAATCCAGTTCAAATAAGCGTGAAAATACCGATGCCTTACAGGTTACCGTGAATGTATCCATATTTCCTCGGAAATGTAAAAGCATTGCTCTGGGAATAATTGGTCCTACAAAATAGGCTTGCAATGGCAACAGCGGATTCTCAGCTATGAGAGGAGTATCTTTAAAATGAAAAACAAGCGAAATATAAGGGCGCGGGAGAAATTTATCGGTCATAAAATCCCCCTTGAACCGATAAGCTTCAAATTGGTGTATCAGCCATTGGTTATTTCTTTCGCTTTTAAAAATTTCAATATCCAGCATGTGCAACAGCAATTTTTGTCATCAAACAGATTTATCCTACCTCGTTATAATTCTATTTTTAGCAACTTCAATATTTTAGAACACGGAGAAAATTATATAGAAATATGATTACTTGATAATCAACAAGATAATTATTATTGTGTTTGGAGAAATCCTGAAAAATTGCAGCTTTATAGCTAATAATCAAAAAAGTTATAATGAAAACATAGGATTCCAAGAACTCAACCAACCAAAGATAGTGATTTAGCTCCAGTTTTATATAACTATTTTGGAAAAGGTTTAAATTTAGCTCGAATAAAATTAATCAGCTTTTTATTTGTACGCTTAGCAATGTCTAAACCGTTGGTTTTGAAAAACTTTTCAGCTGTTTGCAACGTAAGATTTTATAGCATAACCTACAGAAATAATAGCATCAAGGTTATAAAGGACTTGTTCCATTTTAACCTCTCTGCTCCCTTCTTCTTGAACTATTAAGGGTTTCTTAATAGTTCGATTTTCTTACAAGTTTGCTCATCAAATTGCTTTTGGCAAATTATAGACAGTATTTACATGACGTGAAGTACGATGAAGTATTTTAAGATATTCATTAATTGCATCTTCATATTCAATCTTATAATCTTCATGGAGTTTAGTTGTCACTATGTTAATCAGTCGTTTAACAATCATAGCCACTTTTGTGTCATATTGCGTAAAGCATGTACCAAACATATCTGTTGTTAATGAGAAAGGGACTTCAAGAATATACATCAATAAATTCGCTTCTAAAACTTTATTTTTCGAGATTTTAGTAAACTCATTTACTCTTTTAATAGATGCTCCTAACATGTTTGCAAGTTGCAATTCCGGAGCGTATCCTTTATGCTTTTTTTGAAAAATTAGATCTAAATCTACTTTTGTGATTTCAAATAATTCTTTTTCCCCCGTTTCTTTATTGAGGTAATTTGTTATTACAAAATCATAAACCAATTTTTCTTTTGATGCAAGTTTTAAAATAATCTCTTGTAATACTGAATTATCAAGAGTTTTGATCTGCTCTTTTATCTCTTTACTAAGTCTGGGCATAAAACAGTTTTTATTTTGAAGTTGAAATTTACTTATTTACTTTCTCAATCAATAGGTGCAGTGACAAAAATTTGGCTCTTTTGGAAGCTAATGTATTAGCCAGTGTGTTGGGGCTTGCAAATGTGCTTGTCATGTGGCGTTTTCATTCAACATAAGTTTCTTGTATCACATTTTTCACTTTTTCAATTTCGGGATTATTTAGCTTCCCCAAGATTTCAACAACTCGTCTTTTGTCGATTGTTCGGATTTGGTCAATAACAATCCATCCTTTGGTTTTTTCTTGATTTATCGAAACTCTTGTTGGGTAATCTTTTGAAGTGCTTGTTATCGGTGCTATGACAATAGTTTGAAGATACTTATTCATCTCGTTTGGGGAAATGACTGTACAAGGAGAAGATTTTTTCATTTCACTACCAATAGTAAGGTCAAGATTAACCAAAACCAAATCGTATTGCTTAATTTCCATTATTCAAAGATTTCATCTTCAAAGACATCGTCAATTATGAGCTGGTCATCTCCATTTTTTGCCATTTCCTTGAACTGTTCTGCCCACCCTTGTCTTGGTTCCGTTATTGGTTTAAGGATTATTCTTCCTTTCTCGAGGATGATTTCCAATGAATTTTTGATGTTGTATTTCTTAAGAATGGTTTTAGACAATCTTATCCCTTGCGAGTTTCCTATTTTTATTAATGGTATTTCCATATTCATCTCCTTTTATGTAATTACAAAGTAACAACATATTATTAAGATGAACAAGAAGTTTAAGTGAAATTGTTTGAATGATTATTAGTTAATTAGAGTTTTTCTACTAATAAGACGACTAGAACACATTTATATGGTATACAACTCAAGCACAAATGGCAATTTCATCTCAACTGCTTGGAGCAAGGTATGCTCAGTTCAACTCCAGCAGATGCATCATGTTTTTTATTATAAAGAGTTATTCTTGAATCCAATTTTTTAAATCCATTTGTTCGTGTAAAATTCTAATTATCAAAATTTCTTTTTCACTTTCTATTGTATAGAAAATGATGTGGCGGCCTACTTTATGTCCAAACAGTCTCTTTAACACGGGCTCATAACTTTTACCTATGTTTGGTTTGTCGGCAATCACTTGAACATTATCAAGTAACATTTGATAGTATTTATCTGCTTGTTCTTCGCTCCAGTTATCGAATGTGTAATTCCAAATATCAGACAAATCTAGTATGGCTTTATTTGTTAGAAAAAATTTAGCCATTCTATTTTCTTTTTGTCTTTAATTCTTTCAAATGTAATTTTGAATTAAAATCATAAGCAATTCCACTTTCAGTACCTTCTTGAATTGCATTTCTTAAAGCAATAACACTATTCTCTTCTTCCTCCAACAATCTCAATCCTGCACGAATAACTTCACTTACATTTTTATACCTACCAGTTTTTAATCGACTTTGAACAAACTCATCGAAGTAACTTCCTAACGATATTGATGTATTTTTACTCATCTCTTTTCTTCTTTTAAATATAGAGCAAATGTACCAATAATTGGTATAATAATCAAATTTCCATCGTTTTTTTCAACAGAGCGGAAGTTCAACGTAATTTTTACGTTCTCTTCCGTTTTTCACTTTTCCATATTTTTGTCAAATTCCGCACAGAAATTCATTCGGCATTCGAGTGAGAATTTAGGTTTTTATTTTTCCAATAATTAAAATAAAGTTTTCCTGTGGTTACAGTTGAACCTATCATTAAAAAATAAATTATGACATGCTTTTTTTGAAAAAAACTTTCAGTAAATAAATCAGTCGTACTCAATGTCAGTAATATTATTCCTAAAAGCCATAAAGACGTAAATAAAATCAAATCTTTTTTCGATGGATTTTTTATGAAATTTCTTTTAATGGTTTCCATTTGTTTGTTATTTAGTTCTGTTTTTTCACATTAAAGCCAACATGTGGTTTACGCCACAATAGCATTCGCTTCGCAATACACGTACCCATATTGAACCCATCTAAACAGAGCATTTGCTTTTTTTTTCGAAGATTAAATCTTAAAATGCAGAAATATGTGCACTTTTATACACTTCCGGTTTAATCTCAAAGTTTAAGTTCTCTTTATTCCTTTCAACCTCAATAGATATAGTCGGAGGTGTGTTCCAGTCAATGTATTGATTGAAATTGAACAAGTAAGTAAAAGCTGACCGATAAGCCTTTTTGTCTAACGCTTTTGCTACTTGATTGTATTCTCCTACATCCCAAAACATGCAATCTTTGTAACCATTCGTATCGGTATAGCGTGTATTTGGATTACGTAAATCCATGGTTTCGTTTATAAAACGTCTGTATGAATTGGTAAGTGACTTAAGGTTATTGCTCAACTTTATACCTTGAATGCTTTTTATGATATCTCCTCTGTTAATTCCTGCTTGTGCAGCAGGAGATTTTGGATCTACATATGCCACTCTTGAAAGGTTTTCAATATCGTAGCTGATGCCGGTATAGTTATATTGTAAAAAGTTTACCTCGTAAGTTCCCAAGTTCATATTCCCGGGATAGGGATATTTCAGTAAAATAAGTGGTAAATTTATCTCCAGATAATTTTCTAAGCCATAATTTGTTTTAACCCGTTCTTTCACGTCACACTCCCAAATTTGCACCAATTCGCCTGGTTCTACATATTTGCGATCATAAAAACGATATCCAAACTCAAGAAAATAAGGTATGTCTTCGTTCTGCACAACTTGCGTAGGAGAGAAAAGGGGTAGATTCACCATTTTATTACTCTTCAAGTCGAAGCGCCAGTTTGCAATATCTTCTACTTTATTTTGAGAATTTGGATTGTATGCAGGATTATTTTGATAGCTGTAAAATGTTTGGATAATAAAATCGGGATCGTCCGTGTCTCTAATAAGACCACGCTCTTTTAGTTTACGCTCAAAAATGGCTGAGATTCGCACATCAATTTCAGGTGTTCCGGCTTCCACGGGAGCAAAATCGAAAGTTCTATAATCAGAAAAAACTGATTTTGGATTAGTTGTGATTTTCATAGGTATATGAAAATTCCTATTTTGAACATCTTCTAAACTATAGAATGCAAAAACAGGAGCAAGCTTTGATTCATCAATACCGTCTCTACTCCTACAATCCTTATCTATAGTGATGGTTCTGAAGTCTGTTTCCAGGTTTCGTATGGATATCTCTATATCTTTTTCGTTATTGTCCAACATCCATGCCTTAATTGTATGGTGCGGTTTCAGATAGGTTCCGTTTCCATTAACTTCTAAAATTATGTCGTTCAATTTTAATCCGGCTCTTTCGGCAGGAGAGCCGGGAGTAATATTAATTATTACCGGTTCACCATTTCCCCAGTTGGGGTTGTTACTTATTTCGAACGCAAATCCGGCACGACAAATTATTGAAGCAGATTGGGCATTTATGTGCGATAGTATAAAAGATAAAACTATGAAAGAAACTATTCGTCTCATTTTGAAAAATTTAAACATGTAAAACTTAATGATAACTGTTATCAATAAAAACAAAGATATATGTTTTTTCTCAATAATAATTACTTGTGGTGCAATAAAAAGATGAGTATAAAAAAAATTGTTTGCCTTTTTAGTTTATCTTTGTATAGTTTGAAATATAAAATAGATCATAAAACACGACATGATTGTAGATAATTTAAATAATGCGGAATTATATTATGATACGCATCCGAGATTAAAAGAAGCGTTTGATTTTCTTTATACCATCAATTTAAAATCGTGCAAAGAAGAAACGATTAAAATAGATGGCGATAATATTAAGTTGATTATAAGCACCAATAAACTAAAAAGTGAGAAAGAATCGCTTTTAGAGGTACACAGATACCATCTTGATATTCACATACCGTTATCTCAGCCGGAAACCTTCGGTTGGAAATCGCTCAGTGCAATAGAAAAAGAGGTTGACGAGTACGATTCGGAAAAAGATATTGAACTGTTTAACGAAAAACCTTCGACCTATATCACACTTCAACCAAGAGAATTCGCTATTTTTTTCCCGGATGATGCTCATGCTCCTTTAATTGGGGCAGGTGATTTAAAAAAGATAATTTTCAAAATATTCATAGACTAATACACTAAGAGAAAAATATAAGCCATGATAGAATTAGTAAAAAAAGATCCCTGGTTAGAACCTTACGAAAAAGTTATTGAGAAGAGACATAATAAATTTCTCTCAAAAGAAAAGGAAATTACTAAAAACCATACCATTAGCTTGTCGGATTTTGCCAATGGACATATGTATTTTGGTTTGAATAAAACATCCGATGGATGGACTTTTAGGGAATGGGCTCCCAATGCAACCGAGATTTTTTTAATTGGTTCGTTTAATGATTGGAAGATAGAAGATGAATACAAACTTCGTAAAACCAAAGCTGGAGTTTGGGAAATAAAGCTGCCGAAAAACAGCATTCATCACTTAGATTACTACAAACTGTTTGTAAAGTGGAACGGTGGCTCGGGAGAACGTATTCCGGCATGGTGCAAACATGTGGTGCAAGATGAAAAAACCCATCTCTTCAGCGGACAAGTTTGGGAACCTGAACACGCCTATATTTATAAGAACAAAAACTTTAAACCTTCCACTTCTCCTCTTCTTATTTACGAATGTCATATAGGAATGGCAACGGAAGAAGAAGCAGTTGGTACATACAACGAGTTTAGAGAAAGAATTTTACCAAAAATAAAAGAGAAAGGTTACAATACCGTTCAATTAATGGCAATTCAAGAACATCCCTATTATGGGTCGTTTGGTTATCACGTTTCAAGCTTTTTTGCACCGTCATCTCGTTTTGGAACTCCCGACGAATTACGTCAATTAATTGATGAAGCACACGGAATGGGAATTGCCGTAATAATGGATATAGTGCATTCACATGCAGTGAGAAACGAAGTTGAGGGATTGGGAAGATTGGATGGCTCATATGATTTATATTTTCATGGAGATGACAGACGCATTCACAAAGCTTGGGATTCTCTTTGTTTTAACTATGGGAAAGACGAAGTGATGCATTTTTTGCTGTCGAACTGCAAATATTGGCTCGAAGATTTCAAGTTTGATGGTTATCGTTTCGATGGAGTAACCTCGATGATTTATTACAGCCATGGTTTGGAGGAATCGTTTATTGGTTACGAAAACTATTACAACAACAGACAAGATCCCGATGCAATTTGTTATTTAACATTGGCTAATAAACTTATCCACGAAGTTAATCCCCATGCAATAACAATTGCTGAAGAAGTGAGCGGAATGCCCGGATTAGCAGTTAATCCCGCCGATGGCGGATATGGTTTTAACTATCGGATGGCGATGAATATACCCGATTTTTGGATTAAAACCATAAAAGAACAAAAAGATGAAGATTGGGATCCGGCCGGTATATTTTGGGAAGTAACTAACAGACGGGCGGATGAAAAAACTATCTCGTATGTTGAAAGTCACGATCAGGCATTGGTAGGCGATAAAACCATTATTTTCCGATTAATCGACGACCAAATGTATTGGTTTATGTCCAAGTTTAGCCCATCAATAGTAGTTGACAGGGGAATCGCTTTACACAAAATGATCCGATTGGTTACCGCAACAACCATTAACGGAGGATACTTAACCTTTATGGGCAACGAGTTTGGACATCCCGAGTGGATTGATTTCCCTCGCGAGGGAAATAATTGGTCATACAAATATGCGCGCAGACAATGGAGTTTGAACCAGGATATGAATTTAAAATATCATTATTTGGGCGATTTTGATAAAGATATGATTGCTCTGTTAAAATCCGTTGAAAGTTTTGAGAAAACATCCATCACAAAAATATGGGATAAAAAAGAAGATAATGTTTTGGCATACATGCGCGATAAATATCTATTTGTTTTCAATTTCAACCCCACAAACTCCTATACGGACTACGGTATGCTTGTTCCTGAAGGTGAATATAGGGTTATACTAAACACCGATAACAAACGTTATGGCGGCTTTGGTTTAACAGATGACGATATGCATCATTTTTCTCACTTCGACCAATTGTATCAAAAACATCATAAAGGATGGTTACGACTTTATATTCCGGCGCATACGGCAATGGTTTTGGAGAAGATAAGTAAATAGGTGTGGGGTGTGAGTTATGAGTTATGAGTTAAAAATTAAAAGTTAAAAGTGAGTGATGATGCGAGATACGTGGTGCGAAGACTAAATCAATTACGAATGACTAATACGCTTTTAACCACAGACTTCTCAAATTTTCGCAGATAAGAACTAATTACAAAGAGTTGAGAATTAATATTAGAGGTTTTAGATGTTGAACGATTTTTTTAGTGAGAAAACTAAATTGCGACAATATGAGGTTTAAACATTGAACAATTGCTCCCAAATTCCGATTTTCGAATTCCTAACTCTTTTGCATTCTAAAAAACCTTATTTGGATTTATATTTAGATCTTAGTAACCGTTAATCTTCTCCTACCCCAACCTTATTACCTTATTAAACGGAGAATTAAGAGTGAAGAATAAAGAGAATAATTAAAGGTTAAAAGCTGAATCAGAAACCCCTCAAGTGCAGATTATTAGTCTTTTTCTACCCTTTATCCCTAAAGGGAAAAGATTAATAATCAGCACTTAGCAAAAGTATTTTTAGGGAATTTAGGGGTAGAGAGCAAAAAAATTAACTTTTTAGACAAGAATAATCAATTAAATCAACACAAATAAAAAAAAAGCAACATTAAAATGAATTTATATCCTTTAAAATTTCACCCTATTCTAAAATCTATTATTTGGGGTGGTTCACAGATTTCTAAATTTAAAAACCTTGATTCCGTAAAAGACGGAATTGGCGAAAGCTGGGAAATATCAGCCGTAGAAGAGAATGTATCTATTGTCAAAAATGGAGAATTAGCGGGAAAGCCGTTAGACACACTGTTAGAGGAAGCAAAAGGAGATTTGATAGGAAAAAAAGTGTATGAAAAGTTTGGGAATAAATTTCCACTCCTTATCAAGTTTATTGATGCGCAAGACGATTTGTCAATTCAAGTTCATCCGGATGATGAGTTGGCAAAAAAGAGACACAACTCGTTTGGTAAAACAGAAATGTGGTATGTGGTAAAAGCCGAACCCAATGCATTTGTAATTTCAGGATTTAAAGATAAAATCAGGCCGGAAGAATACGTAGAAAAGGTGAAAAATAACACCTTCACCGATTCGCTCAAAAAACATATTGTGAAAGAAGGAGATGTCTTTTTTCTTCCTGCCGGAAGAGTTCATGCAATAGGAAGTGGTTGTTTTATTGCAGAAATTCAGCAAACTTCCGACGTAACCTATCGCATTTACGATTACAACAGAAAAGATGCGCAAGGAAATACGCGAGAACTTCACACTGAATTGGCCAAAGATGCCATCGATTATTCGGTACAAGAATCGTATAAGACTGATTATAATCCGATTGAAAACAAGCCCGTTGAATTGGTAAGTTGTCAATATTTTACCACAAATCTGCTCAAACTCACTGAGCGTTTTGAACAAGATATTTCTCACATCGATTCATTTATCGTATTTATGTGTCTTGAAGGTTCGTGTGATTTAGAGGATAACGAGCAAAACAAGGTGACTTTAAAGCAAGGTGAAACCATATTGATACCGGCAAAAACAGAACGAATTGCAGTTTTGCCAACGGAGAAAACGAAATTGCTTCAAACTTTTGTGGAATAATGGTTTGGGGTGTGAGTTATGGGTATTAGGCGTTAGGTGTTAGGTGTTAGGCGTTAGCAAATGGAATAGTGGAATTGTAGTAAGGAATTTATTTCGAACTACAAAAACGAAATTACGAAAGACCGAAAACACGAAATTGCAAAACTATAAGGGTTAAATATTGCACCAATGCGCCCTAATCCCGATTTTCGACTTGCGAATTCCTAAATTCTCGACTTACGACTACAATCCAAAGCTAACAGCTAAAATTGCTAACATCTTTTATTCTCACCAAAAACTAAAAGCGCAATCATCTTTTGCAAATACTACTTAAAGACAATTATTTTTAATGAGAGGAATAATACTACTAAATATAGGAACACCATCGGAGTGTTCTAAATCAGCTGTTAAAAAATTTATAGGGGAAATGCTATCGGATCCGTTAGTTTTAGATAAATTTCAACCGATATCGCCATTTTTAGCTCGAAATGTAATTGCACCATTATCAGCATCAAAATCTTTGGAGAAATATTCTTTGATTTGGAGAAAAGAGAAACCTACCCTCTCCCCTATTTTATTTCACATGCAGCAAATGGCAAAAAAATTAGAGGAGCAAAAGAGTACATCGGTAGAAATTGCTATGCGTTATGGTTCACCTTCCATAGAGGATGCTTTTAATGGTTTGATTGAAAAAAGTGCTCAACTTTCCGAAGTTATTGTTTTTCCGCTCTTTCCACATTATGCGCAATCTTCAACCCAAACATCCATTGAAGAAGTAAGAAGAATTTACAACAACAATTCATACTCCTTTGAGCTTAGAATTATCAATTCATATTATAACCATTCAGCTTACATAAAAGCTCTTGCAACACACGTTAAAAAGTATCTCACATCTGATTTTGATAAATTAGTCTTTTCGTATCACAGCTTACCGGTTCATCAAGTAAAAAAAGCATGGAAAAAAGGGAAAGAGTTCGATTATGTATACCAGATTAAAGAGACCAATCAACTGCTAATGAAAGAATTGGGAATAAACAATCAAAATAAATCACTATTGTTTTATTCCTCTCAAAGAGGAAATGGTTGGTTGAAACCTTTTCTTAATAAAGACATAGCAGATTTACCCTCCTTGGGATGGAAAAGAGTTGCAGTTATATCGCCTGGTTTTCCGGTTGATAATTTGGAAACATTGTTTGATGTGGATATAGAAGCACGCAAATTATTTATGAAAGCCGGAGGAGAGAGTTTTATATTTATACCGTCGCTCAATGCAGAAGATTATTGGATTGATGCTTTGTGGAAAATAATTTCAACATTCTGATATGAAAAAACAATCATACACCGTTATTATTGCAAATGGGGAGTTCCCAACTCATCCGGAGCCATTGTCTTACATCGAAAATGCAAATCGTATAATTTGTTTGGATGGTGCATTAGAGGCTTGTTTAAAAAACAACATAACCCCCGAGGCAATTGTAGGAGACGGCGATTCCATCTCCTCTGCTTTACGAAAACAATACGCTCACCTACTCCACATCTTCACCGACCAGGAAACTAACGATTTAACGAAAGCAGTCGCTTATTGTATTAAAAACGGTTTCTTAATTATTAAAGTAATTGCTGCAACCGGAAAACGCGAAGATCATACCTTAGGAAACATCTCTCTATTATTGGATTATATGAGCGATTGCGAAATAGAAATGATAACGGATTATGGGATTTTTACGCCTATCTCATCCACTACCGTGTTTGAAAGTATTGCCGGACAGCAGGTTTCAATTTTTAATTTTGACAGAACACCCATTTCCTCTCACAACTTAAAGTATCCTTTAAACAAATATGTTTTGGATAATTTATGGAAAGGGACTTTAAATGAATCACTGGGAAAAACTTTTACGGTTGTAACTGAAGGGAAAACTTTGGTTTATCAGACGTTTGAAGTAGGGAAATAAGATGTGGTGTGAGGTGTGGGGTATGGGGTGTGAGGTGTGAGAATAACTAATTGTTCGTTTTTTTGTAATCGGTTTATTGAGATATCTATAAAGGTACAGGTCGGAGACCTGCGCCAGCTGTGTCAATCACAAAGAGTTACTCACAAAATTCAAAACATTTCACGCAGCACTTCCAACGATTTTATCTCTGAAAAATCATACACATGTATTCGATAATAATCCAGCATGTAATTTATCAAACTATTTCTATCGCTTTGCGATAATCGATACAGATGCATGTTACGATAGTTCATGCGTTTGAAAAGCTGTAGAAAGCTGCTTTGTTGAGGATTAATAAAATAATTATGATTTGGTCTATAAAGAGAAAATTCACCTTTCATCAAATCAAAATAAGCACCTTTTTTATAAGCTTCTAAATTGGGAGAAATGCCCAAGAATTGTGCAAGCTGAAACATAAAAGCAAGATGAAAATTAGCCAACCCTTTTTCTTTAACTTCTAATTCCAAAATTGATTCTTTTATAAACCTAAAGATCAATTGATTTTCGCTGGTTTCGTTCAAAACTTTGGCAAGAAATTCCGAAAGAAAAAAAGCAAACGATACTTTGATCACATTTACGTTCAACGAATAAAGCGGGAATTGTCTTTGAGCTTCCTTAATCCGATGGATTTGACGCAACGGAAAATGCTCTACTTCCAAGTCAACAACTGAAAGTGGGAAAAAAAGAGCCGGATTAATTTTGCTCTTTCTGCTTTTCGATTGTGGTAAAAGATACGATACCCGACCAAAATCAGATGTGAATATTTGGGTGATAGCAAATCTGTCGTTGTACTTGGTGGAGCTTAAAACAATACCTTGTGTTTTGTGATGCATAAAAATGTATGGTTTTGCAACTCAATTACAACGAAAAAAACTTACCCGATGCTAAAAAATCTCGATATTTCTCTTCGTTGAACACATAATAAAATGCACCTCTCTTCGACGAAAGTGTATCTTTTATATCCAGTTTGTCCAAGATATTCATTGAAGCTATTTTTTTTCTGAAATTACGTTTGTCAATAGGTCTTTGATAAATAGCTTCATATAAATCTTGGAGTGCAGGCAATGTAAATTTTTCATCAAAAAAATTAAAAATTATCGGTTGCATCGAAACTTTAAATCGCAACAAAGTCAATGCATCTTCTACCATTTTATTGTGATCGAACACAAGCTGTGGAAGTTCTTTGATGTTGATCCATCGGGCATCAAACTTTTGAGCCAAACTGGTATCAAATTCTTCTAATCGAACCAACGCATAAAAAGCAACAGAGATAACGCGACCTCCGATATCTCTGTCTACTGCCCCATAGGCATTGACTTGTTCCATATAAATCCCTTTTTGTTGTGTGTATTCGAAAAGAACTTTTTTTGCTGCATCTTCCAGACTTTCGTTTTCCGAAACAAAGCCACCCATCAAAGACCATTCACCTGCCAATGGTTCTACCGGTCGACGAGTAAGCAAAATATGGAGTTCTTTCTCTTTAAATCCAAAAACAATGCAGTCTGCTGCAACTAAAAATGTTGATTTATTTAAATAATATTGATCAGCCATAAAAATAGTGTTATTCAAAAGCGGTTAACTTTTGGGTTATAATTATAAGACGTAAATAATTGAGAAATGAAGAATGAAGAACTAAGAGTTAAGAGTTAAAAATTGAAAGTTGAAAGTCAAAAATGAAGTATCTGCTCTAAAGTCTTAACTCTTGCCAATCCTCTTATTTACCTCATATCTCAATCTAATAACATATTACTCTGTTTAACCTGACACACGCTTTGCACAGTAGCGTGTGAGCTGAGTTCTAAAAGCCGGCCCATTGGATATTAGTTTTTGGTAAATTGCACTTTTATTTGCCAATACCAAAACCTAATACCCAACAGCCGATTTTATTCTCTTATTTCTAACTCTTAGCTCCTAATACCGATTCCCTATTTTCGAGTATCGAGTATCGAATTATAGTTTGCGGGCACCATCACTAATTACCACATCGTAAACTTTTGGTTCGTGCCCAAATTTTTCTTTAAACTCTGCTTTGGCATCTATTATAAACTGATCGTACAATTCATCTTTTACCAAGTTGATTGTGCAACCGCCAAAACCTCCACCCATAACGCGTGAACCGGTTACGCCGTGTTTTTTTGCCAAGTCGTTCAGAAAATCTAATTCTTCGCAACTCACTTCATAGAGCTTACTCATGCCGTGATGCGTTTCGTACATTTTCTGACCAACGGTTTCGTAGTCGTCTCTTTGAAGAGCATCCGATACATCGAGTACTCGTTGTGTTTCTTCTATTACGTATTGTGCACGCATGAAATCTTCTTCCGAAATATCGTTTTTCACCTCATTCAGCATATCCATTGATGCATCGCGCAAAAACTCAACTTCCGAATGGTTCTTGCCAATAGCTTTTGCAGCTCTTTCGCACGATTCGCGACGTTTGTTATATGCCGAAGAAGCAAGCTCATGCGCAACGAGTGTATCAAGGAGCACCAACTTATATCCTTTCGGATCGAAAGGGTAATATTCGTACTCCATCGATTTAGTGTCCAGACGAATCAAATGTCCTTTTTTACCAAAAAGAGAAGCAAATTGATCCATAATGCCACACTTAACGCCCACATAGTTGTGTTCGGTAGCTTGTCCAATTTTTGCCAATTCGAATTTATCAATTCCCAAATCAAGCATTTCGTTAAGCGCAAATGCATAAGTACTTTCCAATGCAGCCGAAGAAGACATTCCTGCTCCCAGGGGAACATCGCCCGAGAAAACAGTGTCGAATCCTTCTATCTTCCCTCCACGTTTAATGATTTCTCTGCAAACTCCAAAAATATATTTTGCCCATCCTTCTTTGGGTAAATCTTCTTCGTTCAATCCGAATTCAGATTTCTCATTCAAGTCCAATGCATAAGCAATAATTTTGTCTGTTCCGTTTAATCTAATGGCGGCAATAATTCCTTTATCAATTGCACCGGGAAAAACAAAGCTTCCGTTATAATCTGTGTGCTCACCAATTAGATTTATTCTGCCCGGAGATGTGTATACTTCAGGCTTTGCGTTCCCAAAATGTTCTTTAAATTTATTCAGTACTGTATCTTTTGTCATAATTTTCTAATGATCTTTTATATTAACTCTTCTTCAGTTGGAAGACTTTCGGAAGCTAACCCCACAGGAACATCTGGTTCCAAATCTTCTACAGAAATATCTTTATTAACATTTTTGGAGCCAATCAACGCATAGTATAGTAAATATGCTAATCCTGCAACGATAACCCAGTAGCTTGACAAATATCCTGCAATGTCTGCAACCCAACCTTGAAAAGCAGGAAGGATACCACCACCAACAACCATAACCATAAATATTCCTGAAGCAGCTGCCAAGTATTTACCTAAGCCCTCAACCGCAAGATTAAAAATTCCACCCCACATAATTGAGGTGCATAGTCCTAATAAGACTATAAACATTGCTCCTATAGGCACTTGTGCAAAACCAAAAGAAAGAGCTCCAGCAGCAGAACGTTGAAGAACCGGTAATGCTACATCTATTGATGTTGGTAAAAGAATGGCTAAAAGAATAAGTACTAAACCAACTCCTGAAGCACTACCCAACATTGCTTTACTGGAAACTTTACCACCCAATGAAGCACCTGCTAAACGACCGATCAACATAAGGAACCAATAAGTACCTGCAACAAACCCTGCGGTAGTTTTACCAATTTCAGGAATATCAGATAACCAATACATCATCACATAAGGATTACCTACTTCAATACCTACATAAACAAAAATTGCAATTGCACCTAAAACAAAATGCCTGAATTTTAATGCACCTAACATTAAATTTCTTAAAGGTTCTTTACTTGCTTTAGCTTGCGGTTCTGGTATAGAAACGGCCAATAAAGCAAAAAACACAACTGCAAAAACACCCATTGCAATGTACATTACTGGGAAAACGTCTGTAATATTAGCTTTTGCAGCTTCTCCAATTAAAATACCTACAAAAGCAGGAGTAAAGGTAGCCATTACAGAATTGAACGATCCGCCAATTTGTATAAGTTGATTTCCTTTATTACCACCACCTCCTAAAGTGTTCAACATTGGATTTACCACAATATTTAAGAGACACATAGAGAAACCTGCTACGAAAGCACCAAGAAGATAAATGCCAAATGCCATTGATTCAGAAGCATGTCCTGAAAGGAATTGAACAAATATCCCAACAAAGCCAACAGCTATTGCAATTAAAGCAGTTTTTTTGTATCCTACTTTTGTCAAAAGAATTCCACCCGGAATTCCCATCACAAAATATGCTATAAAGTTAGCAGCATTTCCTAATAACCCTTGAAAGTTGGAAGCTCCAAATTGTTCTTTTAAAACTTGTCCCATTGGTGCAGCCAAGTTAGTTACGAATGCGATCATTCCGAAAAGAACAATCATCATAATGATTGGTACAATCCGAGAGGACGTTTGATTAGTTTTTGTGTTCATACGTTTGTTTATTTAAAAATTAATATTAATAAGTGATTGTATTTAAATTAATAAATTGAAATTACTATTTTGCCTGGAATTTGAAAGAAGTTTTAGATTTGAATGTGTCACCCGGGTGAAGTTCCGTTGTAGGATAATCGGGTTTGTTTATGCTATCAGGGAAATGTTGCGTTTCAAAACATACGGCTGATCGCTCAGGATACTTTAGTCCGTTTTTTCCGATCAGTTTATCGCTCATCCAATTTCCGGTATAGAGTTGCATTCCTGGTTCGGTAGTGTAAACTTCCATCACTATTCCTGTTTTGGGTGATTCACAACGCGCTGCAAACGAAAATTCATTTTCCCGCTTTTTATTTAAAACATAGGTATGATCGTATCCTTTACCATATAAAAGTTGTTGGAAATCTTCGTTTATTCTCGAACCAATTGTGTGAGGTTTGATAAAATCCATTGGTGTATCTTTTACCGGAACTGCATCGCCATAAGGTATCGCAGTTGCATCGGTGGGAAGATAACTATCGGCATTTATAGTAAGAATATGATCGTTGATGGACGGGTCACCCGCTCCCGATAAATTGAAATAAGAATGATTTGTTAAATTTAAAATTGTTGGTTTATCGGTGGTAGCTTTATAATCAATAATGACGGAATTTTCGTTCGTAATAGTATAGGTTACCGTGGTGATTAAATTGCCGGGATAGCCCTCTTCTCCGTCTTTCGATAAGTATTGCAATGTGATGGAATGTTCCAAAACCTCTTTCACATCCCAAACAACAGCATTAAAACCTTTAATTCCGCCATGTAAACTATTGGGACCGTTATTAATAGCGAGAAAATAAGTTTTGCCATCCAACGTAAACTTGCCATTGGCAATTCTATTGGCGGTTCGTCCACAAATAGCACCAAAGTAAGGCTCTTCCGAAGATAAGTAAGCATCAATTGAATCATGACCTGTAACTACGTCTACAAGCTCACCATTTTTGTCAGGTACCATAAGCGATACAATTTTTGCACCGTAATTTGTTACAGTCATTTCACAACCGTTTTTGTTGGTAAGAACGTACAAGTTAGTTTTCTTGTCGTCTACAATTTTTTTAAACTCTTCGGTTTTGAGTCCGCCTTTTGTATTCAATTTGCTGGTATCCATAGTCTTTAACCTTAATTATTTTGAAGGGAGATGGAAAGAACATTTTTTGCTCTTTCAAATTGGTGTAAAAATAACACATACTTTTCAATATTTTAATCAAAAAAATGTGTTATAAAACATAAAACTGAAAATTAACAAATTAAATCAGCTTGTTTGGCCTGTTTCGTTTGTCTTTTTTGGTTTTTTTGTAATTAACACCTTATCTATTCTATTCCCATCAAGATCAATGATCTCGAACAGTAAATCTTCGTATTCAAACTTATCTCCTAATTGCGGTATTTTATTGATGTTTGTTAAAACAAAACCGGCTATTGTGGAATAATCAATCTCTTCGAAATCGATAATAAACCCTTCTATAAATTGTGACATAAGTTCGATGGATGCATCGCCACTTACCAAAGCTGATTTGTCTTCGCGGATGTAGATATCGGGTTCTATGTTTTCATCTTCTTGCGGAATATCTCCCACCAGATTTTCAATTATATCGTGTAGCGTTAGAATACCATCAAAATTTCCATACTCGTCAACAACGATTGCAACGTATTGCTGGTTTTTCTTGAAAAGATCGAGAACGCGTTGTGCCCGAATATTTGAAGGAACAATGAGTGGTTCTGCAATAAATTGACGAATGGAGAAATCTTTGTTATTCAATAATTCCACTAAAACATCTTTTACGGTAACAATACCAATAAAATTATCCAATGTCTCCTGACATGCAATCAGCTTGCTGTGGCGTGCATTCATAATTTCATTAATAATCTCAGCATGAGGATCGTTAATGTCTATCCAATCTACATCTAAACGATGCGTCATGAGATGTTTTGCTCGTTTGTCGGAAAAATAAAAGACTCGTTCGTGAATAATATCTTGCTCTTTCTCAATTACACCCTGAATTGATGCTGTTTTAATCATCGATCGGAGTTCCATTTCAGATATCACATCGGATCTTTCAACTATTCCCAGAAATCGATTTAAAAGATGAGTAGATTTGGATAAAAGCGTTATAAACGGATAAAAAATCTTGCTGAAATAATGGATAGGGATAGCCACTTTTTTTGCTATTTTTTCCGGATTATTGAGTGCAATGGTTTTAGGAACTAATTCACCAATTACAATTGAAACATAGGTAATTACTAAAACAACCAATACCAAAGAAATATTCTCGGCATAAGGAGCCAAGGCTTCATATTGCTTAAAAAAAGGTGTAACTTTGGCTGCAATAGTTACACCTCCATATACTCCATTTAAAATCCCGATGAGTGTAATACCAACCTGTATGGATGAAAGAAAATTCTCTGAATTAGATTGAAGTTTAAGTGCTACTTTAGCTCCTTTGTCTCCTTTTTTTGCATCGGTTTCTAAACGCGTTTTCCTACTGGATACCAATGCAATTTCGGAAAGAGCAAAAAACCCATTCAATAAAATAAGTAAAACAACAATCAGAATATAAATCATCGAATGATTTTTTTCTTAAAAAAACATTTATTCGTCAAAAGAAAGCGGAATTCGGAATACGAAAATAGAAAATAGTGCTTAGCTCCCAAATTCCGATTCTCACATTCCGAGTTTCGATTATCGAATTCTTACAAAGACTACTTAAAAAAGAGGAGAAGGATATTCGCCGTTATCCACCAATTCTTTTAGCTTGCTCACAACCCAAGGCCTATCTTCTTGGTAAGTTATACCAAACCATTGCGAAGTTGTATCCAATACTTTTACTTTTGCTTTATCTTTAACTATTAAATCATTCACCAATGTGGGAATAAAATACTCTGCTTTTAAAACTGCTGCATTTTCTTCCAGAAAATGAATAAAATAGTCGTCCGAATATTTAAAATAATCGGGTGTAAAACCAAACATATTCATGGAAACAGGTTTGTTGTCGGGAAGTGAGATCCACTCATCGTTCTCATTCTTGTATTTTACAACTCCGTCAATTCGTTTTATTTGTGTTCGCTCAACAATTCCGGTAAGATTATTCTCGGCATCAGTTTCGCATATTCCTCTGGCAACCGTGCCACCTTCCGATAACGTATTACCAACTCTGTAGCCAACCATGCAGTAACTGTTTTTACTGTTTTCTAAGGTTAATAAATAGTCACATATCACTTTGTAGCTGTTTCTTCCGTAAAAATCGTCTGCATTTATCACTGCAAATGGTTCGTTAATTACCTCTTTTCCCATCATTAATGCATGATTTGTTCCCCATGGTTTCACACGATCGGGATTTAACTCAAATCCGTCAGGCAGATTATCCAATTCTTGAAAAACAATCTCTATCGGGAGTAAGTGCTCGTATTTTTTTGAAACTTTTTCCTTAAACTCGCTTTCAAACGATTCACGTATAACAAAAACGACTTTTCCAAAACCGGCTTCCACAGCATCATAAATTGAATAATCCATAATTGTTTCACCATTTGGACCCAATCCGTCTAATTGTTTCAATCCTCCGTAACGACTACCTAATCCTGCTGCTAATACTAATAAAGTTGGTTTCATTATTTGTTTTATCTTATTTATATTTAATAGTTATTGAATGCTTGCAAATGTATGGTTTTTATATCGGAAAAGGAAAAGAAAAGAATATAAAATTAATTGAGAATGAGGAATTACTAATTTCGAATGATGGGTTATGGGTTATGGGGTGTGAGGTGTGAGGTGTGAGGTGTGAGGTAGCAATCGATATAGAGATTGATAGTGAACTATTTACTCCTTATCGAATTACGAATTACGAATGGATGACCTGCGATACACATTACAAGAATTAAACATTTTGCATGATTACACCCTAATTCCGATTTTCGAATCCCGAATTCCGAATTCCTTTTGCATTCCAAAAACCTTATTTATATTCATACTTAGACCTTAGTAACCGATGAATCTATCCATACCCCACCTTATTACCTTATTAAACGAAGTCTGAAGAGTTGAGAATGAAGAATAAAAAGC
>Ga0265294_10002863_pt1 | contig 22418 bp, 17 predicted proteins | sample MunlanPumphouse3_FD_192504 | JGI IMG/M metagenome (GOLD analysis project Ga0265294, IMG submission 192504) | Groundwater microbial communities from a municipal landfill in Southern Ontario, Canada - Pumphouse #3 | ecosystem: Environmental > Aquatic > Deep subsurface > Groundwater | place... | reverse complement strand
TTCCCGTCAGGCGCCGCAATCTACCTCGATGGCAAGGCTGTGGGCACGACCCCCGCCACAATCCCGGGAATCGCCTTGGGCACCCACACCGTGGAGATGAGGAAAGACGGCTACAAGCCCTGGACCTGGACGTTCCAGGTCACCGAGGCCTGGCTGACGCGGACATACAGCTTCAACCCAACACTGAAGTTCATCTGAGAGATACCGGAGGACCCTCCCTCCAGTATTCTTTACTGGAGTGCCCGAACCCACGTTAGGAAGGAGGGGACTCAAGTGCATACCCAAGCATCCAAATCCCTAATTTTGACTCACCAGTTACCTTTCTGAGCCTATTGCAGCACTCTCAGCCCGGGGAGAGGTTGAACCCCAGACCAGTCAATAGCGTGGTGCATCCTCAAAGATCACGCCTGCAGTTTCTGTATCATCTACTCAACTGAGAGATGGATACTACCCGCAGCAATGATATCCTGAATACATCCTCATGCAGAAGAGTATCCTGATGCTTCCCATGCCAAAAAGCCTCACGCTGAGCGCCTCATTCCTAGAAAGGGCGCCCATACACTCGTGGCGCAAGATTAAGCCCTTAAACCACTAATCCAGAGTCAATTGTTTAACCGCAGCGAGTAGAGACAACGCTTGAGTCTTTTCAATCGGGTTCCCATTCTTAAACAGGAACAATGTGTCCTCCTGAAGTTCTGGATACTTACTGAGAATCCGTATGTGATCTCTGAAGTACGTTTCAAAAGTCTCTCTCAGTTCCGGGTTTGTATCATACCAATTATCAAAAGGATTCATCGACATTTGGGTTTTATCCCCAAGGACATCCTTCCTGATCTTTTTTGCCAATCCGGACATCATTCTTGTTGCATAGCCCGCATTAATCATCACTCCTGTTCTTTCCCAGGGGTACTTTAATGCAATGGGTGCATAGTTTTCTATCCATTCATTATAGAGGGCATTGTCGTACCTGTACTTCGGATCGATCTTCATCACATATTCAAGGAAATCCACGTATAGGAAGGGTGATGCATATTCAGAGTAATTTTGCACCATTTGATAGCCATTGAACACGCCGTTGACACATCTCTCATAGAAAGCAAACATCTCATCCGTCTCATAGGTCCGGGTGAGTTCTTCCAGAACAGAAGCGGGAATACGGTCGATTAACTTTGTCGAATACGCGGTCTTGCTGATCATCCTATCAGACACCGGGGAATGCTTTCGATCGAGCAAATATGAACCCAGCACCAGATCACCGACTTCTCCGGTATGCACCAGGCCAAAGGAACCCCAATCAAGCAACCTGATCATTGCCAGCATGTGAGCAGCCCCGGCGAAAAAGACTTGCCCGCCATTCGCTATTATGGGTCTCTCAATATCTTTCAGGCAGTTTCCGTTATCTAACGCAAAAAACAGAAAGTCAAAACCAAAATCGGTGGCAATTCGTTTCGCAATACGCTCATCCAAGTAATCACTTTGCGAGAAGGTAATCGCAAGAATATTCTTATATCCGAGCATTTTGCCTTTCGTGATGTTCATTCTGGAATCAAGACCGCCACTGAGCGTGGTGACGTGGCGATAGCCGTACTCGAGGTCTTTGTCATACTCGCTTTTTATTGCCTCCTCAAACCGCCTGTCCATCTCCTTGAGAATATTTTCCTTTGTATCCTCGATATATGGGGTACTTCTCAACTCGTAATATCTCTCGGTCGACATCGAACCGCTTTCTAGGTCAAAACTCAGTATTGTTCCAGGAGGCAGCTTCTTGACCGTGCTGCAGAGCGTATTATCCTTCAACATATAGCCAAACGTCAAAAGAAAGTATGCACCAAGTTCCGAGAGTTTAGTTCTATACCCACATTTACGCATTATAGTCAGGACGACCTGTAGTCCCGATCCGTAAATCAGGATCCGATTTAGTTCATCGAGAAAGTAGTATAACGTTTTTGAGCCGATCTGATTGGTGAAGATATGTGCTTTACCTTCAGATTTATCGAATACAACACCTGAAAAATCACCTCGCAGTTCTGAAACGAATTTAGGCCCATGCTCCCTATACATCGCCTCGACCAGAGTATTGTAGTTTCCAGCATCGAACTTCGAACAGAGTTCCTTTGCATTTAATATCGTTCCATCGGTACAGACGAGGATATCAGTGCTGTCAAAAAGCAGTTTGTCGTTTAAAAATTTTTGAATGACATACTGCTGGATGTAATGATTTTTGAGCTTAACTTCCCGTCTGACGGTAGAGCAGAGTTCATCCACTATAGGGATCGGCCAATCAAATTGAGGTGGTATATCTCCACAGATACCACAGAATCCTGGCATGTGACTTCCATCTTCCCTGTGGTAAATAAGCATGTCGCCCGAGCTCCCTGTATGGGATCATGACTTTCATCAGTGGGCTGACGGTATCAGGCCCGTACGTTGGGGCAAACACGCTCCTCCCGGAGGGCCATCCACCCCTACCCAACCCCACCAGGGACCAATCTTCGTCAGCGAGGTCTTCCTCACGCTGATTACCGGGCCTCACACTATCATACAGGCACACTCGCTATCTCGCAGCAGAATGGGTCAGAGTGAGTGGGATCGTATCGCAAAGCCTGCTGCACGAGTTACTTCCTCCATGTACCCAGAACACACAGTATATGTGTCACCTGTTCTGCACGAAAGAGCGGATCAGACCTTTAAGCAGGGTCCTATCCTCACCCGATAGCAGCAGGCTATAAATGATTATTGCAAAACCGAGCACTATAAGAACCCCAAGAAGGGTCGCATCGGCGATTTTCGCGCCTGCGGCATACAGAACAAAACCCAGGAGCGCGACACCGTAGATCCTGCCAAACCATCCGTAATCTACCTTGAAGAAGAGATACTTGACCAGTAACCATACGTAGAGGACCGACCCCCCGACAAGGGAGACGAATGTCGCAAGAGCTGCACCCGTGATGCCGAATTGAGGGATGAGCAGCAGGTTCAGGCTGCCATTGATGACCATCATTACAGCGCTCACCCCCATGACCAGATCCGGCCTGCCTATCGCCGCAATCGAACCCCCAACAGAGGTCTCAACACCTCCCCGGATAACCATGCCGGCAAGCAGGATCTGCAACGGGAGGACTGTGGCCTGGAAATCTTCTCCGAAGACACCGGTAATTATCGGATATGCAAAGAACGCGACGCACAGGCCACCAAGGATAAGGATAATCGAACAGTACTTCATGCTCTTGTCGATCATCGTGTGCAGAGCGGCGTGGTTGTTCTCCCGCCAGTACAAGGAGGTCGTCGCATATGTTATTTTCTGGACAGAAAGAGGTATCAGACTAAAGAGCCTGCTGACCATGATTGCAACCGCATACAGCCCGACATCTGTCGATGTCAGGAAGAACCCGATGAGAAGCGTATCTAACTCATTGTTGATATCATTTATAGCCCCGGCCGTGAGCATCTGGAAACCAAAGTGTATGAGGCTCTTTGCGGTGGGAACAAAGGCCTCCAGTGTGAAAGAAAAGAACCGGCTGCCCATCAGGAGGAGATACAGAGAACTTGCGATCCAGGATACGGCGATGCCAATCACAGCGCCGGCGACGCCCGCACCGGCAACAATGAGTCCCAGGGCTACGACAGCCATCGTCCCACTCTGAACCACAATGGACAGAGCATAGTATTTCATCTCCCGTATCCCGTTAAAGAGGCCAAGCAGGACCCCCCCCACCAGTGCGAACGGATAGACCGGAGAGAGAACCCGGAGAAGATCAGCAAGTCCGGGCATATCAAACAGGCCGCTCACCAGTTCGGGGAAGGCCGCCATCAGAAGCGTGAGGCATATTCCGATAGCGAGTGAGAGCAGGATACCTGCAGAGACGAACCGACTCATCGCCGTTCTGTCGGCCCTCTGCTCGGCAGTGTACTTCGTAACTGCCGCCGGGAGGCCCACCGATGCACCAAGCATTATAATGCCGTAGATGGTCGACGTCATGCGGTATAGCCCGAGATCGTCGGGCCCGAGGTATCGGCCCATGATAACGACAATAACAAAACCCACCAGCATGCTGGCGATCGATGCGATGAAGAGCATACTCACGTCGAGGGCAAACCTCCGCGACTCAGACACATTTACTACCATGCGATAGCCACCACCTGACGACATCCAAGGGCCGCCGCTCGAACGCAGGAACGAGTAAACAGGGTGAAGGTAAATATATACATTTTTACCTGGTGACCGGCAGGGCAACTCCAGAGAAGGCACCAGACTCCTGTTCCCGGGGGAGAAGATAACCCTTCACGGTCCAGGAGTCGTACACCCGCGAAAATCCAGCCCTCGTCAGATCTGAGTTCAGGCTGTAGCCAAGCGTGTATGCCACCGAGTACAGGGTAAACGGTCCATCTTGAACGGTATCCCGGACCAGGACCGGGCTCCCGGAGAGTCCACTGAAGTTATGGGAGTAGATCTCGTTATCGAATGGGATCGTGGTGGTATGCCCCCACTTCTGGCTCTCAGCATAGTACATATCGGTCTTAATTGGAGACGGACTGACACTTGCAACCGTATGGAACGCGTTGATCTCAGACTCGAAGAGTGCGTTGCGGGTGTTGTTGGGGGAAATTAACGGGTCCCAGTGGTCCGCTATCGGGTTCGTGATGGCCAGGAACGCAAAGACGATAACGATGAGTACGGGAATCGTGAACGATATTATCATTCTTCGGTTTCCCCAATGCCTGCCGGCCAGGAGGATCCCAAATGCCAGCGGCCCCCCAAGGAGAATCTCCGAGAAATAGAACCACCGATCGGGGATAATAGCAATTCCAAAGAGAAACGCGGCTATTGTTATAGCAAAGGGGGCCAGGCCAATAAATGCTGCTATGAATCGGCGAGGCGTACTCTTCATCGAGATCATGGCGAAGATGCCGGTCAGCGAAAAGAAGAGAGGCAGAAATAGCCCTAGATCATTATAAGCCACTTCGAGCGGCGACGCAAGGGTGTAGCCAATAAGCGGGGCCGGAGCCGTGTGGAAGTAGTAGAAGTCAAACGATTCCATCAGGAGCGCATGGAAGGTTCCTACAGTGACCATGTCCAGACACCACCACGCCAGCATCACTATTGTGAAGATGACGGGTATGGAGAGTGGGACGTAATTTCGGCAGTTTCTGCCGTAAAGCATCCGGTAAATATGAAATGCGCCCCAGGCGGTAAAGAGGACGATAGCCATACAGAGGGCAGAGATGGTGTGAGTGAGGATTAATGTACCAAAGATCAGGCCAATGAGCACGAAAAACACTCGGGACCCATCCCTGCGACGGAAAAGCAGATAGAGTGCAATCACGATGAAAACTGCTGCAAAAGCATTTGGGATAGACCAGTAACTCATGTAGATGTGATAGGGCGCGAGAACCACCATCAGGGATGCGAGTGTACCCACCTTCTGACGCCGGAAGATAGTGACCGCAAAGAGGTAGACAAAGAGCACATTGCAGACGATCTGCACCAGGCTCACGGAGAGGAGGGCTGCGACCTTATATTCAAGCCCGGTCAGGACCATGGTCTGACCAACGAGCAAGTGGAATAAGGGGAAGTGGGCGTAGTTGTAATCCAGCGGGAGATAGTGGTTCTCGATCAGGAGGTTCGTGAACATCTGGTGGAACCATGGATCCATGCCCACCACACCAGAGAAATTTACAACCTGGGACCAGGAGACAGACACGCCGAGTAGGACGATTTGCGGCAGGATGATCCAGGGCGTCCGCCGGGAAGAGCAGAGCATCTCACAGACCAGCATACCGGCCATAAGCGCGACGCTGATCAGGTAACCCAGGGAACGCTGGTAGGCATCCGCCTGGTTGTAGAGCATCAGGTTACCAACGGTGAAGAACACCCAGAACCCGATGAAAGAGAGCGAGAAGAGCGTCTTCCGTGAATAGGGGAATTCCGGGGTCGACTGTTCGTACGACCTCATGAACAACCAGGTGGCGCAGGGGAAGAAGAGCAGAACTCCTAGGAGAAGGGAGACGATGCTCTCATTGATGACACCTCTGACCATCTGGGTGGCTGCAACGGCGGCTCCAGTACCGGCGAGGAGGAGATCCAGCCTGCGAAGAAGGCCTGAACCATCCCCTTGAACCACAAGAGGCTCCTCATTCATTCTGGCCCATCCTGTCCGTGCGTTCCCATATCGAGTGGAGGCGGAACACCTTCGGCCCTGCCCGCCAGGACGCCGGCCACATCAGTGCCCACCTTAACCCAGGTATGGTTTGCCGTGACATAATTACACCCACTGCTACCCATCTCCTCCCGGAGGCTATCATCCCGGAGCAGATAGAGAATGGCTTCTCCCAGTTCGTGGGAGTTCTCGGGCATCACTGCAATGCCGCCCCGGGATTGGGCCAGTAATTCTGTAATACCGTTAATCTTGCTTGCCACAACAGGCCTCCCGCACGCAAGATACTCATACACCTTCAGGGGTGAGAGACCGATCCGTTCATTCCTTCGGGAGATGAACGGGGCGACGCAGATGTCGCTTGCACCGATGTAGAGTGGCACTTCCTCGTAAGGGACCGCACCGGTAAAGAGGATATGCTCAAGGACGCCAAGCGAATCGGCCAGTTCCATCCACGCCTGCTTCATAGCACCATCTCCGACAAGTAGGACACGGACGCACGGGCACCTGGAAGAGATATAGGGTACGGCACGGATGAGGTACTCAACGCCCTGCCAGGGTGCGAAGTTGCCGACGAAACAGATATACCTACCCTCCTCCGGGAGGCCGAGGAGACAGCGAACCTCCTGCTGGTCTCGGGGGGTGAAGATATCGATGTTGGCGCCGTTTGCTATGACCGATACTCGCGCCTCAGGCAGACCGTATTGCTCGATGAGGTAACGCTTGATCCCTTCTGTGACTGCAATGACAGCATCAGCCTTGCTGACGACATAGCGTTCAGAGGATCTTACAAGCCACCTATTCACACGATTCCGGACACCTGGTGCCGGAAGAACCTTTTGGGGGTCGTCTCCGGGGTCCAGATTCTGCTCCAAATCGAATTCATCGTCCGCTATCCCGTTGACCTCACACACTAGCCGGATCCCCTGAAGGGACTTGAAAAAGAACGTCCCAATGATGCCAAAAGGTGTATTCCTGGTATATACAGCATCAAACTGTTTGAAGAGTGACAGATAGATGATAGACCCAAGGTAGTGCAGGTACATGAGAGGAGTGCACCATGCCGTTATACGTGAATAGGTGATCCCCGGACCGGGTAGACTGTCCCCTGTCCACGCAGTGAAGATATGCACCTGATGCCCCTGCCGGGCAAGGTTCCGCACCAGTTCATACACATGGATGGACCTCCCGTTGGCGGCATATGTGCGGAAGACTGGTTCCAGTGATAGTACACGCACAGTTGGATACAACATCCCGCCAGTGCCGCACTTCGGCTTAAAATACTTTCCGGTGTCAGGAGCAGATGTGCCTGCTCCTCGCTGCCTGGGGGTATCGCACTTGAAAACGCCACCCCATTATGGAATCAGTAAACAGGAGAGGGGCGCCCGAGGATCCGCCTGTATCGTTCGACGGCAGCCGAAAACGTGTAGTTCAGTTCGATTAAGCAGCGTGCGTTCTCCGCAATCTGCTCCAACTCATGGGAGGCCAGCGCCCGGTTCATATTGGCTGCAATGCACTCAGGGGGATTGTTCTCCATGATAAATCCTGTCCTGCCGTCAACAATAACATCCGGGATCGCTCCAACCGGAGTTGCGAGCACTGGCGTCCCGCAGGCCATCGCCTCAAGTAAGATATTTGGGAGTCCTTCATAATAGGACGGTATCACTATGAGGCGGATCTCATTGAGGTATCTGGGGAGATCCCGGTTATCTATCTTTCCAGTCTGCAGAACACTGTCAGAAATGCCCCTGCGTGCGATAGACGACGCAACCATGTCATGGAGGTCGCCGTCGCCAATAATGATTGCTTTCTCTCCGGGCCGGTCTGTGAGAAGGAGTGAGAGGGCTTCAGCGAACTCTAGGATGCCCTTCTCCTCCGAAAGCCTCCCAACGAACCCGACCGAGAACTGCCTGTCTTGGAGCGGATTCTCTATTGCGAAGGCATCGGCGTCGACGAAGAGGGCGCCAGAATCCCCATCATGGGCATACCCAGCGAGTCCATAGAGTGGGATCATCCCCGGGCTCTCAGGGAGGACCCTGCTCGCCAATCTGTAAACCAACCGCTCGATCCAGCGGAAGAGAGTGACCTTCAGCGGGCTGTATCGCTTCTGGTCGCGCTGCAAGATCTCAGACGGCCTCCCGTCAGTCCGGAGGATCACCTCCCCACCGAGCGCCCGCACCACAAGGATCGGGAGGAGGAAGAGGTCAGAGCTGAAGGCGAAGACAAATAGAGAGTTACCAGTCCGGAGAAGCGAGAAAGTTACTCGGAGTTGGTAAAGAAGATGATGCCCGAGATTCGCAAGGAACGGCTCCTCCACGAGTCTGTTCGGGATCTCCACCAACCGGACACAGTCATCCGCGTAGTCGATGCCTCCTTCCTTCGTTGCGACCCAGGTGATCCGATCTGAGAACTGCTTGAGGATCGCGATGAGTTTCATCGTAGGATAAAGGGTCTGGCTTGCATCCCACCGCCCGGTGACGAGGACAATCTCACGCTCTCCGGGTCGGTGCAGGTTTGAGGCCACATGGGGCTGGAGTAGATCGATTCTGTCCACTCGGCGCTCCGATCCCATGCTTATCCCCAATACTCTGTGATCATCACAATCTTTCATCCAAAATTCACCCCATAATCTTCGTATGCGCACCAGCGTTACCCTTCACGACACCCCGCGGATTCGATGATGAGGATCATAGCCTTTCGACCTTACTACTTTGAGATAAATAGATTCAACATTCTGCGCGGCAGTTTGGAGAGATAGATTCTCATGGAGCTTATTATATCCATTCCGGCCATGATCATAACGTAAGGGATCCTGAAGGAGGTATTTTCTTAACGCCGCTGCCAGATCGTATGGATTTTGCCGTACTATCAGTCCAGATCCTCGAACCAGATCTTTTATTCCACAATTCTCAGTCACTATAACGGGTTTTTTAAAAGCCCAAGCTTCGAGTACAGTTATAGGAAAAGCCTCATGGTGTGAGGGTAGCACATAGATATCAGAATCAGAATAGGCGGCAGATTTGTTCTTACCATAAAGTGGACCGGTGAATAACACTTTATCAAAGAGATTAAGTTCTTTCGTTATTCTCTTCAATCCGGGTAATGACCCGTCATCAGGACCTACAATCGCCAGCATGCAGTTGTCTTGTTCCGTTGAAACAATTCCAAAAGCACGGATTAATAGATCTACACCTTTGATCGGGTGCAACCTACCTAAATAAAGGATCACACGCATACTGGGGGGGATGTTATATAACGTCCTGAACTCACCTGGCAGGGGAGCATCCTCCCATTGCGATAGATCAATTCCATTAGCAACAACATGAACATTATTTTCTTTCACTCCCATCATTGTGGCTTGTTCCGCTTCAGTAGAGGTCAGTGCTATGATTTCTTCAGCATCCCAAAGAATTTCATTCCCCCAAACAACATCATAGATTTGCTTCAAACCCTTCATGTCAATCACCCGGGGCAACGTTCCATGCGGTTGGAGAACATATGGGACATTAAACTCCTTCGCACAGCTGGAGGCAGCATGATTCTGATAGGATCTAAAACAATGCAAGTGAACGATATCATACTTTGAAATATTCGATCTCAGCCACCCTTTCATCTCCGGAGAGTAGATAAAAAGCCCCAGATTGGCAACCCGTTTGAATGGTATCACTTCAACAGTTCCAAGAGATCGGGCATAATCTAGGTCATACCCAAAATCCGTGGTGACAATCGTTACATCATGCCCACGTTTGCTTAACTCCTTGGAGAGGCTGTAACAGACATTGACATCTCCTCCCCATTTTGGAGCAAAATATGGTATGACCTGAAGAATCTTCATTTATCAACCTCTCCATACAGTTGTCCATGGAAACTCAGTTGGATGTTATCCCAACCCACGAACCTCATGATCATCTCCAGTCTCAAACACTCCAGCCTGTTCGGTCTACGATCAAGTTTTCAGCACGACTACATCCTGGACGCCTAACCACAGGTCTCCCCGCGAAGGCGCCGCCCCGGAAAAGTTGCAGAAGATCTGTTCACACAGAACGACGTTCTCCCCCAAACTTATGTTAGGCTCAAGATAACCCATATCCTCAACATCCACGGGTTCGACAACCCTACCACACTGTGTCTTCCGTACGATGCCGGCGGTCTCACTCTCCCCCGTGACCATGGCAATGAACGGTTGACTGCAGGCCATGAGGTGAATTGTCTTACCAAGCAGGCAGGGTGCCTTCACCCTATCGCTAAGCAAGACGACTAAGGAACTCGAAGAGTTTGCCATATTGGGTTTAGGCGTACAGGAGGACAACCAGGACAAATCTGTGACGTCAATAATCCATTTTCTTATTTTAGGGTAAGAATACTTAACAAGCGTATGATTCATATGCCTGTCATCCTTTGTTTTCTTATGCGCTTTCTATCCGTGCTCATTAATGACATCTCCCGGCATTTTCACTCTTTGGTAATCAGCCAGTTGCCGATTGCCAGGACATCCAGACCGCTGTTCTCAAAAGTATAAAGCGCAACTTCTGGAGTACCAACCATTGGCGAACCATGAAGGTTGAATGAAGTATTCAACATACCTCCGACGTTGGTATGCTCTTGAAAGGCCTCTAACAGTATTTTATATCCAGGGTTCCATTCATTGACAGTCTGCGGTCTACATGTCATGTCCTTTGGGTGCAGACCCGCAATGAGTTCTTCCGCAAGGGGTTTTGTGTCAAACGCCTCGATCATGTAGGGGGCAAACTTTGCGTCTAGGAAATACTCTGTTTTTCTGGCATCCAGTACAGAGGCAGCAAATGGCATCCAGAAATCCCGGTGCTTAATTGCAAAGTTAATTTTTCGTATGACTTTGAGATCTCGGGGATCTGCAAGAATGCTTCTGTTGCCTAATCCACGGGGACCAAATTCGTCTCGACCATTAAACCGGGCAACGATCTTATTTTGAACAAGTAAATCTGCGATCTCGCCATCGATCTCATCAACATATTGAGCATTTTTTACCCACCCATTATCTTTTATTACGTTTTGAATATACCCGTTAGAATACTCCTTTCCATAGTAAATTGGCCCAAGTTCGCTCTTCGCAGGTATTATACCCTCATGTTTACAGAATGTATAATATCCCTCCATTGCAGCCCCAATTGCCACTCCTTCATCACTCGCGGCGGGATAAAAGTGAATGTCATCAATTTCTTCCATTTCTCTCAGGAGCTTGTTGGCCTTAACATTCAGGAACATGCCTCCAGCGCATGCAATTTTGTGGAGTCCGGTATGCTCGATAGCATTTTTTACCCATTGAACAACCAGATCCTCAAAATGTTGCTGCGTTGCGGCACTGATATTATCGAATCTCTGTTCCGCTAACAGTCTGACGAGTTTTGTCTGTACATGTTCGACGTATGCGCCGATAGTGTTTTCAAATTCAAGTGGCTTGTTTGGACAGATGCGCACAATTTTTCGTATCTCATCAATACAGTAGTCAGAGATGCCGTATGGCGCCATACCCATGACTTTATACTCATGCTCCCAACGCTTTAGTCCCAAGTATCCCGTAATTTCGCTATAGAACATATTCCCAGGGCTATTATATGCAGTAGTGGATGCAATCCTCTGGAGTGCATATTTGTGCCCAATATTAACAGTAGAGCATAAGCCATCACCTGCGCCATCCAGTGTCAGTACTAACGTGTCATCTACCCAGGGACGCTGATAGTATGTACTGGCAGCATGAGCAGTGTGATGTTCGATGAAGAGTACTGGCTTATCAGCAACTCCCATTTCTCCAAATATAGATCGTAACTCTGTTATCTGACGCCGCTTTTGAAGGGTTTTTACAAGAAGCGAATTAACAGCATGGTGTTTGAATAGGCCAGCATATCGCTCGTACAACTTTACATGAAGAGGTCGTTCATTTAATGCCGTATGAGAATGTATGAAACCAGCGACAGAGATGACGTCAACATCCAGCGGATTTACTTGTGCGACATCAAAAACCGTTCTAATAGCGTTGATTGGGGCCCCACTGTAGTTTTTAATATTATTGAGTCGCTCTTCCTGTAGTGCTGCAACAACGGAACCATTCTTAATTAAGGCAGCTCCTGCATTATGCCCGTCATGAATACCAAGAACAGTAACATCTTTCTTCATTGTTTCACCCCATTAATGACATGCGCCCTTTGTTTACGGTTTTCACGGAGAGATGTATTATCATCAGTGCTAACACGCAGAGTTAACGATGAAGGATTCTTACGACCAAGCTCGCGAGCGACTAATTCAGCGCGATTATGATAAGTATGATCTTTAAGGATTCTACTTCGGGCATTTTCAGCTAATTTTTGACGGTCATCTTCGGATGATAACAACCATTGATACACTTCAACAACTTCATCCGCTTGCTCTATAAGGATCAAATCCTTCCCGATATCGAACCACTCCTCAATCCCGTTATACGGTTGCGAAACAATGCACGCACCATATGCTGCAAGCTCGAACGGTCGCGCCGTTGCCGAAGCAAAGATGTTCGTGTGCGACCACCGGGTAATGTTCAAGCAGATCTTGCTTCGGCAACAGAACTCCCTGAAGGCACTGTAGGAGAGGTCACCAATAAGGTTGGCATGGCCCAGAGGAATACCAAAGTTTTTGCCCGCAACGCTGAAGTTCACATTAGGAAGTTGCGCTGAGGGCTCAGCGATCATCTTCGTCATCCAACCTTCGCGGAAATCACTGCCCAGGCCGAAGAATGAGATATCGATATCCTTTTCAATATCAATCGGATTGAGAAGACCAGGATCAGCAGCGTAATAAAGCGGATGGACGTTTCTTGCACCCATCTCTTCGAGATCAGGAATGACACCTTTCGAATTCGTGAAAAATACGTCGAACTCTGATAAATCAGCATTGACGTAGTAGTTGAACTTAAACATACCGTCAGTAGCGTATTTCGGCAGGATGGTAGGCATGTCGCCTTCGTAGTACGCAACAGGGATACCAAATCCCTCCTTGACCCTGGTTGGAATGCCCTTGATATGATTGATTGGGACGTTCATGAAAAGGATAGCGTCAATGTCCTTCTCTTTGGAGAGGATCTCGAAGATATGCTTCTCCCACCTTCGCTTAACGTGAAACTCCGGCAACCAGTTCAACAGTGGATTGGGTTTTTCGACACACTGGGAGAGTTTTCCGCGCTGTTTTTTGTAGTCGAGGAAGTAGTTGTAGAGTTTACTCTCCACGTTACAGGGGTTAGGATACGTCCTCCACCAGGGTGAGTCAACCGGATTACCAAGATATGGTACAGCGATGACTTCGTTCCCCGTCTCGTACAAGGCTTTTAAGAGTTGCCACCAGGCCGGCGTACATCCAAGTTTATACTTCAGGTCAAGCGTCGAGCAAACAACAAGGATCTTCACATGCACCCCTCCAGGACTGCTCGCCTGTACCACTCGATCGTTGCCTCCAGTCCTTGCTTGAAGGGTGTCTTAGCCCGGAACCCGAACTCCTGTTCCGCGCGGGAGACGGTCAGGCACCGCCGGGGTTGGCCATCGGGTCTGGTGGTGTCCCAGACGATCTCGCCCGTAAACCCGATGAGGTCGGCGATGAGGGTTGCGAGGTCGCGGATGGTGATCTCGAAGCCCGCTCCGAGGTTTACCGGGTCTGGCTTATCGTAACGCTCGGCCGCAAGCACGATCCCCTTCGCAGCATCGTCGACGTAGAGGAACTCGCGGGAGGCCAACCCGGTTCCCCAGACCACGACGTTCTCCACACCGCTCTCCACCGCCTCGATGAATTTCTTGATCAGGGCAGGGATGACGTGCGAGCTTGCAGGGTCGAAGTTGTCCCCTGGGCCGTAGAGGTTTACCGGGAGGAGGTAGATGGCGTTGAACCCATACTGCTGCCGATAGGCCTGGGCCTGGACGAGAAGCATTTTCTTTGCAAGGCCGTAGGGGGCGTTGGTCTCTTCGGGATATCCATTCCAGAGGTCCTTTTCCCTGAACGGGACCGGAGTGAACTTCGGGTAGGCGCAGATCGTTCCGACAGTGACAAACTTCTCCACGCCGGCCTGTCTGGCGGCTTCCATCAGTTGGATTCCCATGATAGCATTGTCGTAGAAGAGGGAGCCCGGGTTCTCCATGTTGTAGCCGATGCCACCGACCTTCGCCGCAAGGTGGATGACGAGGTCGACGTCCTCTACTGCAGCAACACAGTTCTCCCACCGCCGCAGGTCGAGGTTGCGGCTCCGTGGCGCCCGGAGATTTTCCTTTGCAAGCCCGTGCCTCTCAAGCGTCCTCACCAGCGAAGAGCCGAGAAAACCGGCTCCGCCAGTAACAAGGACTCTCTTTCCATCCCAGACCATCATATCATCTCCTGGAGTACATCAGTGCAATCATTTATGGCACCCGTCTTGAAGACGTCATCAACTCTATCGAATATCCTCTGAGGCCCAATCAGTCCCTGCAGAACCTCAGTGTTGAGGAGGACCCGAAACATGAATTTGGCGGGTAAAATGTTTTTGACCGCGGCGCATAGAGACTCTTGGAGATCTCGGATCTGAGCGCGAGTCCGCATCATGTGGCTGCAGCCAAAGTCGCCGGCGTCGAAACTAACCTCTGGCTGCTTCAATCTCTCTTCCACCACCTGTTCAGACACTTTCGGGAAAGGATCTCATCCCCCTCGCCGATGGGTTCAAGTCCTGCCTCTCTCAGATCTGCATCAACCATGATCTTGGTAAGATCGGAAAACGTCACACGGGGTTTCCAGCTGAGTCTCTCCCGGGCCTTTCTTGCATCTGCAATAAGGTTTTCCACCTCGGTCGGGCGGAAGTATCGGGGATCAATCCTGACATGCTCCTCCCAATCAAGGCCTGCGTATGAAAAGGCAGCCTCAAGATACTCCCGGACAGAATGGCTCTCCCCGGTCCCGATGATGTAGTCGTCAGGCTTCTCCTGCTGGAGGATCTTCCACATACACTCAACGTATTCCGGGGCAAATCCCCAGTCCCGCCGGGCATCGAGGTTCCCCATGTAGAGGAATTTCTCTTTTCCGGCAAGGATCCGGGCGATCCCTCTTGTGATCTTCCTTGTCACGAAAGTCTCGCCCCGCCGGGGAGATTCGTGGTTGAAGAGGATCCCATTTGCGGCGAACATCTGATAGCCGTCCCGGTAGTTCCTTGTCATCCAGTAGGCATACATCTTGGCGCAGGCATACGGGCTCCGCGGCCAGAATGGTGTTGTTTCGTCTTGTGGGGGTGCAGATGCCCCGAACATCTCGCTGCTCGATGCCTGGTAGAATTTCGTTCCGTTTCCGCTCCTCCGGATCACCTCGAGCAGCCGGGTCGTCCCGAGGCCAGTGACGTTCCCGGTGTATTCAGGGGTATCGAAGCTGACTCGCACATGGCTCTGAGCCCCAAGGTGGTAGACCTCGTTGGGCTTGATATTATAGATTATGTGAGAAATCTGCTCGTCATCAGAAAGATCACCATAGTGTAGGAAGAAACGTGTATCTGCCTCATGGGGGTCGGTGTAGATATGGTCCAGCCGTGGGGTGTTGAAGGTCGATGCCCGCCGGATAATTCCATGTACCTCGTAATCCTTATGGAGGAGATATTCTGCGAGATAAGACCCATCCTGCCCGGTGATACCGGTAATAAGTGCTCTTTTCACCATAAGAACCACCCAAGATGTTTCTTTGACTCACACTGGACACCAGGCACAATTGCAACTGTGCTAAACCTCTCTGATTGATGGGAAGTCCCGTGTTCGCCAAGGTTCTGTCTGATAGGGGTTCCGACTGGGGAGTGGGAGGTGCACGCCCTTCTCCTCCCCATCCCAGCAGAGTGATCTGCACAAGTAAGTACAGGGCCATCCTCACCGCGACGAGCGGAAACCCGATAACGAGTACAGAGGAACCGCTGGTGAAGATGACGTAATGGAACTGGCCGATGTGGTAACACTCGGAGAAGATTTGAAACCCCGCGCCGATGCCGAATAGAGTGCAGATCAGGTCCGGTATCCCAAAGAACACAAGGGGCCGGAAGAGGCTGACGAACCTGACGATGCTCATAAGCACCCGGATACCAAGGGAGACAGAATCCATGCCGGGGTTCCTTTTTGATGCCGTAGCAGACCCGGATCGGCACCTCAGTGACCTTCAGGCAGTGGCCACTGATCGGGACCGGGATCCCGGAGCTCGCACCCATCCTCTCGTCACCTATACGGATGACATCGATCGCTTTTCTGCCATATGTCCGGAAACCACTCTGGGAATAGGTGATCGCAGGACTGGTTTCCGCCGTCGCGATGGCTGGATCGAGGACCTTCATACTGACCATGTGGGAGAGGAGGTACTCGCAGTTCGAACCATCGACAAACCGGGAGACAATGACGACGTCGTTGCCGCGCTGGCGTTCGGCACGGAGCCCGAGGGTATCCACGGGGATATGCTGGTCATCCGAATCGATGATCGCCACTTGGTCCGCATGCAGCTTCCGGGCAGTCTCGGACAATATCATCCGAAGAGCACCTCCGGAGATCTGGTTTTCCTGGTGTCTCGCAACAAGGGTGCCAACTGCTTCAGCAGTCTCTCCGGTGGCATCCGATGAACCATCATCAACGACAAGAACACGTTCAACGCATTTTCTCGTCCCCATAACAGCCTTCGCGAGGATTTTTTCCTCGTTGAAGGCAGGCATGGCGCCGATGATCACCCATACCCTCCCCCGTAATGGCTTTAACGGCTCCGGGAAGTCCGTACATAGTGCCGAGCCGCCTTCGTCCATACGATTGATTTGTAGGACTACTGTGACACAGTCCATCATGAAAGTCCCAAACAGAGGAAGTAGTGAATCAGACGTCCTTTTGCCACCATCCCTCTGCTCACCCCGTCTTCATGTTGTTTACCGGGAGGAACAACACTGATGCACTACTGGACTAAAGCGTCCGCCACGTATAGCAACCTACCCCCCGCCTCGTGGAGCAAAACACCCTAGCAGTGATCACATTTAAATTTTTCCATCACCTGCTGGTATGAAAACGCCCTCCCCGGTATGGAGAGCATTCGCTCAAATAGGCCACCTCTCTCTGGCTTCAGATCGTTACACGGCGTTCAGTTTCCGCACAACGTATCCTGCCTGCGTCAGGAGTTGGATCATCTCCGCATGACCCATTCCGTCGTCTTCCTCATGGTGCAGTCTGTCCAGTATCGGATGCGTCAGGAACTGGATCATCTCGTCATGATTCATCCCGGGGTCTGGCCTGACCTTGGGCAGGTTCACTGTTCGTGTGGTTCCCGATGGTTCATCGTATCGTTCGTGGTTCGTGAGTAGATGATGGATCAGTGCTAATACCTTTCACGCAAGCGCGACGATTGCCATTATATATCCTTTTCATGTCCGGATCCGAAGAAAGAACTGTTTCAACCGGTTTGGTTTGCCGTTGGCAATAACTTGAGCCGTTTCGATGAGCACTGTCCGGAGGTATTTTGACCCCCGATTGGTGATATGGCCGTGCGCGGTTTTCCTTGCCGACTCATAGACTGTCGGGGCGAGTCCCGCCCAGCTCACCAGATTCTTCGGGCCGTCAAACTGACTGATATCCCCGATCTCGGCAAGAATTACCGCACCAACCGTGAACCCGATACCAGGTACGCTTGTCACGATCTGGAGGGATTCCTGAACACGGGCAAGAGTCCTGAGAATGCGCTCTTCATACTGAGCAATTTGAGCATTGACATGCTTGATGGACTCGAGGGATTGCCGGATAATGAAGATCTCATTTTCACCCAGATCTCCACAAATGGCCCGTTCGATCGCATCTCTCTTCTTCAGGATGCCGGAGTCGTGCAGAGTCGCCAGGATCTGCTCGATCGGTTTTCCTTCGATAAGACCCGTGATCACCAGCAAACCGGATTTCCCGAAGATATCAGAAAGAACACCGGATAACCGAATGCCACTTCTCTCCAGAATATTATGGATTCGGTTTTTATGGGCAGTCCGTTCTTCGACCAGTTTCCGGTGGGTCCGGGTGAGTTCGCGGAATTCACGGACATCTCGCGGGGGATTTAGGATGCTTTGAACATGCCGTTGAGCGCGATCTCGGCAAACCAAACCGCGTCCGGCGTGTCGGTCTTTCGCCCAGGAAGATACTTGATGGATAGGGGATTAACCACATAGACCTCGACCGAGGATTCTAATACTGTATACGGGGGAATCCAGTAGATGCCGGTTGCTTCCATGAGAACCCGTTCACAACGGTTCTCCACAACCCATTCTCGCAACGCCGTTAAACCGTCAAGCATTGTCGAGAAGAGATGGGTCGTGAAGGATCCATCACTCCGATACACCGCTGCCGAGAGGGAGGATTTGTGGACATCTAAGCCACAAGCTATATTCACACGCGGATACAACCGTCATTCACCTCCTTGAGGTTTGGTTGGTATATGCAGAGTGGTACGGTAGAGACAGACTGGTATCCGTGCTCAAAGCACACTCATCTATTCGTAACCACGACCAGGCTGTGTTCCAGGTTCCAGGACCTAAGCGGAAATTGGTCTGATCTGCCTATAATCATGCAACTGTACTCCCCGAAACCAAAAAGATACGGGTCAACCAGCACCAATTTCCATGCTCATCTATGAGCCGCCGGCTCATGGCGCGCTGTGTTGCACAATTCCTTCCGGAGGCCATCCACCGGTATTCCCGCTGTGCCTCCGGTTAGGCTACCATGGCAATTAGGATGTTGTAACAGTTCACTTTCATCCTGACCTCGCGGAACATCCCCTCCCGGGACGTCGCCCGCACTCCTTCTCCAAAGATCCGTTTGAGGCTGGAGAAGAGTTCTTCGACCTTCCACCGCATCCATTCGCCTTGGTTGGTGACCTGGATCCCGGTACCGTCGACGGCGAGGATGACATCCTCAGCGAGGATCTCGGGTGTTACGGTGAGCGAGAGATCCAGGCGTTGGATCCGGCGGAAGAGGGTAGTATAGTCGGCTGCCCTGGAGAGGGAATGAATGTCGCAAGCTTCCGGGCAAACCCCTCCATCTGGCGATAGGGCATCTGCAGGAAGACGTGAATGCAAGTCATCCATGCAATGAACGGTTCGGGATATGGATACGGCCGACCGCGCTTGCCGGCATTCATCCGGGCAAGCGGATCGTCCCACTGCTCGATGAAGTCAAGCGAGAGATAGAATTCTCCGCGCCGCACCAGGCGTTCATTCTATAGACTCCAGACGTGAGTGTCAGGATACGGGCGTCCCCAGCGTGCTTTCTGTGGCAGAGGCACCCGCCATCTTCACGTTTGTGGGCGGGTGACCGGACTTATTCAACACGGCAGCACCCTCTAAAAGTTTTTATATGTTAAGCGATATGGCTCCGGTCACCGGGTGACTGACGATGTACCACTTCGCAGTAAGTACCTGGTCTGCGAGAGCAGGCAGATATTGAAGTCGTCCTAAAAGTATCCAGCGATTGAAGATCCACATGGTTCAGAGTGTTCTTATGCGCGTTCACGGGGAATTGAGCAGTACCTTGAGTCAGATCGCGGATATGACTTCTCTTCGGGTATCGTGCCCTGGGGGGACTGAGGGGGTGTCTCCCTCCCAGCAGGGGCCTTTTGGGACAGCCTCGTTGTAAGAATTAGCGCTGTCCTGCAATATATCGAGGGAATTGGTGAATATGTGCCGATCATGGTCTATTGATGCCGGTGCTTCTCTGTATTTTGGGGGATCCTTCGGAGAGAGTTGCCCCTCTAACCCTGAAGGGGCTATGTATCCATGCTCTTTTGGAGATTACGTGCAGGAGCAAACTGTCATCGGTATAGTCCGGGGCGGCAGTGGCCTCGATCCCGGGGGTATCCCCTGTATACGAACGCCGCAGGGGGATCTGGCATGACTCCTCATCACGGTCTTCAGGCTAGAGGTGTTCTTATTCACCCATGGTCTGGCCAAAGCAGATCCGGTACTGGGTCGGAAAGATGTGCTATTTGCGTCTGGTCCTTCATTCAACCGCTCATTCGACCGGTCGCCATGCAGCTGAATCTATCACTCCCGATATACGCGGCGGTTGATCGACCACATTTCAAGGGAGTTCCTCTTGTGAGTTCATCACCTGCACCTGCTCTGACCGTTGAGCGGAGTCGTTTTTATCCACAAGACCCCGCTGGTAATCTGGTTAAATCCTCTCCTCCCCGCACTGTGGTGGCCATGCCGGCCTACAATGAAGAGGGTTATATCGCCAAGACCATCGTGGGGGCCCGGCAGTATGCTGATGTTGTCCTCGTGGTTGACGATGGATCGAAAGATGATACGGTGCCGATCGCCAGGGCGCTTGGTGCCCTCGTCATACAGCACGAGGTCAATCGGGGCTATGGCGGGGCTCTTCAGACGATCTTCGATACAGCACGGAAGATCGGGGCGGGCGAACTCGTTATCATAGATTCTGATGGTCAGCACGATCCCAGAGATATCGAAAATCTCCTGAGGAAGCTTCGAGAGGGGTACGATGTTGTCATAGGCTCCCGGTTCCTCGAAGGCGCAACTGGAGATATTCCGGCCTATCGGAAGGTTGGAATGAAAGTTCTCGATACTGCTACGCAGTATGCAAGCGAGCTAAATATTACTGATTCACAGAGCGGGTTCAGAGCGTACGGGAAGCGAGCGATCCAGACGATTCAATTCGGCGGCAACAACATGTCGGCAGGCTCCGAGATTCTGATTCAGATTGGCGCTCACGACCTCAAAGTGGCAGAGGAGCCGATCCGAGTTCGCTATGACATTGAGAACACATCGTCACTAAATCCGTTGGTTCATGGATTGTCTGTTCTCAGTGTGATCGTAAGATTCATCAGTTACAAAAAGCCTATCTGGTTCTTCGGCATACCTGGACTTTTATTAACCATATTCGGGGTTTTTTTTGGATTTATAGCCTTTTCAGAGTATTATGTTACGACGAGGTTTCCATTTACGCTCTCTATGATCTGCACCCTCACCCTCATTATGGGGATGCTCCTGATCACGTCCGGACTGATCCTCAACTTCCTGATAACGGTCATGAGTACGTCAAAGAGTGGAGATAGACAGCCCCCCCCAAAATGACGGGAATCTTCACCCCCCGATATCGAGAACGGTGAGGATTGGCCCGGTAATATGGGGGGAGATGCCTGACTGCCCTGCCATTATCAGATCAACCCCAGGTTAGCAGATCCCTCAAGCAATCCTGGAATGTGGATGACGCGGCTCTGGCCCGCCCCACACCCCTTCTCAACTGGATGGCCTAAAATGCATGCAATCAAATGAAAGGATGAGAGATTCAGAGATGCGAAACCGTGCGAGACGACTCTGGCGTATCGGGATCGACTGAATCTGTACCGGGTCGGGAAGGGGTGCCGAAGAAAATGAGCCATCGGATCGGGGTTCAACCTTCTCATGGGGTATTGCTTTTATTGTGCTGCCATGGTGACCTTTTTCCGACAGGATTATTCCTAGTGGTCCGGAGCTCCGCGGCGACTCCCGATCCCCTCGTTTGGAATGCAATATGAAGATCTTCTTCACCCCGCCCGCACGCTCGCCCCGCAGTTCCTCGCTCGCGTCAGAAGCACCGACCCCCCGCAGTCGCCGAGCACCTCCGTCGCCGCCCGGGACACATCCTCCATACCGGAATCCCCGACAGCGTAGACCGTCGGCCCAAACGAACTCAGGCCCGCACCGGCGGCGCCGGCCTGCACCATCGCTTCGATGAGCGCCGGAACGATGGGGTGTTGCATGGCCACCTCGACCTTCTTGAACCCGAGGCACTGGGACCGGTTGATCGCCGAGCCGAAGAGGTCGAGGTCGTGCTCGACCAGCCCCGGGAGCATCCGCATGAGCACCTCGTGGCAGAGTTCCCGCACCTCATTGAGCGGCACCGGGCAGTGCGTGCGGAAGATATCGCGACCTCTCTTCCCCCGTGCGCCCCCGCGCTGGTCTCGGGGGTAACGAGCAGGATACGCCAGTCCTCCGGAAACCAGTGTCGGTCGTAGAGCCGGCAGAGGGCGGCGGCCGTGGCGAGCGCAATCTGCGTCCCGCTCCCGAGCCCGGCATGCACCGTGATCTCCGTGCTCTTCCGCGCATCCAGGACGCACCCGGGCTCGTCGAGGGTGACCCCGACCCCCCCATCCACCCTCCCCGAGGCACCGTTCATATCGAGCAGGGTGATGTGGATCCGGGATGGGGCATCGACTAGCACCCGGATCTCGTCCGCAAACGCCGTGCAGGGGAAGATCCCCTCG
>Ga0265294_10002862_pt1 | contig 22419 bp, 12 predicted proteins | sample MunlanPumphouse3_FD_192504 | JGI IMG/M metagenome (GOLD analysis project Ga0265294, IMG submission 192504) | Groundwater microbial communities from a municipal landfill in Southern Ontario, Canada - Pumphouse #3 | ecosystem: Environmental > Aquatic > Deep subsurface > Groundwater | place... | reverse complement strand
TTTTCTTCCTGGATAATGAAAGCGATAGGCACGAGGCGAGAAAACCGTTTTGCTTCGGCTCTTCAAATGCAGGAGGCTCTATTGAAAATAAGTGAAGATACATTATATGGCACAGGGCAAGTAACTGTCATAGATAGCGCGGGAGTTGAAGTGTCAATAGTTGATTATATCAACAGTTTGTATAGTCAAAGTTCTCATGGCAATGCCGGAACGCGTGCCGGTTGGAAAGAGTCAGCTCTTGATAAGGCAACCTATACACAAACAAAACTTGATAAGAAACTTCTCTCTGCGATAAAAGAAGGGAAGTATCGACTTGTAATTATTACCGGAAATGCAGGAGATGGCAAAACCGCTTTCATTCGTCAGGTGGAAGGTATTGCTGAAAACGTAAGAAAACTATCAAATCGGAATGGTGCAATGTTCTCCATTAATGGAGTTCCATTTCAAAGTAATTATGATGGTTCTCAAGATGAAGAAGAAAGAGCAAATGATGATGTGCTAACAGAGTTTTTTAAGCCATTTGAAGGACTGCGAAATTACTCGGAAGCAAAAGAAGGACGAATTATTGCAATCAATGAAGGGCGTTTGGTTGATTTTTTACAAGAACCGGCTAATAAGCATTCATATTTAGCAAACACAATAGACCAGTACTTCTATCAAGAAGGGCAGACTGATTTGCCTGAAGGTTTAATGATTATCAATCTAAATCTTCGTTCAGTAACCGCTAAAGATGAGAATAACGAATCTCTATTGCGGTCACAAGTAAAAAAGCTGACTGATAAATCGTTGTGGGGAAGATGTGCCAATTGCCCAATAGCGGATAGATGTTTTATTAAATACAATGTTGATACATTGAACGATAGTGCTGCCGGAGATGAGGTTATTAATCGTTTGGAATGGTTGATCCGCACAATTGTATATAAACGAGAATTACATATTACGATTCGTGATCTTCGCTCGTTTATTGCGTATATGCTAACACGAGATCAATCGTGTGAGGATGTTGCACAGTTGATTCAAGACGTCGATAATTATGAGTTAAAGGAAGAGATTTATTGGGAGCTTTACTATTATAATATATCTTCGAATGAATGGCCTTCGCCGTCGCAAGATCGACTAATAAAACTAATTCGAGAAACAGATATTGCGCAAGTGGCTATACCTTCAATAGATAGAGATCTTTATTTTAAAAATTTGGAAGAAGATGATTATTTAGTTTTTGAAAATCGTAAGATTTCTCTTTTGTCAGCTTTTAATGAGAGGAATATTCGTAAAATAGTTTCAGAACAAGATAAAGAGAGTCTGAACCTATCAAAAATTCGGCATAAGAGTTTTGTTCGACATCACTATTTTGAGGGAAAACATGATTTTATGAAACGATTACCTTATCAGTCACTCGGGAAATTCTTTGCCAAGTTAAATGGAAGAGAAGAGGATATGGAAGAAACCAAACATAGTTTGGCTTACGCCATATCATGTAGCGAAGGTGGTTGGAATAAGGATATTTCTGAAAATTACTTACTTTTATCTTCAACACAAATTAAAGACCCTTTTAGTAGCAGCTATCGACGATTTGCACTCTCGGATTTTGAGCTTTTCGCCAATAAAAATGAGAAGCTGGTTGAGTTTATTGAATATGAGAATGATAGTTTGATTTTTCGTCATAAAGAAGATAAATATATTCAATTGACTGTTTCGCTTGATCTTTATGAAATGTTAGATTATATTGAAAGGGGTTTTAATCCGTCAATCAACGACCTGAGAGGACGATTTATAGAGCTACAAGTATTTAAAAACTTATTACAAAGCAAAGTATATACAGAACTATTAGTAACTCGGAATAATCGAAAATTCTATTCGATAAAACTGAATACTGAGACCAAAAAAATTCATATTGAACCATTAAATAAGGATAGCTTATGATCCCAAAGCTAACAAAATATGATCCAATTTTTCGTAATGAGTTAATTTTTGCGGGTGATGCAAAAAACATTACATTGGACACCACTTTAATCAACTTGTTTATGCTTATGCGGAACAACGGTTCACGCATTCGATTAAAGCTACGCAACCGCACACACACTGTTGAAAGCTTAAAGGCTTACTTGGAAGCATTGGAAAGGCAAGGTTACATTGAAGGATATAGTGAAAATGAAGATGCCGGTGAAGACTGGTTGCGTAGTAACTTGGTTAATATGGTGAATCGCGGAAATTTACAGAAGGAAAATATTACATCTTTGCGCCCCATGCACTTGGAAAGTTATCGTATCCGTAATGTAAAATTTGCTCGTGATTATAATTCTTCAGATCAGGTTTACCTGATGCTCTCCAAGCAGCCCCAGGTTTTGCAGGGGCTTAAAGATTACTTGTCTATTGGTTGGGATAATAGTAGTAAGTCTATTGTAGGTAATTCCCAATTAGATGTTGATACTGTTGGTATATTGCATTTGATGAGAAATATTGAGGTTGAAATGATGCCTTCAAGCAGTATTAATATGATAAAACCTATTTTAGAAGATCAAGCTGACTTATTCTGCGACGATATAAAACGATTGTTAGTCTACAAAGATATTATTCCTCGAAATGTTTTTATAGAATACTTGCAAACTTTGATCGGATTTCACTTATCTCTTTATTTTCAGAAACTCATCACTTTCTTGCCTAGGATGGTAAAGGCAGGGAAAAAAGAAATAGAAGACGACTGGAGCATTGTTGTAGATGTAACTGACAATTTGGACAGTCGTATATCTTCGGTTGCTTGTGCTGATATGCAAGCTACCTTAAACAGCCAACTTGATTACTTCAAAGCTACCATGCAAATAAATGCGGTTATGACTTTACCAAAGTTTTCTATGAAGAAACCGGAAGATATTAATGAAGTACTTTCAGTATTGGCAAATCAAGACGATCGGTTTGATGCTGTTTTTGAAGCAAAGTTTGGTGAATTGATAGCACGTTTCACAGATCAAGATGATAAAGAGCAACTCAACGATTTTGTTCAGTATGAGGTGTCATTTTTTGATAAATATGTTTTGTGTTTAACAAAGGTTCGCGGAGCATACCAGTTGAAATACACTCCTCAATTTTTGGATAAAATTTCTATGAAGAATACTGAAACTGCATTTATTGCAGATGGTAGGAGTAAAAGACACCCACGAAGAGCTGTATTAGGTTCAAGGTTATTAGAAACTCTTGTCCAGTTGTTAGTGTTAGAAATTGAAAATAATAAATTTGTATCAAAGCCATTGTCTATTGATGAACTAATAGATAGGTTGAGAAATCGTTATGGAATCATTATAAATGGTTTGGATGAAGCTCGTTTTGCTAATACCGATGTGCAAACGCATTTGGCTTTTAGTGAAAATGTAGAGGCATTCAAGAATAAATTGCGGCAGATTGGTTTTTATACTGATCTGAGTGATGCCAATATATTACAAAAAATCCGTCCTCGATATAAAATCTAATATAATATGAACCTTTCTGAATTATACTACAATAAGTTTTTAGCTCTATTTGTAGAAGAGTATAAAAATGAGCTATTGCAAGACACTCCCGGGTACTGTATGAAAGTTACTGGTTTGCCTCTTGATAGGTTAGAGCAATTATACCCTTTGATAAAACAACTTAACCCATCATTGGAATTATACATACTTTCTGAAAATCATTCCGGTGACAGATATATTACTCCCACTAAACTAATTGAGCTGAGGAATGACTTCAATATAACGCTATTAGTGTTAATTCCGGTGAATAGTCGTACAAGTGCTGAAGATTCTTACGGTGATGCTACTTTCAAAGAATTATCAATCCTTCCTATTGATAATCGTGTTTATAGTAGTGTCTTATCGGGGATTCCGACTGAAATTAAACCGATAATAGACGAACTATATGCCTATTTAAGAGATAAAAAAACATTAGCTAATTCCATACGATATCTTCTATATCAAGAACTAAATGGTTACTCAAAAGAATCAATAGGAAATGGTATTTATCTTTTTGGCCTTATTCCAGATAGAGATTTGGCTCAAAATATTGATTTAATTCGGAAAAGATTAGCTTTCAATGTGATTTGCAGTGAGTCTCTGTTCGATTTTTCTGTTTCAATTGCTGAACGTATTAATCAGTTGCCAATACCACCAGATACGCTTCAAAAGAGTATAGCTCATTTTCTTCAAGTCGAAACTGATAGCAAAATAGAATACGATCTAAGTTATATTATATTAGAGAAATATCCTATGCTTAACTTTGCTAACTGGCAAATCCCTCTTGATCCAACCAGTAATAACTTAATTGTTAATGCAGAAATTCTTCCAAGCAAAGATATGGTGGAAAATAAGGAGGATGGAGGATTTACTTTATCTATACAAAGTGGGAAAAAAGTAAAACTGAAATTGAGAGTATTTACAGATCCCATCCCAAGAGAATCGAAAGATTTGAAAAAATTTAGCATTATTCTGATGAATGTGGATGGAATGTATTCAATAGGAGAGATAAAAAAAGTAAAAGTAACAGATGGGATAAGAGCTTATCGTGACGTTACTTTTGAAATAGCTGATGGACAATATGAGGATGGTTCTTACTTTTTTCACGTGATTGCTGAAGATGAACATGGCACAATTCTGAATCAAGATGATCCATTTCGACAAGAGTCTGTACAGGAGCAGTGGGAATTAGCTAAAGAAAAAGACACAGAGTTAACCAAAAGTCAATTTCAAATGGAACACCGTGTATTGCTTACAAGTGATACAGAATCATTCTACTTACGATTAACAGACGAAGAGCCCGAATTAGTTGAGACTAGAAAGGCGAAAATAGACAATCGATTGGAAGCCTATTTTCATTACCGTATTGAAAAAATAAGAAATAATAAAGAGTTAGATAATCCTGAGCCGAGAAGGGCAGAATGGATTTCAGGAAATCTGCTTTCAAGTGTTTTTCATATTCAGTATAATACATCCCATAACTATCAGATTATTTTATCGAAGAAACTAATTGAGATAGAACAAAGTCTTTTAAAACACAATGACTTCGCCGGATATTTGTCAGTAAAACTAAGTGCCAATCCTGCCGATCATAAGCTACAATCGAGTGAATTCATTCCTATGGTTGATAAGTTAGTATTAAGTCAGCCATTGAAAGAAAAAAGGATTGCATTGTTCAAAGCAATTCAGGAAAGTGCACCAGAATCAACAGGTGTTATTGAAACGTTCGATATTTTTAATCACATTGAATTAGTAAAGGATTATTTGTTTGAATATAAAAACTGGCTTAATGATATATTGAAAGGTAATAATGATCCACAAATTAAGAATATATTACAGCAATTAGATATAGTGTCACTTTCAGTAGAAATGCCTGACGCCAGCTACAGTTCAATAAAATTAATAACTCCATTACATCCACTACGTTTGTCATGGTTAGTCAACTTATTTGATTTGTTCCAAAACTGGGAGAAACAATCCTATGATGTAATAAGTTATCAAAAGGCTTGGTGGAAAAACCTGGAAAATTTATTTTATGGAGACCTTGTGCCAGAAGTAGCTCCTTTGGTACTGGTCGATTCTCAAAAAACAAACTATTATCAATATATTGGAGAACTAACTTATGGATGGGGGATTTATGCAGACCCTTCCAATCACACAAATGACGCATTTGTAAACATTCACAGACAAATAAAGTCGTATTTAGCTTCGATTCTAAATATTGCTAAAGAAAAGCGTATTGATAGTGATATAAGTTTGTCGTTAGTTCTTCGTCACTTGAAAAATTATATTATACAGCATCCATACACGGATAAGTTAGTAATCAATATTTTTAATCCTGGCGATGCGGCTGTTTTTGCACGGGCTATGATTGAATTAGAGCAATCAGAATATGATTTGCAATATGAAATCCGTCTGTTTACCGAAGAAAAACTAATTTTGCCTGGCGAAGCTTTAAGAGATTTGATAAACCCAGAGAACCAAATATCAGAAAATGCAGAATCATTTTCTCAGGTAGCAGAGAATCGCTTATTCCCTAAATTAAGATTTTCTGTCAACGACATTACAGACTTTTTAAAAAACAGTTCGAGTTTTCAAGCTCATATCACATTCTTAGTAAACCCTTTTTCATCTGAAACGGCTTTAATAAGACCAGAGAAAAAAGACCAGTCATTTTATCTTAACGGTACTATAATTAATCCGGTAATTGAAATAACTGAAAAGGAGAACGAGTTCACATGGAGTCGATATATATCTGACAAATCTCTAATAATACCCATAAATTCAGAGTCAAACATTATTATTGATCTGTTTGCCCTTTTCCAATCTTGTATTTCAGAATCGTTATCTGCCAATCGAGAGAAGTCTATTCCTGCAATGAAACTATCATTAGGGAAAAATGATCAGGCATTATTGTCTATTGTTCATGATATTTCAGATTGGGTTATTACATTCGATAAACATATGGGACCAGAATTTTATGATTTGCCATGTCTCAGCAAAGATGATGTTCCGTATTTGTTGGATTATATACCGAGCGATACTTCGGGGATATCTTCTTATCTAACAACCAGACCAACTTCTGAAATAGAAGGATTCATGATCCCTTTATTTGATGCTTTTAATATTGATATTTCCACTAAAAATCGATTTGCTAATTTGTTGGAAGATCTTCGCTCTGTTGGAAGCTCCCTAATAATGCAAGTAAACAGTTCAAGAAATAAAGCTTTTGAGATTGTAGGAATCACTTTGACTAAAAGGATTCTTCAGAAGAAAGGTCTTTTGGAAGATGCCTTTCTTATTCCTATTGACTTGCATAAAAACTTGTTTGAAGTTCTCAAAGACAGTAGTCAAGAGCGAGCAGATAATTTGTTAATTGACATTCTCCCTTCAAAGAAGGAAATTGTAATTACTGTAGTTGAAATAAAATGCAGAAAAAGCTTGGGACAGCAGGAAAAAGAAGATTTGAAAGATAAAATGAATCGTCAAATCTTTAATACTATTGAGGCACTGAAAGTACACTTTGATAATCAGTCAGAGTTTGATGATCGATTAGACAGGGAATTGAAAACAATGGAGCTAAAATCTATCTTGCTGTTTTATTTGCAACGAGCTAATAGATATGGAAGTATCTCTCAGGATTCCTATAAATTATACGTTGAATTTATTTCAAAACTTGATGCCGGATACAATCTTCGATTTAAAAATCTCGGTATTGTGTTCGACTTTTCCGCTGAAATTAGAATCAAGAAAGAGTATTTGGATGATACTACTTTTTATTTTATGGGAAATAAGGTAATTAATGAAATTTTAGATGATAAGTCAGAATTACACACATATACCAGGGGGAAAACTGTTCAAGATAACGATTTTATTGACTTTTTTGAGAAATCAGAAAGAAGTTTAGGCAAATTACATGTATATAATCAAGAAGTAAAGCCTAATGATAGGAACGTGGCTGATTATCAGAAAGAACAATCAAAATCATACCCAACTAATGAGAGTTGTGTTGATACTGATACTCCTTCACTGGAAGAGCCTATAGCTGAACCTATTCATATGGAAGATGTGAAAAGTTCTAATCAGATGAATCAAGTAGAAATAAACTATAATGAACCATCCTATGAAATTACTATTGGGAAAACGTCAAATAGTCCTCAATACGGTATTTTGGGAAAGACAATCACTGGTGAACGCTCAATTGCGATTGATCTAAGCGAAACAAATACAATCAGTTTGTTTGGTGTTCAGGGTGGTGGTAAAAGTTACACAATTGGAACTATCTCTGAGATGGTGTTGAAGCAATTTTCAAATATAAATAAACTACCGGCTCCACTTGCTGGGGTTATTTTCCATTATAGTGAAAGTATGGATTATGCCCCGGAATTCACTTCCATGATCTATCCGAATGATAATGCAGCACAGCTCAAAAAACTAAAAGATGTTTATGGAGCTGAACCCGATAGTATTGACGATATTGTGTTGTTAGTTCCTAAAGACAAATTGGAAGAGCGTAAACAAGAGTATCCTTCTATAGAAGTTCAGCCCATATCTTTCAATTCAACCGAGTTAAATGTTCAAGATTGGATGTTTTTATTGGGTGCGGTTGGAAATGATTCAACATATATTCGTCAATTAAAGGCGATTATGCGATCTGTTCGAAATAATATTTCTCTACAAACATTAAGGAGAAGTATTGCTAGCTCTAATTTATTGACAAACTCCCAAAAAATGTTGGCAGAACAACGTTTGAATTTTGCTGCTGAATATATTAATGACGAAGAATTATTAAAGAGTATCCTGAAGCCAGGACGTTTGATTATTGTAGATTTGCGTGATGAACTCATCGCTAAGGAAGAAGCCTTAGGTTTGTTTGTTGTGATGCTTAATATTTTTTCTGGAGTGAAAGAAATAGAAGGAGAAACCTTTAATAAATTTATAGTTTTTGATGAGGCTCATAAATACATGAACAATAGTGACTTGACAGATAGTATTGTGACAGCTATTCGTGAAATGCGACATAAAGGTGTGTCTTTAATGATTGCCAGTCAAGATCCTATGAGTATGCCAAATGCTATTATTGAACTAAGTAGTATTGTTTTGCTTCACAAGTTTAATAGTCCTCAATGGGTAAAACATGTACAGAAGTCCATTACACAATTATCATCGTTGTCAGCTCTAGAGATGGCAGCATTATCACCAGGGGAAGCTTATTTATGGGCAGCTAAATCAACAGATAAACAAATAATGAATCGACCTATTAAAATTTCTACTCGTCCTCGAGTAACAAAACATGGCGGTGATACTATAAAAGCTATATAAACAATGAATATCATTACTTATACGAGTAAAGGGCTACGTTCTGTAAATGAAGATTTTCTGTTATCGGAACAGTTGACTCCGGATATCTCTTTTCATATCATTGCAGATGGGATGGGGGGATATAGTTATGGTGATAAGGCTGCAGAAATTGTGGTAGAAACTTTATTTAGTCAAATTAGTCAAATGGATTTTTATGCTATTTCAGAAGATACCATAATTGCAGCTTGTGAACGAGCAAACTTAAATTTACGTGATGAAGGCGCAAAACTGTCTTCAAAAATAGGAGCAACCTTTGCCGCTGTCTTAATTTTAAAAGAAAAAGTATTTGCTTTTTGGATGGGAGATACACGTATTTATCAATACAATGAAAATAATCAATTGTTATTTCAAAGCGCGGATCATTCATTGATAAACGAACTTCGTTCAACTCGAAAACTCTCATTGCGTGAGATTCAAAAATATGATTCAATAGTGACTCGTTGCTTGACAAGTGATTTTCAGGATGTTTCGCCTCAAATAGAGGTGTTAAGATATGCTTTTTCTGATAAGCTGATTCTTTGTTCAGATGGCTTATATAAACAAATAAATCTTGACGCAGTATTAGGAAAAACTAAGAATGACTTAATGTCATATCTATATTCGATAGAAAATGAGATGAATGATAACTACTCAATAATTATTATCAACTAAAAACATCATGAACTTAGATTATATACTTCTTGATAAATGGATTTTGTGGTTATGGTGGTTTGGTTGATTTTTGTAAATAATTATTGCAAAAATAATGTGAACTCTTCATGATTCAGTAGGAGAAGAAAATGCGTAAATTTAATCACTATTTTCATGTGTTCATCGTCAATGAAGCTCGATTATAAATGAATAACAGGGTCTTAATATCTCTTTGTTTGTGCCATATTTGTAATTAGGAATATAAAATACTGACACACAGTATAGCTGATTCTGAAGTGAAAGTCGATTTAAATTTTTATTGTCTAAAAATTATTGCTTTGTTTATTTTTTCCATAAAAGAGGTTTTAATAAAAAGGATTAAGGAAAATATGTGAATTTTATTTTTGTTGATAAGCTTTTCTTTTTCTACTTCCTTTGTATCTCAAACATTTACTATCTTTGCTTAACCATGTATTACCAAATAATGATAATGCTGCTATTCTCAGAGTAAGTATGGTAATTACGAGATGCGAAACAGTTATTTCAATGGCAGGTTTCCGCTTATTTTGAAATGGATAATGCTCTGTATTGCAAAATAGAGCAAGGAGGTTTATTAATAAATAAGAGATAGTTGTTAAGTTGACGGAGTTGTTTGAAGTTGATTATAATGAGCTTTTGTGTCTTTAGCTTGTAGATGATATAAGCGTTGACATTGGGGATGATACTTAAAAGTTAAAGCAAAGGTTTTAAGTAATGTTAAAAAATACATGATATTTAATTATGCATGATTGGAAAAAGATACTATCAAATATATACACACCAGAAATAGGATCGCTTTGGGTTGCGCCTAACGAAATCTGGAATAACTCTTTTGCTGCGAATAAAGACAAGAATGATTATCATCCTACTGTTGTTGGAAGAGTTAATACAAATAATATTAGCTGTCATATCATTCCGGGAACAACGAAAGAATATCAAAAGGGAAGTTCTGTTTTTAAAGTTAAAATCAATCCGGCAGACTCTAATTGTCCGGTATCTAATTTTTTGATAAAATTCTGGATGACATATAATAATAGTGATTTATTTCAACTGAATAAAGGATGGAATGGAATTTATTCCTTAAATGACACTCAAATTAAAGACCTGAAATTACAAATTAAATTTTGCCACGGAATAGATGTTTAAAATAGAATACATATACGAATTGCTTTCGGGAAACTTGACAGAAAAAGGATACAAAAGTTTTTTGTCAGGAGTATCTGCAATGGTTAAGAAATACCATTGGAAAAAGAATATCATTATTTCTGAAAATCCAACTGCTGATTATTGGAGTGCTGGCGATATCAAAGAATTGACACAACTATTCTTTGAATACACAATCTCAAAAAATAAGTTCTCTTATTTAGAAAGAATACCTGAAAATTACTTGGCGTATTATTTTTTACAGATTTTTATTTCGTTTATAGCAACCAGAATTTCAGAGGAACAACAAAAACAAGGTTTAAGTTTTGAAAAATGTAAAGAATTAGTTTTGGCAATTGTAAGAGAAAAATATATTTCACTGAAAATGAGTAGCATAGAATATGTTTCAACAAATCTGTTTTCAGAAAACGAAATTATACAAAATTATGATTACTACAGCGAGTTGAAATACCTATCACCAATTGCTATTAAAGAAGACACAAAACACTTCAAACCACTAGTTTCAATGGCATTGGAAGATATTTTTAATCTAATTGATATTCCAATTCCACATTCAAAACTCATTGAAACAGTTTATAAACTTCTTGACCAATCTGCTTTTGCGAATCCAAATGCACAAGAAGAATACGAAGATCTGACCGATTATGACATTGATGAAAGCAAATATAAATCAGCAATTCAAAACATACTAAACGGACTTTCAAAAGAGGATGCAAACTTGATTTCTGAGTATCTGTTTCAAAGGGAAGGCGATGTTTCTTTATCAAGTTTATCTGATAAATATGGCTTGCCTAAAAGTAGTATTGGTTACAAAGCCGAGCAATTTAGAAAAAAAATTACGCAAAATTATATTCCTGATAATGAGAGAGATGGGGTTTGCTTCATAAAAAACCTTTCGGCTGCTTTGGACGAATTGGCAAATTAGCGGTATATTGTTATAAAACGACAGCGAAAATGAACACGATAATAAAATTTCTAAAGGATAATCCTACAATACAGATAAATGATGAGCAAATCAATGTTGCGAAGAACGACATTCATAAACTAAATCAGTTGTTTGTAAATCAAAATAATGCTTTTCGGAAAAGTTCACATAATCACATTAGACCTAAGGCAAATCAGGTTTGGGCGGTAAAAAATGAATATTATGACTTTCTTGGCGAAAAGCAAATGACCTCACACCCAATTCTTGTTTCTATCTCAAACGACATTGAAAGTTTTGAAGAAGAAGATTTTGTGCGAGTTACTGTAATCAGTCCGTTTGTAGAAATGGCAAGCAGGGATGATGATGTCTGCAACGATGCTTCTATTGCAGGATTTCCGTTTATAGTTGAAAATTGGAACAACCAACCTATTTTAACCGAGATCCTTGATGAATATATCGGTTATTACGAATCAAAAGAGAGTTCCGAAAAAGAAGAAAAATTGACTACTGTTCAAAAGCAATTTCGAGAAATTGAAATATCAAAAGCAAAATTTCTCAATAACTCTATTTCCGCTCTCGTTGGTTTTGTTGAATTAAATCAAAACAACGAATTTGGCGCAGTTATTTCGGTAAATGGAAAGACATATTTTGGAAGTCCCGAAGAAACAAAACCAGAGCTACCAAAAAATGAAAACGGTGAACAATCATCGGAAATACCGACAAATATGTATCGCTTTCTATTCAACAATAAATCGAAAATCATTTCGTTCAAAGACGATCAAATTCCTTTTGAATTTCAAATAAAAAAATCGGATGAAGGTTTTATTATTTCTGTTATTACAACAGATGAAATAACATTGTCTGACTGCAACAATAAATCAATAACACCGGTTGCAAATAGCGAAAGATATGTTTTTTCAGCATTGAAAAAAGGTTTATATACTTTAAGTAGTAAAACAATTAACGAATCTATTAAAATAAGAATAAAATAAGATGGCTTACATTCCTTTGATTAAAACTACAAAATGGATTGACCTAAGTGAAGAACACAAAAAACTCAGGGAAGCAATCGAACAAGATACCAAAAGCGCTTGCGTTGATGGTGGACGAGTGCAGCCAATTATGCTGCAGGGCGCTTTTGGTATCGGTAAAACAAATTCGTTGTATTATCTATTCCACTATGGCTGGGAAGTTTTGCAAACTCCAACATTCTATATATCACTTGATGAAATTGTTAAGCAGATAAAAGAATATGCGGAAACACAGCCAAACGGCAAAATGCAAAATTCCGAATTAAGCGGTTTTATCAACGACATTATTTCATCTCAGATAGAAAGTATCAAATCGACCGACTGGAACGTATTAACTCAACTCTATTTTCCTGAATTTAACAAAAGTAATCTGAATGACTATCTGAATGATTTTCAAAGTATTGAAATAATAGGAGATACTGATGATGCTCTATATCAGGGTTTCTCTGCACCTCTATCTGCGTCTGTTATTAGAATCGCCATCGAATCAAAGCACAGACCATTGCTTTTAGTAGATGAATTTGAGTCTAAATTCTACGAACTCAAAAAATATATTGAAACTTCTGGAGGTGGTGTTTTAAGAGAACTGTTTGATAATATTGTACACGATTCAAATTTGTTTTACCTTGTCATTGGCAACGGTCCTGCTTCGGGTTATGAAGTTGCTCGAGAACGAGGCGAAGATATTACTGATAGCGAAACGGCGGCAAACAGACGATTGAAAACCAAATCAATCCCTTTTGCAACAGTTAATTTGCTCAAACAATCCTTTTTGAAAGGTGAACATAAGGGATATATCAATCTTATTTGGTGGCTTTCTCGCTGCCGTCCTGGACACATTTTGAAAGTTCGTGAATCACTTGATAATTATTCTGCACTAAATAATCTGAATTTCAGTGAGTTTATTACCAGACCCATTTTTAAAGAGCCGATTGATGAAGGTGGCGAAGCGGTAACATATCTAAAAACTGTATTTTTTAATGATATTTCAGGTGTTATTCAGAATAAATTTTTAAAAAATCTTATTCTTAACTTTGAGCCACAACAATTTGAGATTACAGACAATGATAAAACTGAATTAAAAAATAGTATCAAATATTTATACTGTTCAAAGGAATTAATTAGCACTGAAGAATTATTATTGCCGCAATTACGTAAAGATATTTACGAATCTTGTTTGAAAAAATATCAGGAAGAAGGGAAATATGATACAGTGAACTATATTGAGCATATTCAGCCGTATTTTCATTATATTCTGAATGCAATATCTGACGAAAACGGACAAATTGCTTTTGGAATGATAAACGATTCTAAACCTGACGAGGTTTTGGCTGATATTTTCCTTAAACCGTTGTTAGAATTGACGTATGATTTCATAAGTCAATATCAAGACGATTCTATTAGAGAAATCAAGCAAACTCTTGACTTTCTGTTGAATTTTATTAGCAAAATCAACAAAGCGATTGAAAATGAAGACTTAGAGATACTTGTGCCAAACACCTTTGATTTGTTTGAAAAATGTAAACTGATTCGTAACGATTGTGTATATCTGCAACTATCATTATTTACAATTCGTGAATCTATTGAACAGCCAATTGGTTCACCTATTTTGAAATATAAGAACGAGCAGGTTTCAGAATGTTTATCCAAAATAAACAATAGGTCGGTTTTTCCTCTTATTTATCAGAAAGAAAACACTTTGCACATATATGTAATACCTGATTTAGAAGAAGAGTTGCTGACTGCCTATCTTGCAAAACTAAAAGATTACTTATTCGATATTTTCTACGATAAGTTTCATAAAGACGGTAATTCTATCACAAGAATTTTGTATTTTAATGATAACGAATTAGTTAGGAATTTTAAGAACGAATTGATAAAAACTTCGGATGATACCGACGAGCCTGCATATACATTGAAAAAAGTAGATGTTATCAATATTGAAAAATTACAGTTAAATTTTGAAAGCCAAATTCGAGATTATGTTGATTCCGTTGCAAAAATCGGTATCATAGGGGTTAATCGTGATGAATTAGATTCAGAAAAGAAAGAAAAAGCATCTCTCATAGAACTCAAAAACATCATTACAATCATAGGTGAAAGACCTTGGACAGATAAAAAGGAAACTATTAGAACGATAGAACATTATCGCAAATTATTCTTTGACGGCGACAACTCTGTTCTCAAAAACATCTACAATATTGCAAAACAGGAGTATAAAGAAAAACTGTCAAATGAAGTTTGTAACGAAACAGATTTCTGGCGAAATGTGAATGATTACAGTTATTTAGATAAACTTATTAACGACGAGGCAGAGGCGTATGACAAATTCAGCTCCACAATCGCTTTGTTTTATTTAATTGAAAATAAATCAATTAGCGAACCTCTGAAAAAGTTACTTGATTTAGTTGAGAAAGAATATCGTATAAAAGAAGACAAAGACAATGCTGTTAAAAAACTGAATTTCAATACACTATTGAAGATTATCACCAAAGACAAAGCAAATCTCAGAACTCACAGCGAGGAATTTGATTTGAGTTCAGATTTTCTGACTTCTCTATATTCTTTGGTTGAAAAACTTGAAATGGAAAATGAGTTAAAAGACATTGCAACATTTTATAAGTTTATTGATGTTGACTTTGAGTCGCATTGGATTCAGACATTTCACGAAGAACTTGGTACTTATTGTGTAAAAAATCTCTCAAAATTGCTGTACTCACTTGCATATATCAGGACTTTGAATTATGACGATTTGAAAAACAAAGTTAGTGGGGAAATTACTAATTTAGAGCAAAATCTTGAATCTATTAGGACTGGAATTGTTGAACAATTAGGTGATTTGAAAACAATTTTGAACGAAAAAGAAACATTATCTTCATATCCCGAAAAATTAAGCAAACTCAAAACAGGAATAACGCTTATAAAGAATCTTTTAGACAGCAACAATTCCTATTCGTGCTTACTCATTGTATATTCGTTGATTACACAATTAGACAAAGTTTTAGATGATGCGGGTATATTCCTTTCGCAAATCAAAGATATTCATGGCAAGATTGTAACACAAAAGAATAAGATAGATAATATTCAAGAAAAGATTGATGGAATTTACAACGACTCTCTGACCGAGAAACTAATTTCTTTTGAATTCGAGAAAAAACGAAATAATGGCTATCTATGGAACAAGAATTTTCTACAAGACAATTTGAAACCGAGCGATGACTACGAAAAACTTTGGGGCGAAAGCAAAGGTAACTACTATAATCCGTTCGCGCAATCAACCATTTCAGACTACAAGATTACCAATTTGAGTAATTTTCTGACAAATACTTCAATGCGATTATTGCCCACTTTCAATGAAACATTAGAAAAATTGAAAGAAAAGCAAGTAATAGCAGAGAAGGCAAAAGAGTTAAACAATTATATTTCCGAGCTTTTAAATACCGAAGTAAATGATTGATTTTGAAAAATATACAGAGCGATTTGAAATCGCCCAAGAGCAAAAAGAGAGTTCAACTTTTCGCGATAAAATTCTCGAAGAATTAAAGAAGGCGGAATGGAGTGAACGCAAAGCCGACCTTGAAAAATCGCTGTCGAATATTAAGGATGAAAGGGGTTTTGACAAATATCAAAAAGAACTTGCAAAACTCTTTAATGATATTTTTGAAGTCATTACTGCACCCGGAGTTGACGCCTTTGTTAATTGGCTAAACGATCTGACAGATAACAAGAGTGATGCAAATACAAAGAAATTGCGCAAATATTTGGTTGACAACTATTCAGCTTACAGCGAACAACTTGACTCCGTCATCAGTAATAAAGAAGCGTTGAATGTTACTGATAATTCCATTTTTGCTCCACTTCTTTCCGAAGCCAACAAAGCAATAAAAAAAGACTGCAATGCTTTTCTCTCCAAACCTGCCGAATTTGAAAATACCATTGACAGCTTTATTGAAGAACTTGGCGATAATTTGTCAGGATTGAATGATATCGAGGAATTAGCTTACACAACGATAGATGAACTTTATACTGAAGAACAAAAAAACAATGGTATAGATTTTTATGCTGACATTATAGAAAAATTTCTCAAAGCTAATCAAAAACTTGATACAATCAACGATGCCGATAAAGATAAGGGCATTATAACAAAAGCAAAAGATAGAATTTCTGATATTAAGAAATGTATTGAAAAATTAGATAGAACTAATATCGTACATAGTGCAGATGAAACGGTAAAAGAAATGTTTTTATCGTTCAAAGACGATATGATAAAATTTGAAAAGGGCATTTCTCAAAATCTAGAAGAATTTTTAGAACAAAAATGGGAAGATATTATTTCTCATTATGACACGATTAAATTGTTCTTTACTGATATAAAAGAGATTATAGAAGAAGACAGTTGGAAAAATTTCAAAGCAAAAGATGAAATTGCAATCGTTGTTTTAAAATACAATGCGCTTAAAAAGGAAAACCCTCTTACTTCATTGAAGTCAAAATCAATTCTGAGTGTTCAGCAAACACTTACAAAGAAATTCAATGAAATTTTGGATTATGACAAAGAAGCAAATAACAGCAAACAAGCGATTCTTGATGCTTTCAACAATACTATCAAAGAATATTCTGAAAAACTTGAACTTATAGAAAAATTAGATACAGGTAAAACTCTTTATAATAAAATCAATGACGATGGAATTGCTGCTTTGAAAAATGGTTGTGAAGCATTTAAAAATCAGAATATTATCGAATATTTAACACAAGATTTTAATTCTGATCTTAACACATACAACAATATAAAAAACTGGTTTAATGAAGTATTACAAAAATCAGGGTTAAGTCCTCAAATTGATTGGTTAGAAAATTTGCTTAATGCAGAGGATGCAGGTGAGATTGCCGAAAATGAGTTTAATCCAGACATTCTCAAAGAATTACTATCAAATAAACTTATCACATTAACAATCACAAAAACGTACTAATATGGTAAATTCAAATATAGAATTGGTAAAAGCCCTCGACAAAATTCGTTTGAATAACTTGTATGTTCATAATGACGAGCTAAAGGGTGCTACGTTTAAGACCGAAAAGCTCAAAGCAAGAAAAGTTTATCTGGTTGAAACACTTGCGGTTGTAAATGCTTTGGTTGATAGAGGCACAATGTTGCTTTACGGTGGACACGGTGGTGGAAAAACTACTTTGGCAAAGTATCTTGGGCAAATGTTTTATCGTTTCTCAAAAGACGAAATCGAAGATTGTATATTGCGTGGACACCCGCAACTGACCGAAGAGAAAATCTTGGGAAGTTTGGATATTGCCCAACTCACAGGAAGGAAGGATTTGAACAAAAAAATGGCAGTTGATGTGATTTGGAACGAGTTTGTCGATTCCGAATGGAAAATTATTGACGAACTCAATCGTCTTTCGCCTTACGCACAGAATATTTTGCTGTCGCTGCTTGCCGAAAGTTCGGTGAAATACCACAACGAAAGTAAGCGGTTGCCGAATTTTTCACTTTATGCGACAATGAATCCGAAAGATGAAGGCAACTTTATTATGTCATTGCCCTTTCTTGATCGTTTTGCTATGGCTTTGCCTATCACCATGCCCGATTATGAAAGTCTAAGCACTATTGGCAAAAAAGATAAATCCTCGAAACAAGACGATTTATCAACTTATCTGAAAGATTTTGACTTAAAAGAAGCCCAAAACGCTGTTCGAAATATCAGATATAGTGAAGATGCCGAATTGTTTATCAATTTTATTATTTCTTCTTACCGCCTTTGCGACCGCATTTCAAAGGAATCAAACGATTCTACTACGGTTGATAAGGACTTGTGCAAAGGTTGTCACTTTAATGCCGAAAGAAAGGTTTGTAATAAAATTATCCACCCTTTGAGTGTGCGTGTAAAAGAAGATTTGTATCGTTATGGCAAAGCATTGGCGTGGTTTCTTGGCGATGCCGAAGTTGAGCCGTATCATATTGCAACATTAGCACCATATATGATTTGGCATCGCTCTTCCTTGAGCAAACAGTTTAAGAATAAATTTGCGGAGAATCAAAGTGAGAATAGCTTTTTCACTACAAATATAGACCTTGACTCAACGAAAGAAATTATTTCGGAAATAGAAGAAGAATTTGAAGGAGTAAAAGATTATTTGAAAAAGTTTGCCCAAATCAAAAAAGGCAAATTGTCAGAAACAGAATTTAAGGCTTTTGTAAATGAAGTAAAGAATCCCCAATATAATTTCTTGCTCATAAAAAAAGAAATTATACCAACGCTTGACACTGAATATACGCCAGTTTATGAGAAAATTATCAAATACAACAATGAAATTGACAAGTTGACGGATATTGAGGGACTCAGAAAATTGAAAGACGAATTATCATTTAAATACGATATTCCAAACCGTCAATTTTTAGCTGATTCTATCGAAAAGAAAATCCGTTCAATTGGAATTAAGGACATGAAAGAAGAAACTCTCAAAATTTTAATGGAAGTATTTGTGGAAAATGTAGAGAAAAAATGTCCTGATTTAGCAATCAAAATCAAACAACGCTACCAACAATTTCCAGATTCGTTCAATCCTGCAATTCGTAAAGTAGAAGAAATTTCAGACATTGCCGATTCCGACTATTCTTTAACAATGGAAAGGATTAGTGAAAGCGGAGGCAAATACAGTTTGCGTTTCAAATATAGAGGTAAAACAGACACAGCCGTTTATAAATTCTTACAAGAAAGTAATGCCAACTAACGAAAATAAATTTTATGATAATCCGGCATACAAAGAGCAAGCATTGAAATCTGTTCAAGATGTTTTTGTAAAAGAATACAAGAACTCTATCGGTATTCCATTACCTGAAATTAAATTTATTTTTTCCGATTCCGATAATTACAAAACTGGAGAATATTATATTTCGATAGATGAAACTTGGCAGATTAACTTGAATTTCGGGTTACTTCCAACGAGTTACAAAGAGTTTCAAGAGGAAGTTAGAGTGCTTACACGCCACGAAGTCGGACATTATATGTGCTGTCCGTTTGACATAATCACGCATTTCAGAATGTTGAAATCCATAATTGATGTTTACAACAAGTATTATGTTCGTAAATTTTCAGCACTTAATATCATTCAATTGGCAGGTAGTTTATCAAATCAAGCCGCTGATATTATTGTTGATACAGTAAGTTTCAATCGTAACAAACCCGAAACACTAAAAAGTGAAATTGCTTGGATTAAGAAAGGTTCAGGTTTTCACGGAATGCCACGACACAACAAATTGATGTTTCTAACCAAACAAACTCTTTGGAAAGAGAGTTTAGAATTGGAAGAAACAGACGAAGAATTGCTTGCCGAAGTTAAGACCTTATCAGATAAATTTGAGAAAGGCGGAATAGGGAATAAAGAATATTTTTTAGAAAAAGTAGAGGCATATACTCACACATTTTTCAGGTTGTTTGAGCAAGATATTCAAGAGCATCAGCAAGATAGTAGCAGCGGTTCGGGAAGCGGACAATCTCAAAATGGACGACCTCAGCAAGGACAGCAAAGTGATGGACAAGGACAAAGTCAAGGTAGTGGGCAACCTCAGCCAAGTCCGTCAAAAGATTCTCAACAGTATGGTAGTCAGTTTATTTTCCAATCTCCTGACAAAGTGCAAGAAGCATTGGCTGAAATTGCACAAGAAACCTCTATGCAAATGTTCAGTCAAATTCTTTCGGCAGCAGGTTTCAGTTCTCTATCCGATAAAGACAAAGAAAAAATATGGTTTGAAGCCCAAAGTGCCGACATGATTCCAATTGACGAAGAAACACCAATGGGTAGCAACGACAATTACTCATATCCCACAACTTGGAAACTTGGCGACCCAATAGAAGACATTGATATGATGCTGACCTTTGCCAATTCGCCGGTTTTCATTCCGGGAATTACGACTAAAAAATGGGAACATAACTCTGTTTTCAATTATGGAACAGAGAAAAAACAATGCGATTTATTGCTTGTAATTGATACTTCGTACAGTATGGGGAATGTTGCAGACGAAAACACAAATATGCACCAAGCAGTTCTCGCAGCTTACGGACTTATTCGCTATTTTGAATCAAAACAGGGACAAGTTGCTCTCATTGGTTTTTCTGATAGAATAACAGTAGACATAGAATGGACAAAAAACTACGATGAAGTAAAAGACAAGTTATTGATTACGGGAAATGGCAATACTATTTTTCCAATACAAAGAGTTCTGAGCGAAATAGAAAAATCAAAAAATGCCATTGTTACGGTTGTTATCACTGACGGGGAGATTCAGAATATTCAAAATTCACTCGATTTTTTTCGAGAATATCTAAATGATGGTAATAAACTTTATATCTTTCTTCAAAACAGAAAAACTAATGTAAATATAGAATATATTGTCTTAAGAAATGTAGGGGCAAAAATTATTCCTGCTCTTACAGCAAAAGAAATGTGTGAAAGTGTTTTAGATGGAATATACGAAAATTAACTTTTATGCTCTAACAGCAAAACATAGAAGACAAATCCTCTTGGCATGACTACTATCAAGATGAATATGCGGTTTTGCTAATCCAAAGGGTGGACTTATCGACTCTTGGGGACGTGGAACGGTTCGGATTATTGAAGCTTGTAAAGAGGCTGGACTTCCAGATCCGGAACTAACAGAACGAGATAGTGGTTTTCCTGTAACACTCTACAAGGACAATCTTACAGAAGAGCAGCTTGTGATACTTGGACTAAATGGAAGACAGATTAAGGCTGTACTGTATGTGAAAGAAAAAGAGGAGATATCAACTTCATGTATAGAGAGAAATTTAGTGTATCGGAAAGAACAGCAAGAAACGATCTGTCTGAATTATTCGATAAGCTGATATTGAAGAGAATTGGAGAAACTAATCAAGCAAAATATGTGATATCTTAGTCTTGATTGCCGATGTTCTACCGATGTTCTACCGATGTTGCTGATGTTTTGCCGAAGTTTGAAAATAGTTTTACATTGATCTGATAGATGTAAGGGGAAATAGTTTTTATGAATTAATTACTCAATAAATACGCAAATCACGCATCAATTGTGCAAAGCGAGCAATAGTTGGAAATCTGTTTACTATTTTTGAATGTTCATTGTCAATGAACATTGATTAAAAATGAACATGAACGCAAGAAAAATCTTACCAATAATAATTCTTTTATTTGTACCAAATATGTACATCAAATTTATAATCTATTGAAAAACAGGTATTCTAACATTTGAAGAAGTGAAGTGAGGTAGATTAAAATCGATAACCAAATATTATCAAACCGCAGTAAGCATCTGTTTATTGCGGTTTTTTTGTAAGCACCCGAGCAACTACCTCTTGATTATTCCGGAGCATATGCACCCACGGATTTGATCTGATTATTCATCCCGACAACTGCGGGATCTCTAGTAAATTGTTAGTGTTTTATTAGATTGCCTTATGGCATTTATTAGAGCATTATTAGATTTTCACTGGAGATTCGCTAGTTTCCTTCGTTTCTCCAGTAATTCGGTAAGAGCTTCTTCAGGTTTTCATCATTCCCCGGTTTCTGGTAATATGGCATCTTGCCTATCACATCGATAAGCCATTCCCGCGGGTTCACCCCCTGCTCCTTGCATGAGGTCAACAGGGAACAGATGATGGCCGTGTTACCGGCTGCCTCGTGGTTGCCACAGAACATGAAGTTCTTCCGAGACAGGGCAATGGGGCGGATGGCATTTTCAGCCATGTTGTTGTCGAGTTTCAGCCTGCCATCCAGCAGGTAA
>Ga0265294_10002861_pt1 | contig 22425 bp, 18 predicted proteins | sample MunlanPumphouse3_FD_192504 | JGI IMG/M metagenome (GOLD analysis project Ga0265294, IMG submission 192504) | Groundwater microbial communities from a municipal landfill in Southern Ontario, Canada - Pumphouse #3 | ecosystem: Environmental > Aquatic > Deep subsurface > Groundwater | place... | reverse complement strand
GTCCCGCCCATTGCCGGCTTCTCCAGCACGATCCGGGGGATGCCGGGCCCATGAAGCTAAAGCGCAAAAACTCGGCACGCCTCAAACAGTTTGCGCTTTTTAACGCTTCATGGCCCCGACATCTTTTCCCCGGATCGCGCATGTCGTACGCCGGCAACGGGCGGGACTCAGAGGCTACGCACGGCAAAATATGGCCGCAGTTATGATCAAGCCCAAAAAATAAAACAAATCGGGGGGATCTTCCCGGTCGGGGCATCGGTTGCCTGAATTTTTGGAAGCAGGGGGGCGTTTGATCCATTTTGATGTCATCATCGTAGGTGCAGGTGCTTCCGGCCTGATGTGTGCTCTTACTGCGGGCCGGCGGGGGCGGCGGGTGCTGGTCGTCGACAGCAGCGATACGGCGGGTAAAAAACTTCTGATGTGCGGGGGCGGACGCTGTAATTTTACGAATCGGTTCGTTGCGCCGGACGGTTATATTTCGGCCAATCCGCATTTCTGCAAATCCGCGTTAGCCCGCTATACCCAGTGGGATTTTATTGCAATGGTGGAAAAGCACGGCATCTTTTATCACGAACGGGAGCATGGCCAGCTGTTCTGCAATGATTCCGCCGGAGATATTCTTGCCATGTTACTGGCCGAATGCAGTCAGGCCGGCGTCAGTATCCGGACCCGATGCAGGATAATGTCGGTTGATGCGATTGAAAAAAAAGACAGAGGAGCGGGCCGCTTCATGCTGGCAACCGATCAGGGAAAGCTGGCCGCAGATTCTCTGGTGGTTGCAACCGGAGGCCTTTCCATTCCCGAGATCGGCGCCAGCGGCTACGGGTATGATTTGGCCAGCCAGTTTGGCATGCCGGTAGTGCCAACCCGTGCAGGTCTGGTGCCGTTTACCTTCAGTGGCTCCTTCAGGGAGGTTACCGGCCGGCTGTCCGGCATTGCGCTGGAGGCTGGGTTGCGTGCGGGCAATAAGAGGTTCCGTGAAAACGTGCTGTTTACCCATCGCGGTCTGAGCGGACCGGCGGTGTTGCAGCTGTCCAGTTACTGGCAGCCCGGAGATTCCATCCTGATGGATGTATTGCCCGGAACCGATCTGGCGAAGTGGCTCAAATTGCAGAAGCAGCATCACCCGAAATCTCTGCTGCGCAATCTGCTGGCACAGCGACTGCCCAAACGCCTGACTCTGGAACTGGAGGCTTTTTTCTGGCAGCCATGGGCGGATCAGCCGATAGCCGGGCTGCCGGATTCCGTGTTGCGCCAGGTTGCACAGGGACTGAGCCGCTGGCAGTTAAAGCCGTCAGGCACGGAAGGCTACCGGACCGCCGAGGTCACGGTGGGCGGGGTGGATACCGGGGGGCTGTCCTCCAGAACCATGGAGAGCAGGACCCGGCAGGGACTTTATTTTATCGGGGAAGTCGTCGATGTCGCGGGGCATCTGGGCGGCTTTAACCTGCAGTGGGCCTGGTCATCCGGATTTGCTGCCGGGCAGTTTGTCTGAAAGGCTCAGTTGCTTAACATGTTTGCGGGCTTCGTGTGAGATAAATTTTATCACGATGTTGATTTTTTAAAATGCGATACTCATTGGTAATTATATTTTATATCAATACGTTACGACGTATGGCAGGAACGCTGAGTTTGCTGACAGCGGCCGATCGTAAATTCGTGTTGATGTGATAACCAGGGCTTGAACATAACGTCGGCCATATCTCCGTACATATAGTGGCTCCGTCCCGCCCGTTCCCGGTTTCTCCAGCGCGATCCGGGGGATGCCGGGAACAGGCGGGGCTCCGAAGTTGCATTTCAGAGCGATGGCCCAAGTTATGATCAAGCCCGATAACCGTTCGAAACAAAAGGAGATTTATGATGAACAGACTGGCAGGAAAAACCGCTCTGATTACGGGCGCAAGCTCCGGGATAGGTCAGGCATGTGCCGAGTTGCTGGCAGCGGATCGCGTGAATTTGATCCTCGTGGCAAGAAGAGAGGATAGATTGATCCGTCTGAAAGAAAAGCTGCTGAAAACACACGATATAAACGTAACCCTGGTTCAGTGCGATGTGAGCCGCAAAGATGACGTCGCGCTCAAATTCAACGAAATTACCCGAAATCACACCATTGATATTCTGATCAATAATGCCGGCCTGGCTGCCGGACTGGAAAAAATGGATGAGGGGCGTATTGATGACTGGGAAGCCATGATCGATACCAATATCAAGGGGGTTTTGTATGTGGGCAAAGCCGTTATTCCTCAAATGAGAAAAAACAACAGCGGGCATATCGTCAATCTCGGCAGCATTGCCGGAGAAATGGCGTATCCGGGCGGTAATGTGTATTGCGCGACAAAAGCCGCCGTAAAAATGCTGAACGATGCATTAAACATAGATCTGGTGGGTACGAATATACGGGTATTCAATATCTGCCCCGGTGCGGTCAATACGAATTTTTCAATGGTACGATTCAAAGGGGATCAAAAACGGTCAGATGGCGTGTATGCGGGGTATGAGCCGTTGACTGCAAATGATATTGCCGATTTAATTGTGTATGTATTGAATGCGCCGGCGCATGTGAACATTCAAAGTGCCGTCATCATGCCGACGAGTCAGAGAAATTCGTATGTTCTGCACAGAAATACATAGGGGTCCCGGTTTCCCTCTTGTGGAAGTGATCCGGCAGCAGGCTGTTTTTGAAACAGCAGATGTTTCGGTAACCATTGCGGCTGACGAGTGCAACTGTTTTTTGAGGCTGCTGCCATCAGACGATACGACGATGGGAGGTGTAAATCTTGCCAGGGATCGCACAGAGGAATTGAACGAAGCGGGATGGCGGAACGATAACTTCCCGGAACACAGCATTTGACAACCGTTCTTTCATGAGCTATGTTAAGGTAAGTTTTCATCGGAGGTGTTCAACCTGGCCCGGAAGTTTCAGTATTCAGACCGAAGGGCTTTTAAGTCAGCATTGGTACTGATGCGTGGCGAAAATTTGGCGACAGGTTTTTTTCACCAAACGAATCCGTTTCAGTTCTCCTTGTGGTATTGAGCAATTAACAGCCTATCTGACTTCAACATGATCCCTTGAGACATGGGCCTTTACAATTGCGTTCAGCGTTATATCCATATTATTAATATTTAATTTTTATGGCAGTCATGCGCCATATGAACTGGCCAATGGTTGGCCGTCCGCTATCGATCGACTCATCTGTACAGCCGGTTTGGTGATAGCGTCAATTCGATCGAAATATATTTTTTTGGGGGTGCGATATGAATATCTATGTTGGGAATCTGTCCTATGGCGTAACAGAAGATGACTTGAAAGAAGCGTTTTCCCGGTTTGGTGAAGTTTCCAGCGTCAGCATCATAACGGACAAATTTTCCGGTCAGTCAAAAGGATTCGGCTTTGTTGAAATGCCGGATAATTCAGAAGCCGATCAGGCGCTTAAAGCCCTGAACGGGAGCGATCTTAAAGGACGCGATATCAAAGTCAATCAGGCGGAACCGCGCACTAAACGCCCGCAGCGCAGACCGCGATATTAGATACCCGAAAAATCAGGGGCGTCCGGCAAGGGGCGTCCCTTCCATACTGTTTTTTCCGCGAATATCTCCGAAAAGCACCTTCTGCTCATCTTAAATGCCCTTGCAGTTCTATCTCCCCGGATTGCACATCTGTGTAACATCATTCAAGGATGCGATTCCCGAGCCAGGGGGTTTTTTCGGGTGTCTGTTTTTTGTTGATCGTCTCCGAATCCATCTGTTACACTATGCTGGACAACAACCGAAATCCAGCCCTATCCTCATATTCGTCCCTTCTGCCATGAAGATTTCAGGGCCCCGGCAAAAAATATACGGTCTTGCCTGTCTTTTTATCCGTTTTTTTTGCGTTGTATCTCAGCGTACATATGGCAAAAATATGCACGCTTTAATACGCCGTGAATGCCCTGTACCATTAAACGTGTCAGATCCGGTCATTATATGGGATCCTTTTTCCCTGTAACGTCCGGTATTACAATGAAAGGAAACAGCCATGGAGGTTAATATCCGCATTGCGGGAGCCGCAGGCCAGGGGATACAGACGGCTGCCGGTCTTCTGGGTAAAGCGCTGACGCGCAGCAATTTATTTGCATATGCCTATACGGATGCTGAGTCCCGGATTCGCGGCGGGTTGAATTTTACCCATATCCGCTGCAGTCGTGAACCGCTGGCCGGAGTGACAAACCGGATTGATATCCTGGTCGCCCTTTCAAAGGAGGCGCTTTCAGCATTTGAGGAATTGATGACAGAAAAAAGTCTTGTTGTTGCCCCGCAAAGCTGGCCTCATCCACACCGGGTTCCGGCGGCAATCGGTAAACTGGCTGAGCAGGCCGGTTCGGAGGCCGTCAGCGGGACAGTTTCTATCGCGACGGCCTGGAAGATTCTGGGACAGGCACCAGGGATTCTGGAGACCTTGATTCGGGAACATTTCGCATCGAAAAAAAACGTGTTAGCGCAGAATTTAAAGGCCCTTAACCTGGTATTTGATTCGAGTCAACAGATACCCGGGGCAGCGTATTTTCATCTTCCGGCTGCATCCTCAACCGGGACCGGGCGGATGTGGATCTCGGGCCATGAGGCGGTATCGCTGGGCGCAGTAGCCGGTGGCGTGACATTTGTGACCGGGTATCCCATGAGTCCGGCAACCAGTATCCTCATCAATATGGCGCAGTGGCACAGGCAGCTGGAGGTTATTGTCGAGCAGGCGGAAGATGAAATTGCCGCCATCAATATGGTGGCCGGCGCATCCTATGCCGGGGCCCGGGCCATGACGGCCACGTCCGGCGGCGGGTTTTCCCTGATGGTGGAAGGACTGTCGCTTCTCGGAATGATCGAGTATCCGGCGGTCATCGTACTGGCACAGCGACCGGGGCCGGCCACAGGGCTGCCGACGCGAACCGCTCAGGGAGATTTGAACTTTGTCAGGCATGCCGGCCATGGAAGTTTTCCCCGGGTGATCATCGCTCCGGGCAATATTTCAGAATGCTTTGACATGACGGCCCTGGCGTTTGATATCGCCGAACAATATCAGGTTCCGGTATTTGTCATGACGGACCAGCTGCTTCAGGACAGCCAGACAACGATGGCGCCTTTTGCGGTGGGACATCTTCCGAAACGTCGGCATATCATGTCTCCCGAGGCGTTAACCTCGCTGACCGGCTATCGGCGTTATGCCCGGACAGAATCCGGAGTATCTCCTCTGGCCGCACCCGGGGATTCCCGGCACGTGGTGGTGGTGGATTCAGATGAGCATGATGAAGCGGGACATATCACTGAAAGCGCCCGTATCGCTGATGAGATGGCACAAAAACGCCTGCAAAAAGGCAAAACCTTGATGGAGGCGTCGTGGAAAAACCGGCTGGTTGGACCGGTGGACGGTCGTCCCCTGGTGGTTGGCTGGGGCAGCAGCCTTGAAACGCTCAAAGAGGCTGTATCCCGATTGAATGCTGAAGGGCTGAAGGTTGCTCATTTTCACTTGAGCTGGCTGTGGCCGGTTCAGGAGCAGATGATCCGGCAGCCGGTTCAGGCCGCCTCCCGGCTGATCGTGGTGGACCACAGCGTTGACGGCGGCCTGGGGGCGTATCTGAGAGAGGTGGCATTGCGGGCGCCCGATGCCGTGATCAGCCGGCGGGATGGCCGGCCGTTTTCAGTGGATGAGCTGTACGGAAAACTCAGAGCGGAGGTTATCGAATGAGTGATATAAAGGCTTTTGATAACGATGTCGACATTGCCTGGTGTCCCGGGTGCGGGAATTTTCCGATTCTCGGCGCGGTGAAACAGGCGCTGGCCGGACTGGATCTTTTGCCGCATCAGGTGTTGATATGCACCGGCATCGGGCAGGCGCCCAAGCTGCCGCACTATATGCAGGTCAATACATTCAACGGGCTTCACGGGCGTGAGGTGGCGGTCGCGGTGGCGGCAAAGCTGGCCGCACCGGATTTAACGGTGCTGGTGCATGCCGGCGACGGCGGGGCCTATGCCGAAGGCGGGAACCATTTTCTGCACGCCATCCGCCGTAACATTGACATCACCCTGGTGGTTCATGACAATCATTATTTTGCGCTGACCAAAGCCCAGGCCTCCCCGACCACTTCTCAGGGGGTGGTTACGCGGTTTAATCCGGAAGGGGTTGCCGCCATGCCGCTGAATCCCCTGGCGCTGGCCATTTCACAGTCATGCGCATTTGTAGGGCAGGCGACTTCTGCCCGTCCGGATCATCTGGCGGATCTTCTGATGAAGGCCATCGCCCACAAGGGATTTTCCTTTATCAATGTGCTTCAGCCCTGTGTGAGCTGGGATCATGTCCGCACGTATGAGTATTACAGGGAGCGCTGCTATGAGCCGGGATCAGATTATGACGCGTCTGATCGTCTCAAAGCGATGGAGCTGGTGACGCGGGCCGAAGAAAGATATCCTGTCGGGGTGATCTACACTCAACAGCGACCGGAATATTCAGATCAGACCACATCTCACGTGACACTGCCCCTGAGACGGCGGGAGGTAAATCCGGACGCCGCTGTTTCGCTGTTTTCCCGTTTTCAGTAAGGGCCGGGGCCCTAACTGCCGTTGACCACAAATGTTTCAACAATACTGAACAGGTCCTTCAGGCCGAAGGGTTTGGTAAGGAAGGCATCTGCTCCCAGTCGGCTGGCGGCTTCCTGCCTGTCTGCTGACTCCGACATGAGGATAATTTTTTTTTGAGGATATTTCGTCTTTATGGCCGTGAGCAGCTCCAACCCGTCCATGCCCGGCATATCCGTATCCGTGATGATGATATCCAGATGATTTTGACATTCAATATATGCGCAGACACTGTAACCGTCATTGAATGACAAAATTTCTCTGTTGACGCAGTACATCAATGTGGTGACGATTAAATCCCTGGTGAGCCGGTCATGATCCACTACCGCAATTTTAACATTCTCTACAATAAGTCACCTCACGCTACTTTCAGGAATTGCAGCGGATTGATCGGGCTTTCAAAGCCAATTTTTTTGCAGATATAGTCAATATTGTCTTCAATGGCTTTTGTCCTGAAAGTGCCAACCGGAAATGCTTCAGCCAGTGCGTTAGCCATTAAAGCCAGAAGATTGATCCGTTGATACAGGAAATAATCGATATATATTTCGTGATTATGGCAATGCTCGGAATGACTGGCAGAAAATTTGCCAAACCAGTTCATCGAATCCCGGGCGACATATTCAGCATTACATATCAATGCTTCTTTACGGTATTTCCCCTGAGGAAAGCTCTTTAATTCGGCACGGGTCATGATAATCAGCAGTTTGAGCCTGGCTATAAAAATGTCGTAGGGGGTCATCTTTCCTGACTGACCGGATGACGATCCAAGCAATACCATAATCGGTCCTTTTTACATAAACGGAAGCGGACTTTGGATTTTATTCAGTAAACCGGAGTAAATATAGTTATACTAGTAAATAAGTGAAAAGAATTCTGCTGTCAAGAGATTAGTTTTTGATTTTAACATCGTCAGGACAGCCGGCTGGTTTCTGTTTCTACTCATGGTCGAATATATAGCCTACAGATCGGCAGCTTTTAAAGAAGACGGGGGCCTTGGGGTCTTTTTCAAAATATTTTCTGAATCGGACGATAAAATTGTCTATGGTCCGGGTCTGGGTATTCCGGGCATATCCCCATCCGACTTCCAGCATGGCTTTTCTCGACAGCGGCTTTCCCCGGTTGGTGATAAAGAGTTTGAGAAGCTTCATTTCCTGCTCTGTCAGATCCACTTCTCCGCACTGGCAATGGGCTTTGCCCGTATCAAAATGGATACGGTTTTCTCCGAATATATAGGGGCTTGATCCGGATGCGTTCTCCGGATACCGGGCATTCTGATGCTGTCGATACCATGCGGATCTGGTCAGAAGCCGCTCCACCCGCAGCAGAAATTCCTCAAGGTTAAAGGGTTTGGACAGGTAGTCATCGACGCCGGATGCAAATCCTTTGATTTTGTCCTCCGTATCGCTTTTTGCGGATAAAATCAGAATCGGAAGCCGTTCATCTTCAAGCCGGATATTTTTCAGTACGGATATGCCATCAATACAGGGCAGCATGATATCCAGGACAATGAGATCCGGCTGCCACGATTTCCATTGCTGTAAGCCGGATACTCCGTCCGGAGCGATTGCAACCTCATACCCCTGAAGTTCCAGATTTAATTTCAAGCCATCCGCGATGTGGGCTTCATCTTCGATAACCAGTACACGGTTTGGTCTGGTATTGTTCATGCGTTTTCCTTAAGGCGGTCGTTAGACAATAAAAATCGAGAGTTGCGAGTCATGAGTTGTCAGCTTTTTTCCCGGTGGCATGGGCGCATCATGCGCATTTTTCCGGGGGGGGCAAGATCAGGGTAAATGTGGCCCCCGTTCCGGGTCCCCTGCTTTCAGCGATGATTCTGCCTTTATGAATCCGGGCAATGTGCTGTGCCAGATAAAGCCCCAGCCCGTTTCCTTTCCCCGACATGTCATCCGACTTTCCAACCTGGTAAAATTTTTTGAATATTTTTTTTAATTCCGTTTTTTCAATGCCGATGCCGTTATCGGTAAAGTGAATTGATACGTTTCGCGGATCATGCTCAATGGTAATATCCACCTCGGGGGTGTCTGACGAATTGTATTTGATCGCATTGGTCAGCAGATTCATCAGCAGCATTTCAAACAATGATGAATCGATCGGATACCACAGGGGTTGTGCGGACCGGTTGTGAATACGGATATTACAATTTGGGAAAAGGTGTTGGTTGATCCGAATAAAATGATGGATGGCTTCAATCACATCGGAGCTGACGAGCGCTGCGGTATAACTTTTGCTTTCAATTCGTGCCAGATTCAGAATGTGGTTGATATTGTTTCCCAGCCGGCTGACATCTTTGAGCATATAACCGATAAATTTGAGCTGATCGTCCCGTTTGATATTATGTTTTATAAATGTTTCCAGGTACAGTTTAAGGGATGTGACCGGTGTTTTCAGCTCATGCGTGAAGTTGTTGATAAAAGTTTGCTGGAGCCGATAGAGTTTAAGCGTTTTCTGGTGATATACGAAGATCATAAGGATGCCCATCAGGATGATTCCGACCAGCACCGACATCACCAGAATAACCACCCAGGTATGGGATTCGAAAACATTTTCCGGTTCGAGATTGAAGCGGCTGATAATGGCGTTGAGCCCGGTACGGATTTCCATGTACCAGTAGATATAGAGAAAAAGCGACAGCGACAGCGCAAGGATACAGAAAATAAAAATGAGTACCGGATGAAAATACCACTTTGAACGGGTCATGATATATTGAAAGCTTTCCTTGCTGCTTTTGATCCGGGAAGCTCAAAGACGTATCTTCGTGCCTGGATCGTGAATTTGTAAAAAAAATGTAAAAGCCAAAGCTCTTCTGTTTTTTAATCCGAGGCTATATTAAAATACTCCCGAATATAACATATAAATAATGGCATGGTGTTCATCCGGCAGCGCCGGGGGTAAACGGCAGATCGCTTCAGCCTGTTTTCTGCCACGAGGGGCTGTGCTATTTCCGGCCGTTTCGATATCCCGACATAGTAAAACAGAACAGCCGTATTTGCGAGAGAAAAGTGGTGCCTGCATTGAAATTTTCTTTTGTATTCGGGATTTTTTGACCTGCACAGGCATTGAAAAATTCGAAGAGGGGTTACATGCATACATTTCATATCCCGGTCATGGGGACAGGGTTTTCTGCGGATACGCCGATACGCGTCGCGCATTTCGGCATTTCTTCAGTCATTTCAATTATCGATGATCTGCTTCTGGAAAAAATTCGTCATTATTACTGCCGCAGGAATGATCTGCCATACCGGAGGATATCCTCAGCGGACGATGATGCACGGGCCAGAAGAATTACCGCTTATCTGGATTTGGTCAATGAGATTGTCTCCGGGAATTTTGAACGCCTTCGCAGACAGCCGTTTTTTGAAGATAATGATAAACAGAAATATTTTGAGCTGCTGCCGGAGACATCCCCTTTAAAAAAGGTCTGGCTCCGGTTGCTGAAAATGCACGAAGGGCCGGATCAAAAGGCGCTGGAAAATGAGTTGTCGCAGCGCATGGCGCCGGGCAGTATCGATGTCAATATCATGGTGAAACTGGATCTGCCCGGGACAGATTCGCATGGCAATCCACTCGGAGATGAATTCAGCGATGCCAAATCGGCCCTGAGGGGATATGCCAACAGCGGTCTCAGATCGGGCATCGTTTTTTCAGCAGGAATCAACCAGACCCTGTTTCGGTATATGAGCCGTTTCAAGGATTTTTACAGAGATGCCTCCGGGGGCATCAAGAAAAAAATCATTATAAAAGTCAGCGATTACCGGTCAGCGCTCATTCAGGGACGGTTTTTGGGTAAAATAGGGCTGGAGGTGTCTGAATTTCGAATCGAATCGGGCCTGAACTGCGGTGGCCACGCCTTTCCGGCAAATGGCAATCTGCTTCCGTGCCTGCTTCAGGAATTTAAGGAAAACCGGGATCAGCTGGCAAAGGAATTTCATCCGCTTATTCTCAGATACTACCAGAAGCAGGGATGGGCTTTTCCGGAAGCCGCGTTAAACGATCGGCCGCTGATAACCGTTCAGGGAGGGATAGGAACCAGTGGTGAAAACCTCCGGCTTCTACAGGATTTCGGGATGGACAGAACCGGATGGGCCAGTCCTTTTCTGCTGGTGCCGGAAGCCACCTGCGTGGATGCGGCCACCCGCGAGCAACTGATTCGGTCAGGTCCGCAAGATTTATATCTGAGCAACGCGTCTCCGTTGGGAGTCCCCTTCAATAACCTGCACAACTCCGGTTCGGATCGGTGGAACCGGAAAAAGGCCCGGGAGGGAAGACCCGGATCGGCCTGTCCCAGAGGATTGCTGGCCTTTGATACCGAATTTACCCGAACACCGATTTGTACGGCATCCAGCCGGTATCAGGAAATGAAGCTCAGGCAGATCGATGAAATGCAGCTTTCTGCACAGGAAAAAGAACGATTGCGGCAGGAGGTAGAAGCCAAAGAATGCCTGTGCCAGAACCTTGGCAACGCGGCACTGATTGAACTGGGCATGGCATGTGAGGAATCCGCGCCTCAGGCCATATGCCCGGGACAGAATATCGCCTGGTTCAACCGGTCGTATTCGCTCAGGCAGATGGTTGACCATATATATGGGCGGGGTCCGAGTCTGGTTTCCCCGGATCGTCCGCACATGTTTGCTCAGGAAATCATCATGAATGTCGATTACCTGGCGAATCTTGTGGACCGGTGCAGCGACAGTCCGAAAGCATACAAATCGCTTCTGGCGTTTAAAAATAATCTTGAATCCGGAATGGATCTGTGTCTTATTATTGCTCACTGTCGGCCATATGAAGCGGAAAACCTTGCATCGATCGGTCCCGTTGTCGAACAGCAGAAAGCGCGGCTGCAGGCAATTTTTGACGAGTTCGAGATACAGCGGCTTCTTCGGGTTCCGGAGCCGCCGGATGCTGAAGCCACTGCGGCTGTAGACAATGACGCTGCGGGGGCGGGTCAATCGGATTGCAAAAAACTGTCGGCGGTAAATTGATCCGGCAAATGGCGCCTGGAATCCGAATGCCCGGATGCAGTTCAGGCCTGATACCTTAGGGCTCACTCAAAAATAACTTCCCATTTTAAGCGCCGATGCATCCTGCCAGGCTGTGTTACGAAAGCTCGGAATATGCTTGATATTCCTGCACTTTCGTGCCTTGCCAGACAGGTGCCTCAACACTTAAAATTACGAACTTATTTCTGAGCGAGCCCTTAGGCCGCGGCAAAAATGTGGAGCTTGAATGACACAGGCATGACTATGGATTCAGAACAGTTTGAGTATATTCTCCGGACAAGGTTTGGGTATCACAGCCGCCCCGGTTCTTATTTTCTGGCCCGCAATGTCCGGGGCTGGGCATCGTTCGTGTTTTATGCCCGTATTCTGAAAATGATTCTGGTCGACAGTTTCATCGCGTTTACCGGCCGATACAATGATAAACTATGGGCGGCTTCATCACGGCATACGTTCAGGATTGTCGAGTCTGCCGGGGGGGAATGCCATGTGTCCGGGCTCAGGGAACTGGCCGGATACAGAGGGCCTGTCGTCTTTATCGCCAATCACATGAGCATGCTGGATACATTTTTTCTGCCCGGTCTTTTGCTTGCGTTCAATAAAGTAACGTTTGTGGTCAAGGACAGCCTGCTTCGCTATCCGGTTTTCGGCTCAATTATGAGGGCGGTGAATCCCATTGCCGTCACCCGGAAAAATCCCAGAGAAGATCTGAAGATCGTTTTGTCCAAAGGACGGGATTATATTTCAAGAGGCTATTCGGTGGCGATTTTCCCACAGGCCACGCGAAGGGCCACTTTTGAGACGGCATCGTTTAATTCACTCGGGGTCAAACTGGCCCGAAAGGCCGGGGTGCCGGTGGTGCCGATTGCGTTAAAGACCGATTTTCAGTCAAACGGAAAGATTTTCAAAGATGTCGGACCGGTCGATCCACTCAAAACGATTCGTTTCAGATTCGGAAAGCCCATGCCGGTAGAGGGCTCCGGGCATGCAACGCATCTGAAGGTTGTGGCGTTTATCAAAGACAATCTGAAGCGCTGGGGAGCTGACGTGCGGTAGGGTGTGCCATCCACGGAACGGATGCTCTCAAATCACTGGCCGAAGTGGCAGCTTTTGTTTAACATGTCAAGCGTTGTTTCAGTGACGTGAAGCTTGCGGAGTTCGGTTTCGGATGTCCATCGCGCTTCCAGTGCATCATCTCCCGGGCGAAGTTCTCCCCTGATATAGTCAGCCGCTATATTAATAATGATATAGTGAAACCGAATCCGGTCCGCTTCGTCCCGTTCAATCAGATCGCAAACAAATACCGGCTCTCCGGCACGAACAGCCAGCCCGGTTTCTTCGAGCACTTCTCTTTCGGCAGCTGCTCTGAGCGTTTCTCCCAGTTCAACCCTCCCGCCGGGAATTGCCCACATATTTTCGGACGGCGGCTTCCGGCGCAGCACCAGCAGCACCTTTCTGTCCTTAAATACCACAGCCCCGACCGCTACCCGGGGATGCGCCGGGTAGGAGGAATCTTCGGATGGCGGACAGCTTTTCTCAGATGTTATCAATGGGCGGTATCCTTCTCGAACATGAATGGTTTTGTTCAGGGCCAGTGCAACTGATTTTTGTCGAGACCCTTATATTCTGCACAACATTTTGACATTATTCAATGAGTTTATTGACACTGCCGGGGAAAAAGTACTGCCTTCAGCCCTCAGCCCGGTCTTTTTTCAATTACCTTGACACCGCCGGCATATTTTTTTACATTGAAAGAAAACTCCATATCTCGTGTGAAACACATCTTACCTTGATTTTTTCCTGAAGCGTTTCAGATTTATTCATACCCTTTATATTTATATCCTTTTTGACGTTATGGTTTTCATGGAGTTCGTGCAGCAAGGCTGAATGCAGATCCCTCCATTATTTCGCATCGAGGAAAGCTGCCTTGAGGATGGGAGAAGAGAAAAGCCGCCTGCTTTTTGCCTCAAACGAAGTGTCCATCCAGCGATAGCGGTCCTCGGCCCGCCCGCAGGGCACTGATTCAATTGTGACGAAAGTAAACGATAAGTGACGCGGGGGAGGTGGATATGGCAGCGTTCGATTTTGATATCGGGATATTGGGCGGGGGTGCCGCCGGTCTGACCATCGCATCCGGATCTGCGCAGCTGGGCGCCAGGACCCTTCTGGTCGAGAGGCAAAGCGTGCTGGGGGGAGACTGCCTCCATTTCGGATGCGTACCCAGCAAAACTCTGATCCGGTCGGCTCAGGTATATCATCTGGTAAAGCATTCCGGGCAATTCGGTCTGCCGGTGGTCGATCCGCCGCCGGTCGATTTTCAGCAGATTGTCAGGAGAATACGGTCTGTAATCGGTGCTATTCAGAAACATGACTCGGAGGAGAGATTCTGTGGTCTCGGGGTTAAGGTGGAATTCGGCCAGGCCGTGTTTACCGATGAGCACACCGTCGAGCTGAACGGGCGAAGGATTACATCAAAACACTGGGTGATTGCTACGGGCGCTTCCCCGTCGGCTCCCCCTGTCGACGGTCTTGATCAGAGCGGATACATCACCAATCGTGACGTTTTTTTCATGGACAGGCTTCCCGGATCGATGATCATCCTTGGCGGAGGGCCCATTGCCATGGAAATGGCGCAGGCCTTTTGCCGCCTGGGATCAAAGGTATCGGTCATTCAGCGGAGCGATCAGATACTGACCCGCGAAGACAGGGATATGGCCGATGATGTAATGAAAGTGCTGCAACAGGAAGGGGTAAGATTCTTCCTGAATACATCCATTTTGGCTGTCCGAGATACCGGGGGACAAAAAGAGGTGGTGTTCCGGCAGAAGGGCCTGGAGGGATCGTTTGTCGTTGCCGCTGACAGCCTGCTGGTGGCCATGGGGCGGGAGGCCAACCTGACCGGGTTGGGGCTGGAGAATATCGGTGTGAAATTTACCCGAAAAGGCCTTTCGCTGGACGATCGGCTCAGGACGCGGCACAATCATATCTATGGGGCGGGAGATGTGACCGGGGCTTTTCAATTTACGCATGCGGCCGGATATGAAGGCGGTATCGTGATCAGCAATTCCGTATTTCATTTTCCCCGGAAAATCGATTATACGTATCTGCCCTGGTGTACCTACACCGATCCTGGCCTTGCCAGTATCGGGATGAATGAAAAAAGAGCAGGTGCGGCCGGCATTAACTATTCGGTCCGGATGGAGGCGTTTTCAGCTAATGACAGAAGCTTGGCGGAAGGAGAGGCCCGGGGCAGAATTAAACTCATTCTGGATAATAAGGGAAAGCCGATCGGGGTACAGATTTTTTCACTTTTTGCCGGGGAGCTGCTCAATGAATGGGTCGCCGTGTTTAACGGCGGGGTCAGGCTTTCAACACTGGCCGCTGCGGTTCATCCGTATCCTACGGTCGGGGAAAGCAGTAAAAAAGTGGCCGGAGCGGTCATGGCGGACAAGCTGTTTTCAGATCCCGTTAAAAAAGGCCTTAAATTTTTTTTCCACCTGAAAGGCAGAGCCTGTGAGCTGCCTGATAAACTTCCAAAGGCCGAAGACTAAAAAAAATAGGCTCGCTGCGCTTGAGGATGTTATAAAATAAAAGCTTCTTGTCTTTTGCCTCAAACGATAGCGCTCCTCAGTCCGCCCGAAGGGCGCTGTTGATAGCCGCAAAGAGTCACAAGGAACGCAAAAAAATAAGCCGCAGATTTACGCGGATGAATGCGGATAAAAAAAGAGCAGCTCAAAAGAAGTTTCGGTTATTCTTCATAAAAGAAAGATCCGCGATGATTCGCGGCAAAAGATTTTAATTAAACATACAGGGAGGTCAATGATGCAGATTGCCATAGCTGGCCTGGGGCGGATGGGGTTGAATATGGCGCGTCGCCTGTTGCGGGGCGGGCATTCGGTGGTGGCGTATAATCGCAGTCCGTGGAAAACGGACCAGCTTGTCAGCGAAGGCGCTATCGGTGCGTATGATATGTCCGAGCTGGTATCCAGACTGTCTTCTCCCCGGATCTTATGGATGATGCTGCCGGCCGGATCGGCCATCGATATGTATATCCATCAGCTGAACGAGTCGTTTTCGGAGGGGGATATCGTAATCGACGGGGCCAATACGTACTATAAGGATGATATCCGCCGGGCGGAGCTTCTTTCCCAAAAAGGCATCCGGTTTGTGGATGCGGGTGTCAGCGGGGGGATATGGGGCCTTGAGAAGGGCTACTGCCTGATGCTCGGGGGCGATCAGCAGTCCTGCCAATTTCTTGAACCTGTTTTTGAAACCCTGGCGCCTGAAAAAGGTTATCTGTACTGCGGGCCTTCCGGTGCCGGGCATTTTGTAAAGATGATCCATAACGGCATTGAATACGGGATGATGCAGGCGTATAGCGAAGGATTCCAGCTCATGGAGGCATCTGAGTACAAGCGGTCTCTGAATTACGCCGATATTGCCGGTTTGTGGAACCGGGGCAGCGTGATTCGTTCCTGGCTTCTGGAGCTTGCGGAAAAAGCATTTGCAGAGGACCCGAGGCTGCTCCGGATCAAAGGCTATGTTGATGATTCCGGAGAAGGCCGCTGGACCGTTCAGTATGCGGTCGAGTCGGGTGTGCCGGCTCCGGTGATTGCCATGTCGCTGTTTAACCGGTTCAGTTCCCGCGAAACCGATTCATTTGCCAATCGGGTTCTTGCCGCTCTGCGAAGGGAATTCGGGGGGCATGTCGCCAGAGCTGCAGGGGGGATAGTTAAGGGTTAAAGGGCTAAGGCAAATGGGGTTGATAGAGACAGCCTGCAGGGGCGCCCCCCCTTGTGTCCGCTCATCGGTACACAGGGCAGAAGAGGCTTTCAGCCCCTTAAAAAAGAGACAGGATGGCGCTTCGATTAAGCGGACAAGATTTAAACGCTTGCCTCAAAAAAGGTTAAACAAAACAGATGGACGCCTCAATGAATCTTGAAAAGGATATGCAGCTTCATACCCGGATCGAGGCGGCAGCCGAAGGCAGCCGCGTGAAACAAGTGGCCCGGGATGGCCGCAACTGTTTTGTCGAGGCGGATCTGGAGCCCTGCACTATCGTTATTCTGGGCGCTTCGGGTGATCTGACTTCGCGCAAAATTGTGCCGGCCCTGTTTCATCTATATGTCAGCGGCGGGCTGCCGCCCCGTGTCTGCATCGTCGGCTTAAGCCGTACCCGAATGACCGACGGGCAGTTCAGAAACAAGATGAAAGAGGCGGTGGTGCATGCCGGGTACATGGAGCCTGCCGGTTGGGACCGTTTTTCATCACGGATGCATTACAGGCCCATCGATTACGACGACAGGGCAACGTTTGAATCGGCAGCGGATTTTTTGAGACAGCTCGACAACCAGAGCCATACGCAGGGCAACCGGCTCTTTTATCTGGCGATACCGCCATCGCTTTATAAATCGGTGGCGCAGATGATCGGCCGGTCGGGGCTGGGAGCGGAACAGCAGGCCGGAAACGGCTGGTCACGGATTGTCGTGGAAAAACCCTTCGGCAGGGATCTGACCACCGCCGTGGATCTGGACCGTTCGCTTCACGACTATTTTCAGGAACATCAGATATTCCGGATCGATCACTACCTGGCAAAGGAGACCGTTCAGAATGTATTGATGTTCCGCTTTGCCAACGCAATCTTCGAGCCGTTGTGGAACCGGCGGTACATCGAATCGGTGAGCATCACCACGGCAGAATCCCTGGGTGTGGAGCATCGGGCCGGCTATTACGAGCAGGCCGGGGTGCTGAGGGACATGTTTCAGAATCATATGATGCAGCTGCTGTCGCTGACCGCGATGGAGCCGCCCCCTCTGTTTCAGGCCGATCATGTTCTGGATGAAAAAGTAAAGGTTTTCAGATCCCTGAGGCCATTTCCGGTTTACGACCTGAACCGGTATATCGTTCTGGGGCAGTATGGCCCCGGAGTGCTGGACGGAAAACCGGTTCCCGGATATCGGCAGGAGCCCGGTGTCAATCCCCGGTCCCTGATCCCTACGTTTGCAATGATGAAGGTATTTATCGACAACTGGCGGTGGCAGGGAATCCCCTTTTACCTGACATCCGGAAAACGGTTGAAGGAAAAGACCACACAGCTGGTGATTCAGTTCAGGGAAGTGCCTCACAGCATGTTCCGGGATATCCTCGGCGAACACATCACCACGAATCGGATCATTCTCGGAATCTATCCGGAAGAGAGAATCTCCCTGACGTTTCAGACCAAGAATCCCGGGACCCGAGTCTGCCTCAGGACGGTCAACATGGATTTTTCCTATCTGCAACAGGGCCAGGGGCCGGTTCTGGAAGCATATGAAAAAGTGCTGGTGGATTGTATCCTGGGAGACCAGATGCTGTTCTGGCGGCAGGATGGCGTGGCGCTTTGCTGGGCCTTTCTGACGCCGATTCTTCAGGAATGCGAAACCTGCGGGGAACGGGCGGAAATGCTTTATGTTTATGAAGCGGGAAGCCGGGGGCCGGATGCGGTCAGACACCTGATGAAAAAGGAGTAGGACGTGGCCGGGACGCCGTTGCCTTCATTCTCCGGGAAAAAAGCTGTTCTCAAGGCCCTGGTTTTTATTCTGTTTATCATCACTGCCATTTCTCTGGTCCGATTGACTTCGGTCACCCGGTACCTGACCCCCGAGGCCCTCGGACAATTTCTGGACAGAGCCGGGTTGTGGGCGCCGGTGGTGTTTATGCTGGTGTACGCTGCCGGCGTGTGCCTGTTTTTGCCCGGAACCCTGCTGACTGGTCTGGGCGCTGCCATTTTCGGTCCGTACCTGGGGTTTGTGTATGTATGGATGGGGGCCATGGCCGGCGCCGGTGGCGCATTCTGGATCGGACGGACCCTGGGCAGGGACTTTGCGGCATCAATGATCGGGGACCGGTTGAAAAAATATGATGACGCCATTGAACGAAACGGCTTTGCCACGGTGCTGTATCTGCGGCTGGTCTATTTTCCGTTTACGCCCATGAATTTCGGGATGGGGCTGACCAGGGTACGCTTCAGGGATTACATGTTCGGCACCGGTCTGGGTATTATGGTGGGAACCTTCGTTTTCACCTTTTTCATCGGTACCCTGAAAGATGTCTGGGTCTCCGGTAACTGGGCGGACCTGCTCTCCTTGAAAGTGTTTTTTTCGCTGGGCCTGTTCGCTTTTTCTTTTTTTATCCCCACAATTATCAAAACGATCAAGGGAGAAGCTGGTGGCCGATAGCCGATAGTCCCCGGAGGTTTAACCCATGCCACGCTTATCGCTTCGTGTCTGCGATACCTGAACCGGTCCCGGAAAATAGCCGTCTGTCCGCAGTGCGGTCAATCCCTGCGGGCCGGAAGACGAAAAGAAGGCTGGATTGAAAGGCTGTATCCGGGGATACCTGTAATACCATTCACGGGCGCTGCCGGCTCTGATAACCGGATGGTGGCAGGAACCCGTATCCCATAGCACAAGAGAGCGCCTTATGTTTTCAAAAGCCTCCATGATCATAGAAAAAAATCCTGACGCCATGGCCTATGCCGCTGCCAGGATATTTATCAATGCTGCCGAAGCCAATATCAAAGACCATGGCCGGTTTAATGTGGCGCTGTCTGGCGGGTCGACCCCCCGCAGGATGCATGTCCTTTTGTCCGAAAAGCCGTTCGGCCCGGCAGTGCAATGGAAGAAGATTCATATCTTCTGGGGCGATGAGCGATGTGTACCTTTGGATGATCCGGCCAGTAACTGCGGAGCGGCCCGAAACGATTTTCTGGACCGGGTTCCGATTCCGGAAGCTAACATTCATCCCATGTCCGCGGATATGGACCCGGCGGCGGCAGCCCTGTTTTATCAGAAAGCGCTTGAGAAACATTTGCCCAGGGATGCCGATGGATTTCCCGTTTTTGATCTGATTTTTCTCGGGATCGGGATCGATGGCCATATTGCCTCGCTGTTTCCGGAAGATGCGGCCCTGGATGAAACCGAGCGGTGGGTGGTTGTCGCCAGGGGTGGCGCGCCGGATGTGATGCGTTTGACGTTGACCTTTCCGGTGTTAAACCGTGCAAAACAGATTGCCTTTATGATCTCCGGAAAAAAGAAGGCAAAACTGGTTCGGACCCTGTTTGAAGAAGAAGGCCTCTTGTTCCCCGCGCAGAGAATTCAGCCCATCCGGGGAAAACTTCTGTGGATTCTGGATGCGGAAGCCGCATCACGGCTTACATCCGTGCTTTCTCATGATGCGTTTTGAGGTCAGAGGTCACAGAGGGCAGCGGACCGAAGAAATAGCGAATCAGATGATGGGCTTGTTACGAAACGATCGATATTGAGAGGGTCCAAGGGGGATATCATGACAAAACTGAATGAACTGGCAGCGTTGGGACAGTCGGTATGGGTGGATTATATCCGCCGGTCCTTTATCACTTCAGGAGAATTGACGTCTCTGATCGATCAGGGGCTTTACGGGCTGACGTCCAATCCGGCCATTTTTGAAAAAGCCATTGCCGGCAGTGCCGACTATGATGAGGATATCCGGGAACTGGCCCGAACCCCGAAAAAGGCCGAAGAAATTTATGAAATTCTGGCGTTGAAGGATATTAAAATGGCGGCAGACCTTTTCCTGCCGGTATTCGAAAAAACCGGTGGCATGGACGGGTATGTCAGTATCGAGGTCAGCCCGGCGCTGGCCTTTGATACTGTCAAAACAGTTTCGGAAGCCAGGCGGCTGTTTTCAATGCTGCACCGGCCCAATATCATGATCAAGGTGCCGGCAACTGCGGAGGGCATTGCTGCGATCACCCATCTGATCGGATCGGGCGTCAATGTCAATGTGACGCTGCTCTTCAGCGTGAATAATTACAAAGCCGTGGCGGATGCCTACATGAAAGGGCTGGAGATGCTGGCGGCAGAAGGCCCCACGGTATCCGGCGGCCGACGGGTCGATCAGGTGGCGTCGGTGGCCTCATTTTTTGTCAGCCGGGTGGATACGGCCGTGGATATGGAGCTGGAAGCGGTCGGGAATAAGGACCTGCAGGGCAAAATCGCCATTGCCAATGCCAGGGTGGCCTATGCGGAATTCAGGGCGCTTTTCAGCGGTCCGCGGTGGGATCACCTCCGGCAGAAAGGGGCCCGGGTGCAGCGACTGCTGTGGGGAAGTACCGGTACCAAAAATCCGTTGTATCCGGATACGCTTTATGTGGACGAACTGATCGGACCGGATACGGTCAATACCATCGCCCCGGCCACACTCTTTAATTTTCTGGATCATGGCTCCGTATCTGAAACGCTCATCCGGGGGAGGGATGACGCGCGCAGGCAACTGAAACAGCTTGAACAGCTGGGCATCGATCTGGATGCCGTTACCGGCCGGCTTCAGAAAGAAGGGGTTGAGCTGTTTGCCAGACCCTTCAATGCCATGATCGACAGTATCCGGGAAAAACATCGGAGGTTGCGCAAGGGTGAAAAATCATACATGGCATGGCTGGGCAAGGATCAGATCGCGGTGGATCAGGCCCTGTCAGCCATCCGCGACACCTTTCTCGTCAATCGGATCTGGACCCGTGATGCCACGGTGTGGAAAGGAAATCCCGATGCCATCAAAAACCGTCTGGGGTGGCTGAACCGCCCGGCCGTTATGCCATCAGCCATTTCCGGCATTACCCGGTTTGTCCGCGAGGTCCTGGACGATGGTTTTACGCATGTCCTGCTGCTGGGCATGGGGGGCTCCAGCCTTGCGTCCGGGATGTTTCGGGCCATTTTCGGGGTAAAAAAGGGATTTCTGGATCTGGTGGTGCTCGATTCAACCGATCCAGGCGCTGTTCTGGCCAGTGAACACAGAATCGATCCGGATAAAACCCTGTTTATCGTATCGAGCAAATCCGGTGGCACTGTCGAGACCCTCTCCCTTATGAACTATTTTTATACCCGGCTTGCCGAGAGCGTCGGCGAGAAGGCCGCAGGGAAGCAGTTTGTGGCCATCACGGACCCGGGAAGCGGACTGGAAAAATCGGCAGCCGAACTGCATTTTCGAAAGATTTTCCTGAACGATCCCAATATCGGCGGCCGGTACTCGGCGCTGTCTTTGTCCGGCCTGGTGCCGGCAGCGTTGATCGGGATGGATTTGGACCGCCTGCTGGATCGCGCGGCTACCATGGCCGGTAACTGCGAGGGGTGCAACTGTCCGGTCGGCGGAGACAATATGGGCGCATGGATGGGAGCCGTCATGGGGACCCTGGCCGGTTCGGGACGGGATAAACTGACCCTGATCTTCTCGCCGTCCATCATGCCCTTCGGTGACTGGGTGGAGCATCTGATTGCCGAAAGCAGCGGCAAGGAGGGCAAAGGGATTCTGCCGGTCAACCGGGAAGCGGTCGCGCCTGCAGATACCTACAGCCGTGACCGGTGGTTTGTGTATATGCGGATGGACAAGGACGCCGGGTTTGACCCGGAAGTAAAGGAACTGGTCCGCTTCGGACATCCGGTTATTCAGCTGAATCTGAAAGATATCTATGATATCGGTGGGGAAATCTTCCGATGGGAAATGGCGATTGCCGTGGCGGGCAGCCTTTTGGGAATCAATCCGTTTGATCAGCCGAATGCGGAATCGGCCAGGGTGCTGACCCGGCAGATGGTCGACGATTATAAGGCGAAAGGCAAGCTGCCTGAAATTTCACTGACGGTTCAGGAAAACAGCGTTCGGGTGTATGCCGATGTATGGGCGGAGACCCTGTCCGAGGCTGTTGACCGGTTCATGTTCGGGTCAGATGCCGGCAAGGATGATATCGCCGGGCGAAGCTATATCGCCATCCAGGCTTTTTTCACGCCGACACCGGAAA
>Ga0265294_10002860_pt1 | contig 22426 bp, 21 predicted proteins | sample MunlanPumphouse3_FD_192504 | JGI IMG/M metagenome (GOLD analysis project Ga0265294, IMG submission 192504) | Groundwater microbial communities from a municipal landfill in Southern Ontario, Canada - Pumphouse #3 | ecosystem: Environmental > Aquatic > Deep subsurface > Groundwater | place... | reverse complement strand
TGAAAAATCCAACACCACCTCACAGACAGTACAACAGGATCAGCAGAAGCAACTGGCGCAGATTCAGGAGAGATACCAGGTCTATCTTCAGAACAGCCAACAGGAGATGCAGCAATTGCAACAGAAGCTTCTTGAGCCACTCAACAAGAAGATTGCAGATGCCATCAAGGCTGTGGGAGATGAAAACAGCTACACCTTTGTGTTCGATGTCTCCACGCAACAATCACCCATTGTCTATGTGAACCCATCGGCGGTGAACATCACACCACTGGTGAAGACCAAGCTGGGTATCAAATAAGCAGCGAAAACTGCCACAAAAAAAAGGATCTCACTGATGAGATCCTTTTTTTTGTGGCAATGGATCAGAGTGTGTCACATTCCCTTTATCACCAGCAATGGTGTGTCTGAATGAAACAACATCCTGCGTGCGATGCCAGGGTTAAACATCCGGGCAAAGATATTACGGCGAGAGCTGGAGAGTGAAATCAGGTCAATCTTGTTTTCATCGACGAACTTTTCAAGAGACTCTTCCAAACCCTCATTCTGGTCAATAAGCTTATACGCTATCTGTAGCTGGGGATATAATTCAGCAAACCGCTTCTGTATACCCGACAGTTTAATTTCATTCCACACGTCCTCTTTCTTGGCGATATGGGCGAGGTATATCTTCAGGGGATAAGGTTTCAGGAATTTCATCATGATGTCGAAAGCTTTGAACTCACGTTCCTGAAAATTAGTCATGAAAACGATTCTTTTCATTTCTGAAAGTCCCCTCATGGTTGTCCCTTCGGGAATCGCAAATATAGGTGTACGGCATCCTTCCATCACCTCGGCAGTGACACTCCCGATCAGGTCCAGATCCTTGGCATTCCTTCCTCTGGTACCCATTACGATTGCTGTAGGTCTCATCTTTTTAGAATAGGAGATGATCTCCTCCTCCGGGAGTCCTTCCACCAGCACTGTCTTGTAGGGTATATCCGGTATAGACCCTGCTGCGATCCCGCTCTCTATTCTGGAGACCAGACTTGCCATCTCATTTTCAGTCTTGGCCTTCACATCCTTGTAGATATCCTTATCGGTAGCCTGCAGGGTGAAGGAGTCACCGAAGGGTACCGATGCGGGATAGAAAGGGGTAAAGAAGGCATGTAACAACTTCACCGTGCAATCAAGATCATCGGCAAGCCGAAAACCAAATTCACAAGCTGTAAGCGAGTAATCGGAGAAGTCGACAGGGATCAACACTTCATTCCTTGTCTCTTTCAATTCATCCTCCACTTGTGAGGAGAAGTCCACTTTCTCAATGATCTGCAGCGCCCGGGGAAGGTCACTCTCGTTAATTCTCACTCGCACGTTTCCGGGGATAACCGGCTGAATCATCTTGATACCATGAATGACAGCGGGTATCCCTTCCGATTCAAGAATCGTCCTTAAAATGTGCGCTTTCTCATAGGTATGAATGGCAACGGTGACCATTTTCTCATCGTGTGCATCCTGTTGCTTCTGATCTTTTGACATATTCATTATTTTTTTGACGTCTACGGCTCCACACTGTAGATGTAGTAGGTTAGCTTAAAGAAAAAACCCAATTTAGAGCGTCTGCGCATCCATAATTGGGTTTTGGTTAATTGTTCTATAGTGCTGCTGCTTCAAATGAGTCAGGTACGGGATAATCATCCAGACCGAGTATTTTCAATGCTTTATCAAAAATAGTGGTATCGTCGAGAACAACAATACCACCATTTGGACCCGGTTCGATATGTATACCCACACTCTTGCCTTCTTTGTAATTGTACCCACCAAAATAATTTCTCACAGTTTCAGGTTTCATCTCCAGTTCCGCTGCTATCTGGTGGATACTACCATCGGGGAGTTTGTCTTTCAGTTCTCTTAAATCATTAAAGGTAATTGTTCTTGCCATGGCCTCTTATTTTAATGTTGATAATATGTCGAGCATTTAATTGATGCCCTAAACTTACATAAAAAAAAAGAGATCCCAAACTATTTCCTTATAATAATTATGAAAATCTGCTGTTTCTTTACTTCCTTTTTTTATCAATGAGGCAATGATGCCAGCAACGGTGAGAAAATAACCAGAAGAAGAATATAAACAGGTATGAACGAAGATAATAGCTCTCCATGCTTCGGTGAATAGGGAATTCTTTTCAAGGATGGCTCCGGCTGGAACAACTTCACTCTGGCCCATATGTACAAGCTATAGAGCAGGAAGGCGAGCAGTGTGCCTGCCACCATTCCCCCCACGATATCCGACACGAAATGCACACCCAGGTAGATACGGGTATAACTGTTTAAGCTGGCCCACAACAGTGCGAAAAAGGTCACACGCCGGTGTTTGAAAAGCAGCGAAAGGAACACAGCCAGTCCGAAACTGTTGGTGGCATGTCCTGAGATAAAACCATACCTGCCGCCCCTGTAGCCGTTCACCATATCCACCAGCTCCTTGAAATCGGGGTGATGCGTGGGACGAAAACGTTCAAAAAGAGGCTTGAAGAGTGCTGACGAGACCTGGTCGCTCAGCACAAAAAGAAGGATAAAGAAGAGTGTCACCAGGAAAGCTTCCTTGCGGGGCGTTTTATAGAAAAAGAGAAAAAGGATACACAGAAACAGGGGTATCCACACAAACCTGCCGCTGATGGTCCACATCATCTGATCAAGAAAGAGAGAGTCGCTGCCGTTCAATGCAAAAAAAAGATCTCTCTCCAGAGGAAGGATACGCTCAATAGCTTCTTTCATTCATTATTAAATTATTTCCACATGTTCCTTTGATAACCAACCCACACTCCCGTTGGCAATTTCTATCTCGAGCCAGTTACTGTCACTATTTCTGATTTTCACTTTGATACCTTCATGAAGTTCGAAGAGTGTATTGCTGTTCTGATCGGGTGAGGCTTTCACCATGACTGCCCCCACCATCACTATGGCCGAGTCTCTATCTAGTCGTTCTCTTTTTTGACTGATGGCAAAGATGTTTGTTACCATCACCAGCAAGAACAGTACAATACCACTGTAGAATGCGGTTTTTCTTGCCCAGAGATAACGCACAAACAGGAAGACAACCATGCATATCAGGAACAGCATAAAGAGCACAATCCCTATCACAGCCCAGCTGTTGGAGCTGAAGCTGTTTCTTACAGCCATAAACCAGTTGGCAAAGATAAGATTGCCCACAACATCGATACGATCTTCCGTTCTGTTCCGGGCGAAGCGCAGATTGTGCCGGATATCGCCATCACCAGGATCAAGAAGAAGCGCTCTCTCATAGTTAACAATCGCTTTCGCCAATTGATTATCCCTGAAATAGGCATTTCCAAGATTGTAGTAGATTTCAGCAGAAACCATGTCATTGGCAAGGGCATGTGCAACAACCGTCTCGTAGAGTGCTGCACTTTTCTTGTAATCCTGCTCCCGATATGCTGCGGCTGCTGACGCTGACAAGTCCGGGGGGATCGCGCCCGCGGTGGTGGTCACAGTCTGTGCTGCATTGCCAGAAACGGTATCAGCGCTCTCCTGTGCCAGTAGTGCGCCGTTTGTACACAGGAAAAGGAGCTGTACGATGAATAGATGGTGAAACAATTTCATAAGCGCTGTTTTTTCTTTAATCTGTTTTCCATTTCTCCAATAGCTGCCACCGTGTCCTGATAGAGACGGTCCATTTCGGCATCACTTTCTGCGGGGGCATATCGCGCAAATTCACAACTATCCAGGATATGCATGAACCTGTCGGTAAGCTGCTCATTGATGCCGTATACCGACAATTCCGACTCAATATTGTTCTTTGACAGCTCAGCCAGGGGGATAGACAGCTTATCACTGAAATAGCCCCACAGTGCGCGGAGCACCTCATCATGGAAATGTTCCTTGTCATGCTCCTTGAGATATCTTCCGGCAGCTTTCAGTCGTCTGGCAGCTGTCTTATTGGCTTTTCTGGTACGCATCAGTGCCACATTGGCATTCTCGCGTGCCTGTTTCCTGTTAAAGAGGTAGTAGATGACCAGCACGAGAAAGGGGATGGCGTACCAGAGCCAGTAATTGAGCGAGCCGGCAAAGAAATTATGCTGCGAGAGGTAGGAGGGTTCACCGGTTTTAAGGAAACGGATGTCCTGCTCCACCTTCACATCCTGTCTATTGACATAATTGCTTGCAGCTGCAGCGGCCGGATCACCTTTGGCTATCCGGAGATCATATGCGGGGGTGGTGAGTGTCTTATAGCTGTTCGTGGTGAGATCGAAGAAGGTGAACTCCACGGGTGGAATGGTATAATCTCCCTCATATCGGGGTATAGCCATGTATTCCACACTTCGTATGCCGGTGAGACCATTGGTGGTTACATTGAATGAGTTGTTCACCGTGGGATCATATAGTTCAAAATTGCCAGGGAACACCACCTCGGGATTGCGGATAAGCTTCATGTTACCAGTTCCTGAGATCTCCAGCTTCAGGGTGATCGCTTCGTTCGCTTTCATCTCGGTGGCACTGATCACCGGCTTAAGGTTAAATGAACCCACAGCGTTGGAAAAGCTGACCGGCCTTTGAGCTGGGAGAGGTTTCACCTTCACCGACAATGGATTGGTGTTCAAAGCTTTCTTCACATCCACCATCACTTCCTGCGAGCCAAAGAAAGTGGATACTTTTCTTCCCGAGGGAACGGAGAAGATCATCTCAAGACTTCCTGCAGGAATCGTGATCTCACCTGCCCGTTGTGGAAAGAGTAATGTCTTTCGCAGATCTGCCGTATAGTAGTTCTTTCCGTTATATCGTTCCATCTGTAGTTGCTGATTCATGGGAACATCCACCTCCTCCACCATGAATCCCTCAAATTCCGGAAACTGAATCTTGCCATAATTGACCACATTGAGTGTGGTATACAAACGAAATGTGACAGTGAATCCTTCCTGTTCGTAAATGCTGTTTTTGGAGACGATGGCCCTGATAAATGCATCGCCGGAAGAGACAGTAGCCGTTCCTGAGCCGGTGGATGCACGATCCTCGGCTTTATTGCCGGGAGCAGTAGGTGTTTTCGTTGATGCTTCGTCGGGAGGAAGTACCTTTATCTGCAATGTGTTGGACTTATAGTTGCTTCCGTCTACCGTGATCGATGCAGGAGGTAGCGTGTAGGTGCCCGCCTTCTTCGCCATCAGGATGTAGGTGTAGGTGACGGAGCTCTCGGAGGTAGTCTTTCCGTTGATTGTCTGCTGGCTATAACTAGTGGAGGTGCTTGGTCCGAACAGAAGATCGAAACCGGTGATATCGGGCAGTCGTAGCTCCCGACCCTCCCTGTTCAGCACATAACTTAACCTGAATTGTTCTCCCTCCACTACCGATGCGGGTGCGGATGCTTTAAAGGTCACCTGGGCATCCACCCTCGTCATGCTGCCTGTAAGCAACACAACCAGGAGGAGGAGGAGGAGTATGCGTATGTTCTCTGTTTTTTTCATATACTGCTCAGCGCTTACCAGTTTTTATTCTTCCTCTTGTTATCATCTGCCTGCTGTTCTCTCTCCTGTGCTTTTATCTGATGCACTTTCTCCTGAGTCTGCTGTTCATCCTGCTCAATAGCCTGAAGCAGCTGACGGGCATTGTCACGCGACATCTGTTCTGGTTGATCCGGTTGTTCGGCACGCTGCTCTTTATTCTGATCCTGCGGCTGCTGCGGCTGTTGTTGTTCCTGCTGTTCCTGCTGTTCCTGCTCCTGCTCACCCTCACCCTCACTTTGATCCTGCTGATCCTCTTGATCCTGGATCATCTTCTGCACTGTTGCCAGGTTGTAACGTGTCTCATTGTCCTGAGGGTTCAGTCGCAATGCCATCTTGTAGGCCTCCATCGATTTCTGCAACTCTTTCTTCTGCAGCATGGCATTGCCTATATTGTGCCATCCCGCCGCTGCTTCCAGCGGGTTCTCCTGTTCAAGTGAGATAAAGTGGTTGTACTGCTCCATGGATTTGTCCCACTCTTTCTGCCTGTACGACGTGTTACCAAGGTTAAAGTGTGCCTCCTTGGAAGAGGGATTTTCTTCCACTGCATGCTGATAGAATGTGGCAGCTTCGCTATATTTCTGCTTACCGTACACACTGTTCCCTTTGCGGATGTTCTTCCGCACCTCTTTCTGTGCGGCAACCGATAATGGCATCACCACCATCATCAGCATGCACAAGCTATATCTTATCAGGTATCTCTTCATTTAAATAACCTCACATTTCTGAATAAACGGTTCTTCTTGTCGTAAATAAGTATCTCCAATAAGAGGATCGCCAGTATAAACCAGCCTAACAACGGAAATTTCTCATCATATTCGGAATAGGAAAGTGAGGTGGTCTTGCCGGTTTCGAGCTCATCAAGCTGTGCCTCCAGCGCACGCATGGCTGTGTTGGAGTTGTCGGCACGGATATAAAGGCCTTCACCGCTCTCTGCTATCTCCATGCTCCCCTGTTCATTGAGGCGGGAGACCACCACATTCCCCTCATTATCCGTCATAAAGTTATTGCTATACGCATCTACCGGTACCGGTGTGCCATCGGGTGAACCGATGCCCACAATATTGATCATCACACCTGCCTTTGCTGCCTCGGCAGCTACCACGGCAGCGTTACCCTCATGGTCTTCACCATCGGTAATAATCACCATCGCCTTACTGCTCTCTTCATCACTCGAGAAACAACTCATCCCCAGCGTGATGGCCTGCCCTATGGCTGTTCCCTGAATAGGGACCAGCTCGGGATCGATGGTGTTAAGGAAAATTTTAGCTGACTGGGTGTCGGAGGTAAGGGGCATCTGGACGTAAGCTTCACCGGCAAAGACGATCAATGCCACCTTGTCGTTCTTGCGCAGATCGATCAATCTCGACAGGATCTGCTTGGCACGTGCCAGCCTGTCGGGAGATACATCACGTGCCAGCATTGAATTGGAGACATCAATAGCGATCACCAGCTCAATACCCTCCTTCTCCACCGTCTCCACCTTTGTGCCGAACTGTGGCCGGGCAATCAGAAAGATGCCCGCACCCAGTGCTCCAAATATAAGCCAGAACTTGAGGTAGGAACGTTTCAGCGATAATTCGGGCATCATCATCTTGAGCGTGGAAAGACGGCCCATTTTTTGCACATCTTTTCGCTTTCTGATATTGAGGTAGATGTAGAGTGCCAACAACAATGGCATGGCCACAAACAACCATAAATATTCCGGATTTCCGAATCTAAACATCTTATCTATTGTCTCTAAAACTCATTATCTTATCCAATCTATCTCCCCCTGAGTAATGCCCGTCAGCAGGCGCGCATATCAGGGTATGTTCCTTAACCAGCTTCTCCGCAGGATCAGTTCAAAAAGGATCAGGCCCATTGCCAGTAAGGCAAAGGGAAGAAACAGCTCCCTGCGGCGGGTGACGTTCTGCACACTGATCAGGTATTTCTCCATCTCATCGATCTCATCATACACCTGGCGCAGTCCTTCGGTATCCTGTGCACGGAAATATTGACCGCCTGTCATCGCAGCAATCTCGGTGAGTGTCTTTTCATCTATATCCACCGGCATGTTCTGCATCCTGATGCCATAGGGTGTATTTACAGGCGTTGGCGCCATCCCTTTGGTACCCACCCCCACCGTGTAGACGCGAATACCGTAGGAGCGTGCCAGGTCGGCGGCGGTGAGTGGCGCTATCTGACCGCTGTTGTTGGTGCCGTCAGTGAGCAGGATCACCACGCGTGAGTCCGAGTCACTCTCCTTCAATCTGTTCACCGAGGTGGCCAGTCCGAGGCCGATGGCTGTACCATCTTCAATCATCCCGAAATTGATCTCGTTCAACAGGTTCAGCAGCACCTTATGATCGGTGGTGAGGGGACACTGCGTGAAGCTCTCGCCTGCAAAGATCACCAGCCCTATATTATCGTTTATGCGATCGGTAATGAACTCTGCCGCCACTTTCTTTGCCGCCTGCAGCCGGTCGGGTTGGAGATCCTGTGACAACATCGATCCGGAGACGTCGAGCGCCATAACGATATCGATCCCCTGCGTCTCGGTCTCTTCCCAGCTGCTTAATGCCTGCGGACGGGCAATCACGATGATCAACAGGGTGATGGAGATCAAACGCAACAGAAACGGGAGATGACGCATATAGACCCTCATATCGGGCTTCATCCCCTTAAATGCATTGGTGGAGGCGAGCTTGAAGGAAGCCTGGGTTTTTGACAGCCGCACCACATACCACACTATCAGAGGTATGAGCAGCAGCAGCAGATAGAGATATTCAGGATGTAGCAATTCCATGGTTAATCATGTTTAATGACATCCTTTTCCAATGTCTGATTGTGCTCGTTTATATCTTTATCCTCCTCTGCCACCACCGGCTCGGGCTCTTTGGTCTGGTTCACAAAGAAATAAGCATTCACCATACTCAAGTCGTTTTCATCCTGATAGGGTTTGTACTTGGCAAACTTCACCAGGTCGGCAGTTGAAAGAATCTGTTTCAGATTGTCGTACACCGAATCCACATCCGTCACTTTGCGGATTTCATTCAATATCTCACCCGATGTCATCTCCATGGCGTTGAGTCCCTCTCTTTCATGGATATATCTGCGGAGGATATCAGTGAGCCTGCTATAGAATTCCTTTTCTCTTCCCTGCAGCCATATCTTCTCCTCTTTCAGTTTATCGAGCTCCATGACAGCACGTAGATGTGCCGGCAATATGACTGGTGGTTTGAAGAAATATCCTTTTTTCTTTTTCATCAGCACCAGATAGATTACCACTCCTATCGCGGCAAGGAGTAATATGATGCCCAGCACAATCCAGAGCACCCAGAGATAATCGGTCCAGACGAAAGGCGGCTTACGTACCGACTTGATATCATTCAGCTGGAGCTGGTTGAAATCAATTGAATCGGTCTCTCCCTTATTGATCTTCTCCAGGTAGGCCAGCGTAGAGTCTGACAGCTGGGGTGAGGTCACCTTGAGTCCGAAGGAGTTGGAGAGGAGGGTATCCGTTCCGTCGAACACTGACATATTTGGCACATGATAGAGCGTGGAGTCGAACGAGGTGACCACATACTTATAGTTGAGTGTCATCACATTGTTCTCTATGGTAGTGTCGGGAGGTAACATGGCGATCACTTCAATACCGGGGATAATCTCTTTCTCATAGACCGGGAACTGAATGGTTTTATCTTTAGGTGTGATCACCTTCAGGTTGATCAATGCCTGCTCACCGATCATGATCTCCGTGGGCTGCACGGTAGCATGCACCGAAGCACGCTGCGCAGATAACGGTGCTATCGAGATGATGAAGAGTGCAATCAACGCTGCGCTGCCGGCAAAAGGGATAGGTGGTCTGTTCATTGTCATTGTTACCTTCTTTGTTGGAATAGTTGCAGCAATGATTTCACATAATCGCTCTCGGTAGAGACGGAGATGCTGTCCACGCCACTCTGGTGGAAGGCATTGTTCATATTTGTCTGAAGGCTTTTCCACCAGTTGTGATATACTTCTCTCACCTTCCGTGAGGAGGTGTTGATCCACCGCGCCTCACCTGTTTCCGGATCATTCACTTTCATGAGGCCTACCGGGACAAGCTCTGTGCTCAGCTGATCATAGACCTGTACAGCGACCACATCATGCTTATTGTTGGCTATCTGAAGTGCTTTTTGATAATTACCCGGGTCGATGAAGTCGGAGATAAGAAAAGCAGTAGATCGTTTTTTGATCGCATTGGTCATATAACGCAGTGCCATGTTCAGGTCCGTGCCGCCGCTTACGGGCTGGAAGCCCAGAATCTCACGAATGATGAAGAGGATATGTTTTTTTCCTTTCTTGGGAGGAATAAATTTCTCGATCTTGTCGGTGAAAAAGATCACGCCTATCTTGTCGTTGTTCTGCATCGCCGAAAAAGCCAGCGTCGCAGCAATCTCAGCCACCATATCCCGCTTGAGAACGGCCCTGGAACCGAAACCAAGACTCTCCGACATGTCGATCAACAGCATCACCGTCAGCTCGCGCTCCTCCTCGAAGATCTTCACGTAGGGGCGGTTATAGCGTGCCGTGACATTCCAGTCAATATCACGCATGTCGTCGCCATACTGATACTCCCGTACCTCCGAGAAAGCCATACCACGCCCTTTAAAAGCAGAGTGGTACTCACCGGCGAAAATATTTCGCGAGAGTCCCCGTGCCTTTATCTCGATGTGTCGTACTTTTTTTAATAGTTCGGTCGTCTCCATTGCGTGTCAAACCCACTTATCGGGGCGGAAAATTTAAATGTGTGAACTGAATCGTCGTGGTGTGAATGGTCGTTTTAGGGTACCTCCACCTTGTTGAGGATCTCACTGATGATCTCTTCCGAGGTCAGGTTGTTGGCTTCCGCCTCATAGGTGAGTCCTATACGGTGACGGAGTACATCATGACAAACAGCACGGATATCTTCCGGGACCACGTAGCCGCGACGTTTGATAAAGGCAAAAGCCCTTGCAGCCAGCGCCAGATTGATCGATGCACGGGGTGACGCTCCGAAACCGATCATCTCCTTGAGGCCTGCCATGCCGAACTGATCGGGATAACGGGTGGCAAACACAATGTCCACAATATATTTGTGGATCTTTTCGTCGATATAGACCTCACGTACCACCTTGCGTGCTTCCAGAATCTCCTGTGTGGTGATGACCGGACGATCAATGGTTAACGGTTCAAATATATTCTGATGGATGATCTGTTTCTCTTCCTCTTTTGTAGGATAGGAGATGACCACCTTGAGCATGAACCTGTCCACTTGTGCTTCGGGTAGCGGGTAGGTTCCTTCCTGCTCGATAGGGTTTTGCGTAGCCATCACTAGAAAAGGCGTGGGTAGAGGATAGGTCTTTTCACCGATGGTCACCTGACGCTCCTGCATCGCCTCGAGCAGAGCACTCTGTACCTTGGCTGGGGCGCGGTTGATCTCGTCGGCCAGGATGAAGTTGGCAAATATGGGGCCATGTTTTACCAGGAACTCTTCTTTTCGCTGGCTGTAGATCATCGTCCCAATCACGTCGGCAGGTAGCAGGTCGGGCGTAAACTGAATGCGACTGTAGTCGGCATCGATCAGCTGAGCCAGTGTTTTGATTGCCAGTGTTTTTGCCAGACCAGGCACACCCTCCAGCAAAATATGCCCGTCGGACAACAGTCCGATAAGTAGTGATTCCACAAGGTGCTTCTGCCCGACGATCACTCTGTTCATTCCGGTGACCAGTGTTTGAACGAAAGTGCTTTTCTGCTCTATCCTCTCGTTTAACTCTTTAATATCTACTACTTGGCTCATTTTGTATGACTGTTAAATTTGGATTCTTTTTTGAAGTACAAAAATAGAAATGTTAAATTGGTTTTCGCTCTAAACGCAGTTAAAAATGTTTAAGCAAGCGATGTGAGATGCAATGGACTCACTATATTGTATCCCTGATCACTCACCATCGCGCTTAACTAACCGAACACCATTCCGAAAAGATGCTGAAAGTGCTGTTTCATCCTGATCGACACCTCCCTGCCATCAACCTCACAACCGAGTTCTTTCGCCATCGACGTGACTCCCCTGTCGGTGAAGCCACACGGATTGATGTAATTGAAGTAGGAGAGATCACTGTTCACGTTCAGTGCCAGCCCATGCATGGTGACAAACCTGCTTGCACGCACACCTATCGCACAGATCTTTCGTGCTCTCGCCGGATGGGCCGGATCAATCCAGACCCCCATGGCTTTCTCATCTTTTTCCCCGTCGATACCGTACTCCTTGAGCGTTGCAATCACCACATCCTCCAGCAACGAGATATATTTTTTAATGCCTATCTGGAATGCTTCCAGGTCAATGATCGGATAGACCACCAACTGTCCTGGGCCGTGGTAGGTGATATCTCCTCCGCGGTCAATCTCATGGAGGTCAATGTGCTTGCTCTCGCAGACACTCCGGGCGATAAGGAGGTTCTGCCTGTTGCCGCTCTTCCCGATCGTGTACACATGTTCATGTTCACAAAAGAGCAAATATTGGTCCTTCTCCTCACTTTTATCCAGTTTCTGTCTGATTACCGATTCAAACAATTTCTCCTGGTAATCCCATGCCTCCTTGTATCGGATACGTCCCAGCTCCTCAAAGATTACTTTCCTGCTCATGCTTTTTATCAGATATGCTTTTCCGCATGATAGGAGGAACGTACAAGTGGTCCACTCTCCACAAACTGAAATCCTTTCTCGAGGCCAATGGTCTTGTATTTTTCAAACTGTTCCACGGTCACATACTCCTTCACCATCAGATGCTTTCTTGTAGGCTGGAGATATTGTCCTATGGTGAGCACCCTGCAACCCACACTGATCAGATCATCCATCGTCTGGAACACCTCTTCCTCCGTTTCACCTATGCCTACCATTATTCCGGATTTGGCCTTCACCTTTCCACTCCGGGCAATGATCTCCAACGTTTGAAGACTGACCTCATATTTTGCCCTGCTCCGCACCTTGGGCGTTAAACGTCGTACCGTTTCCATATTATGTGATACAATATTGGGTCCCGAGTCAATCACCTTGAGGATCAGCTCTTCCTGCCCGTTGAAATCAGGTATCAGGGTCTCGATGGTTACCTGCGGCGCTTTCTCCTTCACCCGTCTCACCGTTCTGGCCCACAACTCGGCCCCCCCGTCATCCAGGTCATCACGATCCACACTTGTCAGCACCACATGCCTCAGGTTCATCTTCTCGATGGTCACCGCCAGCCTGTCAGGCTCATCCCAGTCCACACCAAGCGGTGTGCCCGTCTTCACGTTGCAGAACTTGCACGCCCTGGTGCAGATATCGCCCAATATCATAAAGGTAGCAGTACCCCGTCCCCAGCACTCGGCCAGGTTAGGACATTTGCCACTTACACAGATGGTATGTAGTTTTTTCTTTGCAATTACCTCTTTCACATCCAGGTACTCCTTTCCCTGGGGCAGTGAGATCTTAAGCCATTCAGGCTTCCTTAGCATCAGCTCCGGTTTTTTTTCCATAATGATTACAAATATAGGTTTCAATTCGCTACGGACAGATGCATCCACTGATGCATATTCAAAATTAACATAACGAATGGGTGATACAATAAAATGTCTAAACAGTGCAAAAATACGATTTTCTTCGTGTAATAACTAATTATCGTCCACTCATTCTGTTTCAATTTCTTCTCCTCCTAACTATTTTTATACAGTTACAGCTCTGTTTGTAACGGCAAAAACTTTATCTTTGCGGCTAAACTCAAGGAGAAGGACAGAATTTGGATTTCAAGCTATTACATACTGACGCGCAGTCGAACGCGAGAGCGGGAGTAATCACTACCGACCACGGCGTGGTGGAGACACCGGTGTTCATGCCGGTGGGCACCGCAGGCAGCGTAAAGGCGGTGCACATTAGCGAATTGAAGGAGGATATAGGCGCAGAGATGATTCTTGGCAACACCTATCACCTCTATCTGCGTCCCGGGCTGGATATCCTGCAGCAGGCCGGCGGACTGCACAGGTTCAACAGCTGGAACAAACCCATGCTCACCGACAGCGGGGGCTTTCAGGTCTTTTCCCTCACTGAGAACCGGAAGTTGACCGAGGAAGGAGCTGTTTTTCAATCGCATATCGATGGATCAAGACATTTCTTCACGCCCGAAAAGGTGATGGACATTCAACGCATCATCGGGGCGGATATCATGATGGCTTTCGATGAATGTACACCGGGCGATGCCGATTATGGCTACGCGAAAAAATCGCTCGACCTCACCGAGAGATGGCTCGCACGCTGCGTCAGTCGCTTTCGTGAGACGGAGTGCCCCTACGGACACAGCCAGGCGCTCTTTCCCATCGTGCAGGGTTGCGTCTATCCCGATCTGCGACGGCACGCAGCCGAAAATGTAGCCTCCCTAGGCGCGGACGGTAACGCGATAGGGGGTTTGGCTGTAGGTGAGCCTACCGAGAAGATGTATGAGATGGTGGAGCTGGTGAACGAGATACTGCCAAAAGATAAACCCCGTTACCTGATGGGTGTGGGTAAACCCGAAAACATCCTGGAAGCCATTGAACGGGGAGTGGATATGTTCGATTGCATCATGCCCACACGCAATGGACGCAATGGACAGATCTTCACGAAACAGGGGATCATGAACATGCGCAACGAACGGTGGAAAGATGATTTCTCCCCTATCGAAGAGGAGGGTGAATCGTTTGTGGACAGGCTTTATAGCAAAGCATACCTGCGCCATCTGATCAACGTGAATGAAATATTGGGATTACAGATTGCCTCCATCCACAATCTGGCATTTTATGTATGGCTGGCGAAGGAGGCGAGAAGACATATCATCGCCGGTGATTTCTCAGTGTGGAAACCGATGATGATTGAAAATGTAACAAGAAGGTTATGAAGAGAGGCAACGAGTTTCTGAAGCTGAAGCGTATGGACCGGTACATCATCAAGAAGTTCCTGGGTACCTATATTTTCATGATCGTCCTTATTATCTCGATCGCGGTGGTGTTCGACATCAACGAGAAAATTGATAAGTTCATGACGAACAACGCTTCGTTGAAAGCGATCATTTTTGACTATTATCTCAACTTCATTCCTTTCTATACCAACCTGTTCAGTCCTCTTTTTGTTTTCCTGGCCGTCATCTTCTTCACATCGAAGATGGCAAACAATTCAGAGGTCACCGCCATCCTCTCCAATGGCATCAGCTTCCAACGATTAATGAAGCCCTACATGATCTCTGCAATGGTGATCGCTCTTTTCACCTTTGTCTTCGGGAGCTATCTGATCCCACCCGCCAATGCCACACGTATCGAGTTTGAGCAGAATTTCGTGGATCTGCGGAAGAAAAAAACAGGAGACCGCGATATTCAGTTCAAGGTGGGTCCGGGAACCATTGTCTACTTCGGCAACTTTGACATGGCGAGCAAAACAGGATACAATTTCTCGATAGATTATTTCGACAGCCTGCAACTGGTCTCACGGCTCACCGCTCACTCCATCCGTTACGACTCTGCCTATCAGTGGACCATCAACAATTACCAGGTACGGGATTTCGAAGGGCTGAAAGAAACAATCACAAAGGGATCATCCATAGATACCACGCTACGGATCGTTCCTGACGATTTCATCATTGCCAAGACCGATCAGCAAAGAATGACCTCACCCCAGCTGCGCCATTATGTGCGTAGCCAGATAGAAAGAGGAATGGGCAATATACAGGCATTCCAGATTGAGTATCACTCGCGCATTGCGTCCGTATTTTCAGCTTTTATACTCACCATTATCGGCGCTTCATTGGCGGCACGCAAAGTGAAGGGAGGCATGGGGCTGAACATCGGCATCGGACTGGTACTGAGCATGGGGTATATTCTTTTCATGACGGTCAGCTCCACATTCGCCGTGAAAGGTGGGATGAGCCCGTTCATCGCCGCATGGATCCCCAACATCATCTTCATCGTCATTGCATTTTACCTCTACAAGAAGGCACCGAATTAGCTATCAGCAGTCACTAAAAGCTATCCATTACACATTAAATGCAACAGTATATGACAGGAAAAGCAATCAAAAAAATTCCGGCAATGAAACAGAAGATTCGTTGGATCCTGTTATTCATCGTTTTTTCAGCAACAGTCATGCTGCAGGCCCAGACAAAATACCCGGTCATCGTGATCGAGACCAACTACGGCACCATGAAAGCGATGTTGTACGACGACACGCCCGTGCATAATGATCATTATCTCAAGCTGATCAAACAGGGTTATTTTAACGGTACGCTCTTTCATCGAGTGGTAAAGAACTTCGTGATCCAGGGTGGTGCACAGGACTCACGCAATGCTCCTGCCGGAGCAGAGATAGGCGGAGGGCGCACCGATATGGAGCTGATGCCGGAGTTCCGGGAAAACAGGTTTCATAAAAAGGGAGCCCTCGCAGCTCCACGGAAGGGAAATGATGAAAACCCGCAGAAAAAATCGGATGCTTCCCAGCTCTATATTGTACATGGAAAAGTGTACACGCAAGGGCGTCTGGACAGCATGGAAATGAGCGTAAACGTTCCCATCAAGAACGAGTTGATCCGCACGCACTACGTCCCTCACAAGGATGAACTGGCGAGGCTGAAGGAGAGTGACCCCAGGGGTTTCAATGCGCTGCTGGACTCCGTGCTGGGAGTAGTAGACTCCCTCTTTGCCGTGGCACCCGGCAAATTCTTCTTTCCCGAGGAATTGAAGGAAGCCTACACCACCATAGGTGGAGCCCATCATCTTGATGGCGAGTACACCGTTTTCGGCGAGGTGATCGAAGGGCTGGAAGTGATTGACAAAATTGCTGCCCTGCCTGTCGATAGCAAGAGTCGTCCGAACAATGATGCAAAGATTATCCGGATATACACCGAGCGCTGAACAGGTTGCTTTAGCGTATATTCTCTCTCACCTCTGTCAGGAACAGTTTCATCTGTTCAGAATCCTTATCGCCGATTATATCGAGGAGTTCTCTCAGCTTCTTCCTTATTTGCTCTACCTGCTCAGAGGTGTAGGGATTGAAAAGAATCTCGGTAAGCAGGAAATCATCCTCCGAGAGCAGCCCCTGTGCAATGTGCATATGCTTCTTGAAGGTGGTCCCCGGTGCATCCTGATGTTTCATCACCGAGGCGAACACCAGTGTGGAGGCAAAGGGAATGGAAAGTGAGTAGGCGATGGTTTCATCATGCTTACGGAAGGAATACTCAAACACATTCAGCTTCAGTCCCTGATAGAGGTCTCTGAAAAAGACCTTTCCCAGATGGGACGATTCTGAGATAATGATGGCACTCTGCGTGCTCAGGTCGCTCAGGCTGGCAAACGTGGGGCCAAACATGGGGTGTGTGGAGACAAAGGGGCGGGATCGGTCTCTGTAGAACTCCTCCAGCCCTGTTTTCACGGAGGCGATATCACTCAGGATACATGTTTCCGGAAGAAAAGGCAATACCTTCTCGAAGGCAGGAATCGTGTATTTAAGTGTGGCGGCATTGATCACCAGTTCCGGGGCGAACGCCTTCACCTCACCCGGGTCGGTCATGCGTTGGGTGTTATAGATAAAGCGCAACTTTTGCGGATCGGTATCCAACACGGCCAGCTCATGATCGAAACTAAGCACATCGGCAAAGAAGGAACCCATCTTGCCGGCTCCCAGAATTAATATTTTCATCTTCCTCGCTTTTACTAGTTATTTCTTCGCTTTCTCCATCACCACCATCTGCTGGCGCACCGACTCGGAGTGAATAGCCTCCAGCACTTTCTTCACAAATGCACCCGACATCTCCATCCGTTCACCCTGGTAGGCACGGTCGGTTAATATCTGGTCATAGCGTTGTGTCTGCAGGATGGGCATATCATGCTCCAGCTTATAGTGGCCTATCTCCCTCGATACACGCATGCGCTTGGCCAGCAGCTGCAGCAGCTCATTATCGAGATCATCAATCTGATCGCGCAGGACGGAGAGATCTTCGGTGGTCTGCACCGTGTTGCGTATGACGATCGTATCGAGGATATCCTTGAGTACGGCAGGTGTGATTTGCTGTGCCTTGTCGCTCCAGGCTTCATCGGGAGAGCAGTGCGACTCGATGATCAATCCCGAATAGTTCAGATCCATCGCCTGCTGGCTCAGCTTGAAGATCAGGTTGCGGTCACCGCCTATATGGCTGGGATCACACAGCATGGGCAGTGTGGGGAAACGTCGTTTGAGCTCGATGGGTATATGCCATTGTGGTATATTGCGATAGACCGTATTATCCGTTGTACTGAAACCCCTGTGAATCACACCCAGTCGCTTTATGCCCGCGTTGTACAACCGCTCCAGTGCACCTATCCACAACTCGAGGTCGGGATTGACAGGATTTTTGATTAGAATGGGGATATCCACACCCTTCAATGTGTCGGCAATCTCCTGTACAGCAAACGGGTTTGCAGCCGTGCGTGCACCGATCCACAGTATATCTACCCCATATTTCAGCGCTTCATACACATGCTTCTCGGTAGCTACCTCGGTGGCCATATACATGCCTGTCTCCTTCTCGGCCTGCATCATCCACTTCAGTGCGGGACTGCCCACCCCCTCAAAACCACCCGGCTTGGTTCTGGGCTTCCATACCCCGGCCCTGTATATCTTCACCCCCACGGCAGCCAGCTGCCTGGCGGTGGTCATCACCTGCTCTTCCGTCTCGGCACTGCATGGACCGGCAATCACCAGCGGTCTCTTGGCATCTATACCCGGCAATAAAATTGATTCGAATTCCATATTCTTGTTGTTATATTGTGATCATTTCTTCTAAACACATCTCTATATCTCTTAAAAGTGGCTGTCAATTATCATTCCACATCTCACTTGCTGCCACCCGTTTTTCAATTTTTATATTCCAGTATCCGCTCATAAGCCTCCTTCATCTTCTCTATCGATGAGCCGAGGGATATTCGGATAAAACATGTACCATTGCTGCCGAAGATGGAGCCGGGGGTGATAAAGACCCGTGCATTGTGCAGTAGATCATTCACGACAGCTTCACTATCGGGCGCTTCATCCTTCAGTTTGCCCCATACGAACAATCCCACCTGCTGTTTGTCGTAGTGACATTCCAGCAGATCCATGATCTTTTCTGCCCATTTACGCCGCTCTGCATAGATCCCGTTCATCGCGGCATGCCACTCGCTACTGTTCGATAGGGCGGCAACGGTAGCCAGCTGCATCGGCTTGAACTGTCCACTGTCGATATTGCTTTTTGCCTTCAGCACCCATTGCACGAACTGTGGATTGGAAGCCAGCATTCCCATACGCCATCCCGACATGTTATGCGATTTGCTCAGTGAATTGAGCTCGATACATATCTCTTTTGCTCCGGGCAGTGACAGTATGCTCATCGGCTGGTCGTTCAGGATGAAGCTGTAGGGATTATCATGGCAGATGATAATCTGATGCTTCTTTCCGAAGGCGATCAGTTTCTCAAATAGCCCTACCGAGGCATTGGCACCGGTAGGCATGTTGGGGTAATTGACCCACATCAGCTTCACACGGGTGAGATCCATCTTCTCCAGTGCCGCAAAATCGGGTTGCCACCCTTCATTCTCCAGTAGATCATATTCAATAACATTTGCCCTGAGCATATTGGATACCGATTTGTAGGTGGGGTATCCCGGATTGGGCACCAGCACGCCATCACCTATATTCAGGAAGGTCATCGATATATGCAGGATACCCTCTTTCGATCCTATCAACGGCAACACCTCCTCCTGTGCCAGCGCTACGTTGTATATCCTCCTATACCAGTCGCCGTAAGCTTTTCGCAGTTCCGGTATGCCGGTGTAGGGCTGGTAAGCGTGTACATCAGCACGGCGGGCCGTCTCACAGAGCGTGTCGATCGTTTCCGGCGACGGCATGCTGTCGGGAGCACCCACGGCAAGGCTGATCACATTCTTTCCTTCGGCGTTCATGCGGGCTACCTCCGCCAGTTTCACGGAGAAATAATATTCTGTGATCGATTTGATATGTGCAGCAGGTTCAATATTCATCATTCATCATTATTGATTAATTCTTCAACAGCTTCCTTCTCTTCCCTGTATTCACCCAGCACCTTCAACCGGCTGATAAGTGGCATGATCGCATCGATCGATTGCCTGTAACGATTGTAGTCATCAAAGGTGAGATCGATATAGAACTGATACTCCCACACACTGCCAATGATGGGGAGCGACTGTATGCGGGTGAGGTTGATACCGTAAAATGACAATACCGAGAGGACCTTCGACAGCGATCCCTCATTGTGAGGCAACACGAACACTAACGACGATTTATTGATATGGTTCTCTTTCTGTATTTCACGCAACATCTCTTCCCTGGCCAGAATATAAAAACGGGTGAAGTTTCTTTTGTTGGTTTCAATACCATGCGACAGCACCTCCAGACCATACATCCTGGCGGCGAGGGAGCTGCAGATAGCGGCAGTCTCACTCAATCCACTGTCGTGGATCTCTTTTGCCGCCAGGGCGGTATCATCATGTTCCAACACCCTGATACCGGGAAGGGTGTCCAGAAAATCCTCACATTGCATCAGTGCCATGGGATGCGACATCACCTCCTTGATATCGTGGAGTGATTTGCCGGGAAGAGCGGCCAGTGAATGGGTGATGCGCAGCTTGTATTCACCCGCAATCTGAAGATCATTCATTTTTAGAAGATCATGGTTTTGCAGAAGACTCCCTGCAATGGTATTTTCAATGGCCATGATCCCTATAAGCATCGGATCTTTCGCCGCCTCCAGGAAGATATCGCGAAAAGTACTGCAGGGTACAATCTCCAGCTCTTCACCCTTGAAATAACCGCGGGCTGCAATCTCGTGATAGGCACCTGCGCCACCTTGAATAGCTACTCGTTTCATATAATTGTTTTCTTCATTACCGGTCATAAAAAAATCCCATCGTGTTATCGACAGGATTTTTTATCTGATATGACTTTTTAACTTCTTCTCATTTGCATAAAAATCCTGCCTTTACCTACTAAAGTAAAAGTAAAACCAGAAAGAGAATGCAAAACTTGAATTGTTCACCTTGTTACTTTTTTGTGAATAATAAGTGCAAATGTACTACTTTTTTCATATATCCAAATAAAAATGATAAAAAAGTTGCGGTGAATATCGATCGTTCAAAAAAAGAGACCCATTTAGTGCAATCAACCCCTATTAATTGCAAAAATATTCTATATTTGCATATTAAATGCCAAAAACCATTATTAATAACCCAAAAACAACTGTATAATGTTCAAAAATCATCCCAAAGGATTGCTCGCCGCCTCGCTGGCGAACATGGGGGAGCGTTTTGGTTTTTACACCATGATGGCCATCCTCACTCTTTTTCTAATGACCAAGTTCGGCCTTGACGAAACAACCACCGGCATCATTTACTCGATCTTTTATGCATCGATCTACCTGTTGGCGCTGGTGGGAGGACTGCTGGCCGACAAGACCCGCAACTATAAAGGGATCATCTTAACCGGACTGTTGCTGATGTCGCTCGGTTATCTGATTATTGCCATACCAACCCCTACTCCCGTACCGGCGGATAAATTCGGCCTTTTTCTGGCATTAAGTTGTCTGGGACTCCTGGTGATAGCCTTTGGTAATGGTTTGTTCAAAGGGAACCTGCAGGCACTGGTAGGTCAGATGTACGACGACCCTAAGTACAGTAAAATGCGTGATTCGGGATTCCAGCTCTTTTATATGTTCATCAACGTGGGTGCTATCTTTGCGCCATTCATAGCTGTGGGAGTAAGAAACTGGTGGGTAGAAAAGAACGGGTTCATATATAATGCCGACCTGCCCACCCTGGCACACCAGCATCTGGGCAACACCATCACCAGTGAAGGTGTTGTACGCCTGCAGAATCTCTCGTCAGAGATGGGATTCTCAGGGGCAGACCTCACGACCTTCAGCAGTGAATACCTGAATGTTTTTACCACTGGATTTCATTATGCCTTCGCAGTGGCAATTATAGCGATGCTTATCTCGATGACTATCTATTATGTGAATAGGAACAGATTTCCCAATCCCGGTGCTGTCAAAGTGGCCACCGATGAAAACGGTACGCCTGTGGCGGAGATGGACATCAAGGAGGTGAAACAGCGTCTCTACGCATTGTTTGCCGTATTCGCAGTAGTGATCTTTTTCTGGTTTTCCTTCCACCAGAACGGACTCACGCTCACCTACTTTGCCAAAGACTACACCGACCTGAGCCAGATAAAGATCAATCTGGGTTTTGCCACGCTGCAAGGAGCAGAGATATTCCAGTCTATCAATCCCTTCTTTGTGGTCTTCCTTACCCCGATCATCGTAGGCTTCTTCGGATGGCTGAGGGTGAAAGGCATGGAACCCTCCACACCCCGGAAAATAGCGATCGGGATGGGTATCGCCGCACTGGCCTATGTAGTGATGGCATTGGGATCAATGGGCTTACCCCTGAAAGGGGAGGTGGATGCAATGGGAGGACTTCCCGATGCTGCACGTGTCACACCATGGCTTCTGATTGGCACCTACTTCATCCTGACCGTAGCAGAACTGTTTATCAGCCCTCTGGGTATCTCCTTCGTATCGAAGGTAGCACCACCCAAGTACCAGGGTATCATGCAGGGAGCATGGCTGGGGGCTACTGCGGCCGGCAACAGCCTGCTATTCATAGGCGCCATTTTCTACAGCAGCATATCGATGACTGCCACATGGATGGTTTTTGTCACTGCGTGCCTCATCTCCATGTTCACGATGCTCGCCATGATCAAATGGCTTGAGAAGGTGGCCAAGTAAATCGACTTACAGTATAGAAGAAACCGGCGGAACAATCCTCCGGTTTTTTTGTGGAAAATAATTCTCACCATTGAAAAACCTCTCCCTTTGATAGATATCTTCTGAGGTTGAT
>Ga0265294_10002859_pt1 | contig 22428 bp, 17 predicted proteins | sample MunlanPumphouse3_FD_192504 | JGI IMG/M metagenome (GOLD analysis project Ga0265294, IMG submission 192504) | Groundwater microbial communities from a municipal landfill in Southern Ontario, Canada - Pumphouse #3 | ecosystem: Environmental > Aquatic > Deep subsurface > Groundwater | place... | reverse complement strand
TCACTTTTCCATTTCTTGCTTTTATCTCCTCAATATTTGAAACCATTTTATCATAAACAGAACCTTTGGTACAAATAGCAAAAGTAGGACAATTTTTATCTATCAAAGCAAGCGGACCATGTTTTAACTCTCCCCCAGCCACTCCTTCTGCATGGATATAGGAAATCTCTTTTAACTTCAAAGCTCCTTCAAGCGAAATTGGATAATTAAACTTTCTTCCAATAAACCAAAAGTTCTTAAAATGAGCATACTTGTTAGCAATCTCCTGTATCTCTTTAAACTTGCTTAAAACTAATTCCCCTTTTTCAGGCAAACTCTTTAACTCTTTAATAATTTCTCCTGCTTGTTTCTGACTTAATCCTCGCTGTCTTCCTAAAAAAATTGCCATCATTAAAAGCACTGTTAACTGTCCCATAAATGCCTTTGTTGATGCTACAGCAATTTCTGGTCCACATCTTGTGTAAACACCCCCTTCTGTTTCTCTTGTTTGAGTAGACCCAATCACATTAGTAACACCTAATGCCAAAACTCCTGCCTCTTTCATTTTTTTAATACATGCCAGATTATCCGCTGTTTCTCCAGACTGAGAAACAAATATAGAGGCATAATCTCTTCCTAATCTAACATTTCTATAACGAATTTCAGAAGCCATATGTGCTTCAGCATCTATTCCAGCAATCTCCTCCATTAAATATTCTCCTGTTTTAGCAGCATGATAACCAGTCCCACAGCCAATTAAATAAACTTTACTTGCATTTTTTAATCTTTCTTTAGAAAGTTCAAGTCCTCCTAACTTAACATCACTTTCAAGTAATCTTCCTTGTGTAGCAGTTTTAATTACACTTGCTTCTTCCATTATTTCCTTTAACATAAAATGTTCATAATCGCCTTTACTGATCGCATCATTTTCCCAGTCTATTATTTCAACCTTTTTCTCTTTCAAAATCATATACCCATCTTTTTTTAAAACAGCAATCTCATGATCATCAAGTGTTACTATTTTTTTAGTATAATCTATAATTGCAGAAGCATCAGAAGATGCAATATAGCCATGCTCACATATTCCCAAAATAATTGGAGAAGACAACTTTGCAACCACTATCTTCTGATCGTCTTTTTTAGAAATCACAGCAATTCCATAACTTCCAATCACTTTTTTTAAAGCTTGCTTCACAGCACTTTCTAAATTCCCTTTAAACTCCTCTGATATTAAATGGCAAATCACTTCTGTGTCAGTCTCTGAGCTAAACTTATGCCCTTTTTCAATAAGTTCCTCTTTAAGCTCTTTGTAGTTTTCAATAATTCCGTTATGAACAACATAAAAACCATTATACTCTTGTGGGTGAGCATTCTTCTCTGACACCTCACCAATTGAGCTCCAACGGTTATGCCCAATACCTAAATTAGAAGTATACACATTTCCTTCTTTTTCATCTGAAACTCCTCCCACTTTTCTTTTTAAAATAATATTCTCCTTTTCAAAAACACAATACCCATAAGAATCATACCCCCTATACTCTAGTTTCTTTAACCCATTTATAATAATCGGATGAGCCTCTTTTTTACCTATATAACCAATAATTCCACACATAAATTTAAATCACAATATTTATTAATTTAGGAGGAACAAAAATTATCTTTTTAACCTCCTTCTCTTTTAACCACTTTTGAACCTTTTCACTTTTAAGAGCAATCTTCTCTAAATCCCCTTTTGAAAGATTTGCATTAACCTCTATCTTATCTCTCACCTTTCCATTTACTTGAACAATTAATTCCATCACATCTTCAATCATTAACTTGCTGTCATATGCAGGCCATTTCTCTAAACTAATAAAAGTTTCATTCCCTAGAATATTCCACAACTCTTCTGCCATATGTGGTGCAAATGGATAAAACAATTTTAAAACAGTTTCCATTGTTTTTAAAGAAACTTCTGTTTTTCTTTTTTCTACAAAATTTAAAAACTCCATAAAAAAAGCAATCGCCGTATTAAACTTCATTTCCTCTAAATCCTCTTCTACTTTTTTAATTAAAATGTTCTCTTCTCTTAAAATATTTTCTGAAGACTCAAACTTATTCTCTTTGCACTCAATACAAAAATTCCAAAATCTATTTAAAAACCTAGAAACCCCTTTTACCCCTTGCATATTCCAAGAAATTGCATCAAAAAATGGACCCATAAACATTTCATAAACCCTTAAAGTATCCACTCCAAATTCATTAATGATTTCCTCTGAAGAAACCGTGTTTCCTTTTGACTTACTCATCTTCTGACCATCATGAGCTAGAATAAGACCCACATTTCTTAACTTTTTAAAAGGCTCTTTTTCTGAAACTACACCAATATCGTATAAAAATTTATGCCAAAATCTTGAATATAAAAGATGCAAAACAGCATGTTCTGCTCCTCCAACATATAAATCAACAGGCATAAAATGTTTCTCATCTTTCTTGTTCACAATCTCTTTCTCATTTTTAGGATCAATAAATCTTAAATAATAAAAACACGAACCTGCCCATTGAGGCATTGTATTTGTTTCTCTTTTTGCGTCTTCGTTACATATCGGACATTTAACATTTATCCATTCCGCTATATTCGCCAAAGGCGACTCTCCTGTATTCGTTGGTTCATAATTTAAAACTTTAGGAAGTTTTAAAGGAAGTTCCTTTATAGAAACAGGAACAATTCCACATTTAGGACAATGAATTAAAGGGATCGGCTCTCCCCAATATCTTTGACGAGAAAAAATCCAATCTCTTAATTTATACTTCACCACCTTTTTAGCTTTTAAAAAATCAACGATCTTCTCTTTTGCTAAACTAGATTCCATTCCATTAAAATCCCCTGAATTCACAAGCACACCTTCGCCTGTATAAGCTTCTTTTAAAATATCTCCACCTTTAACAACTTCTAAAACATCTAAATTAAATCCTTTAGCAAATTCATAATCCCTTTCATCATGTGCAGGAACTGCCATCACCGCACCTGTTCCATAATGAGCTAATACATAGTCTGCAACAAAAACTGGAATCTTTTTACCATTAGCAGGATTCAAAGCCATCACGCCTAATAATTGAACCCCTGTTTTTTCTTTCACTTCCGCTATTCTTTCTCTTTCAGTTTTTAACTTCGTTTTCTCTAAATAATCTTCAAGTTCTTTTTTATTCTCTATTCTTTCTTTCAATTTTAAAACTAATTCATTTTCAGGAGCTAATACAACATATGTACACCCAAACAAAGTATCAGGCCTTGTTGTAAAAACTTTTAATTCTTCATCTTCAATTTTAAAAGAAATCTCCGCTCCCTCTGATTTTCCAATCCAATTCTTCTGCATCTCCTTTATCTCCGCCCCCCAATCTAAATCATCTAAATCATTTAAAAGTCTTTCTGCATATTTCGTAATCCTTAAAACCCATTGCCTTAATTTCTTTTGTTTTACTAGTGTGCCACATCTTTCACAAGCACCAGCAACAACTTCCTCATTAGCAAGTCCTGTTTTACATGACGGACACCAATTAATTGGCATATTGGCTTCATAAGCTAAACCTTTTTCAAACATTTTTAAAAATATCCATTGCGTCCACTTGTAATAATTTGGATCCGTTGTATCAATCTCTTTTGACCAATCATAAGAAAGGCCTGCATCCTTCATTTGCTTCTTAATATTTTCAATATTTTGTTTTGTTACTATCTCAGGATGAGTTCCTGTTTTAATCGCATAATTCTCTGCTGGAAGACCAAAAGCATCCCAGCCCATTGGATGCAATACATTAAATCCTTGCATTCTTCTATACCTTGATAAAATATCTGTTGCCACATAGCCTTTAAAGTGTCCCACATGAAGGCCAGCCCCCGAAGGATAAGGAAACATATCTAAGATATAGCATTTAGGTTTTAGCGAATCTTCTTCTGTTTTAAAAATATTACTTTCCTCCCACTTAACTTGCCATTTCTTTTCAAAACTTTTTGGTTCATATTTCATATGTAGAGCATAACAAAAAAAAATGTATTCGTAAATAAAAAGTTTAAAGGAAAAAGTCCTTTAAACCAATCCCTCAAGGAATGTGTAAGCTTCCCAAACCTTTTTTAAAACAAGACCGTATTCCTTGTCATAGAAGGCTCTCACGATTTCTCGATTAATCTTTTTTGCAAGATTAACCTCCTTTTTTTTAGCCTCCTCAAAAGGTTCGATCTTATATCTCACCTTATAGAGTTCATTCTGAACTCCATACTTTGCCCTTAGGGCAATGTAATAGCTCGTCATCTACTTTCAAACTAACACAAACTTAGAAAAAATAAAAGCCCATTTCTACCGAATAAGGAGCACACTCAACCTCATATATCATCCAAGAACCATCTATTTTTTCTAAATAAACAAGCACATAAAGCCAAGGAGCAGGAACTTCTTCAAGAGGACGTTCCATTCGGCTTGCATACTCTATCACAGCAAAATCTCCTATATGAGATATTTTCTCAAACTCTCTAATTCCTGGAATATCTTGAGCACATAATAAAAGATCGGCTGAGTGCTGATTTTCATGTTTTTCAAACAAAGCCTCTGTTAAAAACTCTTCTCTAGGGTCTCCTGTATCCAAACCCTTAAATAACCCCCCTACGATAATCTATGTAAGCCTCATAAAACGCTTCTGTAAATTCCAAAGGGTCCTCAATCTCCCTCAAACTTTTTTTAGTTTGAACCACTTCCTCCTCAATCACAATTTCGCTTTCTTTGGGATAGAGAAAATAAGCAAGGAGAGCTATTCCTAAAATTGCTAATATTATAATAACTACTTTGTTGATTCTCATAATTTCATTTAATTATTATCTTCAATATCATTATACTTACAACCCTTTAAAAAATCAATTATTAGCTAACGCTTGCAATCTTTCGTTGTATTCTTCCTTGGAAAGAGTTCCTTTGTTTAACAGAGAATCTAAACCTGCAATGTAGTTTTGTTTGATTTGAGCGGAGGAGAGGCCTATATTATAAAAATGAATATCGTCAATCATTCCCTTGAAGAAAAGAGTGTTTAAATAGCCTAATGCGCCAATCACAGCTTTATTAGTACTACTCGAAGTATGAACAATTTGGCCAGGACAGTTTGTCCCTAGTCCTGCCTCCTTTCCATTTTGATAAAACCTAACCGTTGTTCCATCATATGAACCGACTAAGTAAACCCACTGATTAGAAAGAGTATTTCCAGCAGGACTATCACACCTGCCACTGTCACCTACATTTTTAAAGATTATAAATCGGTTATGGTCTAAATGATAACCAGTGGCTCCCGCCCCTCCTTGTGCTCCACGGGAAAAAAGTCTTCTATCACTAGAGTCAGGAAAACGATACATCCATAATGCAATCGTAACCGTTTTTGGTGTTAAACTAGGGTTTGGTATTGATGCATTTCCTAAATCAATATAATCATCTGTTCCATCAAACTTCAAACAAGTCCCATAAACACATTCTTCTGCTGGCTGTAATTGAGGAAGATTTTGAGCCCCTTCTGTTCCCATTAAAGTTCCATGATTGCTTCCCCAAGTATCTTCTCCTAGCTTTTCTGGATTATCAAACGTCCACTCCGAAACCAAATTAAACAACAACTCGTTTTGCACAGTAGACGAGAACGCTTGTGCTTTCGCAAAGTTCGCTTTCTCAATGAAAGAAGAAGTAGCAATGACGACTAGTCCTGAAAGGATGCCAATAATAACAATAACGACTAGAAGTTCAATAAGTGTAAATGACTGTGTGTGTGTGTGTGTGTGTGTGTGTGTGTGTGTGTGTGGTACCATATAGCTTTGTAAGTTTCATGGTTTTTTTAATTTAATTAATTATTGTCTTAATTATACTTTATGTTTTAAAAAAAATCAAACAAACTTTTTTGAAATCTCAAGAACTTTTTTAATCGTCTCTTTCTCGTTTTCTATTTCCCTGTTTCTCATAATAAACTTACCATTACACATCACGTCTTGAACACATTCACTATTCGCAGAATAAACTAAATTAGAAATAAAGTTGTAGTCTGACGCAAAGTATGTTTTTTCAAGATCAACAAAAATCAAATCCGCCAAATACCCCTCTTCTACTCTCCCCACCTTCTTAAAAAGTGCCTTTCCTCCATTTTCTGTAGCAATTTTAAACATATCCTCTGCCCTTGAAGACTCAGGATCAATATTGTTTATTTTCTGAAGTAATGCCCCCATCTTCATCTCCTCAAACATATCTAAATTATTATTCGAAGCCACACCATCTCCTCCCAAACACACATTAATTCCTTTTTCTTTGATATAGTCAAATCTAAAAACTCCAGAAGCTAGTTTCATATTAGAACAAGGATTGTAAACAAGAGAACACCCCTTCTCTTTTAAAATCTCAATCTCTTCATTGTTTAACCAAATTGAATGTGCAAACACACATCTTTCGTTTAAAAACCCTATCTCATTTAAATAATGCACTGGTCTTTTTCCATATTTCTCTATTGCATCCTGAACCTCTTTTTGAGTCTCTGACAAGTGCATATGAATTAACATGTTTTTCTTTTCTGCCATCTCTTTTACCCATTTTAAAACTTTCAAAGAAGTTGTGTAAATCGCATGTGGTGCTAATGCAAAATCAATCAATTCTGTATTTTTAGGAATCTCAAACTGCTTTACTTCTTCAAAATTAGAATCATCTATTGAAATGCCAACAACCGCTCTCACTCCCATCTCCTCAATCGCTTTTATCGTTGAAGAAAATCCCTTTAAAAAATACATTTCATTTAAAAAAGTTGTTCCTGATTTTATCATTTCCATTAAAGCTAATTTTGCTCCAAAATAGATATCTTCTTCTGTTAACTTTTCTTCCGCAGGTATAATTCTATTAAATAGCCACTCATTCAAGCAAAGATCATCTGCAATTCCTCTAAAAACTGTCATTCCTAAATGTGTATGACCATTAACAAATGATGGAAGCACTGCAAACTTACCTTTATAATCAATCACTTCAAAATCTGAACTCTCAATCTTATCTCCAATCTTTTTAATCTTATTCCCCTCAATTAAAATATCTTTTATTTGATTTTTAAAAACAACATTCTTAATTAACATATCTTAAATAATTTTAAAGTATTATTATAAACAACGGTTGTAATGTCCTCACCTTTTAATTCATTTATCTTTTCCATTACAAATTTAACCCCCAAAGGATTGTTTCTTCTTTCATAAAACAAAGGAGGCGTTAAATAAGGACAATCTGTTTCAATTAAAATCCTCTCATTAGGAGTTTTTCTAATCACTTCATCTAAATCAGTTTTAAATATCATTCCATTAAATCCAATATAAAAACCTAAATCTAAAAATCTTTTTAAATCATCTAAGCCTCCAGTAAAACAATGTAAAACTCCTTTCACTTTTCTCTTTTTTAAAATATTATAAACATCTAAAAAAGCATTCCTTGAATGAATGATCATTGGCAAATCATTTTCCTTAGCAAAAATAGCTTGCTCTAAAAAAAGCTCCTTTTGTTTTTCTTTTGATATATTATAAAAATAATCTAACCCTATTTCCCCAATTGCAACCACTTTTTTACTTTTTAAAAGTTCTTTAAACTTAGTTTTTTCAAACTTTTCCTTTTCAGCATAAAGCGGGTGCACTCCAATCGAAGCATAAACAGAAGAAGCATATTTTTCTGCTATACTAACTGCAATCTTAGAATCTAAAAAAGTAGTTCCCACATTTATCATTGAAACCTTATTCAAAAGACAATTCTCTATCACGTCAAATCTGTCTTTTTCAAAATCAGCAAAATTCAAATGTGCATGTGTATCTATATAATTATCCATATTCATTCAGTCTTGGAAAAAGCATTTCTTTTTTAATTACATCAATCTTACTCTCATCCTCTCCTAAAAAACTTAATATCTTTTCTGAAGTCTCTGGCAAGAACACATCAAGCATTAAAGCAATTTTCCTTAATGCATAAACTAATTTAGAAAATATTAAAACAAGCTCCTTTCTATCAGTTACCTCCCAAGGCTTTTTCTCTTCAATATATTTATCTAAAAATCTTTGCATCTCCCAAATAATATTTATACTTTCATTAAATTCAAAATCATTTAAATGCTTTTCATATTTTAAAACATATTTTTTAATTTCTTCTTTAAAACTAAAATCAACTACTATCGTACTTCCTTTCAAATCCTTTTTTTCAATCATTGTTAAAATCCTTGAAACCAAATTCCCAAGTCCTGATGACAAATCTGCATGATACTTTTTCTCAAATTTCTCATATGAGAAATCCCCATCAGCCGTTGTTTTAAATTCACTCAAAAGAAAATACCTTAAAGGGTCTCTCCCATATCTCAAAACTAAATCAAAAGGGTCAATTACATTTGAAATTGTTTTACTCATTTTCTCTCCATCAACCGTAATAAATCCATGCGTTACTATTTTCTTAGGCAATTTAAAATTAAGAGCTAAAAGTATTCCTATAAAGTAAACAGCGTGAAATCTCACAATGTCTTTTCCAATAATGTGAATCACATCTCCATTTATCCAAAACTTGTCAAAATCTTCTTTACTCAAGGCTGTCATATAATTAGCCAGCGCATCAAACCAAACCCAGATTTTCTGATTAGGATCATTAGGCACATCAATTCCCCAACCCTTAGCTCTTTCACTTGTTCTTGAAATACAAAAATCTTGAAGCCCTGATTTAATAAAATTCAAGATTTCATTTTTCCTTGCCTGAGGAATAATTTGAACCTCATCCTTTTCAATTAAATCTAATATTTTATCTTGATATTTACTTAATTTAAAAAAATAATTTTCTTCCTCTATTTCCTCTAACTCCGTTTTATGAATCGGACATTTCAAATCATCTTCTTTGTAGTACTCTTCGCAAGAAACACAATAAAGCCCTTTATAATTCTTTTTATAAATATCTTTTTTAGCTAGCTTCCATAATTTTTGAACTCCTTTAACATGCCTTTCCTCCGTTGTCCTTATAAAATCATTATAAGATAAATTCAAAGCTGTTTTTAATTCTTGAAACTTTAAGGAATTCTTTAAAACAAATTCTTCAGTTGATACTCCTGCTTTTTCAGCCGCCCTTACATTCTTTAAACTATTCTCATCTGTTCCTGTTAAAAAATAAACCGCATGCTTTTTTCGCAAATGTCTTGCATAAACATCTGCATATATTTTTTCAAGCGCATGTCCTAAATGAGGAGCTCCATTTACATAGTCAATTGCAGTTGTTACTAACTTATTTTTCATATTTTCATCTTTTAATTATTAAAACAAATTCACCTTTTTCTTTAATCTCAATTTCACTAATTTTCCCATAATAAATTGTCTCAAACTTTTTTGTTAATTCCCTTCCAATAATACAATCAAAATCCTCAAACTCGCTTAACTCTTTTAAAGTTTTTTTAATCCTATGCGGTGACTCATACAAAACAACAGGATACTTAGCATTAAAAACTTCTTCAAAAAACTTTTTCCTTTTTTTAATTGCAGGAGGAAAACCCATAAAAACAAACTTATTCATAGGAATATCAGCAACACTGATTATAGCAGTTAAAGCAGAGACTCCAGGAATCGGAACAATTTCCACATCCTCTTTAAATCTTTCAACTAATTTAAAACCAGGGTCTGAAATATTTGGAGTTCCTGCATCTGAGACAAAAGCTAAATCATTCTCTTTCAACAATTTTTCAATCAATTTAAACTTCTCTTCTTTTGCATGTTCATCAAAACGAATAATCTCTTTAGAAATACCATAACTACTTAAAAGCTTTTTAGTAACTCTTGTATCCTCTGCTAAAATAATAGAAACACTTTCCAAAACTTCTTTGCCTCGAAATGTCATATCTTTTAAATTACCAATCGGTGTTGAAACAATATATAACATTATTTTATTCTTCTTACCTTTTCTTTTTTATCTTCAAAATATCTTAAAGTAAATTCATATAATATTCCAGCAATCGGAATAATAAAAATAGCACCCAAAACCCCACCTAGTGTTGCACCCACTAAAACTGAAACCAAAACTAAAACAGGAGGAATTCCAATCATTCTTTTTGTTAAAATAGGAATTAAAACATTTCCCTCAATTTGCTGAATTATTGTAAAGAAAATAAGAACAAGAATTGCTTTTAACCCTGAATCAAACGCAGCAAAAAACATCATTAAAACACAAGCAATAATTGGACCAATAATTGGAATAATATTAGAAACAAAAGCAATTAAACTTAAAGAGACTGCATATCTAATTTTAAAAATAGATAAAAATATTAAAGTTCCTACACCTATAAAAATAGAGGACACTATTTTAGCATTAAAATAACCAACAACTTGTCTTTGACTTTCAGTAAATGAAGACAAAACCTTTTTTTCTGTTTCTTCCTTTATCGCAAAAACTCTTGCAAAATTTATGGGAAACTCTTTTTCAATTGATAAAAAAATAGCTAATGTCAGGATTGTTACAAAGGCAAAAACATTTTCTACAATATTTTTCGCAAACACAATAATCCCCAAAAACTGCTCTTTAAAAATATTAATCATATTATTAAAATCTTTAATCTCCACTCCATGACTTTCTAAAAAGACTTTAATGTGCTCAAAGTAAAGAGGAAAATTAACTGAAAGATTTGAAATCTCTTTAATTAAAGGTGGAAAAATACTAAAAAAAGTTAAAGCTACTAAAATTAAAAAAACACCATAAACAATTATCGTAGACAAACCTCTTGATACTTTCTTTCTTTCAATCACATCAATCATTGGATTAAACAAAAATGAAATTACCAGTGCTAAAAAAAGCCACAAAATAATTTTTTTAAACAAAAACAAAGAAAGCACAAACAAAGAAAAAACAAAAACCCGAAACAAAGATCTCCAAGTAATATCAATTTTAACTAATTTCTTTTCCATAATTTAATAATAATTTTTTAAATTTTTCTTTATTATCAAAAGGACCGATGATCGCTAAATTCAAATTCTCAAATGTAAATATACTTTCAGAAACTCTTTTAATATTGGAAGCAGTAACTTTATCAATCTCTTTAAAAATCTCTTCAAGCTCTTTTATCTCCCCTGTTAAAATCTCCTGCATTCCATAGAAATTAGCTTTTGCATTTGAACTCTCAAAAGATAATACAGTTTTCCCTTTTAAATAATTTTTAGCTTTTTCAAGCTCTTTTTTAGAAATCTCTTTTTTGGTCAACTTTTCATATTCTTTTAAAATAGATGAAATCCCCTTATAAATCTTCTTTGTATCCATTCCACAAAAAGTGACAAGATTCCCAGTGTCCGTATCCGAACTATTATAAGTTTTAATATAATAAGCCAATCCTTGTTTTTCTCTAATCTCTGTAAACATCAAAGAAGACATTGGTCCACCTAATAAATTAGCCATCACATCTAAAACATATTTATCTTTATGAAACATATTATAACCTCTAAACCCCACCCCTATTTGTGATTGTCCTGTATTCTTTTTCAAAATCAAAACATTTGGCTCTTTTTGATTTTCAAAAACAACCTCTTTCTCTTTTCCTTTTCCTTTTAAAATATTTTTAAATACTTTTTTAATTTTTAAAATAGTTTTCTTTTCATCAAACTTTCCCGCTATTGAAACAACCGTATTCTCTGCAGTGTATTGAGATCTCATATAATCCAAAATCTGTTTTCGAGAAATCGTTTCTATTGTTTTTTTTGTCCCAATAATATCTCTTCCCGCAGGCTGATCCCCGTATAGCAATTTCTTCCAAACTTCAGATACATACATCATTGGATTATCTAAATACATATTAAATTCTTCTTTAATCACTCCCCGCTCCTTTTCTATTTCTTTTTTAGGAATTGTTGAATTCAAATAAATATCAGAAAGTGCATCAATTGCAACATCAATATGCTTGCTTTGAACCTTAGCAAAATACCCTGTATACTCTTCTCCTGTAAAAGCATTAGAAAGTCCTCCTATTTCATCTAATGGCTCAATCACTTCAAATGCTGTTTTTTTATTAGAAGTTCCCTTAAAAAGCATATGCTCTAAAAAATGAGAAATCCCAGAAATCTCTTTATCCTCATACTTTGAGCCTGTTTTCACTAAAATAAGTACAGTTACCGTTTCTGTATCAGAAGTAGGCGTCGTAATGATTCTTAGTCCATTTTTTAAAACTGTTTTTTTATACATTTAAAATAATCAATTAAGTCTTTAATTAAGATTCTTTCCTGCTTCATTGTATCCCTTTCTCTAATAGTAACCGCATTATCATCTAATGTTTCAAAATCAATTGTTATTGAATAAGGAGTCCCTATTTCATCTTGCCTTCTGTACCTTCTTCCTATTGCTCCTGTTTCATCATATTCTGAAACAAAAAAAGGAGACAACAAATCAAAAACTTCTTTTGCTTTTAAAACTATTTCTTCCTTATTCTTAACTAAAGGAAGCACCGCTAACTTCACTGGAGAAATGTGAGGCTCTAATTTTAAAACAATTTCTTTATTCTTCGCTTCATTTGTTCTTCCTTTCTCATATTCAGTATACGCTTCACAAATAAGAGCAAGTATCACTCTATCCACTCCACACGATGGCTCAATAACATAAGGAATATACTTCTTCTCTTGATCAAAATACTTTAAATCCTCCCCTGAATATTTTTCATGCTGTTTCAAATCATAATCTCCTCTACTTGCAACTCCCTCAATCTCAGAAAATCCAATCGAAGGAAAATTATATTCAATATCAACACATGCTATTGCATAATGTGCAAGCTCTCCCTTTTCTATTTTCTTCACTCTCAAATTCTCTTTTTTTATTCCTAAAACATCCGTATACCATTTCATTCTTTCATTAGTCCAATATTCAAACCACTTCTCTTCTGTCCCCGGCTCCACAAAAAACTCCATTTCCATTTGCTCAAACTCTCTTGTTCTAAAAACAAAATTAGATGGCGTAATCTCATTTCTAAAAGCCTTTCCTATTTGTGCAATCCCAAAAGGAACTTTCAATCTTTGAGAATCTAAAACATTCTTAAAGTTAATAAAAATGGCTTGTGCTGTTTCAGGTCTTAAATAGGCAACAGAGGAACTATCTTCAACAGGGCCAATAAATGTTTTCAGCATTAAATTAAAATTCCTTGCAGGCATTAACTCTCCTTGGCACTCAGGACACTTAAACTCTACTAAATGATCAACTCTAAATCTTTTATGACAACTCTTGCACTCAGTTAAAGGGTCTGTAAAGTTTTCTAAATGACCAGAAGCCTCCCAAACCTTTGGATTTAGAATAATAGAACTATCCACAGAAACAACATTCGCTCTTGTATTCACCATAAAATTCCACCAACTATCTTTCAAGTTCTTTTTCATTTGAGAACCTAACGGCCCATAATCATAAAAGCCTTGCAGGCCTCCATAAATACTAGATGATTGAAATATGAAACCTTTTCTTTTTGCAAACGACACTATTTTTTCCATAGTCTCATCGTAGCAAAGAAAGGGGGTAAAGTAAACAACAAAAGATCTACAACCTAATAGCCTTTTTTCTAAAAACTTTTGAGGGCTCGTTCGTTCCACACGCTCGCCCCGTGCATTTTTCTTTAGGAAAAATGCACACGACAGACGGACAGGATTTTTAATACCGAGCACAGCGAAACCCTATGTGCGCGATCGCGTATGCTGGCGCACTGCCCAAAAACAACGCGAAATCCCCTGCAGTCGTGTCATCGTGCCGGCCCCCGCCGCGCATGAAGGCGCGAGCGCTTGTAATAGTATTATCTTTCCATATTCTTCCTGCGCCCCCTGAAGATATCAAAGATCCTAATGGACCAACTTCATCGTAAGAAATATAAGGATTTGTTGAGGTTGCCCAATTAATACCGGTTCTTATCTCCGTATAAGTTGCGTTTATTCCCTCTATGCCTGCTTGCGTAGGAATAATTCTATCCACCCACTCCCAAACGTTCCCTGCAAAGTCCCAAATCACTTCTCCATTACTTAAAGTGTGCGTTCGCTTTTGTTCCCAGCCAGATGATTCGCTATTCCCTGTTCCAGAATAGGGATCATTATCAGTTGACGCTGGTAAAGAATTACTAGGATTATTGTCTGTATGTCCCCGATTCAATACTCCACCGCTCCAATTAGAATCAACCGTCTCAATATCTCTTGCAATAGCCATCCATTCCGCGTTTGTGATGAGGTGAGCGCCAATAGCTTCACATTTAGCTTTAGCATCTGTTTGAGTAATAGAACCCCAAGGCCTTCCGTCAGCGATTGAGGTTGCGACGTCAACACCGCCTACATTTACTTTCTTTGCTTCATACTTCATCACACATCTATTCCCGATAGGGATCCAACCCTCTTCACATTTGTCTTTGATTCCTGCTGTTTTCATATGTCTTGATTCTTGAACAAGGATTCCTTTGTTCCCAAGGCTGTTTACTCTTATGGAATAGTGTTCTCCGTCTGAGAAATAGAGAAAGCATTCGTTTGTTGTTGCTGATGTATCACCTTGTTTGTACGAAGGATGCCGAGGTGGCTTTGTCATACCTAGAGTGTTAAGTAAGTCTTGACTTTGAGCTGTGTCTTCAAGACAAAAGCTTCCCTTTGGATAAGATGATTGCGTTTCTAGTGTTTTTGCCATTGTAGATAACTCAGCCACTAGTTTAGCATTACTTGTAGAATTCACAAAGCTAGTGGTTGCAATAACAACTAGCCCTGAAAGGATACCAATGATAACAATGACGACTAGAAGTTCAATAAGAGTAAATGATTTAAGATTTTTCATATTTTTTTTATTTAATTATTAATATTAATTCATATTATACCTAAGACTTAAAAAAAATGCAAACGGACGCCCTACTCAACAATATCTCCCCCCACCATTTCCCCTTTTAATTCCTCTGTCTTAAACTCAACCCTTTTCTCAATCCACTCGTCCTTTCCACTAATATGCGCTCCAGGAATTAAAGGCAATCCCCCTGGTACAACAATTTGAGGAGAAACTATTACTTCAAAACATACTTTCTTATCTGAAAAAGCTAATACATCTCCAACATCCCAAAGAAGCTCTCCTGTATCAACATTAAAACTTAATCCATTTTCCTCGTGCTCATCATCATTCACAAAAACAACACTTTCTGGAATAATCGCTCTCATTAAAACTCCTCCCACATCATTAAACGTATTTGAAACCTCCCAAACTATCGTTATCTTAGACGTCTTATTAACAGAAAGCGGATAAGGTCCTGACTTAATATTAGGATCAACATATTGTCTAGCCGTTAAATCAGTTTGAATTTTTGTAACAAACTCTTCCCTTGTTTGTCCTACATTCACAATATTCTTCACCTTCTGGTTTTTTTGCGCTACTATATTTTGATGAGAATCCTCTTTTAAATCTACCCAAAACTCAACTACCCCCACCTCATCAACATCCAAAAACTCTAATTCAGAAAAGGACTTACTTTCAAAAAGCAAAGAACTATCCCCTGTTGTGTATTTAGCATTTGGTGCATTCATCGTATTTAAATCAAATAAAGACCCGTCCAGTTTTGATATTAAAATCAAGTCTCTTAAAGGCTCGTCTCCAATATTTCTAAAAGAAATCTCGTAATGCAAAGTGTCCCCCTTTTTAGCCACAAAATCATATACATTATTTATCTTTTGTGAAATATAAAGACTTGGTGAAACCACTTTAAGCCATGATGTTATTTCTTTTAAAACAATAAATTCATTATCATTCCAAATCCCCATTCTTACTGTAAACGCTGAATCAGAGTCACTTTTTTTAATACCAGAAAGCTCAATCTTCCCACTTTCAAACTGATTTAAATTATTAATATCCCACTGCTTTTCATCAAGTGCCTTTGGATTAGAATACAAAAATTCAAAATCATTCGGATAATCAATGAAAATAGAAAGATCTTTTAAAGAGTAAGCCACCTCTGATGCATAATTTATGCTAAAAGAAAACGCCTTATCTATACTTGTTACTTTTAAAGGAAGATTAAAGTCTAATCTTATAGGAACTTTTTTGATTGTGCTTAAAAACTCTGTATAAACTTCATTTCTCACATTTAAATCTTTTGGCTTAAAGCTCAAAGTCGCTTTTGCAATTTTAAGATTCCCCTCTTCTCCCAAAAGCCTTGCATTAAACTTAAACGTTCTTTCTTGTCCTGGATAAATATTTCCCCCTAATTTCTCTGCATCGTATAAAACTATTTTTTCAGATTCAGTAATTGCACCTTGAGGATACTCAAAAATCAATTCTGGGTTTTCTAATCTCACATTTCCATTATTTTTAAATCTCACCACATACTCCATATTCTCTCCCAATGATATTTCTTGAGGACCCAATATTTCTAATTTTAAAACTTCCTTAGAATAAGATGTGCTTTGCCACCAAAAAAACCCCAAAGACACAAATGCTATTAAAAGGAAAATAATAATAAGAAAGTTTTTAATCTTCATATACTTTTTTAATACCCACTAAAAATGGTATGTTATAAATTTTTAATTCTTTTTCAACCTCAACCCTAGAAGATGTGTAACCTTTTGCCAAAACTTCTTCTAAGATCAATTCTTTGTTTTCATTACTCAAACTACCTCCTTCACATTTTACCAAAATTTTATCTTTTTTACTATACCCAAGCTCTTTTCTCATTTGTTGAATATTTCGAACGATCTCCCTAACGACCCCCTCTTGCTTAAGCTCTTCTGTTAACTCAAAATCAAGCAAAATCTCATCCTTTAACGCCCCATCAATCAAAATCTCTTTTACGTTAATTTCATCTTTAATAATCTCTATAAGCTTTTTATTAATCTCTTTTTTAACTTTTAAAGAAGCTAAGGGTTGTCTTACCTTAACCCCCTTTTCCATTCTCATATTTAACACTAAATTCACAATCTCCCTTGCCTCTTGCATTTCATTTTCTAAATTAACATCAATCAATCCTTCGTCTAGTTCAGGAAAATCGCACAAATGAACACTCAATAAACCATGCTCATCCTTTAACTCTTGGTATAACTTCTCACAAATAAAAGGAATAAAGGGTGCCATTATTTTAGATACCTCCTTTAATACAAATTTTAAAGTTGTTTCCGCTTCTGCTAACTCTAAATCATTTTTAGGCCTTTGAAATCTTCTTCTTGACCTTCTAATATACCAATTTGAAAAATCATCTATAAAATCATTAAATAATCTCACTGCTTTTGTTAATTCAAAATCATCTAAATAGCTGATCATATTTTTGTTCAAAGTACTTAACCTAGACAAAATCCATTTATCTAAAATATGATTTGACAAAACTTCTTCACCATTCTTCTTATAAATATTATAAAAAGTAAAACAATTTTCTATACTTAAAATTATTTTCCTTGAAACCTCTCGTACTCTCTCTTCTGAAAATCTGTAATCTTCTCCCATATTTGTTGAAGATAATAAAAAGTATCTCAAAGCATCTGCTCCATATTTTTCAAAAATATGATTCATATCAGGATAGTTTTTAAGCTTTTTACTTAATTTCCTTCCTGTATTATCTAAAACAAGTCCATTCACGATTACATTTTTAAATGCAGGTTCATTTTTTAATCCTGTTGCTATTACATGAAGCGTGTAAAACCAACCTCGTGTTTGGTCTAAACCCTCCGCAATAAAATCCGCAGGAAATGCCTTTAAAACAAACTCCTTGTTTTCAAATGGATAATGAAATTGCGCATAAGGCATTGAACCAGACTCAAACCAGCAATCAAAAACTTCTTTCACTCTTCTCATTTTTCCTCCGCAATCACATTTTAAATAAACATGGTCTATATAAGGTTTATGTAAATCCTTTAAATCTCCTTCTTCTTTTAATTTCTCTAATTCAGAAACACTGGAAACACAAATCATTTTTTTACACTTTTCACATTCCCATATTGGTATTGGCGCTCCCCAGTATCTATTTCTTGCAAAATCCCAATCCCTAGCACCTAAAAGCCACTTCCCAAACCTTCCCTCCTTAATATGATTTGGCACCCAATGTATCTTCTTATTATTCTCAATTAAATCTTCTTTAATTTTTGTCACTAATAAATAAAAGCTTTCCTTTGCATAGTAAATAAGGGGTGCATCACATCTCCAACAAAATGGATAAGTATGTTCTATTAATTCTTTTTTAAAAATAAGATTTCTATTTTCAAGGTTTTTAACAATCTCTTTATTCGCATCAAAAACATATTCCCCTTTAAAGTCTTTTACAAAATCATAAAAATGCCCTGTTTCATCAACCGTATGCACAAAAGGAAGTTGATACTCCTTTGAAACCGCAAAATCATCCTCTCCATACATCGATGCAATATGAACAAGACCTGTTCCATCATCTAGTCCCACAAAATCAGCACAAATAACTTTGAAAACATTTTCTATATAATTAAATACAGGTTCATATTCTAGCCCTAAAAGATCAGCTCCTTTAAATTCCCTTATCACTTCATAACCCTCATCTAAAATTTCTAATCTTTTTTTAGCTAAAATATAATTCTCATCACCTAAGCGAACGCACACATAATCCTCGTTCTTATTCACTGCCACCGCCACATTTTGAGGAAGTGTCCAAGGAGTAGTTGTCCAAATTAAAAGATATTCTTCTCTTCCCTTTAGTTTAATTTTAACATAAATGGAATTATTCTTTACTTTTTTATAACCTTGATTTACTTCAAAATTAGATAAAGTCGTGCTACATCTTGGACAATAAGGAGAAACTCTATAATCTTTTTTAACTAAATCTTTATCCCAAAGTTGTTTTAAAACCCACCACACAGATTCAATATAATCTCTATCCATTGTAGAATAGGCATTCGAATAATCTGCCCACCTTCCCACTCTTTCAAGTGTTTCTTTAAAATCTTCGACGCAGGTAAAAACAGACTTTCTGCAACATTCGTTAAACTTATCCACTCCTAACTCCTCTATTTCCTTTTTGCTTTTAATCTTCAGCTCTTTTTCAATCAAGTTTTCAATGGGAAGTCCATGGCAATCCCAACCAACCCGTCTTGGAACTTGAAAACCTCTCATTGTCTTATACCTTAAAACAACATCTTTAATTGTTGTTGTTAGAATATGTCCATAATGAGGTTTTCCCGTAGCAAAAGGAGGCCCATCATAAAAACTAAAATACGGAGCATCTTTTCTTATAGATTTCTTGAAAACATCATGCTCTTTCCAAAACTTAAGTATTTTTTCCTCATAATTCATATTATCAAAGTAACATCTTTTAGCATATATTTCAATTAAGTCTCCTTAATTCTCCCACTTGTATGTCCTTTTCTAAAATCTCCTCAAAGCTCCAGTTATTATAAAAAGCTTCTAAAAGAAGAATTGGATCTTTATGGCTCACAATTAAAACACGCTTATTAAAATAACTAGCTTCAATGCTTTTTATTACATCAACTACCCTTTTTTGAAGCATTGACCAACTTTCCCCTTTTTCTGGAGCCTCATTCATCAAATCTTTATTCTTGTAATACTCATAAACTTTTTTCTTCGGTCCCCCTGCAAAAACTCCCCAATTCATGTCTCGAAACCCTTTATCAAAACAAATAGTATTTATTCCTAACATATTAGCCACAATCTCTGCTGTTTGTTTTGTTCTTAAAACAGGAGAAGCATATATTAAATCAATTTCACTTTCTTTTAACTTTTCTCCAGCTAAAGTAGCTTGCTCAATCCCAACATTATCTAATTTGCAAGGCACTTCATCGTCTGGCCACCCATAACAAATATTTTTTAATTTTGTTTGATGAATGTTTCTTCCATGCCTTAATAAAAAGTAGGTATTTTTTAACTTCATCTTACATTTTAGAAGGAGCAGAGATCCCCATTATTTTTAATAAATTATGAAGCACAATTTTAGTAGCCACGATTAATTCAATTCTTGCTTGTCTTATTCTTTTATCCTCATCTAAAATCTTGTGGTCACTATAAAATTTATGAAAATACGAAGCTAAATCTAATGCATATTTAGGCAATCTATGTACTTCACAGTCGCAAGCAGTGTCCTCTATCACTTCTTCAAATCTTAAAAGTTCTTTTAATAAATTAATTTCCGCATCTTCTTTTAAAAACTTAAAATGTCTTGCTTTTTTAATCGAAGAGGCTTCTATTTTTGCATTTTCAAGCACACTACAAATTCTTGCATACGCATACTTAATATAATAAACTGGATTCTTATCTGATTCATCTAATGCTAAGTCTAAATCAAAGTTCAAATGTGTATTAAAAGACTTTTCTAAAAAAAAGAATCGAATCACATCCACAGGAACATCATTTAAAAGATCATCCATTGTAATATATGTTCCCTCTCTTTTAGACATTCTTACCTTTTCTCCATCTTTTTTAATTGTTACAAATTGTAAAAGAATTGTTTCTAACTTTCCTTTATAAGAAAGTGCTTCCACCCCTGCTTCAAGCCCTTTTACATCTCCTGCATGATCAGAACCCCAAACATTAATTACTTTATCAAACTTCTTATCTTTAAGCTTATACTCATGATATGCAATATCCCCTAAAAGATAAGTTGCTTTTCCATCTTTTTTAACTAAAACCCTGTCTCTAATATCTCCAAACTGCTTTGCTTTAAAAAATATCGCCCCCTCTGAAACATAAGTCAATTCTTCTTTTTTTAAAAACTCTAAAACCCTATCTACTCTTTTATTCTCATAAAGCCATGTCTCAGAAAACCATTCATCATAATTAATCTTTAATTTTTGAACCGTCGCCTTTATCATTTCTTCTAAAATAATATTTGCTGCCCATTTTCCAACAATATAAGGATCTTCTTCAGAAACTCTATTATGTAAAAAATCAATATACTCTCCTTTATACTTTGCTTCATCATCTTTTAAAACAGAATGCCCTAAAGCCACTATTTGATTTCCATAATCATTTATATAATAAGCACGAGAAACTTCATAACCTGCTTGTTTTAGTACATTAGCAAGAGTATCCCCAAAAGGTCCCCCTCTTGCATTTCCAATTGTTAAAGGTCCTGTTGGGTTAGCTGATATAAATTCCACTTGAACTTTTTTCTTTTTTCCCATATTCAAAACAGGATAAAGTTCTCTTTTTTTCAAAATCTCATTGACTCCTTTTTCAAATACTTTTCTATTTAAAAACAAGTTAATAAATCCAGGTTCTATAATCTCTATTCTTTCAAATGATTTCTCTTTTTCTAATCTTTTCTTCAACACTTCCGCTACTTCCATGGGAGACTTCTCAACAACCTCAAAGGCAACATTTAAAGAATAATCTCCGTGTTTCTTTTCCCTTGGTTTTAAAATTTGAAAATCCTCAATTTTAAAGCCTTCTCTTTCTAAAGATTTTTTAATAATCTTTTTTAAATCGTCTCTTATCATAGAATCTATAATATCATAAACCCGCTTTCTTTACTATACCAAAAAAATAATATAGTATTAAGGTATGCAAGTTTTAGCAAAAAATAGAAAACTTGGATTTAATTATGAAATTCTAGAAACATTTGAAGCAGGAATAGAGCTTTTAGGAACTGAAGTAAAAACCCTTAAAAGCCAAGGTGTAAACCTATTAGGGACATATATTGCCATTCAAGACAATCAAGCTTTTTGGATAAATGCTAAAATAAAGCCCTATCAATCAAAGAATCTCTATACAGACTATGACGAGTCAAGAAAAAGAAGACTTCTTTTAAAGAAGGGTGAAATTAACTATTTAATTGGTAAAACTAAAGAGAAAGGCTTGACACTAATGCCTGTTATGCTCTATACTAAAAGAGGCTTTATAAAATTAGAGCTTGCTCTTGTTCGTGGCAAAAAGAGTTACGACAAAAGAAAATCCATTAAAAAAAGAGAAATTAATCGAAGAATCAAATTAGGGGGTGATTAGCCTCGACAGTGATTTGACAAAAATATGCAAGTTAAGTTTATTTGTTCTTATTAAAAACAAATACAAAAACAACTGGAAACTTATTCAGTCAAAAAGAGTTAGCATACGCTTAAACTCCATCTAGTCTGATTATTCTCGCTAGGCAGAAACTAGGTGTTATACTTTGCGAGAGTAGATAATATTATTTGATTTAAGTAATATTATTGAAACTAAATTAAATCTAGTATTAAAGATTTTTTCTAGATTATCACTTTAATACAAAAACAACAATCTAGAATAAACTTGTAGAAATGTTTTTGAAAATAATTTCTGGACGCGAGTTCAATCTCGCCACCTCCACCATTAAATGAAAAAACCATTAATAAACCAACAAATTAGAGCCAAGGAAGTAAGAATAGTAGATGAAAATGGAAATCAGCTTGGCATCGTGCCTTTAAAAGAAGCACTTCAAATGGCACAAAATAAAAGCTTAGACTTAATTCAGGTCACTGAAAAAGTTGTTCCTCCAGTATGTAAAATTGGAGATTATGGAAAATATCTTTAT
>Ga0265294_10002855_pt1 | contig 22439 bp, 23 predicted proteins | sample MunlanPumphouse3_FD_192504 | JGI IMG/M metagenome (GOLD analysis project Ga0265294, IMG submission 192504) | Groundwater microbial communities from a municipal landfill in Southern Ontario, Canada - Pumphouse #3 | ecosystem: Environmental > Aquatic > Deep subsurface > Groundwater | place... | reverse complement strand
AGTTCCTCATCTGTAAGTGGGCGCTCTACGCCACGAAAAAGATGGAAGGACTTCCGTTTATATATCATGTCATACTGCCACATGTACTCATCCTTGTAATAATCGGGAGAATGCAATTTCTATACTCAATCTTCCCTTGCTAACCCTATCATAGGTTCATAGCCTGGACAAAACTGAATTTGAAACTTCTTTATCCGTAATTCAAATCAAAATCTTTCTTATACCATTATATTAAATAGATTTAATTGACTTTCTTCTGATATGTATTTCAAATATTTCAGTTGATTATCAATATTTTCTCTTTACAATTGCTACAAATCATGTAAACTATATACGTATATTCGAACGTTGTTCCTATATACGAATATAGGAAAGAGACTGTGGCTGGACCCTTACATCGCACAACAACAAGAATCTTGGACATCCTAGAGCAGGTAGCTCAGGCTCAGGGAATAACACTCTCTGAACTTTCTCGCATCCTTGCAATACCCAAAAGCAGCCTTCATCCATTGGTGAATACACTTTCAGAGAGAAAATACCTCAGCTACAACAAGCTTGAAGAGAGGTATTATCCAGGTGAAAATCTTTTCGTCCTTGGTAACAAATACATCAGCAATTCTGACATTTTGGATAAAATCAAATCCATCTTGCTTAACATCAACGAAAAGACAGAAGAGACGTTGTACTTTGGTGTCCTCTCCAATCTTGATGTGTTGTATCTAGAAAAAATGGAGCTTCATTCAAAGTTTCGTGTAGTCTCAAATCCTGGAAATAAATTGCCTGCCTACAGTACAGGTTATGGGAAGGCGCTCTTAAGCCAGTTTACACCTGAAGAGATCTGTACATTTTATCCAAATGGTACATTACCCCCTATTACAGAGCACACAGTAGCCAATGTTGAAAAACTCAATGCACAGCTAGAGGAGATTCGAAAGAATGGATTTAGTTATGAAATTGAAGAATCAACTGTAGGAATAAGATGCATAGCCGTCCCGATACAGGTGGAGGGAGAGACCTTGGCAGGAATGAGCTTGGCAGTACCAGTTTTCAGGTACACAGAAGAAAAGGAAATGCAATTCAAACAGCTGCTTCAAGAAGCAAAAGTTCAGATTGAAAAAATTATTGCAGAAGATAGAAAACATTGGATTTATAGTAAAGGAAAGATGTAGTGAGTAAGGATGTAATAACCTTGGGAGAAAGTCTTGTAGCATTCATCCCAGATACCCATACAAAGTTGAGATATGTCCATCAATTTGGAAAAGTTGTAGTTGGAGCAGAAAGCAATGTAGCCGTTGGCCTTGCAAAGCTTGGCTATTCGACCGGCTGGGTAAGCAAGGTAGGTAATGATGAATTTGGTCAATTTATGATCAGGGAACTCAAAGCCGAAGGGGTGGATACGTCCTCTGTTATTATCAGCGATGAAGGCCCAACTGCAATAATGTTCAAACAGTTCTCCAATGCTTTGGATACTTCAGTGTTTTACTACCGTACAGGATCCGCTGCCAGTACTATGCATAAGGATTCTATCGACTGGGAATATATGAAAGAGACAAGAATCATTCATATTTCTGGCATCACCTCTGCCATCAGCGAAAGCTGCAGGGATTTGGTTGAAGCAGTGTTCGCGTTTGCAAAACAAGAGCACTTGTTAGTCAGCTTTGACCCGAATATTCGTTTGAAACTCATGACTGAAGAGAAAGCGAGAAATGTCCTTGCTCCACTTCTTTTCCGTGCTGATATTGTACTGCTTGGAGAAGATGAAGGTCGTGTATTGCTTGGGACTGAAAATCCTGAGGAGATAGCAAAAATATTGCTTGAGAATGGTTGTAGCTACCTTGGCGTCAAACAAGGAAGTCATGGAGCTTATGTTGCTGACAGCACTGATGGCTTCTTCATCGATCCCTATCCAGTAAAAGTGGTAGACACCATTGGCGCTGGAGATGCCTTCAATACTGGTTTTCTCGCTGGTCTATTGGATAACCAACCGATCGAAAAATGTGGGAGGATGGGAGCTTTGCTTGGAGCTTTAGCTGTCAGTAGTCATGGTGACGTGGAAGGCCTACCTGACGGAAAGACGTTTCATCAGCTTATGGACAACAAAAAGGAGATTCATCGATGAGTAAAGCAGATACAGTATTAAAAATAATTGGTGAGACAAAAGTAATATCCATTATCAGGGGTATTGAAGGAAATGATGCAGAGACTCTCATCAAAGCCCTACAGGATGGAGGGATTAATACACTTGAGATTACAATGAATACTCCTTCTGCACTTTCAATCATTGAAAAGGCAAGCTCTATCGGTGGACTGACAGTTGGAGCTGGTACAGTGCTTACCCAGGAAATGGCCAAACAGAGTATTGAGGCAGGGGCCCAATTTGTTCTCTCTCCTTCGCTCGATCTCAAGGTCATTGAGTACTGCCTGAAGCATCAAGTCTTACCCGTACCAGGTGTCTTAACACCTACCGAACTCTATACAGCCTTTTCACATGGAGCAGAACTCCTAAAAATATTTCCCGCTGGTTCTTTGGGTCCTCAATATATCAAAGATCTACTGGGCCCTTTCAAAGGCATGAAATTACTTCCTGTTGGCGGTGTTTCGGTAGAAAACACCTCAGCATTCATGCGCTCAGGAGCATACGCTGTTGGCGTTGGTTCGTTCTTGGCAAACCCTGAGCTTGCTAAAGCTGGGGATTGGAAAACAATAACGGAACGTGCCAAACAATTTATTAAGGAAGCTCATAATGTGTAAATTCGCAGGAATGCGAAGCAAATAAAAAAAGAGAGGTGTAATCATGAAAAAAACGTTAGTTTTGTTAATGATGCTATCATTGGTTCTTGGTTCAGTATTCGCCCAGGGCGGTGCTGAAGCATCTGCTGACAACTACCCAAGTGGTCCAGTTTCAGTTATTGTTCCTTACAGTGCAGGTGGTGGTACTGATTTGGTTGCTCGTGCTCTGGTGGATGCAGCAAAAGACAACTTCCCGAAGAATATTGCTGTTGAGAATAGAACCGGTGGCGGTGGAGCCGTTGGAATGTCCTACGGAGCCAATGCTAAAGCAGACGGAAGTGTGATCACAATGGTAACCGTTGAACTTGTCACCCTTCCACATACAGGAACTGGTGCAGGCCTGTACTATGATCAGTTCAAGCCCATTATGATGGTTAATAGTGCTTATAGTGCTGTTACTGTCAAAGCAGACTCTCCATACGACACACTTAACGAGTTTCTTGACGCCGCAAAAACAAAAACAATGCGTGTAGGAAATAGTGGTGTTGGTGCTATCTGGCATCTTGCAGCAGCTGGTCTGGCAAAAACCGCCGGAGTTAGTTTCAACCATATTCCGTTTGACGGAGCAGCTCCTGCAATTACGAGCTTGCTTGGTGGACATATTGATGCTGTAACGGTCAGTTATGCAGAGGTCGTCAGTCAGGTCAAAGCAGGAAACTTGAAAGTTCTTGCTGTACTGGCTCCAGAACGTATTCCTGCAACACCAGACCTTCCGACTGCCAAGGAACTTGGGTATGATGTAGCTATCGGTACTTGGAGAGGTCTTGGTGTTCCCAAGGATACTCCCCAACCAATTGCTGACAAGATTTATGACATTTTCAGCAAAGCCGCCGCATCTGAGGGTTTTGTAAAATTCATGAACAGCAGTAATAATGTCGTTGATATCATGGACAGTGCCTCCTATGGCGAAAAACTGGTCACTGATAATGAAATGTTCAAGATGCTCATTGAAGAGCTTGGACTGAAGCAACAGTAAAAAGCGTTGTGCACCACAGTGCAAAAACATTGTGGTGCACACTCTCTCCGAAAGGAATCACACATATGCGAAAAGCAAATTTTATAGTGAGCGGTGTTTTTACTGCATTTGCAATTCTTATCATTGCAGTATCACTTACCTATCCCCCAAGCAACCATGGGGTCCCAGGGCCTGGCATGTTCCCGATTATCATCGCCAGCCTAATTATTCTCTCCTCACTGTCTCTGTTCATCACTACCCTTAGAATGGGCAAGGAGGCAGATACTTCTGTAGACTTGAAAAGCAAGAATGTGATGAATGTATATGTCACGATGGTCGGACTTGTACTCTATTTCATCTTGCTTCCGCTCGTTGGTTTTGTGACAACATCAATAGTTATGCTGATTCTCTATATTAAGTGGTTCAGCAAACGTCCCTGGTGGAAAACTGTTCTCATCAGTGTCATTTTTGTGTTGGCAATTTTCTTCTTGTTCGGCTCCGTACTGAATGTCCCGATGCGTTTCGGTATGCTTATATAACAATGGAGGTATCAGCATGTTAGTAGAAGTATTGACCTCTGTTTTCAATATTCAAATTTTTCTTTTCATTATTCTTGGGGTATTCACCGGAATCTGTATTGGCGCGCTCCCTGGATTGACTGCAACCATGGGCGTCGCACTGGTACTACCACTCACATTTGGCTTGGAAGCTGTTCCAGGCATCCTTCTGCTGATTGGTGTGTATGTAGGAGCAATTTATGGAGGATCCATTTCTGGTATTCTTCTCAGGACCCCTGGTACTCCAGCAGCAGCTGCTACCGCGATCGATGGATTTGAATTCTCCAAACGAGGGGAAAGTGGAAGGGCAATGGGGATTTCCACTATTTCATCCTTTATTGGTGGTGTTGTCAGTGTTCTTGCACTTTGGCTGATTTCCCCCCAGTTAGCTAAACTTGCACTCCGCTTCAGTGCACCGGAATTTTTCCTCTTGGCGGTGTTTGGGCTGTCCATAATCGCATCAATCTCTGGAAACAGTCTTGCTAAGGGTGTGCTCTGCGGAGCTCTTGGTGTCAGTTTGTCATTTATTGGAATTGATGGAATCACCGGCTTCCCTCGTTTTACGTTCAACAATATCAACCTACTGAGCGGAATGTCCTTCATTCCTGTGATGATTGGCTTGTTTGCAATGAGCCAAGCATTTAATACAGTAGAAGGAATATTCACCCCTGATCAGGTGACCCAAAAGATTTCTCATGTTTGGCCTAGTAAAAGCGATTGGAAAATCATCTTGAAATATGCTCCTATATCTGGTCTGATTGGAACCTTTATTGGTATTGTCCCAGGTGCTGGTGCTGAAATCGGAGCCTTTGTCTCATACAGCCAGGCTAAGCGCATGAGCAACCGTCCTGAGCTTTTTGGAACTGGCATCCCTGAGGCTATTGCTGCTCCAGAGGGAGGAAACAATGGGGTTACTGGTGGGGCGCTTATACCGATGCTAACCATGGGTGTCCCAGGCGATGCTGTTGCAGCTATTATGATTGGAGCCCTCACTGTACAAGGCTTGCAGCCGGGCCCCCTTTTGTTTACAGAACATACTACTTTGGTGTATTCGATTTTTCTTGGTATGTTTATAGCAAATGTGGCTATGGTTGTTTTGGGTCTCTCCAGCTTGAAGCTGTTTGTGAAGGTTCTTTCTATTCCAAAATCAATCCTAACACCTATGATTTTTATTCTCTGTGTTGTTGGATCATATGCTATCAATACAAATTTCTTTGATGTTGGAGTCATGCTATTCTTCGGAATACTTGGGTATTTTATGCAGAAAGCAGATATATCAGTATCCCCTGCTGTTCTGGGATTAATTCTGGGCCCTATGGCAGAGTCTAATTTCAGAAGGGCTTTGTTAATGAGTGAAGGCACCTATGGTATTTTCTTTACCAGTCCTATTGCATGGGTATTCGTCATCCTTACACTCTTCACACTATTGGGACCAAAGATTGGGGAAATACTAAAAAAGAAAAATCAAATAGCCTAAGCAGACAACACATATTTAGATAATCCAAACCCGGATAGAGACACATTCTCTTATCCGGGTTTTATTTCTTCAAATTTGTATTAAAAAAGGCACACAGTCGTTAGACCGCATGCCCTATGTATTTTGCTTCTGGCTTTTATGCCGCATTGTTGGAAGAGAGAATCTTTGCAATGATCCTTCCGATGGTCTTGCCAAACTGTACGTCGTAGTCCAGTGCAGCATTGTACACATCGACTTCCTTCTGCTGTTGCAGGCTGAGGAAGTACTGATGGTCACAAATCTCGAAGAAGAGGTCTGCTTTCCTTCTTCCAGGGAAACTCAGCTGGGTTGCCCAGTTTTCCATGACCTGGCTGATTGGCTGGTAGATATTACTCATCCAGGAAAAGGTTGCCTCATCCCAGGTAATTGGCATGGAAAGGTTCTTTCCAAGGAAGTAGCGGTGTCCCTCAATGTGTGAAGCGAGACGTTCATAGTCTGCGTCCAGGAACATGTCAGAGTTCTTGATCATGTACTCAATGCTTTGTCTTTTCTGTATATCGTGGTTATCCATATAGGTCTCCTTGTCCTTGTTCTGTATCATGGCTATATTCTACTGAATTACTATTCGATAATCAAGTACTGATAGACTAATGTATTTGTATTGTTCCGCTCACTTTTTGTATTTTACCGATGTTAGTTAATCATAATTCTTATTTTGTATATCTCTGTACCTTTTTGATGGCGGAGACCATTGCAAAACGACCCCCCTGAACCAGGGGGGCCGTGAAGAGTACAATACGTCTATGAAAGGAGTTTCAGGTAGTCTTCTTCTACCTTTGCCCAATCAAGGACATTCCAAATAGCGTTCAGGTAGTCTGCCCTAAGGTTCTTGTATTTCAAGTAGTATGCATGCTCCCAAACATCGATACCAAGAATAGGCACCCCACCCTTCTTGTCCATCAAGGGTGTATCCTGGTTCGGGGTATTTACCACTTCCAGGGATCCGTCAGAATGTGCAACAAGGAATGCCCAGCCTGAACCAAATCGTCCTGCTGCCTGACTGTTCAGTGTTTCTTTTAAAGTATCAAGGCTTCCAAAGTCTTTCTTGATTCTATCGAGTAATGAGCCTTTAGGTGCATGAGCGGCTGATGGACTGAGAATCGAGAAATAAAGATTATGGTTTGCATACCCTCCCCCATTATTTCTCACAGCGGTTCTGAGCTTCTCGTCGGAGATAGAATCGAGGTTCTTGAGTATGTCTTCAATGGAACGATCTTTCAGGCTTGGATCCTTCTCTACCGCAGCATTGAGATTCTTTGTATATCCAGCATGGTGTTTCGTGTAGTGGGTCACCATGGTTAATTCATCGATATGCGGTTCCAACGCATCAAAACCGTAGGAAAGTTCAACTTGCTTAAACATGAAATACCTCCTATGTATCGTATGTCTATTTCCTAGTCTTTAACTAGGTATTAGTAAGTATACATAGAATTTTTCCATTAGGCAAGTCAATATATAATGGAACACGATTATATTTCACGCATTAAACAATTTCTTCCAACCATCTTTACCTTTTTTTATTTTTGCGTTACTGTTTGCTCGTTTCAGGGACTTAAGACCTGTAAGCGATGCGCCAATAGCTCAGTTGGATAGAGCAACTGCCTTCTAAGCAGTAGGTCAGAGGTTCGAGACCTCTTTGGCGTAAAACAAAACAATCCACTACAGAGAAATAAGATACTGGCAAATATGCTGGTATCTTTTCTTATTCTATCTTACTCACCTACCTCTGACATACATCTGGATCTACATCAAGACATACCAAGGAGAGCCATACCTTCCTTTACACTCGGTGATTTTGGTAAGCAAGCTCACTTAAAAATATACGAAGCAATAGAAGATGAAGAGTTCAGAGACTTTCATAACAGAGCCTTGGTCATTGAACCAAGGTTTTGTCTGTATTAGGAGGAAGCCAAAGAGTCCTGAATATGCCTAAGGGGTGAAACATGGGACAATAGAGAATCTAGATGCTAGATATCTTATTTCTAACGATATTCGCAAGATTCATGGTGAGTAGCGTTACATTTTTGCGTTACTTTGCGTTGGACGCAATTTATGTGAATTATCATTGACATATATCAATTGTTGTTCTACATTATAAATACGTCTGGAAGGAGTCGCCAAGCGTCTCCACGAGCGATGTTATCATCGCATCGCCAGTCGTTTTTTTATTAGGATGGTTAATAATGCGCCTCTGCTATATTGATGAGTCTGGAACGCCTCAAATTCCAGGAAACACCTCTCATTATATTCTTGCAGGATTGTCTATACCCATCAATAAGTGGAAGAGTTATGATAATCAGATTGAAAAAATCAAATCAAGATATGATTTAATTGGATACGAAATTCATACTGCTTGGTTGCTTCGTCCATACCTTGAACAAACCAAGATACCAAATTTTGAGTCAATGGATTTTCAAACACGACGATTTGAAGTTACAAGAGCCAGAACTATAGAGTTGCAAAGACTTTCTAAAAGTAAATCAAAACAATTCAAACAAACAAAGAAGAACTTCAAAAAGACTGAAGCATATATTCATCTTTCTTATTCTGAACGAAAGAATTTCATTATTGATGTAGCCAATACATTGGCGAGCTGGAACGATGTCAGACTATTCGCAGAATGTATAAATAAATTGAATTTCAATCCTATTCTTGCGAGACTTTCGGTCGATGAGCAAGCTTTTGAACAAGTAGTCTCTCGATTTGAAAAATATCTTCAAATATTTTCAAAAAACCCTCGTTGCAAAACAAAACATTTTGGCCTATTGATTCATGACAACAATGAAACCGAAGCAAAAAAATTAACAGACCTGATGAAGAAATTCCATCATAATGGCACTTTTTGGACTGATTTAAGGAATACCATTGAAACTCCATTATTTGTAGATTCAGAGCTTACCAGCATGGTACAACTTGCTGATCTATGTGCGTTTTGCCTTAGAAGATACCTTGAGAACCAGGAAGAAGATCTTTTCAATATTATTTATAAACGTGGAGATAGAGATAAAAAGCAGAGATGTGTTGGTGTACGACATTACAATGGCAATGGACCATGTTCTTGTATCATTTGCAACAATCATAAAGAATCAGATTAATCTTTGCTTTTCATTACACCAATCATTCACATACTCCTTAACGCTCCCTTCTAATGATGCATAAACACTAATAGTTCTTGATAAACCTCATTTACCCCCTTCTAAGCAGTATCTCAGAGGTTCGAGACCTCTTTGGCGTAAAACACCTTTACTACCGACCACTTGTTGGTCGGTATTTTTGTCTTCATCACGTAAGACATACCTTAGGATAATCCACGATTTCCTCTTTGCTTGAAAATACTTGAATTAAGAATTTGTTTGTTTCGACACTCTTGACGAGTAACCAATGCTCATCTACGCTTATGACACAAGCACCTCAATCATAGGACGGTGATTGAGCCTTAGGAGGAGTTGTATGCTGGGCTACGATTTGCGTGTACAAACCACTTTCAGGTTTGATTATTGCAGAGTCTTCGATCCACCGAAGGAACATGAGCTTTTGCGTTTCTCTCGGCTCATCTGGTATGGCTATGATGAAGAAGGCCCAGCAGTCTACAGAAAAGACCCCAGAACTGGTGAGGTCGTTCGGATAGATTTCCAGCGTTAAGCACTCTCTTTCCATTGAGGTATGAATATACAAATTCATTGAAATTTTATCGGATGAATGCTTGACAGTGGGGGGTAAATATTCGATATTCGCATTACCATCGTGAAGGCTCCAAAACACCTCTTTTGGAAATTCTATGCCTGAAACGAGTGGAGGAAATGGAAAAGATTGAAAGGAGTTGAAATAACTGCTCAACGGGTATCCCGTTCCTATGGTGATTTCAAGGCTCTTGATGATGTAAGCGTACAAATCAAGAGGGGAGAATTCTTCTCGCTGTTGGGTCCTTCTGGTTGTGGCAAAACCACACTGCTGAGGATTATCGCTGGATTCGATTATCCGGACTCGGGAAGCGTTGCCTTCGACAACAAGGACATCCTCCCCCTACCCCCTGAGAAACGTCAGGCAAATACCGTCTTCCAGACCTATGCACTGTTCCCCCATCTCACTGTCTACGAGAATATTGCTTTCCCGTTGCGACTTCGTCGTACCGATAAGGCAATCGTGGAACAGAAAGTCATGGAATATGTAAAACTGGTACAACTGGAAGAACATATTTATAAGAAACCTTCCATGCTCAGTGGAGGGCAAAAACAACGAGTAGCCATAGCACGTGCCCTGATCAATGAACCAGCGGTACTACTGCTTGATGAACCGCTTTCTGCCCTGGATGCAAAACTGAGACAGAACCTGTTGGTTGAACTCGACCTTATCCATGACAAGGTCGGCATCACATTCATCTATGTAACCCACGACCAAAGTGAAGCCCTCTCTGTCTCCGATCGTATTGCGGTCATGAACAAGGGCAAGGTATTGCAGATAGGAACTCCCTACGAAATCTATGAAGCTCCAGCAACCAGATTTGTTGCCAGCTTCATCGGAGAGACAAACATATTCCCTTGTACCGTACTCTCCTGTGAACCACAGGGAGAGGAGTACCTCCTACGTGTTGAGGTCCCTCAGCTGCAGGGTGAAGTGTATGTAACTGATTCAGAGGCCCAGGAAGTGGGGTCTTCACTCGACTTTACCGTCCGCCCAGAAAAAATCAGGATTTCGCCCAATCCTCCACGAAGCAACAGTACAACCTTGAACACTTTCAAGGGTATTGTGGAAGAACCCATCTATTCAGGATTCCAATCGAAGTTCTTTGTCAAATTGGAGAAAGAACCTGACACACTGGTGAAAGTATTCAAGCAGCACACAGTATTCTTGGAAGAAGGCCCTGAGATCCAGTGGAAGGATACGGTCTATGTGAGCTGGAGTGCAAACGACGGCTACCTGGTGAAGGATACAGAGCAATGAAACGAATTCTCAAACCAAGGGAACGGGAGCGATTGCTAGGAACGCTCTATAGCGCTCCCATGGGGCTCTGGTTCACACTTTTCTTCACAATTCCCATCAGTATCATCATCCTCTACAGTTTCCTCAAGCGAGGTCTCTATGGAGGTGTTGAGTGGGAGTTCTCCCTTTCTGCCTACCAGCAAATGTTCAACCCAAGCTTTGCCAAGGTACTGCTCAGGACAGTGTGGATCAGTGTAATCTCAACATTGCTCTGTCTTCTCATTGCCCTACCCTGTGGCTATGCGATGGCAAAAAGCAAGCACCAGACCTTCCTTCTGTTCTTGATCATCATACCCTTCTGGACCAACTCCCTGATCCGAATCTATGCCTGGGTATCCATACTATCCAGTGAAGGATTTCTCAACTCACTGCTGAAGAACCTTGGCCTGATTGATCAGAGCCTTGCCTTGATTTACAACAACCAGGCAGTCATTGTTGTCCTGATCTACATGTATCTCCCCTTTGCGATCCTTCCTCTCTTCACGACCATAGACAAGTTCGACTTTGCCTTGCTCGATGCAGCCAGGGACCTGGGGGCAACAAAGCTGGAGTCGATCATCAAGGTCATGATTCCCAATATCAAGAGCGGAGTGAGTACTGCCTTCATATTCACCTTCATTCCTATCTTTGGAGCCTACACCGTACCACTCTTGGTTGGTGGCAAGGACTCCACCATGATCGGAAATATCATCGTCGACCAAGTCTCCAAGACCAGGAACTGGCCTCTTGCCTCTGCCTTCTCCATGGTACTGACCCTGATCTCCCTCATCGGAGTATTCTGGATGCTGTACAGTGGAAAGAGAGAGCTACACCAGAAAAAGAGCAATCAGCAGGCGCTCGAGCAGAATATCAAGCTGCACCACAGCCAGAGGGGGAAGAGATGAGCAATCAGAGAAACTCCTCCAGATCCAGCTTTTCCTTCTCCTATACCATGCTTTCCTTGGTCATAGTATTCCTCTTCATTCCCCTATTTGTAGTGGTCTTTTTCTCTTTCAACAGCGTAAAGGGAATGCAGTGGGAGAGTGCAAGCCTTATCTGGTACAAGACGCTTATCTATGAAAGCCCATCACTTTGGGCTGCATTCAGAAATAGTCTCATCATTGCACTCACGAGCTCCATATCTGCCACTGTACTGGGAAGCTTGGCCGCCATTGGCATCAAATGGTACCGATTCAAGGGAAGAAGCTACATTACCACGGTAAGCTACCTTCCCATGGTCCTCCCCGAGGTAATCATCGGTATCTCCATGTTGATCTTCTTCTCTGCCGTGAAGATTCGCCTCGGCTTATTCACCATATTTGTCGCACATACCACCTTCAACCTACCCTTTGTGTTTATGTTGGTAAGTGCACGCTTGGATGAGTTTGACTACTCCACCCTGGAAGCTGCACGTGACTTGGGAGCCAATGAGCGGCAGACCCTGCTCAAGGTCATCATTCCCTCCATCATACCTGCAGTACTTTCAGGATTCCTGATGTGCATAACCATGTCACTTGAGGACTTTGTCATCACCTTCTTTGTCTCAGGTCCTGGTTCAGGAACATTGCCCCTGTATGTCTACTCAATGATCCGCTATGGCGTATCCCCGGTGATAAACGCACTCACCTTTGTCATGATTCTGGGTACCATGCTTATTGCATTCTTCTTCAGGAAGTTCCTCAAGACAGTGGCTGCCAGCAGTTAGCTGGCGCCTCTGTCTCATTGCATAGAGGCAAAAGATCCAATTCACACCCCAATTTTATGCATATTTATGCATTTTTTTTGCAGTATAGCTTCCATTACCCTTGTCACTCTCTTTTTCAACAGGTATTCTGGACCAACATGTATTAAATGTTGGGAGAATGGTGATCATGAACAGTTATCAGCTCATTACTGCCTTGGCTTTTGCACTCTATCTGGGGCTTATGCTAACAATCGGGTTTTTCACATTCAGAAAAACAAAATCCACCAGTGACTACTTTCTTGGTGGTCGCTCGATCGGTCCATGGTTCACAGCACTCAGTGCTGAGGCAAGTGATATGTCTGGCTGGTTGCTTATGGGGCTTCCCGGCCTTGCCTACTTCACTGGGCTCCAGGAAGCATTCTGGACCGCAGTTGGATTGCTGGTAGGTACATACCTCAACTGGTTGTTGGTGGCAAAGAGAATGAGAAAATACTCCATTCACGCAAAGGATTCCATCACCATTCCAGAATTTCTCACCAACCGTTTCCATGATAAGAGCAAGCTCTTGCAAACCATCAGCTCGATCATCATCCTGGTGTTCTTCATTGTCTATACGGCAAGTGGATTTCTGGCCTCTGCAAAACTGTTCACCGCTGTCTTCGGTATGAATTACTATGCCGCCCTCATCTTAGGCGTACTGGTCATCCTTGGATATACGCTCCTCGGTGGATACCTGGCTGTGGTAGCAACTGACTTCCTGCAGGGAACCCTGATGTTCTTTGCCTTGGTAATGACCGGCGTGATCGCAGTGTTTGCAATCGGGGGACCAGTTCATACCTTCGAACAGCTCAGCCAGTTCGGCCAGCACTTCATAAATCCATTTGCCACCCCACCAGGAACCAGCTATGGGTTCCTTCAGATCCTCAGTGCGCTTGCCTGGGGCCTCGGTTATTTCGGCATGCCGCATATCCTCATCCGCTTCATGTCCATCAGAAGCAACCATGAGGTCAAGACGAGCCGAAGAATTGCCATGGTCTGGGTTGTTATTGCCATGGCAGCAGCATTGCTCGTTGGTGTGGTCGGAAAAATTTTCCTTCTGCCCACCACTTTTGACTCCCAGAGTGCAGCAGAGGCTGTGTTCATTGTCAGCATGCAAAAAATATTCCCAACCTTCATAGCAGGGTTCTTTCTCTGTGCAATTCTAGCAGCAAGCATGAGTACCGCTGACAGTCAGCTCCTGGTTGCCTCTTCGGCATTCTCAAAGGATGTCTATAAGGCAGTACTCAGGAAAGATGCCTCTGACAAGGAGACCTTGTTGGTCAGCAGACTCACCGTCGTTGCTATCACCATCATTGCCATCTTCCTGGCAATGGATCCCAATTCCTCCATCTTCGATGTAGTAAGTTACGCTTGGGCAGGCTTCGGGGCAACCTTTGGACCTGTCATTCTCGCTTCTCTTTTCTGGAGACGTGCCAGTCGCAATGGAGCTGTAGCAGCCATGCTTGGTGGTGGTATTACCGTCGTGGTCTGGAAGCAACTTTCAGGAGGCATATTCGATGTCTATGAGTTGCTCCCTGGTTTCATAATCGCTTCCCTCTGTATGGTTATTTTCAGCTTGCTTGAGAAGCATCCCGATGAAGAGGTCTTCAAAGAGTTCGATGCCTTCATGGCAACAGAAGACTAAGATGCAGAACCGGGGGGACTCCCCCCGGTTTACTTACACCTTACCCGATTCTTGTATTTAACCACTTGACCGCATCTCCAAGTTTCCCTATACTTGCTCCAATCCCTAGCCATTCGGTAGGTAATTTCTTGAAGGAGGCACATCAATGATGCAAAGCATGCAAGACAGTATTGAATCTGACATGTGCCAAAACGCACTCGCCTAAGACCTTCAAGGAACCATCATGAAACATGCAAAACATCCACGTTGTGGGTCGGTAACCGACCACATGCGAGGCTTCTGAACAGTATTCCACAGACCCGGCGTAGCCAGGTCCCTATCATTTTATTCAGGAGCAACCCATGAAAACCAACAATACCTACCATTTTGAAACCCTAGCCCTGCATGCAGGACAAGAAAAAGCAGACAGCGCAACCGGATCCCGTGCAGTACCCATCTACCAGACCACCAGCTATGTCTTTGACAGCTGCGATGATGCCGAGTCCCTCTTCAACCTCTCCAAGGCTGGAAATATCTACACCAGACTGGGAAACCCTACCCAGGAAGTGTTTGAGAATCGAATGGCCCAACTTGAGGGCGGTGTTGGTGCTCTGGCTGTTGCCAGCGGGTCGGCTGCAATCACGCTCTCCATACTCAACCTTGCAAAAAACCAAGACCATATCGTTTCAGCGAAGACCATTTATGGGGGAACCTACAACCTGTTTGCTCATACACTCCCTGAGTGGGGTATCACCACCACCTTTGTTGATGCCACTGATATCGCAGACGTGGAGAGGGCCATCCAGGACAACACCAAGGCACTGTTCGTTGAATCCATCGGCAACCCGAATGCCACCCTCTGTGACCTGAAGGCTTTGGCCGATCTTGCCCACAGCCATAAGATCCCTCTTGTGGTGGATAATACCTTTGCAACCCCTTACCTGCTTCGTCCCATCGAGCATGGTGCTGACATCGTCGTGCACTCTGCAACAAAGTTCATCGGTGGTCATGGGACAAGCCTTGGTGGCGTTATCATTGACAGTGGAAACTTCGACTGGAAACAAAGCGGAAAATTTCCATCGGTAACAGAACCGAACGACAGCTATCATGGGTTGAGCTTTCTTGATGCTGCAGGAAAGGCTGCATGGATCACCAAGGCACGCACCGTACTGCTCAGGGACACTGGACCGTGCATTGCCCCACTGAATGCATTCCTGTTCCTCCAGGGGCTGGAAACCCTTCCCCTACGGCTAGAGAGGCATGTACAGAATACACTGAAGGTGGTCGAATTCCTCGCTGCCCATCCTCGCGTTGAAAAAGTACAACATCCCAGTCTGGAAGATAATCCGTACCATACACTCTACAAGCACTACTTCCCTAAAGGGGGTATCTCTATCTTCACCTTTGATATCAAGGGGACAGGAGAGGACGCAAAGGAGTTCATTGACCGACTGGAGATTTTCAGCCTTCTTGCCAATGTAGCAGATGTTAAGTCTCTGGTGATCCACCCTGGAACCACGACCCACTCCCAACTCACCAAGGAAGAGCTGGAGAGTCAGGGTATCTCCGAGACCACAGTACGGCTCTCGATTGGCTGTGAACATATCGACGACCTGCTTGCAGACCTGTCTCAGGCACTTGGGGAGGGTTCATCATGCCAGTGACCATCCCAAAAGACCTCCCTGCCGCTGAGGTCCTCAAACAGGAAAATATCTTTTTCATGACCGCTGAGAGGGCCATACACCAGGATATCCGCCCACTCAAGGTCGCCATCCTCAACCTTATGCCCAATAAGATGAGGACAGAGGAGCAGTTTCTCCGACTTCTCGGTAATACTGCCCTGCAGGTGGAGATAACCTTCCTTACCACAGCAAGCTATAAGAGCAAACATACACCTTCATCCTACCTGAAGGCATTCTACCAGACCTTTGACCATGTGAAGGAGGAGCACTTCGATGCTCTGATCATCACAGGGAGCCCTGTGGAGACCCTCGCATTCGAGGAAGTCGCCTACTGGCAGGAGCTGGAGACAATCCTCCGCTGGGCCGACAAGCATGTATTTGCCTCATTGTTCGTGTGTTGGGCTGCGCAGGCAGCCCTCTACCACTACTATGGTATCGGGAAACAGGTGTTGGACCAGAAGCTCTCAGGCATCTACCGCCACACGGTACTGGAGAGGAATCATCCACTGGTACGTGGCTTTGATGACCAATTCTGGGCACCCCATTCCAGGCATACCAGACTCGATGAGGAGAGCCTCGCTAAGCACAATGATATCCAGATCCTTGCAACCAGTGAGGAAGCAGGAGTCTACCTGGCAGCAAGCCAGAATGGGAGACAGGTGTATGTCACTGGGCATAGTGAATATGACGAGAGAACACTCCTAGATGAGTATACAAGAGACAGAAAGGCAGGGCTCGATGCCCAGCTTCCGGTCAACTACGTAAAAGGAGACGATCCTGCAGGAGAAATTCAGGTTACCTGGAGAGGCCATGCAAACTTACTGTTCAGCAACTGGCTGAACTATCATGTCTACCAGAACACTCCCTATCACTTGGAGGAACTTGACTGAAGCACATTACAGCAGAGCTCAGTCATCCGGCCCTTCAACGAGGCAATTTGCTTGTCGGTGATGAACGTTACCTGTCCATGCTCGATTCCTGCTGCCCAGTTGATACTGTAGGCAAGGGCGAGCGTGGATATACCTGCTTCGCGAAGCAGGGAAACCTCTGTTGCCAAGGTCATCCCTACCGTATCGCCACCGATATGGCGCAGGTAACGAATTTCTGCTGGGGTTTCAAGTCTTGGGCCATTGGTGCAGATGTATACTCCTGCATCGAGGAGAGATTCATCTTCCTTGAGGATACGAGATCTCAACGATGTGTCAAAAACCTCATCCATGGACGTGTGGACCACCCCATGCTCTCCCCCTGTGTAGAAGGTATGCTCTCTCCCGGAGGAGAGGTCAATAAAATCACTGACCAAACCCACCTTTCCAGGAGGGAGTTTCTCAGTGATGGAACCTACTGCATAGATACCAATAGCATGGGTCACCCCAAGCATTTCAAGCGCCTTGATGTTAGCACGATAGTTAATCAGGTGAGGAGGGTTTGAATGGTCGGAGCCATGGCGGGGAAGAAAGACCAAGGAAGCATCCTTGCCCTTTCCTACAAACAACTCAACATCTCCGTAGGGAGTATTCACTACCTTCCGCTGTGAATCGATCCCTTCCAGGGTATCGACTCCGGTGCCACCAATAATTGCTTTCATTGAAAATTCCTCTTGATTTCTTCCGGTTTAAGGACACCCTTACCCGTAACAACCCCTGTTACCAGATCAGGAAAAATGATATCAAAGGCCGGGTAGAGTGCCTTCATTCCAGCTGAGGAGGTAGGACTTCCCATACACTGGGTTACCTCCTCGGCCGAGCGCCACTCCATCTGTATGCCACTTGCATCCTGTTTCGTAGGATCGGGGGAGACGGAAAAGGCATAATAGGGAACCTGGAAATGCTTCGCGGCAATGGCATTGCCAAGCGTTCCAACCTTGTTCACAACAGTCCCATCCATGCAGACCAAGTCAGCGGCGGTCATATAGAGGTTTGCATCTCCGTTTCCAAGGAACGTTGCCCCCATCCCATCGGTGATCACACTGACCGCTATCCCCATCTCCTGAAGAGAGGGAGCGGTAAGCCGACTCCCCTGCAAATACGGTCTGGTCTCAGGGACAAATACCCTGATATCCTTGCCACTCTCTTTTGCATAGGCAAGGGAGAGCAGGAAGGTATGCTCAGCAAAGCAAGTGGTCAGCACACCAGCCTTATGCGGAATGAGCGAACTTCCGGCTCTACCAAGTTGGTGGTAGAGCTGGTCAAAAGCGTTTTTCCGTGCTTCCACCAGAGGGGCCACCTGCTCAATAAAACCAGGGTTTCCTCGTAGTTCATCGAGAAGGGAAAGCAAGGTCCGTTTCATTGTGGTATTGGTTGGACGGGAATCGATAAGCAGTGCTGCTGCATTTTCAAGCTCTCTGAACTCCTTCTCAACTGAACCTTCTTTCATCTGCTCTGCGACAAAGACCATCGCAGTGAGGGCAACCTCCAAAGGTCCCCCTCCCTGGGTGACCATCCGCTTCAGGGCAGAGGCAATCTCAGGGATAGAGGAGCAACGCTCAAAGCGCTTTTCAAACGGGTAGACCCGTCTATCCCCGATCAGGAGATGCTTTTCCTCAATTCGAGCGATATTCTCACTCCTGAGGAGGTAAGGCAGGGTGATCATCAATGCACCCAGAAGGAGAGATGATCTTCCACAATTGCCTTGATCAGGGCATCATCCTCTGCTGGCCCCACCACTTCCATATCCTTCTGCCCGTGGGCGAGAACCTCATGGCTGGGAAGATTGAACGTGGGATTCTGCTCATCGGCTCCGGTCAGCTCAAGAAGTTTCTCCTCAGTAATACCAAAGACAAGCCTTTTTACATTGGTCCAGTACATTGCTCCGGTACACATGACGCATGGCTCAGCATTGGTATAGAGCGAGCACGTTGCAAGATACTCTGGATCATACAGTTTGCTGGCCTTGAAGAGCAGAAGGGTCTCTGCGTGCATTGCAGAACCGCCTTCCTCGTAATCATTCATCTGCTCAAGCAGGATCTTGCCATCCTTGTCAGCCAACAAGGCACCAAAGGGATGGTTTCCTTTCTCTTTTGCCTGATGGGCAATTCTGACTGTTTCATACAACAGCTTTATATCTTGTTCATTGGGTTTCTTTCTTGTGATGGTAGGCATGACAGCTCCTCTCTTATTAGTATCCCTACCCTATCATGAGAGGCTGGGGATGACAATCGGATGCAAGTACATAAAACTTCATGAAGCGAATATCTAGTGTCACGACAAGGGCTAATGGCATGTATTTCATGGTACTGAAAATCTTCTTGCATTGACGTTTCTCAAAAGAGCACGTACATTAGAGTAAGTTGCAAGAAGCAACGAACATACAAAAAGGAATGACTATGAACAAACCTAATCGAACAAAAATGATTGTGACCTTGTTGGTGATGATGCTCATCTCCACTGCACTCTTTGCAGCTGGGGCAAAAGAAGCCCATCCCGATGCAGTCACTGTGCGAGTACTTTCCGCTTTCGACCAGCAAGGCCAGAGAGCTTTTACTGTCAGGACCTTGGAAAACGTGGACTTTGTCTTCATGACAAACAATATGACAGAGTCAACATACCCCATTGCATCGCTTTCGCGAGGTGACTACCTTGAGGTAGTGGTAGAGAATGGCATTGCCTCACATATCCGCTACATCAACCCCTTGGTTGCTACCGGTGTACTTCCCTACAACATCAGTACTGCACAAGCAACAGAACTGGAGAGCCTTGAGGACCGTTTCAGCTACACCTACGGATTTATGCTGATCCAGTCTTTTGCAAACCAGGGACTGTTCTTCGATGCAGGATACTATGTAAAGGGTGCCCTCGATGGATACAAGGACTCCCAGAGCGATTCAATGAGTGGATATTACACCCTTGAAGAGCTGTATGCCAATGTTGAGCAGTATCAGGCAGAAATCTGGAGTCTCGGCCTTGCCCAAAGTGATTATGGCAAGTCCTATGACAGCATCGATGATGTAAGGGGTCTGACCAAGCCAGAGGGAATTGCTGACGCCTTTAGTTACACCTATGGTTACCTGTTGGCACTGAATATGTCCGGCCAGGGTATCCATGTAAATGGCGACCTCTATGCAAGCGGAGCCTTGGATTACGCATGCGGCAATCATCTGTTGATGAATGAGGCTGAAATGCAGACTGCCTTCATCGAATACCAGGCGGAACTGGAAAAAGAGTACGATGCATGGCTTGCTGAAGTTGCAGTAACCAACCTTGAGGAAGCTGAGGCTTTCCTGGAACAGAACAAGTCCAATGATGGTGTCATCACCACAGCCAGTGGCCTGCAATATCAGGTATTGACCCCTGCAGAAGGAAAGAAGCCTACAACGAGTGATACCGTAGAGGTAAACTACCAGCTGCAAATGGCTGATGGGACTGTCATCGAGAGTTCCTATGACCGAGGGGAGACCGCTCACTTCCCTGTAGATGGGTTAATCGACGGGTTCACTGAAGCGCTGCTTACCATGAACACCGGAAGTGTGGTAAGGACCTGGATCCACCCAAGCCTTGGCTATGGTGAAGCAGGAACTGATACCATTCTCCCCAACTCGTTGCTTGTTTTTGACATCGAACTCGTCGGTATCGACAACTAAGTATCTCTCTCTTGATTATACCGGGCCATGGATCGTATCCGTGGCCCGTTTTCGTTACTAGGCATCCAACCTTACTTTGGATATACTGATTCCATGTCAGAAACCATAAGCAGCCAATTGATTGATCATATCTATGATACCCTACGGGACCAGATTCGTAGTGGCATACTCCCTGGGGGTACAAAGCTCTCTGAAAATACATTGGCAGCAACATTTGCATGCAGCAGGACTCCGGTAAGAGAGGCCCTCAAGCGCTTGGACCAGGATGGGTTTGTCGTTACCATCGCCCATAGTGGGACCTATGTAAAAGATCTGACCATGCAGGAATACCAACATCTGACTGAGGTACGAGCATATCTCGAAGCGCTTGCCATCCGATCTGCTTGTGAGCAACATGCTGATGCAACTGCCTTGGAACAAATTCTTGATACCATGGATGGATTGATAGAAGAAAAGGGACCTTTCCACATACAGAAATTCAGCGAATTGCACTACCGGTTCCACTTTGAGCTGGTATCGCTTGCAGGCAATGACCTGCTCACCCTCACCTACAGCCGATTGAATCTAGGGGAGGCTGCGTTGCTGTTCAACCAGACAATGAATAAGCGTGGACTGAAAAAAACACAAGAAGAACATAGGAAGCTGGTTGCAGCTATCAAGAGCCATGACGCAATAAAGGGCGAGCGTTTTATGCTCGCCCATCTCTGGAGAAAACGAAATCAGTTCAAGAAGCAGGACCAGGAAGGGTAAAAACCACCTTCTTGACCTTGGTCTGCATAGTTCGATTCTGCTTGTGGCGGAAACGTTCTCCCTTCCTGAGCAGTACAAACAGACCAGTGGTACACTGCGTCACCACCTCCACCAATGCCTCTCGCTGTAGGCTGAGTATCTCTTCCCCTTCCAGGAGAATATGCACCTGGTTGCCACTAGCTTGGTCGAGTTCCCCTGTTACCGAACTTTCATATTCCATCACCTGATAGGAAATACCATCAACCGTATAGGTTCCCGCCTTGTCATCATAGGGAAGACTTCGGTCCATTATGGTGATAATACCCTGCATCGCAGGATGCAGGGCACGATACCATTCAAGATTGTCCAAGAGATCAACGAGCATTAGATCGCCTTACCTTTATTCTTCTGCCAAAGCTGTTCGTAGTTGATGATCTGATCCACACAACCATCGATTCCAAGCTTTCCACTGTCAAGACTCAGATCATAGGTACGGCACATCCCCCACTTACGATCACTGTAGTAGTTGTAGAAGTTGGCCCTCTGCTTGTCTGTTTTCAGGCATATATCCTCTGCCTTCTTCTCTTCAACTTCATACACGCGAATTGCACGCTCTGCCCTACTCTCCAGATCTGCATGGATGAAGACATTGATGGTATTCTCCATCTCCCTGAGAATGTAATCGGCACACCTGCCCACAATCACACAAGGCCCTTCTGAGGCGAGCCGCTTGATCGTCTTGCTCTGGATGAGGAAAAGTTGGTCATTCAGCGGCATCTCTGTAACACCCAGGGCTCCACTGGCCATAGGATAGTTACCCATTACAAGAGAGTAGAAGATACTGCTGGTCGCTTTCTCATCAGCGTTTGAGAAAAGCGCTTCACTTAGGCCGCTGTCCTGTGCGCTGATCGCTACGAGTTCTTTGTCATAGAAGGGAATTCCCAGTTTTTCCGCCAGATTCTTCCCAACTTGCCGTCCGCCGCTTCCAAACTGTCGTCCAATGGTAAATACGGTGTTTGTACTCATATGAGGTCCCTCCACTACCTAGATTATATCATACCAATGGAGAGTGTGCAGGTACCCAACGTGCAAGATGGAGAAATATCTACCTTACCGTGGCAATAACCCGAGTGGGAGCGCCGTCTGCATTCTTGAATGAGAGGGGGAGGCAGGTAAGCTGTACCACCTTGGAAACTACCGTATCCAGTTTTACCAAGTTCTCGATGATCAGGGCATCCTGAGCAAAGATGGCATGATGGACCGGAAAAGAGAGATCTCCGCTGTGGTCACAGTTTGGGGTATCAAAGCCAAATAAGCGAATTCCC
>Ga0265294_10002854_pt1 | contig 22440 bp, 22 predicted proteins | sample MunlanPumphouse3_FD_192504 | JGI IMG/M metagenome (GOLD analysis project Ga0265294, IMG submission 192504) | Groundwater microbial communities from a municipal landfill in Southern Ontario, Canada - Pumphouse #3 | ecosystem: Environmental > Aquatic > Deep subsurface > Groundwater | place... | reverse complement strand
TTATTAGAGAAAATAGCTAAAACCTTAATGAAAAAAGAAACCATTGAAAGAGAAGAATTTGAAAAGATTATTAAAGAAAAGAAACAGACTAGGCGCGTGTAGCTCAGGCGGTTAGAGCACAGCTCTTATAAAGCTGGGGTCGATGGTTCGAGTCCATCCACGCGCACTAAATTATTGACTAAATCGTTCAAATTGAGTAGTATAGATTATGGGCAAGGAGAGCCCTTTTCAAGATTAGGGCGTATAGCTCAGTTGGTTAGAGCGTTACGTTGACATCGTAAAGGCCTCCTGTTCGAGTCAGGATACGCCCACCATAATAAAGATAAGAAAAAAATATGGAAGAAGAAGCAAAGACAGAAACCGTAGAACAAGAAGAAATTATTTCAAAACAAGAGCCAGAAGAAAAGGGAATCGTGGAATCCTTTTTAAAACAGGATCTTTCAGAAATTAAACAAGGAGATACGGTAAAAGTTTATCAAAAAATTAAAGACAAAGTAAAAGATAAATTAAGGGAAAGAATTCAAATTTTTGAAGGCCAGGTTTTAGCTGTAAAGCATGGTAAAGGAATAAATGCAACCATTACTGTAAGAAAAGTAATTCAGGGAATTGGAGTTGAAAAAGTGTTTCCAATTCATTCTCCTTTAATTGAAAAAATAGAGATTGTTAAAAGAACAAAAACCAGAAGAGCAAAGCTTTATTATTTAAGAAAAGCAAAGGGAAGGAAAGCAAGATTAAAAATAGTAGAAAATAAAAAAGAAGAAAAAGAGGGCGAATGATGGAATTGGCAGACATCTATGCTTGAGGGGCATAGGGGATTCGTCCCGTGGGAGTTCAAGTCTCCCTTCGCCCACCAAGCTTTTTAGGGGCGGCTAGCTCAATTGGCAGAGCACTTCGTTTACACCGAAGGGGTTAGGGGTTCAAGTCCCTTGCCGCCCACAGAGTTTTAAAATTTAAGCCGAGGTAGCCAAGTCGGTCACGGCGGATGTCTGAAAAACATTAGATTCCGGTTCGATTCCGGACCTCGGCACAGAGGTATTTTACAATTTGAACCAGTATGATATAATATAAATATAATTATCAATGGTTCAATAGTATGAGAAATGATCGACATTTAGCTTTTGAGATGAGAAAGAAAGGTGCCAGCTATAATGAAATTTGTAAGGAATTAAGTATTCCTAAAAGCACTCTTCATTATTGGTTAAAAGATTTAGATTGGTCTAAAGAGATTAAGAAAACTTTAACAAAAAAAGCAGCTATAGCTTCAAGAAAAAGAATTAAAGCTGTTATTAAGTCAAACAAGGAAAGATGGGAAAAGTGGAGAGAGGGTTTTAGGGTAGAAGCGATAAAAGAATTTAATTTTTTTAAAAAGAATCCTTTATTTGTTGCTGGCGTTATGTTATATTGGGGAGAAGGAGATAGAAATTTAAAATACCCAGTAAGATTAAGCAATATTAATGACAAGATGATTGTTGTTTTTAAAAGTTTTTTATTGAATATTTGTAAAGTTAAAAGTGAGGATATTTATTTATCATTGTTTATATATCCAGATATTAATGAAGAAAAATGTAAAATATTTTGGAGTAAGAAAACAGGTACAAAAATAGAACAAATTGATAAGTCTCAAATTATATATGGAAAACACCCGACTAAAAGATTAGAAAATGGAATATGTGCCATAAGAGTTAAAAAAAGCATAGGATTAAAAGAAAAAATATTAGTGTGGATAAATTTATTAAGTGATTATATTAAAAAATAAATGCGGGCGTCGTATAACGGCTATTATGTGATCTTGCCAAGATCAAGACGGCAGTTCGATTCTGCTCGCCCGCTCAGATATATTATGAAAATTAATTGGTGTGGAGAAACTTGTTTTGAAATAGCTTGTTCTTCTAGCGATAAAGAAGCAATTTTAGTAACTATTGATGAAAAGGGAGACAAGAAATCAAAGGCAAACATTGTTCTTAAATCTCATGAATTTAGTTCTTCTAATTCAAAAAAAGACGATCAATTTATTGTTTCTTCTTTTGGAGAATATGAATCTAAGGAAGTGTTTATTCAAGCAGTTCCTTCTTTAGATTTAGAAAAAAAGAAGAATATAATATTTTTAATTGAAGCAGAAAATATTAGAGTTTGTCATTTAGGGCTGTTTGGAGAAGATGATTTAAGCGAAGAACAACTAGAAGCAATTGGAAGAGTTGACATTCTTTTAATTCCTATTAATGGAGATAAGACAATTAATTTTAAAGAAGCTGAAAAAATAATTGTTAAAATTGAACCTAAAATAGTAATTCCAATGGCATATAAAAAGAAAGAAACCTTAGAAGCATTTTTAAAGATAATGGGAGCAAAAGAAGCTGTTCCTCAGGACAAGCTTAATATTAGTAAAAAGAATATTTCTTCTGATAATGAAAAAGTAGAAATAATAATTTTAGAGTCAAAATAATGGCAAAACAAGAAAAATTAATTCAAGACGTAGGAAAAATTGAAGCAATAGAAATATCTCAAGAAATGAAAGAGAGTTATCTTGATTATGCAATGTCAGTTATTGTTTCAAGGGCTTTACCAGATGTTAGAGATGGTTTAAAGCCAGTACAAAGAAGAATTCTTTATGCTATGTATGATATGGGTGTTAGAGCTGATGCAAAATTAAGAAAATCAGCAGCAATAACCGGAGAAGTTTTAGGTAAATATCATCCTCATGGAGATGCTTCTGTTTATGGGGCAATGGTGAGAATGGCTCAAGATTTTTCTTTAAGATATACTTTGATAAAAGGTCAGGGTAATTGGGGTAGTATTGACGGTGATCCTCCTGCAGCTCAAAGATATACAGAATGTAAATTATCTAAAATTGGAGAAGAATTATTAACAGATATTGATAAAAATACTGTTAATTGGGGAGAGAACTATGACTCAACCAGAAAAGAACCATTAGTTTTACCATCTCCAGTTCCTAGCTTACTATTAAATGGTTCTACTGGTATTGCGGTTGGTATGGCCACTAATATTCCACCTCATAATTTAACTGAAGTTTGTCAAGCTTTGGTTTATTTGGTTGACAACCCAAAAGCAGAAACAGAAGAGTTATTGGGATTTATTAAGGGTCCTGATTTTCCTACTCGAGGAATTATTTATAATCAAAAAGATATTGTTTCTGCGTATTCTTTAGGCAAGGGTTCGTTTTTAATGAGAGGAAAAGTAGATATTATTGAAAAAGACAATAAAACACAAATAATTATTACAGAAATTCCTTTTCAGGTTGATAAATCAGTTTTAATAACTAATTTTGCTAATTTAGTTCAAACAAAAAGAATAGAAGGCATAAAAGATATTAGAGATGAGTCAGACAAAGAAGGAATGAGAATTGCTATTGATCTTCAAAGAGGAGGAATCCCTAAAAAGATTTTAAATTCTTTATACAAATACACGGACTTACAAAAAACATATCATTTAAATATGCTTGCTTTAGTTAATGGAATAGAGCCTAGAATTCTTAATTTAAAAGATGTTCTTGAGCTTTATTTAAAACATAGACAAGAAGTTGTGGTTAGAAGAACTACTTATAACTTAGAAAAAGCTAAAGAAAGAGCCCATATTTTAGAAGGAATTTCAAAAGCATTAGATAAAATTGATGCTGTAATTGAAACCATTAGAAAATCAAAAGACAAAGAAGATGCTAGAGATAATTTAGTTAAAAAGTTTAAATTAACTACTATTCAGTCAGAAGCGATTTTAGAGATTAAGTTACATCAATTAGCTAAATTAGAAAAAGCAAAAATAGAAGAAGAATTAGAACAAAAAAGAAAGGAAATTAAAGAATATATGAAAATTTTGGAAAGCAAAGCAGAACAAAAGAAAGTAATGAAAAAAGAATTAGAAAAGCAAATAGAGCTTTATGGAGATGAAAGAAAAACCAAAGTAATTAAAAGTAGCCCAGAATCAATTTCAGAAGAGGATTTAGTTCCTTTGGAAGACACAATAGTTACTTTAACTTACGGAGGATATGTTAAGAGAATAAATCCAACTGAATATAAAAAGCAAAATAGGGGAGGACAAGGAACAGTAGGAATGAAAACATCAGAAGATGATCAGGTTTGTCATTTTATTACTGCTAAAACCCATGATTCAATATTTTTCTTTACTGATTCAGGTAAAGTATTTCGAACCAATGCATATGAAATACCAGAAGGACAGAAATCAAATAAAGGCAGGGGATTAACTAACTTTTTGGAAATATCTGCCCATGATAAAATTTTATCAGTTTTAGCTTTAAGCAAAGAAGATGTTAAAGGTGGAGCTAAATACTTGATTATGGCAACTAAAAACGGTATAATTAAAAAAACTCAATTAAAAGATTTTGAAAACGTAAGAAGGAATGGTTTAATTGCTATTAATTTAAAGAAAGATGATTTATTATGTAGTGTTAGAAAAGGAGGAGATGGAGATGATATTATAATGGCAACTAAGCATGGTCAATCAATTCGTTTTGTTGAAAAAGAAGCAAGATCAATGGGAAGAACAGCCTCTGGAATTAAGGGGATAAGATTGAAAAAAGGAGACGAAGTTATTGGAATGGAAGTAATAAGAAAAGAAAAACTAAAAGAAAAAGAATATTTATTAGTTTTGACTGAAAACGGATATGGTAAAAGAACCTTATTGGGAGAATATAAAAAGCAAGGCAGGGGAGGATCAGGAGTAAAAATAGCTAAAATTACTGCTAAAACAGGAGAATTAGCTAAAATAGAAATAATTGAAGATAAAGAAGATTTAATTGTTATCTCTAAAAAGGGACAGACAATAAGAACAAAAATATCAAGTATTCCTAAACTAGGAAGAGATACTCAAGGAGTTAAAGTAATGAGATTAAAAGAAGGTGACAAAGTAGTAGCAGCTACATGTTTAATAGAAGAAGCAAGTCAATAAATTAAATATGAACGAAGAATTTCTAAATCCTAAAAAAGTATTAGAAACAATTCCTCTAAGAGGGGACATGACTGCTTGTGATTTAGGATGTGGTTCTGGTGGCTGGACAATTCCTTTAGCAAAAATATTAGACAATGGTGTTATTTATGCTGTTGATATTTTAGATGAAGCTTTGTCTGCTTTAAAAGGAAAAATAGAAAGAGAAAGAATAGGGAATATTAGAACTATATTGTCAGACATAGAAAAAGGTGTTAGAATTGGAGATAGTTCAATTGATTTTGTTTTATTAAGTAATATTCTTTTTCAAGTCGATGATGAAAAGTTTGTTTTAGAAGAAGCAAAAAGATTGTTAAAACCAGACAAAACAGCTTTAATCGTTGATTGGAAAGAAAATAGCCCAATTGGATTAAAAGACAGAAGAGTTTCTTTTGATAAAACAAGATCAATAATTAGTGAGTTGGGATTTAAAATAGAAAAAGAGTTTGACGCAGGTAAATATCACTGGGCAATTTTAATTAGGAAATTATGAAAAAAATAATCATATTATCTTTAATTCTAGTTTTCTTTTTTGGTTGTTTTGCTTTTGCCGAAACAACAATACCCAACCCTGTGCCTTGGGACACCTTTGAAGAATTAATAGGAAGACTTATTGAGTGGATTATAAATATGGCTTTGGTTATAGCGCCTCTTATTATTGTTTTTGCAGGTTTAAGTTATGCAACAGCTGGAGGAGATCCAGGAAAAATAGAAAAAGCAAAAACAATACTTTTATATGCAGTAGTAGGAATGGCAGTAGTTTTATTAGCAAAAAGTTTGATCGAAACTTTAGGTAAGATTATTGTGCCTCCTTCGAATCCGTGATATATTATAAAAATAATAAATTATATATAAACATATGAATTTTAAGAGACTTTTTTCGTTATTTATAGTTATGTTTTTTTTGGGATCTCCTTTGTTTGTTTTGGCAGTAGATTGTAGTCAGTATACAACAGAGGATGCTTGTCCTTCAACGTGTAATTGGAATGGATCTACATGTGTGAATGTTTCAGAAGTGACTGTTGATCTTAATAATTGTGAAAACGATGCTGTGTGTAGTGCAATAGTAAAAATACAAGGTTATATCGAACTGGTGGGAGGTGTGGTCATTGGTATGATGATTGTAATTGGTGGATTCATGTATGCTACTGGTGGAGGAAACGAAAAGCAACTTAGTACAGCAAAAAGTATGATTACTTGTGCAGTGATTGGTATGATCATTCTTTTATCTGCTGATATTATTACAACTACAGTTAAAACCCTTATGGGTTGGAGTTCGTAAAATAAAGGTCGTTTTCAAATTTAATTTTAAAAGGTCTTATAAATAATAAAATAAAACATATAATATGAATAAAAAAATTATACTTTCCTTAATAGCTTTTGTAGCTTTAATAGGAATTATTGCTCCTGTTATTGTTTCGGCTCAAGTAGGAGCACCTGATAAATGTTATATTACTAAAAGTGCAGTTATAGGGCTAGAAGGAATAAATTGTCCAGCGGGTGAATGTAGCTTTGATTCTGATGTTTTTGACTGCGGACTATGCTGTCTATTAAACAGTGTTTACACTGTTACTGATTGGATTTTTATCTTTTTAATGGCTTTATCAGCATTAATGATTATTATTGGTGCATTTAATTACGTTACTTCTGCTGGAAATCCAGAAAAGACAAAAACTGGAAGAGATTTCATTATGTATGCAGCAATCGGTATTGCTATTGCTTTATTCGCAAAAGCTATCCCAGCTATTGTGAAGATGATGATTGGAATGAATGCTTAAAATAATATGATAAAAAATATGAATAAAAAAATTATACTTTCCTTGATAGCTTTCGTAGCTTTAATAGGAATTATTACTCCTGTTATTGTTTCGGCTCAAGTAGGAGCACCAACTCAATGTAAAATAACAAAAGATGCGGTTGCTAATCAAACCAGAATCGATGATGGAATGAATTGTCCAGCAAAAAATTCAATGTGTGCTTTTGATGACAAAGATAGTTGTGCTGGGGAACCTTGCGACTGTGGACTATGCTGTCTATTAAACAGTGTTTACACTGTTACTGATTGGATTTTTCTCTTTTTGATGGCTTTATCAGCATTAATGATTATTATTGGTGCATTTAATTATGTTACTTCTGCTGGAAATCCAGAAAAGACAAAAACTGGAAGAGATTTCATTATGTATGCAGCAATTGGTATTGCTATTGCCTTATTTGCAAAAGCTATCCCAGCTATTGTGAAGATGATGATTGGAATGAATAGTTAGTTTTTGACATCCGTCGTTGTTTTTGGTATATCCTAAACAAGGCGGATGTTTTTATTTGCCGAGGTGGCGGAATTGGCAGACGCGTATGCCTTAGAAGCATATATCTTTTTGATGTGAGGGTTCAACTCCCTCCCTCGGCACATTTGTATTTAAAAACTCCCTGATTAAGGGAGTTTTGTTTTAGTCTTCAACTTCTATTTTTTTGCTTTTTGCTCTTTCTATTTTAGGCATTCTTATTGTTAATATTCCTTCTTTTATTTTTGCCTCTATTCTACTTGTGTCTATTTCTCTTGGGAGGATTATTTCTCTAGAAAATGGTCCGAAATAGCATTCTTGAGTGAAATAGTTTTTATTATCATCTTTTATTGGATTTTCTCTCTCTCCAGTAATTATTAAAATATCGTCTTCTAAGCCAATATTTATCTTATTATTCTTTATTCCTGCAATAGCAGATTGAACTATTAATTCTTTATCTGTTTCGTAAATATCAACAACTAGCTGACCATCAGTTACTTTCCAGTCTTTAGCATGATCAACAATATTAGTTGTTCCTATTTCAACAGATTCTTGTTTTTTTGTTTTTTTGAATAATGCCATAAATTATATTTTACAAACACTTTTTATTTTTTTAATTTCTTTTAAAAGTATAAATACTGAAATAGCGAGAATAAAGAGAATAAATAGGGGATAGATTGTTTCATTTTCTGTTGCTATTTTCATTATACCTAATTCTATATAAAAATCAAAAAGTCCGTGTAAACAAATAGCTAGAATAAAGCCGACTGATACTAAAAACCAACGGAATTTTAAAGCATAAAAAGAAAGAGCAATAAAGCAGCCAATTAAACCAGAACATAATGCATGTAAAAATGTTGCAGTTATAAATCTGGTTATGGAAACAATTAATAATCCTTGTGTGGCAACATTAGCTAATGCTTCATTACTAAATACTAAAATGTTTTCTAACGTGGCAAATCCAAGAGCAGAAATAATCATGTATAAGGGAATGTCAATTGGTTCGTCCAGGCAAGAATGTTTTAAAATAAAAAACCTAACAACAATATATTTAAATAATTCTTCAATAAAACCAATAATAAAAATATATTTTATTATTGTATATGTTATTGGTTCTAAGTTAGCCAAACTAAGGTCTTTAATTAGGGTAAGTTCAATAAAAACAGCAGGAATAGTTGCTATTATTCCATAAACAAATATTTTTAGTATTTGTAATTTAGGTTCAGGAAGCTTATCTTTTCTTAAAAAATAGAAAAGCCAGATTAATCCAGGGGCAATAGCAAATAAAAAATAGATTAAAATATTATTGGGCATTAATGTTTAAATTGGAATTAACGTTTAATTTATTCCATTTTATCTCTTTTTTAGAATATTTTCCAGTAAAAGCAATCATAACTGCGTTATCCATTGAATATTTAAATTCAGGGAATAGGCAATTATCTTTAAATTCTTTTTTAAATCTTTTTCTTAGTTCTTTATTGGCTGATACGCCCCCTCCTAAGATTATTGTTTTTGCTTTGTATTTATTAAAAGCTTTAAGAGTTTTTTTAAATAAAACATCAATTACAGCACTTTGTATTTCATGAGCCATTTCTATTTTATAGTCTTCTGACATGTTTTTTGTCTTTTTTGTTTCATAAAGAACAGCAGTTTTTAGTCCTGAAAAACTAAAATCAAGATTATTATCATTAATCATTGGTCTAGGTAGTTTAATGTTATATTTTGGTTTTTTAAATTTGCTAGCATATTTAGCTATATTTGGGCCTCCTGGATATCCTAATCCTAATATTCTAGCTGTTTTATCTAAACATTCTCCAGCTGCATCATCTCTAGTTTCGCCGATTATTTTGTATTTGCCTTTTTCTTTAATTAATATTAATTGAGTGTTTCCACCTGAGACAATTAAAGCAATTGCTGGGTAATTAGTTTTATTTGTTATAAGGCTAGCCATAATATGGCCTTCAATGTGGTTTATTTTGACTATAGGGAGGTTGAAATAGAAAGAGAGTGCTTTGGCTAGGTTAACGCCAACCCAAAGGCAGGGCTCAAGTCCTGGGCCTATTGTTATGGCGATCCTATCAATTCCTTTTATTTCGTAATTTTCAAGAAACGGTTTAAGATTATTAAATAATTCAGGGTTTCTTTTTAGTATTTTTTCAACCTTTGCTATTTTTTTATTATCAATATTTTTTGTTTTAATTATGGATTTTGATTGTTTTAATCCTTTAATTAATAGGGGAACAATGTTTGTTTGGTGCTCTCTTTTAGCTAAACTAGGAAAAACACCCCCATATTGAGCATGGACTTTTTCTTGAGAAGATACTAAATTAGACAATATTTTATTGTCTTTAATTACACTAATACAAGTGTCATCACAACTTGTTTCAATTCCTAATATTTTCATATTTTTATTCTAAGGGAAAAAATGAGTTTTAGCAAATATATTGCCTTTTTTAAATAATTCTGATATATATAATTCATTAAGGCCCTATCGTCTAACGGTTAGGACATCAGATTTTCAATCTGGTAATCAGGGTTCGATTCCCTGTAGGGTCACAATGGAAGATAAATACTATCTTAAAATTGCAACAGCTTTAGATTTAAAAAACAAGAAAGAAAGGCAATTGTACCGTTTTTTTGAAATGTTTACAGGTTTAGCTAGTTTGTTTGTTTTATTTCTTGCTGTTTTTATGTCTTTTAAGCTTCCTGCGTGGGTTGCTTTTTTTATCATTGTTTATGATGTTTATTGGCTTTTTAGAACTATTTATTTCTATTTCCATCTTAAATATGGATATGATCAAATGAGAAAGAATGAAAAAGAAGACTGGATATCAAAACTAGAAACATTAAAAATTAAAAATGGTTTAAATGTTGATTCTTGGAAAGATATTTATCATTTAGTAATATTACCAACATATAAAGAACCATTTGAGATAGTTAAAGAAACTTTTGAACATTTATTAAAAATAGATTATCCAAAAGATAAAATTATAGTGGTTTTAGCCTGTGAAGAAGCAGATAAAGAAAATGCTCAGATAATTTCTGAAAAAATTAAAAAAGAATACGGAGAAAAGTTTTTTAAGCTTTTAATTACCTGGCATCCAAAAGGAATAGAAGGGGAGCTTGCTGGTCATGGATCAAATGATGCTTGGGCAGGAAAAAGAGCAAAAGAATTGATTGATGAATTAAATATTTTCCACGAAAGAGTTATTGTTTCTTCTTTTGATATTGATGCCTGGGTTTATCCTAAGTATTTTAGTTGTTTAACTTATTATTATTTAACTGTTGAAAAACCATTAAGAACAAGTTATCAACCAATTCCGCTTTATCTTAATAATGTTTGGGATGTACCATCAATTTCTAGAGTGTTTTCTTTTGCCTCTACTTTTTGGCATACTATGAATCAGGAAAGACCAAATAGTTTAGTTACTTTTTCTTCTCATTCAATGAGCTTAAAAGCCTTAATTGATGTGGGCTTTAAACAAACCAATGTTATTTCAGATGATTCAAGAATATTTTGGCAATGTTTCTTTTATTATAATGGGGATTATAGGGTTCAACCTCTTTATTATCCTATTTCAATGGATGCTAATTGTGATAAAAATCTTATAACCACTTTAAAAAATATTTACAAACAACAAAAAAGATGGGCCTATGGAGTAGGAGAAGTTCCGTATTTTCTTTTTGCTTGCATCAAAAATAAAACAATTAATTGGAAAAAGAAATTAACAATGGGCTTTGAGTTAATAGAAGGTCATATTTCCTGGGCAACATCTTCAATTCTTATATTTTTGTTGGGTTGGCTTCCACTTTATCTTGGAGGAAATAATTTTGGACAAACTTTATTGTCACATAATTTGCCTAAGGTAACCAGTAAAATATTAACAGTAACAATGATGGGATTAGTAGTTTCTATTTATATGAGTATGCTTTTATTACCTAAGAATCCTAATAAAAAAAAGAACATATTTATGGTTTTTGAATGGGCTTTAATTCCTCTTGTAATGATATTTTTTAGTGCATTTCCCGCTTTAGATGCTCAAATGCATTGGTTAAGGGGAAAATATATGGGTTTTTGGGTTACTCCTAAAACAAGAAAATGAAAAAAATGTTAATTATTATTTTAATATTACTTATTATTGTTGATGTTTATTTTGAAGTTAATTTTCCCAAAATTAATGAAGTTTTAATTGAAACAGAAAAAGTAAAAGAAGAAATTAGGATTATTCAAATTTCTGATTTACATAATAAAAGAGTGGAGAGTAGTTTTTTTGATAAAGTTAAAAAACAAAAACCGGATTTTATTGTTTTAACAGGAGACTTAATTGATAAAAGAACAAAAGATTATTCTAATGTTTATTATTTTATTGAACAATTAATAAAAATTAATGTTCCTGTTTGTTATGTTTCAGGAAACCATGAATTAAGTCATAAAGATGTTAACATCTTTGAGCAAGAAATATCTAAAAGAGGAGTAATTCTTTTAGACGAAGATAATATTATTTATAAAGAAATTAATATTTATGGTTTTGGATATTATTCTAATTTTAAAAATATAGAAATAGATGATGATGTTTTTTCTTTGGGTTTAGCTCATAATCCAATGGACGCAAAAGACATTAATTTTGATTTAATTTTATCAGGGCATACCCATGGCGGACAAGTAAGATTGCCTTTTATCGGGGCAATCTTTATTCCTGGTCAAGGATTTTTTGCTAAATATGATAAAGGATTATTTGATATTAATTCTAAAACAAAATTATATATTGATAGCGGTATTGGTAATACTTTTTTACCAATAAGATTTTTAAATAGAAGTCAATTTAGTTTAATTAGAATTTATTCTAAATGAATTTTTTCTTCAAAAGCTTCTAATCTTTTTTTAAGGATTGGATAATTTTTTAATTCAGGATCTTTTCTTAATATTTCTTGAGCAGTTTCTTTTATTTCTTTAACTATTTTTTCATCTTGAAGAGAAGACATGGCAAAGTCAGGTAAGCCCCATTGTTTTATGCCAAAGAAATCTCCAGGTCCTCTTAACTTTAAATCTATTTCTGAAAGTTTGAAACCATTGTCATGTTTGATCATTGCTCTTAATCTTTCTTTGGTAGTTGTGCTAGGGGAGTTGGTTAATAGAAAACAATATGATTGAATATAGTTTCTACCCACACGACCTCTAAATTGGTGAAGTTGAGACAATCCAAATCTATCAGCTCCTTCAATCATCATAACAGTGGCACTTGGAATATCAATGCCTACTTCAATTACAGAGGTAGAAACTAAAATATCAAATTTTTTTAATTTAAAGTTTTTCATTATTTTTTCTTTTTCTTTTGGTGTCATCTTTCCATGAAGCATCTCTATTTTTAATTTAGGAAAGACTTGTTTAGACAGTTTTTCATATTCTTCTTCAACAGTTTTAATTTCAATGTTTTCGTCTTCATTAGCTTCTATTCTTGGGCAAACAACAAAAGCTTGTCCTCCTTTTTTAATTTCCTTTTTAATAAAATCATACATTTTAGGCCTTTCTTTTTCAGTAACTATTTTTGTAATAATTTTTTTTCTTCCTTTGGGTAATTCAGTTATTAAAGATAAATCTAAGTCTCCCCAAAGAGTTAAAGCTAAGCTTCTAGGAATTGGTGTTGCAGTCATTGAGAGAAGATGAGGAATTTTATCATTTTCTTTTTCTAATAGAGCAGCTCGTTGTCTTACTCCAAACCTATGTTGTTCATCAACAATAACTAGGCCCAAATTTTTAAAAACAATCTTTTTTTGTTTAGTTTTCTTTTTAGGAGCAATCAATGCTTGAGTACCAATAAGAATATCTATTTCTCCTTTTTGAGTTTTTTCTAATATTTTTTGTCTTGATATTTCGATTGTGTCTGATTTTAATTTCTTTGAATAGTATTTGTCTTCTTTGCCAGTTAAAAGGCCAATATTAATGTTAAAATTCTTTAAAAGATTAAAGAATGTCTTAAAGTGCTGTTTAGTCAATATTTCTGTTGGAGACATTAAAACCACTTGTTTTTTTTCTTTAACAGCATTAATTGATGCTAAAACAGCAACTACTGTTTTTCCAGAACCAACGTCTCCTTGCAAGAGTCTATTCATTGGATATTTTTTTTCAATGTCTTTTAAAATATCAAATCCTGCTTTTTCTTGGTCTTTGGTTAATTGAAAAGGAAGAGAAGAAATAAATCGATCAATGACTTGTTTGTTTGTTGATATTTGAGGGGCAGTTTCTTTTTGATTATCAAGTTTCTTTTTAGAGCTGAATAAGGAAATAAAAAAGATATTTTCAAAAGAAAACCTTTGTTTGGCTTTTTTAGCTAAATCTAAAGAGTCAGGAAAGTGTATTTGATAAAGAGCATCTTTTAATTTTAAAAGATCATGTTTTTTTATTATTTCTTCTGGCAAGGTTTCTGGTATTTTATCTTTTATTTTTTTTAAAATAGGATTAATAATATATCTAAAGTATTTTGAAGTTAGTCCTTTTGTTTCAGCATATATTGGAATAATTCTTCCAACATGTTTTGTTTCCTCTCCTTTTATTTTTTCATAAGCAGGGGAGTAAAGATAAATATGATTATTTTTAATAATCGCTTTACCAGCTAGAATGATTTCATCATCTTTTTTTAGATTGTTTATAATATATGATTGATTAAACCATATTATTTCAATAGAACCAGTATTGTCTTGAACTAAAGCAGTCACAACAATCATTTTTTTGATCCATGTTTTTTTGCTTTTAATGTCTATTATTTTTCCTTTAATACAGTTTTCTTGATTAATTTTTATGTCTTTAATATCAGATATTTTAGAAAAATCCTTATATGCTTTGGGAAAATTAAATAATAAATCAGCTAGAGTTTTGATTTTTAGTTTTTTGAGTCTTTTTGAAAATACTGGTCCAATATGAGGGATTGTTTCAACTGAATCTCCTAATTTCATATATTGTGCCCTCGAGAGGAGTCGAACCTCTATCACAAGCTCCGCAAGCTTGCATTCTATCCATTGAAATACAAGGGCTGTGAATAGATATTAGCAAATTTATGGTTTTTTGCAATCAAAGTTTATGCTGTCACAATTTTCTTCATAGCCTACAAATCCAGCATAATCAATACACCAGGTACGGCCATTGTTAAGTATCTTTTGAATACAATATTTTGCGTCATTTTCTTTTTCAGAATTTATTTTAATAATAAAAGAGCCAGCAGAGTCTTTTTGTATGTTTTCACAGAGAGTATATCCACCCGTGCTATCTTCAAGAAAAGTTTTGGCAAGAGATTTGTCACAACTAATATTATCAATGATTTTATTAGAGTATTGATTGGTGGTTTCTTTATAAAGCTCAGCTATTATTCTTAAGTTGTCCATATAGCTTTTAATATTAGAATCTTTTATTTCAAGCGCAACTAATTCTTCTTGATATATCCAAAAAGGCTCAACCAAATCATTGATGTTTATAGGTTCTTGAGGTTCAAAAGCATTAATAGGTTTATTATGATTAAGTATAGTGGTTACAAGTTGAAAATTAATGCTTCCAGTCACTGATCCTGATGATATTCCATTTATGTCAAGGTCAAGTAATAGTTTATATATAAGGTTGTCTTTTTTATTTATCCAAAGCTCATAATTATTAACATTAACATTATTTTGTAATTGAAATAAGTTTAATAGTTTTTCTTCATCAAATTCTATTTTATAGTGAGTAGTGTCTATGTCTGATACTTTTTCTTTTGATATTTTTTGTATATTTTTAATAATTTCAGGGTTTTGTTTTATTGAATCAATTATAGATTTACTTATTTTTATTGTTTCTTGAGGAGTGTTTTCTAATGGCACTATTTCAATCCATTGATTATTAATTAAATCAATGAATTGTTGACTAATTTTATATCCAAGCTTTTCAAAAAAAAGAGAATCAATGTTGCTTATTTTTCCATACAATGTTTTATTAAAAAATAATTCAATATATCCATTTTCATTAAGCTTTGAGAGTAAAGCGCTTCCTTTAAAATCTTCTGCATTTAAATAATCAAAAGAAAAAGATGCTTTTATTTTTTGTTCTTTTTCTATTTTTATATTTAAGTTTTCATTAATTTCTTGTAGTAAAGCATCATCAATTGTTATTGTTAGTTGATTTTTAGTTTCAGCGCTTTTTGTTTCTAGGGCATTGTCCAGTGTTTTAGACAATACAAGTAAAGGTTCTTTTGTGTAGTAGTAATAAGCAAAAGTTCCACCAGCAATTAAAAGAAGAACAAGGAAAACAATTAAGAAAAATCTTTTTTTAGTAGGCGGTTTTTTCTTTGTTTGAGTGGTTTTAGGTTGATCAGAAAAAGATTTATAAAATTCTTCATGCGTATTTTTTTGCACTGAAGGATCTGCTTTTTTTCGTAAATAAGGGTCTAAGACAGGGAATCCATCTTGATCTTCAGAACTTGTTTTTTCTGTGTGAGGTTCTTCAATTTTTGAAAAGTTTTGTTTTTCTTCTGGTAATGATTCTATAGTTTGGTCTACTTTTAAATAATCAAAAGCTTCATTAATTAAATTTTCTTGCCAGCCGTGACCTAAAAGAATCCCTTTTATTTCTTCTGGAGATGAATTTTTTTCTAGTTTTTTTTGAATATAGTTTAAAAGTTCTTGGTTTGGCATGTTGAAAATTTTTAAATTTATATACTCACATAATATCATAATTTTAAATTTTATCAAAATTAAAGTATCGATATTTATTTTATTATATGGTATTTGTTAATATATGAATAAAATGTTTATACCTCAATTGAATTCATTAAGATTTTTTGCAGCTATAGCTGTTGTTATTTTTCATTTCGGTAAATGGAGCTGGCCCTTTAATAGCATATTAAATAATTATGCTTTAATAATGAATATTGGGGTGAGTTTCTTTTTTGTTTTATCAGGATTTATTATGACAATCACCTATAAACACTTAGAAGTATTTTCATGGGAAAAAGCTAAAGATTTTTATATTAAACGAATTTTTCGTATAGTTCCTTTATATTTATTTGCTTTGTTTTTAGTATTTTTTCTATCTAAAAATATTTATTTTAAGCAATTAATAGAAGGGTTGTTTTTTCTCCAGGCCTGGATTCCTGCTGATGCTTTAAGTCTTAATTTTCCTGGTTGGTCTCTTTCAGTAGAAATGTTCTTTTATTTTTTATTTCCTTTTGTTTTTCCTTTCATAGCGTCAAGAAAGAATATATTAAAAGAAACATTTATTTTTTGGCTAATAAGCAATTTAATAATTATATTTTTATGTTTTAATTTAGATCAAAGCAACTTAATTATTAATTATTTTACCAAGTATTTTCCTTTGTTTCATTTAAATCAGTTTTTAATAGGAATAGTTGCTGGATTATTTTATTTAAAAGGACTGAAAAAGGGGAACACATTATTTCTTACTTTTTTGTTATTTTTAATTTTTTACTTGCCGTTTATTTCACAAGATTTAGTTTTTCTTGCTCATCATGATGGACTTTTAGCCCCAATCTTTGCCTTATTGATAATTGGTGCTGCTTGTTCCACTGGATTAATTAAGAAAATATTATCATGGCCATTGTTTATAAAAGGAGGAAACGCCAGTTATGGAATATATATACTTCAGTTTCCAGTTTATATTATTGTTTATTATATTTATGATTTTTTAAATGTTTCTTCTTTTCTTAAAGAAGAGGGTAGATTTTATATTTATCTTATAGTTCTTATTTTTTTATCTTATTTATCTTCTAAAACATTGGAGATGTGGATTAAAAATTATTTTTTAAAACTTTTTTTAAGAAAAAAGTAGGTTTTAGGTGCTTGATTTAATGGTTTTTTAGTTGTAGGATTGAGATATGAAAAAAATATATTTAGATAATGCAGCTACAACGCCAGTAGATAAGAAGGTTTTAAGGGCAATGGAGCCATATTTTACTTCTAAGTATGGAAATCCAATGTCTTTGCATTCATTTGGCAGAGAAGCGTTAAAAGGAGTTGAAGAAGCTAGAGAAAAAATAGCTAATTTTTTTAATTGTAAAAAACAAGAAATATACTTTACTTCAGGGGCCACAGAATCAAATAATTGGGTTATTAAAGGAGTAGTCGAAGCTTCTAAGCAAGAAAAGCCACATATTATTACTTCTTCAATAGAACATCATTGTATTTTAGAGTCTTGCGAAAATATTAATGCAGAAATAACATATATAAAGCCAAACAAAGAGGGGATAGTTTCTGTTGAAGATATTAAAAAAGCAATAAAGAAAAATACAATATTGATTTCAATAATGTATGTTAATAATGAGATTGGAACAGTTCAGCCAATTAAAGAAATAGCAAAAATAAAAGGAAATATCTTATTCCATACAGATGCCACTCAAGCTGTTAATTATTTTGATTGTAATGTTAAAAAATTAGGAGTTGATTTTCTTTCTATGTCAGGACATAAAATTTATGGACCAAAAGGAGTAGGGCTGCTTTATATTAAAAAAGAATCTTTGATCTCTTCGATTCAAAAAGGAGGAAGCCAAGAATTAGGACTGCGAGCTGGAACACATAATGTTCCGGGAATTATTGGTTTAGGAAAAGCAATAGAATTAATTGAAAAAGATTGTAGTAATATTTTACAATTAAGAAATTATTTAATTTCAAGAATTTTAGAAGAAGTGCCTTTTTCTAGTCTTAACGGATCCTTGAAATACCGTTCTCCTAATAATGCTAATTTTAGTTTTAAAAACATTGAAGGAGAGAGCTTATTGTTTTTGTTAGACAAGGAAGGCATTGCTTGCTCTACTGGTTCTGCTTGCTCTACTGGTTCCCTAAAAGCATCTCATGTATTATTAGCCATTGGCTTGAGCCCAGAACAAGCTCACGGTTCTTTAAGAATAACTTTAGGAAAGTATATTACAAAAAAAGACATAGATGTTGCAATAGAAAAAATTAAAAAGTCAATTATTAAATTAAGAAAATTATCAGGCAGTGTTTTAGAAGAATATGAACAATTACAATAAAAAAGTATTAAAATATTTCTTAAATCCTAAAAATAGGGGAAAGATTAAAAACCCTAATGGAGTTGGTATGGTTGGTAATCCTGTTTGTGGAGATTTAATGAAAATATATATTAAAGTTTCTAAAGATGAAATTATTGAGAAGATTGGATTTGAAACTTTAGGTTGTGTTGCTGCTGTTGCGTCTTCTTCAATTACAACAGAAATGGCTAAAGGAAAAACATTAAAGCAAGCACTAAAGATAAAAAAAAGCGATATTGTTAAAGAATTAACTGGTTTACCTAAAGAAAAAGTTCATTGTTCTGTTTTAGCTAATCAAGCCTTGAAAAAAGCAATAGAAAATTATTATTCTAAATTACCAGCTTCCTCCTCCTCCACCACCAAAGCCTCCTCCTGCTCCACCTCCACTAAATCCACTACCTCCACTAGAAGCAGGAGTCATTGAACTTATTCCTGTGCTTGAAAAATTTCTTAAGTCGTTAACAAAAACAAGAGGGACAAAAGAATTAAAGTTTTTATCATTATACCACGTCGGAGAATAGGTTAAAGATTCAAATTGTTTAGCCCATTCTTTTTCTAAACCAAAAATCATTGCATAAGGAAGAAGACTTTCAAAGTGTTCTGGGGTTTTTAATGGTGTATTGTGGAATTTTATTCTTTCTATTTCCGCTAAAGAAATGTATTTTTTGAGACCCAATAAATATTCTTTTGCTTCAACTCCTTTTATTGATTTTTTAGGCATTATTATTCCAAAAACAATAATTATTATACCGCTTATTAAGACGCAAACAATGCCTATTGCGCCAAACACACTTTCGATTGCAAAAGATAGTAGTATTAATAAAATACCAACAACAATATATGGAGTTCTGATTTTAGAAGGATTGGTTTCAAAATAGCCTTTTTTTGTTAATGATTCATTAATTTTATCACCTAGTCCTCTTATATTCTCTAAAGTAATTTGGGACAACAAAGACTTTTTGGTGTTTGTAAAAATATCAGATAATAAAGTTTTTTCAGTTTCATTTAAAAAGTCATCAGAATCTTTAATCTTAATTAAAAGATAATCTATTTTATCAAAAACATGTTTCTTTTCTTGTTTTTCTATTTTTATATATCCTTTTATTGCTAAATTTATTATTTCAGCTGGAACATTTTTAATATCATAGTTTTCGTTTATTAGGGTTGCTGCTTCAAGGGGGGAGAGGTCTTTTAATGGTTCATATTGGGCTATAATAATTCCTTTTCCTTCTGGGTCTCTTCCTTGTCTGAACCATTTGATAAAAAGGAAAATAAAGATTAAAAAAGGAAGAAGTATTATTATGTTATCTAATATTTTGTCTTTAATTTCTTCTATTATACTCGGTTCACTTAATATTCCTTTTTGTACACCAACAACAACAGTTAAATATTCCTGAGGAGATAAAACTTGATCATGGATTATTTTTAACTGGTTTCCTTGTTTTTCTACCAAACATTCTTTTTTACTGCCCAATGCTCCATAAAGACATTTATAGGTGGTGTCATTATTTTCAGGAATATTTATTGTAATAGAGGATTTATTAATGTTTACTGGCCAGTCTCCTCCAATAGCATTCCAGTACAATTCATCGTAATCTGTAAAATAATTAATTGCTTTTTTGACTTTATAATTAATAATATATGTTTTTTGTTGAGACACATACAAGTCTGGATCTCCTATTTTAATTTCAAGGTTATTATTTTTTGTGCTGGTTGTGAATTGATAATTAATTCCTTTTTCATCAAAAACAGAAATATCACTTATTTTAACAGTATATGTTCCTCCTCTAGCACTATATTTATATGGAATATTTCTAAAAATGCCATGTTTTTGTAAAGAACCAAAATCATAAAGTATTTTTTCTTGAACATTAACAGACGCATCAGTATTAATAGTGATGTTTGTTTCATAGTTTTGTATTTCTTCAGCCAAAACAGGGGAAACAGTAAAAAATACTAAGATTAATAGAAATAAAGTTTTAATATTCATTACTGTTAATATATCAAATTAAAACAAAACAGGCAAAAGCCTATTAGATGCGGAGGGAGAGGGATTCGAACCCTCGGTAGGTTGCCCTACAGTAGTTTTCAAGACTACCCCATTCGGCCGCTCTGGCATCCCTCCGTAAATAAGAGTATAGGGTAAGAATAAAAAATATTCAAGCTTCTCCTTTTATTTCTTTTTCTAGTCTTTTTAAAAACTCTTCACAAAAACCTATTCTTTCTTTGTATATTTCTTTTGCTTTTTCAGTATAAAGTTTATCTCCTAATCTTTTTGTTTTGTTTTCGTATTCAATTTGCACACTATGTTTTGTTTTGTCTTTGATTTTACCATTAATTTCTCCTCCCAGATTTTCTTTTATATACTCGTCAATATTAACTTCTGTATAAAGTTTAGCGTTGTTTCTTCCTACCCAAATAAATCCACGAGCAATAGAAAGAGCACCACAGCTATCAAGTTTATCAGCATCAAATAATATTTGAGCTTCTTTTGTTTGAGGTTTTTGATTGTTTCTAAACCGATGAGAAAGAATACAGTGGGTGATTTCTTGTATTTGTTTTTCTGAAAAATCTAATTCTTTAAGAATTTTTTCTGCTTTTTTAGCTCCTAGTATGGCGTGATCAGTGTTTCCTGTTTTGTCATTGTCTTCTTCTACTCTAGCAATGTCGTGGAGTAGGGCAGCGGCTTTTAAAACATCTAAGTCTATTGATTCATTTTGAGCGAGCTTTAAACAAGTACTATATACTCTTTTAGAATGTTCTAAATCATGAGCAGAGCAAGATAATTCTTTTTCAACAATGTTTTTAAGTTTTTCTAGCTTTTCTTCCATGTTATTTATTAATCACTTTTTTATAGAAAGCAACCAATTGTTCAGCCATTTTTTCACTTCTAAACTCACCAGCAGTTTCTTTGGCTTTTTCAGACATGTATTGGCGAAGCTTTTTGTTTGCAAAAAGAGATTCAATGCGAGTAATAGCTTCTTTTTGGCTATTAACAAGGTATCCATTGGCGCCGTCTCTAATTATTTCTGGGGCAACCCCAACTGGATAGGTAACAGGAATAAGGCCTTGGGACATTCCTTCGATTAAACTTAAAGAAAAGCCTTCATATCTTGATGGTAAAAAAAGAATGCTACCTTTTAAGTTTTTTAAAATATTAGGAATCAAATCTTTTTTAAAGTTAACAAATAAATCATGTTCGCCAAGGCTTGATTTAAGATACTCCTTTAGCTTTTTATTAGTTGTCATGCAAATAGTGGTTTTTTTTGTTTTTGGAAATTTTTTATAGAGATGAATCAACCTGTCTACACCTTTTAATTTTAAAGTAAAAGAATCTCTTCCTAGTCTCCCCAAAAACACAATTCTTGGTTCTTCAATAATTGGACTATTGTTTTCTTCAAACCAATAATCTTCAATAGCATTATGAACAACCTCTATATTTTCTTCAGGAACATTCAATGCTATTAATTCTTTTTTAACGTTTTCGGAAACAGCAATGAGTTTTTTTGCTCTTTTAGCAACGTATTTTTCTATTTCAGCAATATCTCTCATTGGACGTCTGGTTTTAACATTTAATTCTACAATCTTTTTTTCTCTTAATTCATACCATATTTTTTGAGTTTCTTTGTTAATGTTTTTTGCTAAAGGCGTACAATCTAAAAATCCTTGAGTAGTAGAACCAAAATGACTAATAACAGCAATACCATTTGACGCTAAAAAAGGAAGCGGAGTATAAGTTGTTCCTTGAACTAGGTCATATTTTGAAATATCTTTTCTTTTTTCAAGTAAAGAATAAAAAAAGAGAATATTAGCTAATCCCTTTAAATGAACAGGAGATTCTGTTAGAGGCGTCTTAGGATAAAAGTTTTTTACAAAAACACCATGTTTTTTTAATTTAACATTAATCAAATCATTGATATAATGGGCACCAGTGGCTATTTTTTTGTCACTATGAATAAATGCTATTTTCATAATATGGAGTTTATTGATCTGGCGGAGAGGGAGGGATTCGAACCCTCGAGCCATTTTCACGGCTAACACCTTAGCAGGGTGCCCCATTCAACCACTCTGGCACCTCTCCAACAAGTGAAATCATTCTATCTGAAAAATATGTTCTGGTCAATGTTTTGTTATAACTAATCCCATTATTTGATTAGGATTTAATTGTTTAGCAACGTCTT
>Ga0265294_10002853_pt1 | contig 22451 bp, 14 predicted proteins | sample MunlanPumphouse3_FD_192504 | JGI IMG/M metagenome (GOLD analysis project Ga0265294, IMG submission 192504) | Groundwater microbial communities from a municipal landfill in Southern Ontario, Canada - Pumphouse #3 | ecosystem: Environmental > Aquatic > Deep subsurface > Groundwater | place... | reverse complement strand
AAAGAATAATAGCACTAAATAACATGAAAACCTACAAACCTATAGCAGAATCGAATAATTTCATCGTATTAGACAAATACACTAAATATTCAGAACTTCACGAAGCATCGGCAGTATATCAGTCTGAAGCCAGTTTAGAAAAAAGTTTAATAAGAGATCTAAGAAATCAGGGCTATGATTATATGCCTAATCTTAATAATCCTGAAGCTATGCTATCCAATGTAAGAGTGCAGCTGCAGACTCTAAATGAAATGAAATTTTCAGATGATGAATGGGCTCGTTTTGTAGAAGAATATTTAGACAAACCCAGTGATAACTCAGTCGATAAAACCAGAAAACTACAAGATAACTATATATACGATTTCGTATTTGATGATGGTCATATACAAAATATCTACCTAGTAAATAAAACTAATCTAACTAGAAATAAAGTTCAGGTAATATCTCAGTTCGAGCAGAAAGGAACTCAGGCTAATCGTTATGATGTTAGCATATTAGTAAATGGTATTCCTCTAGTACAGATAGAATTAAAAAAACGTGGTGTAGCTATTCGTGAAGCATTTAATCAGGTACACCGTTATTCTAAAGAAAGTTTCAATAGTGATAATTCGCTATTTAAATATTTGCAAATATTCGTTATCTCTAATGGAACAGATAGTCGCTATTTCGCTAATACTGTAAAGAGAAATAAAAATAGCTATGATTTCACGATGAATTGGGCAAAATCAGACAATACCCTTATTAAAGATTTAAAGGATTTTACTGCTACTTTTTTCCAGAAAAACACTCTTCTAAATATTATTTTTAAGTATTCTGTATTTGATATAGATAACACTCTTTTGGTAATGAGACCATATCAGATAGCTGCTACAGAAAGGATACTTTGGAAAATAAAAAGTTCATATCTTGCTAAAAATTGGTCTAATTCACAAAGTGGTGGATACATATGGCATACTACAGGTTCAGGAAAAACTCTTACTAGTTTTAAAGCAGCACGTCTGGCTACAGAATTAGATTTTATAGATAAGGTATTCTTCGTAGTAGATAGAAAAGATTTAGATTATCAGACTATGAAGGAATACCAGCGTTTTTCTCCCGATAGTGTTAATGGTTCAGAAAGTACTAAAGGACTTCTAAGGAATATTAATAAAGACGATAATAAGATTATAGTAACTACTATTCAGAAATTAAATAATCTTATGAAAGGAGAGAATAAGCTATCTATTTATAAAAAACAAGTGGTATTTATCTTCGATGAAGCTCATCGTTCTCAGTTCGGAGAAGCTCAAAAAAATCTTAAAAAGAAGTTTAAAAAATATTATCAATTTGGTTTTACTGGCACACCTATTTTTCCTGAGAATGCATTAGGTTCCGAGACTACTTCTGATGTCTTCGGTCATGAATTACATTCATATGTTATTACAGATGCTATTAGAGATGAAAAAGTACTTAAGTTTAAAGTAGATTATAATGATGTTAGACCCCATTTTAGGGATTTTGAAACCGAATTAGATGAAAATAAATTAAGTGCAGCCGAAAATAAAAATGCACTTCTTCACCCCACACGTATTGAAGAGATTTCTAAATATATTTTACAGAATTATAAACTAAAGACCCACAGATTAGAAGGTAGTAAAAAAGGTTTTAATGCCATGTTTGCCGTAAGTAGTGTAGATGCAGCGAAATGTTATTATGAAACGCTAAATAATTTACAAAAAGACAATGATAAACCTTTAAAGATAGCTACGATTTTTTCCTTTGCTGCCAATGAAGAGCAACATGCAAAAGGGGATATTCCTAATGAAAGTTTTGAGCCTTCGGCAATGAATAGCAGTGCAAAAGAATTTTTAACTTCAGCTATAAATGACTATAATAAAATTTTTAAAACTAGCTTCGGAATAGATGGTAAGGGATTCCAAAATTATTATCGTGATATTGCTAAACAAGTAAAGAATAAGGATATAGATTTACTTATAATAGTAGGTATGTTCCTTACTGGTTTTGATGCTCCTACTTTAAATACACTTTTCGTAGATAAGAATCTGCATTATCATGGTTTAATTCAAGCCTTTTCCCGTACAAATCGTATTTATGATGCCACTAAGACTTTTGGTAATATTGTTACTTTTAGAGATTTAGAACAAGCTACTGTCGATGCTATTACTCTTTTCGGAGATAGTAATACTCGAAATGTAGTACTAGAGAAGAGCTATAAAGAATATTTGGAAGGTTTTACAGATATAGCTACAGGTGAAGCTCGTCGTGGTTATATAGAAGTAGTAAAAGAATTGAATGAAAAGTTCCCTGAACCAGAAGAAATCATTACTGAAAAAGATAAAAAAGACTTCATTAAAATATTTGGAGAATATCTTCGTATCGAAAACATACTTCAAAATTATGATGAGTTTGCTAGTCTAAAAGCACTTCAATCTATAGATACAAATAATAGTGAAGAAGTGGAAGAGTTTAAAAAATCGTTCTTTATAAATGATGAAGATATTGCTGCGATGAAGGATATTGATTTACCAGCAGAACGAACTGTTCAAGATTATCGATCTACTTATAATGATATTAGAGACTGGTTCCATCGCGAAAACAAGGGTAAAGAATCTGAAGAATCAGGCATCGACTGGGATGATGTGGTTTTCGAAGTAGATCTTCTTAAATCTCAAGAAATAAATCTTGACTACATTTTAGAATTAATCTTCGATCATAATAAAAATATTAAAAATAAAGAATCATTAATTGTAGAAATGCGTCGTATTATTCGTTCTAGCATAGGAAATCGTGCTAAAGAAAGTTTAATAGTAGATTTTATTAATGATACAGATTTAGATAAAATTTATGATAAAGCTAGTATAATAGAAACGTTTTTTAAATATGCTCAAGTTCGACAAAAAACTGAAGTTAGTAAATTAATTAGTGATGAGAATCTTAATGAGGAAGCAGCTAAAAGATATATCTTATCATCATTAAAGAGAGAATATGCTAGTGAAAATGGTACTGAGTTAAATGAGGTTTTACCTAAAATGAGCCCATTAAATCCTAAATATCTAACTAAAAAGCATACTGTTTTTCAGAAGATAGCTTCTTTTATCGATAAATTTAAAGGAGTAGGAGGAGAAGTGTAATACTATTAATATAACCTCTGATAAACTTTTTTATGTTTTTAGTTCCGTCTTTCTACGCATTTTTAATGGTTTTCGTTTTCCTCTGCTCGTCATCATTTTCCGATACAGAAATTCTTAAAGATGTCGCCTAGGATTTCGTCTGTTGAGATTTCTCCGGTGATAGTGCCTATATTATATAGTGCTTCGCGAATGTCTTGTGAGATTAGGTCGGTAGGGATGTCTTGTTTCATTCCGTCTTGTACGCGGTATAAGGATTCTAAGCTTTTAGAGAGTGCTTGATAATGGCGTAGGTTAGTAACTAGGGTAGTGTCTAGATTTGAGAATTTGTCTTTCTGTGAATTTACGAGGGCTGTGGTAAAATCTTCTATGCCTTCTTTTTTCTTAGCTGATAGGGGGATGATCTTATTTACTTTTAGCTGGTATTCGTTTATGTTCTGTTTTATTCCCTCTAGTATTTTCTCTAGTTTTTCTTTTTTTATGGTGTCGCATTTATTTACTAGTATGAAGATATCTCGTGGATCTTCTTTTAGGGTATCTTCAGAAGTGGTTTCTTTTAGTTTTTTTGCGAAGTTTTCTATTGAGCTTTTTATTTCATCTTCTCGTTTTACGTCTAGCATGAGGATGAGTACAGATGCTTGTCTCATCTTATAATAAGTACGTTCGATACCTATCATCTCTATAGTTTCAGTAGAATTACGAATACCAGCAGTATCTATGAAGCGGAAACTTACTCCGCCTAGGTTTATGGTATCTTCTATGGAATCACGAGTAGTACCATCTATATCAGATACTATAGCTAAATCTTCTCCTAATATAGCATTAAGGAAAGTACTCTTACCAGTATTAGTAGCACCGACTATGGCACATGGAACGCCGTTTTTAATTACGTTTCCTAGTGTGAAGCTTTTTACTAGTTTGACTATATGTTTCGATAGTTTGTCGACTAGCTGTGATAGCTCTTTTCTGTCTGCGAATTCGACATCTTGTTCACTAAAATCTAGTTCTAGCTCCATGAGTGATACGATGTGTACGAGCTGGGCTCTCATATCGCTGAGTTCTTGGGAAAATCCGCCTCTCATCTGTGTCATAGCTACATTATGTGCTGATTCAGTTTCTGAAGAGATAAGATCTGCCACGGCTTCTGCCTGAGCTAGATCCATCTTGTTATTAACGAAAGCTCTTCGGGTAAACTCTCCTGGGGTGGCCATATCTGCACCATTATCCACTAATAATTCTAGTATCTTGCGAATAATGTATGGGGAAGGGTGACATGATATTTCACAAGAATTTTCACCAGTATATGATCTAGGGGATCTGAAAACACTGACTAGGACCTCATCGATAATATCTTTATCCTTAATATCCTCTTTATTTATATCAGGGACGATAGTACCGAAGCGAAGAGAACTACTAGGAGTCTTTTCAAATGGTTTTTTTCCTGCAGGAATAAAAATCTTAGAAACGATTTTAAAAGTATCTTTTCCTGAGATACGTATAATAGCGATAGCTGCATTTCCTGAGGCTGTCGCCAATGCACAAATAGTATTCATATCTTGTAATCTTATATAATAGCTTTTCTTATAGGAATTAAACTTTTAATTAAAGCTTCCATTTTATCTAATTTTAACATATTGGCTCCATCAGACTTGGCTACTGAAGGATCTGGATGGGTTTCGATGAATAAACCATCTACACCTATAGCTATACCAGCGCGACAGACTGTAGAGATCATCTCAGGTTTTCCACCGGTAACACCTGAAGCAGTGTTAGGCTGCTGAAGGGAATGAGTAGCATCTAGAAATACTGGATAACCGAAAGCCTGCATAACAGGGATTCCGCGATAATCTATTATAAGATCACCATATCCGAACTGTGTACCACGATCTGTTAATATAATATTCTTATTATTAGTAGAGGCCACCTTATCGGCACAGAATTTCATAGAGGAAGGAGCTAAGAACTGTCCTTTCTTTATATTAATTATTTTACCGGTTTCTCCTGCTGCCACTAGTAATTCGGTCTGACGACATAAGAAGGCGGGAATCTGTAGAATATCTATATTATAAGATGCTGCTAAGTGAGCTTCTTCTGGTGAATGAATATCAGTTAATACAGGGACATCGAAATCTTCACGTATCTTCTGAAGGATTTCTAGACCTTTTTCATCACCGATTCCAGTAAAAGAATCTATACGAGAACGATTAGCCTTTTTATAAGAAGATTTAAAGGCGAAAGGTAAGGAGTACTTAGATGAAAGCTCACAAAGCTCTTCTGCCGTTCTTCTGGTTATTTCTTCATTCTCTATCACGCAGGGACCTGCAAAAAGAGTAAAAAGGTTTTTGGGATTTTGTTCTAACTTATAAAGACCTGTAATATTCATAATATCTGTATATATTAATTTTCTATTTTATTATTCTTATTCTCTTTTTTATTCTATTTTTTATTTATCATCATCCTCGCCATAATGATATTTAGGCCAACACTTAGATAAATATTTTTCTAATTTATTTTCTGAAGGATTATTAGATGCTTCATAGAATTTCGTGCCAGAAAGATTATCTGGAAGAAATTCTTGATCTATAAAATTACCTTCATAGGAATGAGAATACTTATATTCTTTACCATAATTTAATTCTTCCATGAGCTTAGTAGGAGCATTACGAAGATGGAGTGGAACAGGGGAGCAGTCCCCTTTAACTGCCTCTAAAGCCTTATTTATAGCCATATAGGCAGAATTAGACTTTCTGGAAGAGGCTAGGTATATAGCACACTGAGAGAGAATGATTCTAGCCTCTGGCATGCCTATTTTTTTTACTGCATCATAGGTGGACTGGGCTAAAAGTAGAGCATTAGGGTTAGCTAATCCTATATCCTCAGATGAAGAAATAAGCATCCTTCTAGCTATAAACTCAGGTTTTTCACCTCCTGAGAGCATTCTAGCCATCCAGTATATGGCTGCATTAGGATCAGAACCTCTAATACTTTTAATAAAAGCAGAGATAATATCATAGTGCTGTTCACCAATTTTGTCATAGATAGCTATATTTTCTTGAAGCTTATCTGCTATAATTTTATCATCTATAATTATAGGATCATCCTTTCTTTTACCTCTTTCTAAAGGAAAAGAATTTATGACTATCTCTAAAATATTTAATAATTTTCTAGCATCACCACCTGCAAATCTATAAAGGGCTTTCTTTTCTTTTATCTCTATATTTCTTTTCGATAATATTTCATCTTCTCTTAAGGCTCTTTCTACTAACTTATCCATATCCTTAACTGAAAGAGAATCTAATACGAAGACCTGACATCTGGATAATAAAGGAGTGATTAGCTCGAAAGAGGGATTCTCTGTGGTAGCACCTATAAGACAGATAGTTCCAGTCTCTACAGCAGTCAAAAGAGCATCTTGCTGAGACTTAGAAAATCTATGAATCTCATCTATAAATAATATAGGAGAACCATTCTGATCGAAAATAGACGAATCTTCAGCTTTCTTAAAAACTTCTCTAAGATCTTTAACTCCAGAATTTACTGCAGAAAGCGTATAAAAAGTTCTCTTAAGATTTTTAGAAATAATCTTAGCTAAGGTAGTTTTTCCGACACCTGGAGGACCCCAAAGAATAAAAGAAGAGATATTTCCGGAATCTATCATGTTCCTTAGAATAGAACCTTTACCGATAATATGTTCCTGACCGAAATAATCTTCTAGATTCTCTGGTCTTAAACGCTCGGGTAATGGTACATTGTTTCTATTTAACATAATATATATTGTAGGTAATTAACTATAATCAGATTGTATATTACAAATATACTAAATTACTCATATTTATATACATTTGTTTTTATACATTTGCAGTAGAAAATATAGTAGAAAACAACTATACATTTTAAAGAATAGAAAACATTATTAAAATCCTATACATATGAGTCGCAGAAAGAAAAATCAAATCCTAACAAATATTTTAATAGAAGATGTCGCAGCTGAAGGAAAAGCTATAGGACATGTAGACGGTAAAGTAATTTTTGTCCCACAAGTTATTCCTGGAGATGTTTGTGATGTATTGGTTACCAGAAAAAAATCAGGATATATAGAAGGTAGATATGTTAAATTAGTAAAGAAATCTCCCGATAGATTAGAACCTTTCTGTGAACATTATGGCCTTTGTGGCGGTTGTACATGGCAGCCATTGCCTTATGAATTACAGTTAAAATACAAGCAAAAACAAGTTAAAGATCAGTTAACTCGTATAGGAAATCTTGAATTACCTGAAATACAGCCTATTATAGGCTCTGAAAAGACTACTGAATATCGTAATAAATTAGAATTTACATTCTCTGATAGACGTTGGATTATAGCAAATGAAGATGCTGAAAAAATATTTTCATCCCCTATTCCACTTAATCCTGCCAATTTCCCTAACGGTCAGTTCCCTAGACATTTACGTAATGGATTCTCATCAGTAAATACTAATTCTGAAGGATATGCCCTAGGTTTTCATTTAGGAGGATTTTTCGATAAAGTATTAGATATTAAGAATTGTTATCTTCAATCAGAACCTTCTAATTTAATTAGAAATTTCATAAAACTATACGCTATAAATCATAACATTCAATTCTTTAACTTAAGAGAGCAAGAAGGTTGTCTAAGAAATGTAATTATCAGAAATAATCTTAAAGGTGATGTAATGCTTACATTATCTGTCAAAATACCTGGTATAGATAAATTTAGTGAACCAAAAACCTTAGGAGATCCTAATGAAATATTAAATAATAATACTCTTATTTTAGAAAATAAAATTAGCTGTTTATTAAATAAGTTAATAGAAGAATTTCCTGCTATTAAATCACTTAACTATGTAATTAATAATAAAGGAAATGACTCTATAGCTGATTTAAACGTTATTAACTATTCAGGTGAAGATGCTATATATGAAGAAATGGAAGGTATTTCGTTTAAAATAGGACCTAAATCATTTTATCAAACTAATTCTGCACAAGCTTATAAATTATATTCTTTAGTTAGAGAGTTTGCTGATTTAAAAGGTGATGAAAGAATTTTTGATTTATATACTGGCACTGGTACTATAGCTTTATTTTTGGCTTCTCAAGCTAAAGAAATATATGGTATTGAATATATTCAAGAAGCTATAAATGATGCTAAAGTAAATGCTAAAAATAATCATATTACTAATTGCGAATTTTTCGCAGGAGATATGAAAGATGTTCTCAATGATGACTTTATTCAAAAACATGGCGGGACTCCTAATGTAATAATCTTAGATCCACCTAGAGCAGGTATTTATCCAGATGTCCTAGAAGTAATCTTAAATGCAGAAGCTGAGAAAATTGTTTATGTAAGTTGTAATCCAGCTACACAAGCAAGAGATTTATCTAAGTTATCAAAAAAATATGAAATTACAGCTGTCCGCCCAGTAGATATGTTTCCTCATACACATCATGTCGAAAATGTTTGCGCTTTAAGAATTAAAAAATAGTTTTGATTTTATTAGCTACCGCCCATATCCTAGAACGGATAACCGATACCGAACTGGAATGAGTAATTGTCTGAATTAATATAAGTATTTAATGGTATCCATTTTTGTTCAATCGGATCTCTCATACGAATACCCCAGTCTAATCTGAATACTACGAAATTCATATCTAAACGTAAACCTACACCTGTGTTTAAAGCTATCGTTTTATAAAAATCTTTAGTGAATTGTCCGCCAGCCACATTGTCTTTAAGATTCCAAACATTACCTGCATCGAAAAATATAGCTCCATGTAACTGCCAAAATAATGGGAAACGATATTCTGCATTAACTTCAAGCTGAATATCCCCTGTCTGATTAGGAATAGAAAATGTAGAACCTTTTTTAGCACTACCTGGACCTAATGTTCTAGCAGACCATCCTCTCATACTATTAGGACCTCCTGAAAAGAATACTTGTTCAAAAGGTATAGAAATAGAATTACCATAAGGATATCCTATACCTCCTTTTAATCGAAAAACCAAATCTTGATTAGCTTCTCTACCTATTTTAAAATTTTCTACTAATGATAATTCTGCTCTAGCATATTGTGCATAAGTAGTCCCCCATATTTTATGATAATTATCCGCAGTAGTAGCTAAAGAAGAATTAAAAAGTGATAGAATATTTCCAGAAGTTCTTCCAGAAAATGTGGCTTTAAATGATGATTCTCGAGAGTCCATATCAGGATCTTGATAATAAGAAATAGTAAATCCTTCTCCTAAATCGAAATGATTTTTATACATATCCTGAATAAATGGATCAGTTTCTGAATCAACAAATTCATCACTCACATTAGACATTCGAACAATATTAGCTTTTAGTGGAGAAATTTTATAGAACCACTTTCTATTACCACTATTCCAGCTATAACCGAAAGAGGTACCTATCATATATCTAGTAAACTCTGGTCTCTCCTGAAAATTGTAAGATAAATTAAAATTTGTTCTAGGTACTATAGATCCAAATATTCTATCTGGTAAAAATAAGAAATTAGGTAAACTTATACCTGCAGTAGTACCAAATTCAGTAGCTCTTACATCAGAGTTTTTAGCTTGAAATTGGAAATTTCCCATAAATGAAAGATTCAACCACTCACCTCCTCTAAATATATTTCTATTATAATATGAAAGGGTCGGTGATAATCCTATAAGTCCATTAGAGTTAGTGGAAAATTCAAATTTTACTTTATATCCCTCTAGTTTAGAAGGTAATAGTCTTATATTACAATCTACTATCCCACTATCTCTTTGATTCATTTCTACGTTAATACTATTAAATAATTTAAGATTAGTGTACCTTAAATATGTATCATTGACTTTATCTGCTGAATATAAATCTCCAGTTCTAAGCCTATTCATATTATATAGTACATTAGGTCTAATTCTTAATTTCTTATCATATAGTATCTGAAAATTTTTATATTTTAATGTATCTAGAGTTAATGAGACACCTTGAGATAAAGAAGCTCTATATCTTATAATATCATAGATAGGATTAACAGTTATTTGACCCATATGATACTGAACATGAGGTTTAGCATCAGAAGAATTCTCATTCCTTGTATAATTTCTAATAGAAATAGTAAGAATAGCTGAATCTTTTACAATAGTAGTATCAGCATCGAAAAAGTAATAATTCTTAGAAAATTCAAAATATCCCTGATTTTTAAAGTATTTAGCTGATCTAGAAGATTCTTGGTCAAGTAAAGATTCTGATAAGATTTCACCTTCTTTAATATAACTATTAGGTAAATCTTCTATGAATTTAGCTTTTAAAGTACTATCTTTTATTATATATTTAATTTTATCTATAGGATATTGTTTTCCTAAAATAACTTGATAAAATACATTAGCTTTTTTCTTATAAACTACTAATGAATCTATAACTTGGGAATTATAAAATCCTAAATATTTTAAATGAGTAGTTATATTCTCTTTACTATTGTCTACTAATGTGTTATCAAATATGACAGGAGCTTGCCCTAATTTATGTACAAATTTATCCCATCCCTTTCCTTTACCATTACTCCAGTTATAAATATTTAAAAACGGATTCCAGCCTGCTATGAAATAAGAATTTGGTTTTTGATGGATATAACTACTTACTTCTGACTTCTGAAAATCAGGATAATCTTTAAGATTAACTATTTGTATAGAATTCTTACGTAGCCTGTATTTACCCTCCGGAACTTCTTTCACAGTACTACAACCCATCGACAAAAAAATTGTCGACAGACAAATAATAAAAATATTTACTATAGATTTTTTATTCATCTATTAAATTCAAGTTTGCAAATTTAAGATTTTTCATCGAAATATAAAAATTGTAATGTATATTTGCAAGGATAATCCAACTCAATCGGATTGACGAATTTTATAGTAAGTAACTTAGTTAGATTAATAAAATGAAAAACAAGTATAGTGATCTAATAGATCAAACTTTTGATTTTCCACAAGATGAATTTTCTGTAAAGGATAATGAACTTTACTATCATAACATTCCGATGATGGATATCATTCATCAATACGGTACACCACTAAAAATAACTTATTTACCTACCATTAGTGATCAAATACAAAAAGCTAAAAGAATATTTAATGTCGCTATGGCTAAGGTAGATTATAATGCAGATTATCATTATTGCTATTGTACTAAGAGTTCTCATTTTTCATTTGTATTACAAGAAGCTTTAAAAAATGATATTCATTTAGAAACTTCTTCTGCTTTTGATTATAATTTAGTAGACGCTTTGTTTGAAGAAGGTCACCTTAATAAAGATACTGTAATTATTAGCAATGGATTTAAGAGAGCTGATTATATCGAAAATATAGCTAATCATATAAATGATGGCTGGTCTAATATCATCCCTATCTTAGATAATATGGAAGAATTAGATGATTTAGATCACTTAGTTAATAAAAATTGTAACATAGGTATTCGAATAGCATCTGAAGAAGAACCTAAGTTTGAGTTTTATACTTCAAGGCTTGGAATTAGATATGCTGGTATTTTACCATTTTATAAAAACAAACTGGTTAACAATAAGAAATTTCCTGTTAAAATGCTTCATTTCTTTATCAATACAGGAATGAAAGATACTTCATATTATTGGAATGAATTAGGTAAATGTGTTAATGCTTATTGTGATTTAAAATCTGTTTGTTCCACACTAGATTCGTTAAATATCGGTGGTGGATTTCCTATAAAAACTTCCCTCGCAGCTGATTTTGATTATGAATATATAGCTGAAGAGGTAATAAATCAGATAAAAACTATTTGTCAATCAAGAGATGTCGCTGAACCTAATATTTATACTGAATTTGGATCTTTCACTGTAGGAGAAAGTGGAGCCACTATTTATTCTATTTTAGATACCAAGCAGCAAAACGATAGAGAAAGATGGTATATGATAGATAGTTCATTTATGACTACCCTACCTGATACTTGGGGTATTAAAAAACGTTATATTCTTTTACCTATTAATAAATGGGATTATCAATATCAAAGAGTGTTTTTAGGTGGACTTACTTGTGATAGTGATGATTATTATGCTGCTGAGGCTCACGCCAATGCTATTTTCCTTCCTATTACTTCTAGGAAAGAACCCGAACCTTTATATATAGGTTTCTTTCACACTGGTGCATATCAAGAATCACTAGGTGGTTATGGTGGTATTCAACACTGTTTATTACCTGCACCTAAACATATTATAATTGATAGAGATGAAAATGGTGATTATACTACTAAACTTTTCTCTAAAGAACAGAGTTACAAATCTATGTTGAAAATTTTAGGTTACTAATATTAATAATAAGTATCTTAGTATAATAATAGAATATATAGTATGAATAAACTAAATGATGTATTAAGAAAAGAAATTTCTAAAAAAGATATTTCTCTTATCCGTTCTTTAAAACAGAAAAAATATAGAAATGAATATTCCATGTTTGTATGTGAAGGTGAAAAAATCGTAGAAGAAGCTTGCCAGTCTGATATGCAAGTTTTGAAAGTTTTTCGCACTGAAGATATCGGTGAAGATAATATGAAAAAAATTTCACATCAGTCATCTGTTTCTCCTATATTAGCTTTAGTAAAAAAACCCGAAATAGATCCATTCCTTTCAGAATTTGTAGATCTTTCTGGCGTTTCTATTGCTTTAGATCATTTATCAGATCCTGGAAATATGGGTACTATCATAAGATTAGCTGATTGGTTCGGAATTAATCATATATTCGCCTCTGAAGACACTGTCGATGCTTATAACAATAAAGTTATACAATCTTCAATGGGTGCCATTTTCAGGAAACATATTTGTTACCAAAACATTAACAACCTATGTGATCGCTATTTAGCTGAGAATGGGAAGGTTTACGGTACTTTCTTAGAAGGTGATAATATTTATCAACATGAATTAAATACTCAAAAAGCACTTATAGTCATGGGCAGTGAAAACAATGGTATATCATCTGTAATCTCTAAAAAAGTTACTGATAAATTAAATATTCCACCTTATCCTATTAATGAAAAAGGTTCAGAATCTCTTAATGTAGCCATGGCTACAGCTATAGTTTTTTCAGAATTTCGTAGAAGATAAATAGATCTTAAAATAGGAATAATTGAATAAGAATAGTTAAGTTTTAAAATATATTTTCTAACTGAGAAAGTTTAATTCTATTAGTGTCTTTATCAGATAATAATATATTTTCTGGTTTTAGCATCCAATCAATTTTTAAATCTGGGTCATTCCATATTATACCACCTTCAGATTCTGGATGATAATATTCATCGCATTTATATTGGAATACAGCCTCATCCGAAAGGACTGAATAACCGTGAGCAAATCCCTTAGGAATAAAAAGTTGTCTCATATTGTCGCCAGATAAAACCACAGATTCATATTGTCCATAAGTGGGAGATTCTTTTCTTATATCTACGGCGACATCTAATACTTTTCCAGATATTACTCTTACTAATTTAGACTGAGAATAAGGAGGTTTCTGAAAATGAAGACCTCTAAGAACACCAAACGAAGATTTAGCTTGATTATCCTGAACAAAAGTTATAGGTGTTATTAATTGATTGAATTCTTTTTGTGAAAAAGATTCATAAAAATAACCTCTTGAATCTTTAAATACTTTAGGTTCGATTATTTTCACATCAGATATGCTGGTGTCTATTATTTTCATATTATTTCTTTTCAAAAGTGTATAAGGTTTTCTTTATAATTATGAACAAAGTTAATCCTTTTTCCTTCTTTTATAAAACTAAAATAATTAAAACATAAATTTTCTAGTATCATTGACAGAAATCTCTTAGAATAATAGGTCTTCGATAGAAAGTAATAATCTATATTGAGCACGAGTCCTAATCAAATTATGATCAGGGCTTTCTATTTTATAATAGCAGTCACCATTTATATAATCCATTAAAAATTGTAAAACTTGTTCATATGTAATATATGCAGCAGAAAATGGTAGATATTTTTTCTCTATGTTAGTTAAAAAGGAATTAGCCTGAGAAAGATATCCTTCTTTTAAAGCATTATATAAATCCATGCTCATAGAAACGTTTTCAGTATCTCTATCATCTTCTTTACCTGTATTAGTATAAGATCGTACCGCATCTCCAAAATCGTAAAGACAAGGAGCTCTAAGTACGGTATCTAAATCTATAAGACATAAAGCTTTATTAGAATCAGCATCAAATAATATATTAGAAATCTTAGTATCATTATGACTTACTCTTGAAGGAATTTTGCCTAACTCGATTAAAGAATAAAAATCCAACATTTCTTTTTTCCTAAGTTCTATCCACTCTATTTCTTTGCTAACTTCTTTTACTCTTCCTACAGGATCTTTAGCAAGTACCTCATCCCACTGCTGAAAACGATGTTTCATATTATGAAAGCCCGGAAGTGTATCTACTAATTCTTCATTAAAATCAGCTAATAAAGATTGAAAATATCCAATAGTACGACCTCCTTCCCTAGCTATTCTGTTATCAGTTACTAACTGATAAGTAATAGTATTTTCGATAAATAAACAAACTATCCAATATTCTTCTCCACTTATATAATATGGTAAATTATCTTCAGAAAGCATTATAGTAAGAGTTCTCCTAGAAATATCTTCACCATCAGTAGCTTTAGCCTTTCTTAAATAATTAGTAACTTTTAGAATATTATTCATCATTCCAGGCACATCATGAAAAATATTAGAATTTTTCTTTTGCAAAATATACCTGACACCAGAAACAGTATTCAAAATATATGAATCATTTATATAACCTCTTCCAAGAAAAGTTATTTGATCTGGTACACTATCCAGTTTAAAATGTGATGCGATAGATAATAATTTATTCATAGGTAGAGCTTTTTCTATATTAAGTATTATTATGTTTATATTTTCAATCAAGTGTGTTTATCCATTGCTCTATAATATCAAGAACTTCGGGTGAAATAGTTTCTTTTATAGTAAAGTATTCATCTACAGAACCTTTATCTGCGTGTTGGAATAAATGATTTAAGCCTTTTAATTCATGAATTTCATATTTACTGTTTCCTGATTCTTTAAATGCTTTATTATATGCTGGAATATTTATATTGGATAATACTTGTAAATCTTTAGTTCCATTAAGGACTAAAATAGGTAGATGTAATTTTACTAAATCGTTAAAAGGATTAAATTTTATAAAATAATATAACCATGGATCTGTAAGCTGAGCGATTATTTTGTCTTTTTCTCGAGATGGAATACTATCAGTCGATATATGATCTACATAATAAATTAAAGAATCTTTTAACTCGGAATTATTATTATCTGACGACAATAATATATCAAATAGATTTTTATTCAAATTATTAGCAGGCAAATAAATAGTTTCAGGTATTCCTGCAGCTTTAGCCAAAGCTATTTGCTGAGATAATAAGATTTCATCACCTCTAATAGCAGGTCCAGCTAAAGAAACAATAAAATTCACTTTAGAAGAATTTCTTGCAGCTACTATAAAAGCTATAGGTCCACCTTCACTATGGCCACAAAGACCTACATTATTAATTCCTTTTTCTTTTCTAAGAAATGTAATAGCTGCTTCTACATCTCTAGAAAAATCTTCTGAAGTATTACCTATCATAGTACCACCAGATTTGCCAAAGCCTCTATCATCATATCTTAATACAGCAATACCATTTTTTGAAAGATAATCTGCTATAACCCAAAAAGGTTTATGTCCCATTATTTCCTCATCTCTATTCTGATAACCACTACCTGTAATCATAACTACAGCAGAATAATCATCTCCAGTTTTAGGATAAGTATATGTACCTGATAAATCTATATTGTCTTGAGCGTTATGAAAGGTCACTTCCTCTATATTATAAGAATAAGGTGGTTTAGGTGTTTGAGGTCTATCAGAACATGGACCATCACTTGGATAAAAATTAATAGGAATATTAGATTCATTCTGATGATACTGTGCCATATAACTATTATTAATTATAACACCTTCTATTAAAATATTATATTTACTTATTTCCAATACTAACTTGGGATTATCATATTTTATTTGGGCATCAAGATCTATGACAGATTGTTCTGGAATAGTTAGATTAGCTACATAATTAGAATCAGAATCTATTAAAACATGAAGATATAGCTCAAGATTCTGGTTCATAACATTCAAATCTCCTTTCCACCATCCAGTGATATTTTGAGCGTTAATATTTAGAATAGAAAAAAAGAAAATTATTATCGTTAAAATAATCTTTTTCATAATACCATTTTTGTTTTATCTACGTATCTTTTTTGTTTAATTATTGTTTGTAAATTTATTAAAAATAATACAATTCACCACATTTTATTTGTATTTTTGTATTATGGCCGTTAGTAAAAAACAAGCTAAAAAGAAAATAGAAAATCTCAAGAATGAACTGAATTTACATAATTTGCAATATTATGTAAAGAACGAACCCATAATATCAGATTTCGAGTATGATTCTTTAATGAATGACTTGATAGTTCTCGAAAAGATGTATCCAGAGTTTAAAGATAGTCAGTCTCCTACTCAAAAAGTCGGTAGTGATTTAACTAACACTAATAAATTTAAACAATATTCTCATAAGTATCCTATGTTATCTTTAGGTAATACTTATAATTTCGAAGAACTAATAGAATTTGATACTAGAGTTAAAAAGTCTATAGCTCAAGATTTTACATATTCATGTGAACTTAAATTTGATGGAACAGCTATATGCTTATCCTATTCTAATGGCATACTAATAAGAGCATTAACTAGAGGAGATGGAATCATAGGTGATGATGTATTAAGAAATGTTTTGACTATAGATAGTATTCCTACTAAAATAAATTACAAGCAAGATTTCGAGATAAGAGGTGAAATATTTATGCCTTTTAAAGCTTTTAATAGAATAAATGAGGAAAGAGAAGAAATAGGAGATCAGTCTTTCGCTAATCCTAGAAATGCAGCTGCAGGTTCTTTAAAATCTCTAGATGTCGAAGTAGTAAAGAATCGAGGTTTAGAGACTGTATTATATCATGTATTAAGTGAAGATAATAGCCAGAATAACGAGAATAATACTTCCATAATCCATAAGCATACCGATATATTAAAATGGGCTGCCCAGCAGGGTTTTCCTACTTCGGAGTACACTAAAGAATGCTCTAATATACTAGAAGTTATAGAATATATTAAAGAGTGGGATATTAAGAGAGATAAGTTACCTTATCCTATAGATGGAATGGTAATAAAAGTGAATAATTTAGCGCTTCAGAAAAGATTAGGTTATACAGCTAAATCACCTCGCTGGGCTACTGCATATAAATTCAAACCTGAAGAAGCCTTGACAAAACTTTTATCTGTCGATTATCAGGTAGGAAGAACTGGTGCTATTACTCCTGTAGCTAATTTAGATCCTGTATTTATCTCAGGCACTACTGTTAAAAGAGCTTCATTGCATAATAGTGAGCAAATGGAAAGATTAGATATTCATATAGGTGATTATGTTTATGTAGAAAAAGGGGGTGAAATAATTCCTAAGATTACTAGAGTAGAATTATCTAAAAGACAAAATAATGTTCAGTCAATCAGTTTTCCTACTAAATGTCCTGCTTGCGGGGCAATTTTAGTTAAAGATGAAGAAGAAGCTAGACATTATTGTCCTGATAGTAATAACTGTCCTCCCCAAATAAAAGGCAAATTTGAACATTTTATTTCTAGGAAAGCGATGAATATTTTAGGTGGAGAGGCTACTATTAATCTTCTTTATAAGAATAAAATGATTTCCCAATTATCCGACTTATATAAATTAAATGAAAAAGATATTTTAACATTACCAGGATGGCAAAAGACTTCCGTAAATAACTTTTTAAAGAGTATAGAAGATTCTAAAGAAGTTCCGTTTGCTAGAGTTTTATATGCTTTAGGAATAAGACATATAGGTCAGACTACAGCTAAAATACTGACAGCTCATTTTCAAAATATAAATAATTTAATGAATGCCAATGAAGCAGAACTCACTCAGGTAGATGAGATAGGTGATATTATGGCTAAAAGCATTAGAGAATACTTCGATAATCCAATAAATATTAAACTTATAAATGATTTAAATAGAGCAAATATTAAACTTAAAAATGATGATTCTGAAAATAAAGTTATATCTTCTGCTTTAGAAGGATTAAAAATAGTGATTTCTGGTAACTTTTCTATTCCCAGAGAAGATATAAAGAAACTTATTAATACTCATGGTGGTAAGAATATTTCTTCTATAAGTAAGAATACAGATTATCTTTTGGCTGGAGAAAAAATTGGACCGAAAAAATTGGCGACAGCCAAAAAATTAGGGATTAAAATTATTACCCAGGAGATATTTAATGAACTTATTAATAAAAATTTGAAATAAATTATTTATAATAACTATAAAATCTTTAACATGATTAATATTAGTAACAAGGTCTTTTATTTAGGGATCAACGATAGAAAGACTACATTATTTGAAAATAACTGGCCACTACCCTATGGCATTTCATATAATTCATATTTAATAGCAGATGAAAAAACAGCATTGATAGATACTCTTGAATATGGTTCAGACCCTTTATACAAAAAGAATATTGCTAAATTATTAGGTGATAAAAAACTAAATTATTTAGTAATTAATCATATGGAACCTGATCATTCTAGTATGATCGGTGAAATTATAGAGAAATATCCTAATGTTAAAGTAGTAGGTAATAATCAGACTAAAAAATTATTGGATATTTATTATCCTCTTCCAGAAGAATCTTTCTTAAAAGTATCTAATGGGCAAGAATTAAAATTAGGACATCATAATCTTAAATTTGTATTAACTCCTTGGGTTCATTGGCCTGAAACCATGATGACATATGATACTACAGACCAAATGTTATTTTCAGGTGATGCCTTCGGTACTTATGGTACCTTAGATGGTACTATTTATGATGACCAAGTAGATTTGAAATTCTTCGAAGAAGAAGGTCGAAGATACTATTCAAATATAGTAGGTAAATGGTCGATAATGGTACAAAACGCTTTTAAAAAATTAGTAGATATACCTCTTAAATTTATTTGTCCAGCTCATGGTCCTATTTGGAGAAAAGACCCTACTCAAGTAATAGAATGGTATAACAAGTGGAGTCTTCATAAAGCTGAGGATGGTGTCGTTATCGCATACGCTTCTATGTATGGTAATACTGAAAAATTAGCTGATACTATCGCTTTAAAATTAGCTGAGAAAGGTATTAGAAATATTCATATTTATGATGTTTCCAAAACTCACATTTCATTCATTCTTAGTGATATTTGGAAATATAAAGGTTTAATCCTTGGTAGCTGTGCTTACAATTCTGATATGCATCCTATGATGGCTGCTCTTATTCATGAATTATCTGTTTCTTCTCCTAAAAATAAAGTAGTTAGTGTGTTCGGCGGTTCTAGCTGGAACGGTGCAGGTGCTAAATCTATCTTGGCTGCTTGTCAGCAAATGAAAATGAATGTTTCAGAAGATATTTTAGAGCTTTCTGGAGTTTTCGAATCTAATAAAGTAGATACTACTGCTTTCGTTAAAGATATGGTCTCCAGACTAAATAAATAATATAAATATATATCATTAGATATTAATTAATAAAAACATAAGCTGCAGAATATGTTTGCTAACATTAAAAAATCGGTAGGTAATTCTTATCAAAAGATTTCTAACTTTTTGAAGAATGAAGTTTGGGAGATAGATTTATCTAATTTTTCTAAAAAAAGAGCTAAGGCCATCAAATATTTAAGAGTATCTATAGTTACTTCTAAAAATTTCGGTGAGCAGAATCTTGGTTGGAAATCTGTGGCATTAAGTTTCTTCTCTACTATGGCATTTATTCCTATGATAGCTATCCTATTTACTGTGACTTATGGTTTTGGTATGGATAAGATGCTTAGAACTATGATATACGAAATAGCCAATAATGATTATTTAGTAGATGTGGTTACCACTTTTGCTGATAATATTATTACTACTGCTAAACAAGGTCCTATGGGAATAATTTCATTTTTGGTATTTGCTTGGGTAGTTATTTGGCTTTTATTATGTGTCGAAAAATCATTTAATACTATATGGAGAGTAGAAAAATCTAGAGTTATTTGGAAAAGAATATTAACTAATATTTTGATAATAATATTGTCTCCATTTATTTTAATCTTATTTATGTTTATGTTCCTTACTATTTCTAAAGGAATGGATAGTATCGGATTAGATATTCCTTTTATAGAATCAGTAAGTACTATAATATTGTGGCTGATATTTTATATCTTTGCTACATTATTATTTACTGCATTATATGTCCTAATTCCTAATGCTAAGGTGAAATTTGTTCCGGCTCTTAAATCTGCTCTGTTAACAGCATTAGCATTTACCATAATACAGTATTTATATTTAGAAACTCAGGTATTTGTCGCTCGTTTAAATGCTGTATATGGAGTTTTTGGAGCTATCCCTTTATTTATGATTTGGATGAATATAGGCTGGTATATTATTTTACTCGGAGCTGAAATAACTTATGCATATCAACATATTGATTATTATGATGATAAAAGTGCTAAGTTGTTAATACCTATGAGTGTTATACATGAAAAGGAAATGAATAAACAGCTGAAAAAAGAACATAGGCAGGAAAAAAGACAGGAAAAAAGAAAAGATAAAAATGATAAGTGATTTACTTAATAAAGAATTATATAAGATTTGAAAATCTATTGAAAAATATATTATAAATATATAACAAACTAATTAATACATAAAAATAAAAATGAAGAAACTTTTCGACATGAAACTCACTGAAGGTGCTATTGATTTTATCGATAATGAACATCTTCATGACTTAATTACTAATCATCCTGAAAATCAAGGAAGATGTAGAGAAATTTTCGCAAAATGTCGTGAAAAAAAGCCTTTGACTCCTGATGAAACTGCAGAGCTTATCGCTATCAAGGACCCAGAACTTTTAGAAGAAATGTACGAAATAGCACATGAACTAAAAACATCTATTTACGGCAACAGAATAGTTATATTTGCCCCATTATACGTAGGTAACTATTGTGTCAATGATTGCTCATACTGTGGGTTCAAAAGTTCTAATTCTACTACTGTTCGTCGTACCCTTTCAGATAAAGATCTTGAAAATGAAGTAACATCTTTAGAAGATGTGGGACATAAAAGACTTATCTTAGTATATGGTGAACACCCTAAATACAATGCTGATTTTATCGCACATACAGTAAGAGAAGTATATAAAGTACATTCTAAAAATGGCTCTATTCGTCGTGTTAACATTAATGCTGCACCTCTAGATATTAAAGGGTTCAATACTGTTAAACAGTCAGGTATCGGAACTTATCAAGTATTCCAAGAAACTTATAACAGAAAAATTTATAATAAATATCACCCAATTAACACTATGAAAGGTCAATTCATGTGGAGATTAAATGCTATGGAAAGAGCTTATGAAGGTGGTATCGATGATATGGGATTAGGAGCTTTATTTGGTTTATATGATTGGAGATTCGAAGTACTTAGTTTAGTATCCCATGCTCTTCATTTACAAAAATTATATGGTGTAGGTCCTCATACATTAAGTTTCCCTAGAATTCAACCAGCTAACGGTTTAAAGAAAGAAGATATTCCTTACTTAGTTAGCGATGCTGACTTTAAGAAACTAGTATGTATATTAAGACTTTCTGTCCCATATACAGGTATGATTATGACAGCCCGTGAACCAGTAGCATTACGTGACGAATTAATGCAATTTGGTATATCACAAATCGATGCAGGTACTAAACTTGAAATCGGAGGTTATCAAAAAGCTAGAGAAGTAGGTACACAGGCTTTGAAAGAAGAACAATTCCAAGTAGGAGATACTCGTTCTCTTGATGATACTGTCAAATGGTTAATCAGCAGAGATTTTATTCCTAGTTTCTGTACTTCTTGTTATAGAGCTGGACGTACTGGTGAACATTTTATGGAATATGCTATCCCTGGTTTCATTCATAATTTCTGTACACCTAATGCTATGCTTACTCTTACTGAATATCTTATCGATTATGCTACACCTGAAACTAAAGCTGCAGGTATTAAATTAATCGAAAAAGAGTTAGCTAAATTTCCTCAAGGTCCTAGAAAAACAGATCTTGCCATGAAATTACAAACAGTTAGAGACGGTTCAAGAGATATTAGATACTAATAGTCGTAAAGACATATATGAATTCAATA
>Ga0265294_10002852_pt1 | contig 22454 bp, 17 predicted proteins | sample MunlanPumphouse3_FD_192504 | JGI IMG/M metagenome (GOLD analysis project Ga0265294, IMG submission 192504) | Groundwater microbial communities from a municipal landfill in Southern Ontario, Canada - Pumphouse #3 | ecosystem: Environmental > Aquatic > Deep subsurface > Groundwater | place... | reverse complement strand
GATGTAATTTTAAAAATAATGCATTCAAAACTTGTTTTGCATGTAAATTATTATCGTTTGGTCATAAAATGAGCCCTGAAAATTTATGTTTTATAGCAGTTATAGAAAAAATCAAATGATTATTTGGTATGTCTATAAACTGAAATGATGAATGTAATTAATTTTAAATCAATTAGATATTACTTTATCTTGTTTTTAAAACTAAAACCGTGTTCGGACACGAAGGTACAAAAAATTTTAATTTTACAAGATATATTGTACTTTTGTGGAAGTCTTTTTTGTGTGCGCACACGATATTGCCATTTTCAATGAAAAAAGAGAATTTAAAAAACATCAGGATTAAAGATATTGCTATTATGGCGGGGGTTTCAGAAGGAACAATTGACCGGGTATTGCATAATAGAGGGGAGGTTTCTGAAAAAACCCGGTTGAAAGTAGAACATGTTTTAAACGAGATTGAATATTCCCCGAATCTGTTGGCTCGTTCATTAGCCTCCAAAAAAAAGTTTTTGTTCACCTGCATCATACCAGAACATAAACCGAATGATTATTGGCAAAGTGTAGAAGATGGTTTTAACCTTGCTGCCCGGGATTTTTCCCAATATAATGTGCAACTGAAGAAATATTATTATGATCAGTATGATGCAAATAGTTTTACGATCTTATCAGAAAAAATTATAAACGATCAACCTGATGCATTAATTATAGCCCCGATATTTAAAGAAGAAACAATCAAACTAATTCAGTTACCGGGTTTTAAGCATATTCCTTTTTCTTTTATTGATTCCATGCTTGAAGAATTGGATTTTTTAACCTACTATGGACAAGATTCTTTTCAGAGCGGATATGTTGCAGCCAGGCTAATGACTCAGTCTATACCGCAAAATGCGGAAGTTCTGATAATCAGAAATAAACGCAAAGGTGCAGTCTCGAATCAGACCTTTGTTAGAAAAAAAGGATTTATTCAATATCTTATTGACTTTAAGTTATCAAATATTAAGTTAATTGACATTGAATTACATGAAAATGATGATGATGCGAATTATAAGGTTCTTCAGAAGGTATTTCAGAAATATGATAATATTCAAGGGGCAATTACATTTAATTCAAAGGTGTATCGGTTAGCAGGGTATTTTGAGGAACTCCATTATAATCATATTCAGTTGATTGGATATGACTTGCTGGAAGAAAATATCGGTTATTTAAAAAAAGGAGTGGTGTCTTTTCTATTAGCTCAACGTCCGGAAAAACAGGCTTATTTTACGATACGGGATGTTTGTATGAGATTGGTTATGAAACAGGAAGTGAAAAAAAATAATTATATGCCGGTTGATATCATCATAAAAGAGAATATTGAGGAATACCGGCAATTTACTGAATAAATAAAGAAAACATGGAAAACTTGTTTAATGTAAAAGGTTTAGTTACGGTAATCACCGGTGGAAGTGGTGTCCTGGGACGCGGAATGTCGGAATACATGTGTTCGCAAGGGGCTAAGGTTGTCATTCTCGGCAGAAGTCGGGATAAAGCTAAAAATCTTGAAGATGAACTCAGAAAGAAGGGTTACGAAGCAACTGGCTATTCTGCTGATGTATTGGTGAAAGAAAATCTTGAAGAAGTTGCCAGTCAGATTATGGCAAAATACGGGCGCGTAGATGTATTGGTTAATGCTGCTGGTGGTAATATGGCAGGTGCTACTATTCCACCGGATAAAACCATTTTTGACCTTGAAATTGAGGCATTTCGCAAGGTAGTGGATTTAAACTTGTTTGGAACAGTTCTTCCTACGATGGTTTTTGCTAAATTCATGGTTGAACAGAAAAAAGGCAGCATTATTAATGTTTCCTCTGAATCTGCTATCCGGCCTCTTACACGTGTGGTAGGTTACAGTGCGTCCAAAGCCGCGATGACTAATTTTACCAAATACATGGCGACAGAACTGGCTACAAAATTTGGCGAAGGGCTTCGTGTTAATGCCATTGCACCCGGATTTTTTATAACAGAACAAAATCGTACGTTGTTGACAAATTCTGATGGATCTTTGACTGCCCGTGGTGAAAAGATTATTGCTCATACTCCTTTTGGTCGGTTCGGACAGCCGGAAGAGTTATTTGGAACTTTGCATTGGCTGGCCAGCGATGCTTCAAAATTCGTTACGGGTACACTTACTGTTATTGATGGAGGGTTTGATGCTTTTGCTATTTAGTTTGTAGTTGTATAAAGTACCAAGAAAGTTTTTATTAGGTATAAAATTAACATGTGATTAACAATCCATCTGTGTTGTTGGATTTTAACCCTAAATTTTTGAATCAAATATGTATTTATGTAAACAATCCTGGAGGTGGTATGGTCCTAAGGATCCGGTGTCGTTGTCAGATATTCGCCAGGCGGGAGCAACTGACATTGTATCTGCTTTGCATGAAATTCCTAATGGAGAGGTGTGGCCGGTTGATGCCATTCTGGAAAGAAAAAAAATGATTACTGATGCCGGTTTGATATGGTCGGTAGTAGAAAGTGTCCCTGTACACGAGGATATAAAAAAACGTTGCGGAAATTATAAAACGTACATTGATAATTATAAACAAACCATTCGTAACCTGGCTGCCTGCGATATTCGCATTGTGACATACAATTTTATGCCTGTGCTTGATTGGACACGTACTGACCTGGCATACCCGATGCCGGATGGTTCGTTAGCCTTGAGATTTGAAATGGCCGCTTTTGTTGCATTTGATCTGTTTTTATTAAAAAGACCAGGAGCAGAGAAAGATTACACTCCGGAACAAATAGAAAAAGCACGCATCCGCTTTGAACGTATGTCAGAAGAAGAAAAGAGAACATTAATTCATAACATGATTGCAGGACTTCCGGGAGCAGAGGAAAGTTTTACCCTGGAACAATTTCAGGCCGCCCTTGATACATACAAGGATATCAATGAAGATCAGTTACGAAATAATTTATTTTATTTTATCAATGAAATTACTTTTGTAGCTGAAGAAGTAGATGTGCTTATGGCAATTCATCCGGATGATCCTCCTCGTTCTATCCTTGGACTGCCTCGTATTTTAAGTACTGCTGAGGACGTGAGAAAACTTTTCGCTGCGGTTCCGAGTATGACTAATGGCATCTGCTTGTGTACGGGTTCATTCGGAGTTTCTTCGGTGAACGATTTGACTGCCATGCTTCGTGAGTTTGGTGAACGGTTGTATTATGTCCATTTCAGAAGTACCAAAAGAAATGAAGAAGGAGATTTCTATGAAGATAATCATCTTGAAGGGGACGTGGACATGTATGAAGCTATGAAAGCACTATTGGTTGTGATGTATTCATACAAGCGTCGCATACCTATGCGTCCCGACCATGGTCATCAAATGCTCGATGATTTACGTAAAAAAACAAATCCAGGTTATTCTGCTATTGGTATGTTAAGAGGCATGGCTGAATTGCGAGGCCTGGAAATGGGTATTTCCAGGACTTTATTTTAGTCAGGAAAGGAAATGCGGATTTATTGAAACAATCAATTTATTAATTTACTTATCCTTTGTAATGAAGATAAGGTATAACATCAAAAATGAGATGATCACATTAAAGGAAAACACAAAGTATGCCCTGATGGTGGCAAGTAGTATGGGTATTCGTATTACTCCGTTTAACGGGCAACCGGTTTACAGTAGTAAATTGTATGAAATGCAGGTCACAAGTGCAGAAACCAATGTAGCTAGTATTGCCTCTTTTTTGGGCCTTCCGGTTAAAGTATTGACTACTTTTGTGAAAGACAGCCCAATTGCACAATTGATTAAGGCTGATCTGCGGAGTCGGAATATGGACTTTGAAGGACCGGAAGTACCTCAGGGTGATCCGTGGGGCTATCGTCATCAGTTTAATATTGCTGATAGTGGATTTGGATCCCGTGGTCCGCGTGTATTGAATGACCGTGCCGGTGAGGTGGGGCGCACACTTAACGTGAAAGATTTTGATTTGGAACGCATCTTTGTAAAAGAAGGAGTGCAAATTCTTCATCTTTCGGGGTTAATCGCAGCGTTGTCACCTGACACCAGTAACTTCTGTCTCCAACTTGCCCGGTATGCGAAAAAAACCGGTACACGCATCTCTTTTGACCTGAATTACAGGGCTTCTTTCTGGAAGGGAAGAGAAAAAGAATTACGTGAAATATTTACTGAAATTGCTTCTGTTTCAGATATTTTAATTGGAAATGAAGAAGATTACCAACTTTGTCTCGGAGTTAAGGGTCCGGAAGCAGGAGGAAAAGGTATTGAAGCTGAAATTGACGGGTTTAAAGGAATGATTGGTCGTGTAAAACAAGCTTTTCCTAATGCTTCGGTTTATGCCACAACATTGCGACAAGTAATTAGTACAAATGAACATTTATGGGGGGCAATATTGTTAGATGGAGAAAACTGGCATGTTATTCAGCCCAGAAAAATTAATGTGCTCGACCGTATAGGTGGTGGTGATGGCTTTGTGGGCGGAATGCTTTATGGTATTCTGAAAGGATGGGAATCAGAAAAATGGGCGCAATTTGGTTGGGCAACCGGCGCTTTGGCTACCACTTTCCTGACTGATTATGCACAACCTGCTGATGAAGAGCAAGTATGGAGTGTCTGGGGTGGAAATGCGAGGGTGAAAAGATAGTGGAAAACGTAGAGACGCGCTATTAACGCGTCTTTGAAAACAAATAATCATATCATGTTATATTACGAACGGGGTTCTATCAATATAGAGCTAACTTCTGATGACCTGAAAAAAGGGTTGTACGAAGCGTTAGAAAAAATGGGAAAAAAGCATAAAGTACTTGTTGTACCGCCGGATTATACGCGATTCCCAAGTCGTGCAGGTGAACTGACTGAATACGCCTGGCAGTATTACGGTGATGTGCTGACGGATGTGCTGCCAGCGTTGGGAACTCATTCGTCGATGACAGATCATCAAATAGCACACATGTTCGGTAGCTTGCCTACATCCTTGATTCGGGAGCATGATTGGCGGAATGATGTGGTAACACTGGGCATGGTTCCGGCTGAATTTGTAAAGGAAGTCTCGGAAGGTGCTGTTGATTTCCCATGGCCAGCCCAGGTAAATAAATTATTGCGAGATGGAAATTTTGATTTAATTTTGTCCATTGGTCAGGTGGTGCCTCATGAAGTGGTAGGCATGGCGAATTATAACAAGAATATCTTTGTCGGAACTGGTGGAGTAGAAGGTATCAACAAAAGTCATTTCGTGGGTGCTGCTTATGGTATGGAACGCATGATGGGACATGCAGATACACCGGTACGTCGCATTTTCAACTATGCTTCCGATCATTTTGCAAATCATTTGCCGATTGTATATGTGCAAACGGTAGTGGGATTGGACAAAGCAGATGGTAAAGTGAAATGTCGCGGACTGTATATAGGCGATGACTTTGAAGTGTTCGATAAAGCTGCAAAACTTGCTTTGGAGGTTAATTTCGAAATGCTCGACAAACCCTTGAAAAAGGTGGTTGTGTATCTCGATCCTACTGAGTTTAAAAGTACCTGGCTGGGTAATAAATCCATCTACCGCACTCGCATGGCGATTGATGATGGGGGTGAACTTATTGTGTTGGCACCGGCTTTGGTTGAATTTGGTGAAGATAATGAAATCGATCGTTTGATTCGCAAATATGGTTATTTTGGTACACCTGCCACCCTGAAAGCTTGTGATGAAAACGAGGAACTGCGCAACAACCTGAGTGCAGCAGCTCATTTAATTCACGGTTCATCGGAAGGTCGTTTCAGCGTGACGTATTGTCCGGGAAAAGACAAAAAAAATCTAACCAGAAAGGAAATAGAAGGTGTTGGGTTTAAATATGCTGATATTGATGAAGTAACAGCCAGATACAATCCTGAAAAATTGAAAGATGGTTTCAACATCATGCCTGATGGAGAAGAGATATTCTATATTTCCAATCCAGCACTGGGGTTGTGGGCGTACAAAGAAAGGTTTAATTATTAGTGGTCAGTGGATAGTGGGTAATAATATGGATAAAATAAACTGGGGTATCATCGGATGTGGAAATGTCACCGAGCTAAAAAGCGGTCCGGCATTTAACAAGGTGGAACATTCACGGCTGGTTGCCGTGATGCGCCGCAATGCTGCATTGGCAGAAGATTATGCCAAGAGACATCAGATTTCACGATTTTACACGGATGCCGATGAATTGATTAATGACCCGGAGGTGAATGCTGTTTATGTAGCAACACCTCCTGATACCCACGCGATGTATGCCATCAAAGCCATGAAAGCAGGCAAGCCGGTTTATGTGGAAAAACCGATGGCCCGGACCTATACTGAATGTCAGGAGATGATACGTGTGTCGGAAGTGACCGGCATGCCGCTGTATGTTGCGTATTACAGGCGGACTTTACCGGCTTTTCTTAAAGTGAAAACATTGCTGGAAGAAGGTGCAATTGGTAAATTGCTTACTGTGAATATTCGTTTGCATAAAGCTTTTGGAGAAAAAGACCAGTATCCGGAGCAACAAAGCTGGCATGTAAATCCGGAAATTGCCGGTGCAGGATATTTCTATGACCTGGCATCTCATCAGCTTGATTATCTCGACTTTGTGTTAGGACAGATTTCAGAAGTAAAAGGTGTTGCTCATAATATAGCCGGCTTTTATAAAGCTGAAGATACTGTGTCGGCTGTTTTTGCATTTGATTCGGGCGTAACAGGTACTGGCAGCTGGTGTTTCGTGGTAGATAAAAATAGTGAGGAAGATAAGATTGAAATCATCGGGACAAAAGGAACAATCAGTTTTCCTTGTTTTGAAAAAGGAAACGTGGAGATGACTATCGGTCATAACAAATCAACCTATAATTTTCAAAACCATGAAAATATTTCTTTTTATCTTGTTGAACAGGTTGTCGGAGCGCTGCGTGAAGAAAATAAGTGTGTCAGCACCGCGTACTCAGCCGCCCGAACCAATTTTATCATGGAAGAAATCATAAAATCCTATTATAAAAAATAAACACATGTTTACTCGTGTGACTAAAGTGGTAAAAAATGAAAATTATCATCGACGATAAAATACCCTATATCAAAGGAGCTTTTGAAAATGTTGCTGAAGTAATCTACCTGCCTGGTTCGAAGACCACGCCTGAAGTAGTGCGGGATGCAGATGCCATCATTACCCGTACCCGTACCATCTGCAACGAACAATTGCTTGCCGGCTCGACTGTTAAGTTCATTGCAACAGCCACGATTGGTTACGATCACATTGATACGGATTATTGTGACAGAGCCGGCATTAAATGGACAAACGCACCAGGTTGTAATTCCGGATCGGTTGAACAATACATTACTTCTGTTCTGATGGTGCTTGCCGAAACAAAAAATATCAGCTTAAGCAACCTTTGCATCGGAATCGTTGGCGTGGGTAATGTAGGAAGTAAAGTTGCCCGTGTCTGTGAGTTGTTAGGAATGAAAGTCTTGCTTAATGACCCTCCCAGAGAGCGACTCGAAGGTTTGGATAAATTCGTTAGTCTGGATCAAATTAAACAAAGAGCCGATATCATTACCCTGCATGTACCGCTGAATATGAAGGGCGATGATGCTACGTATCATCTGGCGGATGAGTTTTTCTTTAAATCACTTAGAAAGAGACCGGTAATCATCAATTCTTGCAGGGGGGAAGTAATTCATACAGAAGCTGTAAAAAAAGCTCTTATTGATGGTGATATTGCTTCATTTGTTTGCGATTGTTGGGAAAATGAACCCGATATTGATTTGGAATTGTTGGAGATGACCAGCCTGGCAACTCCGCACATTGCCGGATATTCAAAAGATGGAAAAGCAACTGGTACGCTGATGAGTGTAAAGGCTGTCAATAATTTTTTTCAACTTGGTCTCGACTACTGGCGTCCTGAAGGAGTGGAAATGCCTTTACAGTCTTTAATCAAAATTGATGGAGCGGGATTTAATGAACAACAAATTATTGCAAAAGCTGTTTTGCATACCTATAATATCAGAAATGATGATGCAATCTTCAGAAACAATCCTGATGATTTTGAAAAGCAAAGAGGCGATTATCCAGCAAGAAGAGAATTTCCGGCTTTTACGATTGAAGCTAAATCAGTTAGTCCGGAAACGATTGAGAAATTAAAGAAAATGGGATTTGATGTGATAGAAAAGTGAAAGTTCATTAAACCTGTCAGGTTTTTAAAACCTGACAGGTTGGGTATTCAAATAAAACAAATAACAAATAATACAATATGAAACAAAAAGCAGATATTGGTTTAATCGGGTTGGCCGTGATGGGTGAAAACCTGGTGTTAAATATGGAAAGTAAAGGCTTTACAGTTGCCGTTTACAATCGTACTGTTGAAAAGGTAGATAAGTTTATAAGTAGTCGTGGTGCAGGTAAAAATTTCATCGGCGCTCATTCAGTAAAAGAACTGTGTGATTCTCTCGAAAAGCCACGAAAAGTGATGATGCTCGTTAAAGCAGGAAAAGCAGTCGATGATTTTATTGAACAATTACTTCCGCACCTGGAAAAAGGCGATATCATCATCGATGGAGGTAATACCCATTTTCCGGATACCATTCGTCGTGCCAATTATGTGGAAAGCAAAGGATTGCTTTATATCGGAACCGGCGTTTCAGGAGGAGAAGAAGGGGCACTTTTAGGTCCTTCCATTATGCCTGGCGGTTCGCCTACTGCATGGCCTGCTGTGAAAGAGATTTTCCAGGCTATCGCGGCCAAAGTAGAAGATAATATTCCTTGCTGCGACTGGGTAGGAGAAGGTGCTGCTGGTCATTTCGTAAAAATGGTGCATAATGGTATTGAATACGGCGATATGCAGATTATTAACGAAGCTTACCAGGTGATGAAAGATCTATTGGGTATGAGCGCAGATGAAATGCATGAAGTTTTCAGGGAATGGAACAAGGGAGACCTGGATTCTTATCTGATTGAAATTACCCGAGACATTCTGGCGGTGAAAGACGAAGATGGTCAGCCCTTGGTGGAAAAAATCCTGGATACAGCCGGACAAAAGGGTACCGGTAAATGGACAGGTGTTACTGCCCTTGATCTGGGTATTCCTCTGACACTCATTGGGGAGTCTGTATTTGCACGTTGCTTGTCGGCACAGAAGGACATTCGCGTAAAAGCTTCAAAAGTTATCAGTGGGCCCAAAGTGAATTTTACTGGTGACAAAGCACAAATGATTTCCGATTTGAAAGATGCTTTATTCGGAGCCAAAATCATTTCATACGCACAGGGTTATGACCTGATGATGGAAGCTGCGAAGGAATACGGTTGGAGCCTGAACTATGGCGGTATCGCGTTGATGTGGCGTGGGGGCTGTATCATCCGTTCCGTATTTTTAGGTGATATCAAAAAAGCATTTGATAAAAATCCAACCCTGGAAAATCTGCTGCTCGATCCGTATTTCAAAGAAAAAGTTGAAAAATCACAGGAAGGCTGGAGAAGAGTGTGCGCAATTGCTTTGACGAACGGAATACCTGTTCCGGCACTGACATCGGCGCTTTGTTATTTTGACGGTTTACGTAGTGAAAGATTGCCGGCCAATTTGTTACAAGCCCAGCGTGACTATTTCGGGGCACATACTTATGAACGCATAGATAGACCCAGAGGCGAATTCTTTCACACCAACTGGACCGGTAGAGGAGGTGCTACGGCTTCTACAACCTATGAGGTGTAGGTATTACAATTTAACCATTTACGGTTCACAATTTAGTGTTGGTAGATGGTTCATTCAAAAAGGCTGATTCGGTTTAATTCGAATCAGCCTTTTTGAAATTGTAATTACCAACGACTGTGTATATAGGCAACTTCAGTACTGCTCCTGTTCGTTCGGAAAATCTCCCGACTTGACATCTTCCACATAATGTTTGATGGCCTGATCCATAACAGCTTCCAGGTTGGCATATCTCCTCAGAAAGCGCGGAGAAAAATCGTTGTTTAGTCCTAACATATCATGTATAACCAATACCTGACCATCTACGCCACCACCTGCACCAATGCCAATTACAGGAATGGTCAGTTCAGCTGCAATTTGTTTTGCTAATTTAGCTGGTATTTTTTCCAGAACAAGAGCAAAACATCCGGCGTCTTCTAATAAATGCGCATCGCGGATGAGTTTTTCTGCTTCTTCATCTTCCTGAGCCCTTACGGCATAAGTTCCATATTTATTGATTGACTGTGGCATTAGTCCTAAATGTCCCATTACAGGTATTCCGGCACTCAGAACACGTTTGATGGATTCGATAACTTCTTCTCCTCCTTCCATCTTTAAACAGTCGCCATGAGTTTCTTTCATAATTCTAATGGCCGAAGTAATGGCTTCACGGGAATTCCCCTGATAGGTTCCAAAAGGCATATCAACCACTACAAGTGCACGTTTAACACCACGTACCACTGATTTTGCCAAAAAAATCATTTGATCTAAGGTGATTGGCAACGTGGTGACATTCCCACACATAACATTGGAAGCCGAATCTCCGACTAAAATAACGTCTATCCCGGCTCGATCAACAATACTGCCCATGGTGTAATCATAAGCTGTTAACATGCTTATTTTTTCACCTCTTTTTTTCATTTCTATTAATCGCTGAGTAGTTACCCTGCGAACATTTTCGTAATGTATCGACATTTTTTTACGTTTTAATGTGGCTGCAAAGATATGGAATTAATTTTTAATCGGCTATACAATTTTTTATAAATACAAACGTTTTTATAACACATAATTAAATAAAATATTAACCATTCTGCATTGGATATTCCAATTTTATTAAATAAAAGATATACCTTTGCAGTTGCTATTATTGCATGTTGCGTATGAAAAAAAATGACTTCGGTTTATTTGATACTACTTTCTTCCCTAAATTTGTTGCGATGAAATACCTGCCGAGGTGGATTGTACTACTGATGGATGTTTTACTGAGTATTATTGCTTTTGTAATAGCCATTTATGTTGCTGATAAAATGAAATTAGAACAATCTTCTTCTGTTTTAATCAGTGATATCCTGCGAACAGTTGTTTTGATGACTTTACAGATTGTTTTATTCTGGTTTTTTCACACTTATTCGGGAGTCTTGCGATATGCAAGTTTTGTGGATGCCATTAAATTGTTCTTTTCTGTTGTTATCAACATTGCTATTATCATGTTAATCAATCTTGTTCTGACTTCTTTTTCCAAAGGAATACTTATTTTTTATTCGGAATTGATAATATATGGTGTACTGTCTTTCTTATTCTTACTGTTAATCAGATTGCTTGTTAAAACTTCGTACGATTATTTTACGCAACGGGGCGACTACATTACTCCTGTTATGATTTACGGAACAAAATCCGCTACTATTGGAATTGCTAAAATGCTTATGTCGGAACAGGTTGGTTCAAAATATAAGTTAGTCGGATTTATTGACGATGATAAAAACGCGAGTGAAAAAATGATCATGGGAGTTAAGGTATATCACCTGAATGATGAAATTTTAAAAAAGATTATTGTCAAAAAATGTAAATCTATTATCATCTCTCCCGTAAAACTAAATCAGGTGAACTCATCCAATATCTTGGAAAAATTCATCAATAACAACCTTACTATATTATCACTTCCACCTATGAACATTTGGAAAAATGACATTCCGAACATTGGTGAGATAAGGTCTATTCCAATTGAAAATTTATTGGAGCGCCCTCAAATAAATATCTCTACTGATAATATTGCTAGTCAGCTTAAAGATAAAGTAGTACTGGTAACCGGCGCTGCAGGTTCGATAGGGAGTGAAATTGCTTTACAGGTTCTGAAATTTGATACCAAATTGGTTGTGTTGCTGGATCATGCTGAATCACAAATGCATGAACTAAAACTTGATTTGGAGGAAAAATATGAAGATAAAAATGTCACGGTTTTTTTGGGAGATGTGCGTCACAAAGACAGGATGGAATACATGATGGATTTGTACCGGCCGGATGTCATCTACCACGCTGCTGCATACAAACATGTTCCGATGATGGAAGATTACCCGGTTGAAAGTGTACAGGTAAATGTGCTTGGAACTAAAATTCTGGCGGATTTGGCTGTAAAATACAGGGTTGAACGTTTCGTGATGGTATCGACAGATAAAGCAGTGAATCCAACGAATGTAATGGGCGCATCAAAACGAATTGCTGAAATTTATGTGCAATCTCTTTATCGTAAACTGAGTACAAGCATGAATGGTTCTACAACCAAATTTATCACAACTCGTTTTGGAAATGTATTGGGGTCGAATGGTTCTGTTATTCCTTACTTTAAGAAACAAATTGAACACGGAGGACCTGTCACGGTAACTCATCCGGAAATTATCCGCTATTTCATGACTATTCCTGAGGCGTGTATGCTGGTGTTAGAAGCCGGCTCGATGGGTAATGGGGGGGAAATATATATTTTCGACATGGGAAAACCGGTAAAAATTGTTGATTTAGCCCGGAAAATGATTCGTTTGGCGGGTTTTGTACCGGAAGAAGATATTAAAATTGTTTATACCGGTCTTCGTCCCGGAGAAAAATTGTTTGAAGAGTTGTTGAATAAAAAAGAACACACACAAAATACACACCATCCCAAAATTATGATTGCTAACGTGCAATTGTATGATTATGATAAGGTTTCTGTTTTAATTGATAAACTTATTAATTACAGTAAGCTTTGTAAAGATTACCTGACCGTGGCAACTATGAAAAAAATTGTACCTGAATTCAAAAGTAAGAATTCTCAATATGAGCGCTTAGATATATGATTTCCATAGAACAATTGCGGGTTGAATTTGGTGGAACTCCACTATTCGATGATATAGGATTTCTCATTAATCCAAAAGACAGAATTGCCCTCGTCGGAAAAAACGGCGCGGGCAAAACTACTTTATTAAAGCTGATATCCGGAAGAATGTTGCCCACAAAAGGTCGCATCGTTCTACCCAAAGATCTGACGATCGGTTACCTGCCACAGCACATGATTCACAATGAAGGAACTACTGTCATGCAGGAAACGGAAAAAGCGTTTGATCATATTAAACAACTTCACTGTGAGCTTGACCGTATGGGAGCTGAACTGGCTACTAGAACAGATTATGACAGTGAGGATTATCATCGTATCATCGAGAAATTGGCGCATACGCAGGAATATCTCCAAATTGTTGATGGCGGAAATTACCAGGCTGAAATTGAAAAAACACTAATTGGACTCGGCTTTGAACGTGCGGACTTCATCAGACAATGCGCTGAATTCAGTGGCGGGTGGCGGATGCGCATCGAACTGGCTAAAATTATCATGCAGCGACCCGATCTATTGTTGCTCGATGAGCCGACCAATCATTTGGATATTGAATCGATTCAGTGGTTGGAGAATTTTCTGATCAACTCGGGAAGCGCTGTGGTACTGGTATCGCACGACAGAGCTTTTATTGATGCGGTTACAACCAGAACCATTGAAATCTCCCTGGGTAAAATATACGATTATCAGGTAAACTATTCCAACTATGTGGAATTGCGCAAGGAAAGACACGAACAACAGATCAGGGCTTACGAAAATCAACAGAAAATGATTCAGGATACGGAAGAGTTTATCGAGCGTTTTCGTTATAAAGCTTCCAAATCGGTTCAGGTTCAGTCGCGAATTAAACAGCTGGAAAGACTGGAACGAATCGAAGTAGATCGGGAGGACAACTCAAGGCTGAACCTGAAATTTCCTCCGGCACCACATTCAGGAATTATACCCGTCGAAATAGAACATCTATCCAAAGCTTATGGAGATCACCTGGTGCTCGATAATATCGGTCTGATTATCAACAGGGGAGAAAAAGTGGCTTTTGTGGGGAAAAATGGTGAGGGGAAAAGTACACTGGTGAAATGCATCATGCAGGAAATTTCCTTCTCCGGAAAATTGAAATTAGGTCATCAGGTGAAAATCGGTTATTTTGCGCAGAATCAAGCCTCTTTACTAGATGAAAATCAGACAGTTTTTCAAACTATTGATGAGGTCGCCGTGGGAGATATCCGTACCAAAATCAGGGATATACTCGGAGCATTCATGTTCGGCGGCGAAGCCTCAGAAAAGAAAGTTAAGGTTCTTTCGGGAGGTGAACGTTCCCGTCTGGCCATGATTCGTTTGTTGCTTGAACCCGTGAACTTGCTAATTCTTGATGAGCCGACTAACCACTTAGATATGCGCTCCAAAGATGTGTTGAAAGAAGCCATTAAAATGTTCAACGGTACAGCGATTGTTGTATCGCACGACCGTGAATTTCTCGATGGACTGGTTACAAAAGTCTATGAATTCGGTCATAAAAAAGTAAGAGAACATCTTGGAGGTATTTATGAATTTCTTCAGTATAAAAAAATGCAAAACCTGCAGGAACTGGAAATTGAGTCTATTCAGCAAAAGAGAGAACAGAAGACTGTTTCAGAAAATAAATTAAATTACGAAGAACGAAAAGAACTGAATAAAAAAATCAGAAGAGCAGAAAAAGATGTTGCTGATGCTGAATTGCAGATTGCCACGTTGGAAGATGAAATAAAACGGATGGAAGATCAGTTGCAACAACCTGAAATAGCCTCTGACAGCGATTTTATCCTATTACTCCAGAAAAAACAGCGTGAACTTGAACAGAAGTTATATGAATGGGAAATTTTAAGTGAAACACTCGAAAATTTTAAAAAAAACTGATATGAACGGGAAATTATATCTTTTTCCTACCCAGTTGGGAGATACGGATTTCAATCGTATAATACCTGCGTATAACAACACGTTAATTTCTGAAATCAAGTATTTTATTGTTGAAGATATTCGTACTGCCCGCAGGTTTCTAAAAAAATGCAATCATGATATCAATATCGACGAACTGACATTTTATGTTTTAAACAAACATACTTCACCGGCTGATATTAATTCTTTTATTGAGCCGCTGAAGAAGGGACAGGATGTTGGATTGCTTTCGGAAGCCGGTTGTCCTGCCATTGCCGACCCGGGCGCTGATGTGGTAGCTCTGGCGCAAATGCTCAATATCCGGATAATACCACTTGTCGGACCTTCATCTATTCTGCTGGCGTTGATGGCTTCGGGATTTAACGGACAAAGTTTTGCTTTTAATGGTTATCTGCCTATTCAGGAAACCGAAAAAGCAAGCATACTTAAAATGCATGAGAAAAAGATTTATGCGGATAATCAAACGCAGATATACATCGAAACTCCTTACCGAAACATGAAAACTATTTCGGTTATTATTGCAACTTGTCTGCCGGAAACGAAATTATGTGTTGCTGCAGACATCACGCTCCCAACAGAATATATTAACACAAAATCCCTAAAAAACTGGAAAAACAATCTCCCGGATCTTACTAAACGTCCCTGTATTTTTATCTTATACAAGTAATTAATGCACAAGTATTATTAATCTGTGCAAAAGCTTGATTATTATTTCTATCTTTGCATTTTTAAATTAGATTGATGTTGTAATGCATAAAGAAATTCATCTTCAAAGCCAGACACTTAAGTCGCTCATCGAAAATTCCGTTCATTTATTTCCAGAAAATCCATCTATTTCTTTTGTTCAGGGTCAACCCATTAATTATACTCGGTTAGGAAAAGAGATTGAGAGGGTAGCCGACTTGCTTTTTTCATATGGTCTGAAAAAAGGAGATAAAATTGCTTTGTTCAGTCATAACATGCCAAACTGGGTAATTGCTTTTTTTTCGGTTGTTTCAAAAGGATTGGTTATCGTGCCTATTTTACCTGATTTTTCGGCAGAAGAAACAAAAAATGTGCTGGAACATTCAGAATCAAAAGTTTTGTTCGTAAGTGAACGACTGTATTCGCGTGTGGAAAGTTTTTCTATTCCTGCACTGGAAACCATCATTAAACTGGATGATTTCTCTGTAATTAAAAGCAACAAAGAGCAGGTTTTAACAAAAGCACCTGATGTAAATGTCGATGAAACGGATATTGCTTCTATCATTTATACATCCGGAACGACGGGGCGTTCGAAAGGTGTCATGCTTTCACACAAAAATATGACTTATGTAGCGGCAACATCTTTCAGCGTTTTCCCTATCAACCATGAAGATGTTTTTCTTTCCTTCCTGCCGCTTTCACATACTTATGAAAACGCTATAGGCATGTTGTACCCGATTATGTATGGAGCTTCCATCTTTTACCTGGAAAAGCCACCTACAGCAGCAGCTTTGTTACCGGCATTGGCTAAGATTCGTCCAACTATGATGCTGTCTGTTCCTCTCATTATGGAAAAAATTTTCAAGGTGCAGGTGCAGGGTAAGTTTGCAAAAAATCATTTTAGCCGGATGATTTATAAAACACCATTATTCAGGGTGTTAATTCATAGAATAGCCGGTAAAAAATTATACCGGACTTTTGGGGGAAGATTAAAGTTTTTTGGTATTGGCGGAGCAAAATTGGATGCCCGTGTTGAACGATTCTTAAAAGAAGGCCGTATGCCTTATGCTATTGGTTATGGGTTGACGGAAACAGCTCCGTTACTGGCAGGTGCATCGCCTCATCAAACAAAGTTGCATTCCACAGGCTTTGCAATCAAAGGGGTTGAATTAAAAATACATGACCCCAATGATAAAGGAGTGGGTGAGATTTGGGCAAAGGGCCCAAATGTAATGATGGGTTATTATAAAAATCCTGAAGCGACGGCTGAAGTCCTTGTTGAAGGTGGTTGGTTCAGAACGGGCGATTACGGTCGTTTTGACCGGCATAACCGTTTATTTATCAAAGGAAGAATGAAAAATATGATACTCAGTGCCAGCGGTGAAAATATCTATCCGGAAGATATTGAGTCGGTACTTAACAACAACCAATATGTGCTGGAATCGCTGGTGGTGGAAGAAGATGGATATTTGGTTGCCAAAGTGCTTCTTGATTTAGAGTCGTTAGAAAAGCATTATGAACACCTCAAAAGTATTATTGAAGATAAAAAACTTCAATATCATGAATGGCTGACTAATTTCACAAAAGAAATCAATGAAAAACTCAATAAGTTTTCACAGTTGAAGAGGGTGGATGTTATGCATGAACCCTTTGAAAAAACAGCATCTCAGAAAATTAAGCGGTTTTTATATACAAAGAAGAAAAAGTAATTCAAATGTAAATTTGAGATTACTTCTCAACCCTGCAGGGGTATAGTTGTATTACTCCTGATGCTTTTGCATTTCTCTTTTTGCGTCTTTTTCCTTGATTGACTGACGCTTGTCGTAGTTTTTCTTTCCTTTTGCGAGGCCAATCTCCAGCTTTGCCAATCCTTTCTCGTTAACAAACAAACGTATAGGGATGATGGTTAGGCCGGTTTCCCTGGTAGCACGACCCAGTTTATTCAGTTCTTTTTTATTCAGGAGTAGTTTTCTGTCGCGTCTTACATCATGGTTATTATAGGTACCGAAAAAATACGTAGCAATGTGCATGTTTTTGACCCACAGCTCATTATTCAGAAAAGTACAATAGGTGTCAGTCAGTGAAGCTTTTCCGTCACGGATTGATTTAATCTCTGTTCCGAAGAGTTGCAAGCCGGCTGTATAACGTTCGATAATTTCATAATCGAAAGTTGCCCGTTTGTTTTTGATAAGTATATTGGATGATTTACGCATTATAAACAGTTGTGATAACCGGACACAAAAGTACAATAATTTTTGCTATGAAAATTTATCTACTCACAAAATTGCTTTATCTTTGCTTCACAATCACATGTATTATACAAAGAAACAACAGCGAATTTCATTATAGATATTTTTTGCTGGTTCATCGTAGAAATACCTTGTAAACTGTATTCGTTATGGCATCTGAAATAAAAATTAATGTTGCTGGTCTTGTTTATAATCAAAGCGTAGTAGGAACCTATGGGTTGGTGTTATCCGAAGAAGATGGTAATAGACGTTTTTCCGTTATGATAGGCGAACCAGAGGCGCAGTCGATTGCTTTGAAGATGAACAATAAAAAATCACCGCGCCCGCTAACTCACGATTTAATCCTAACCCTTCTGAGTGTTTTTGGAGCTAAACTGGAAAAAGTGTTGATATACGATATGGTTAATGATGTATTTTATTCAGAATTGCATTTGAAAAAAGGTGAAATGTCGATGGTAGTTGATGCCCGTACTTCTGATGCCATTGCATTAGCCGTCAGGTCGGATTGCGAGATATTTATTAAAGAAGATATTATGAATATTGTTGGGATGGAAGTAGAGGCGGCTGATTCTGGAAATCAGCAAAAAGAAGAAGTCGGTGAGATTGATGCCGAACAACTTACTCCCGAAGAGTTAGATATGCTATCGCTGGAAGATTTGGAGGAGCTTCTGAATATGGCTATAAATGAAGAAAAATATGAACTTGCCGTGAATCTTCGTGATGCCATAAAGAGGAAAAAAACCGCTTGAAATTCATGCAAAAACTACTTGGCAAATCCAAAAAAAAGTATTACTTTAGCATGATTTTTTGAAAAGAAAAAAAAGTATCAGATGTTAAATCAAGACAGAATTATTAAGGTTAATATTGACGAAGAAATGAAGTCTTCGTACATCGACTATTCTATGTCGGTGATTGTTTCCCGTGCTTTGCCGGATGTTCGTGATGGATTCAAACCTGTTCACCGCCGTGTATTGTTTGGGATGAACGAGTTGGGAAATAATTCGGATAAACCCTATAAAAAATCCGCCAGAATTGTGGGGGAAGTTATGGGTAAGTATCACCCGCATGGTGATTCCTCCATTTACGGTACCCTGGTGCGTCTGGCACAACCCTGGTCGATGCGTTATCCATTGGTTGATGGTCAGGGGAACTTTGGTTCGGTTGACGGTGATAGTCCAGCTGCTATGCGTTATACAGAAGCTCGTTTACAAAAGCTGGCTGAAGAAATGCTGGTGGATATCAACAAAGATACCGTTGATTTTCAGTTAAACTTTGATGATACCATTAAGGAGCCGGTAGTATTACCTACCCGTATTCCTAATTTGCTGGTAAATGGTTCATCGGGTATTGCTGTAGGTATGGCTACCAACATGGCTCCGCACAATCTCTCGGAAGTGGTTAATGCAACAATTGCTTATATTGATAACAACGAGATTGATATTTCGGAACTGATGAAGCATGTCAAAGCTCCTGATTTTCCCACCGGAGGTATCATATATGGATATGCCGGGGTGAAGGAAGCTTATGAAACAGGAAGGGGACGTATTGTTGTCCGATCTAAAGTAGATATTGAAACAGAAGCGTCAGGCAGAGAAAAAATCGTGATAAATGAGATACCTTATCAGGTAAATAAAGCTGAATTGATCAAATCAATTGTATCTCTGATAGAAGAGAAAAAAATTGAAGGAATTGCTCATATCAACGACGAATCCGACCGGGATGGTATGCGTATCGTGGTGGATGTAAAAAGAGATGCCAATTCTTCTGTGGTATTAAATAAATTGTTCAAATTTACAGCGTTACAGTCATCTTTCAGTGTAAATAATATTGCGCTTGTAAATGGAAGGCCACACATGCTGAATCTAAAGGACCTGATTAAACACTTTGTGGATCATCGTCACGACGTGGTAACACGTCGGACACAATTTGAATTGGCAGAAGCTGAAAAGCGTGCACATTTACTCGAAGGTTTCATGATTATCCTCGATAATTTAGATGAAGCTATTCGTATCATACGTGATTCAAAAACACCGGATGAAGCCCGTGCACGTTTGATGGAAAAATTTGGTTTGTCCGAAGTGCAGTCACGTGCTGTGGTAGAAATGCGTCTTCGACAGCTCACCGGCATGGAACAAGATAAACTTCGTGCTGAATATGAAGATACTATGGCGCTTATTGCCAGGTTAAAAGATATACTTGAAAAAGTTGAACTTCGCATGGCTATAATTACAGATGAGTTATTGGAAGTAAAAGCCAAATTTGGTGACACTCGTCGTACGGAGATTGTTTATGCCTCGGAGGATTTTAATCCGGAAGATTTTTATGCCGATGATGAAATGATTATTACCATTTCAAGGTTTGGATATATCAAACGTACCGCCCTTGCTGAATTTCGTGCTCAGGGACGAGGAGGTGTAGGATCCAAAGGAAGTGATTCAAGAGAAGAAGATTTTATTGAATACATCTATCCGGCATCCATGCACAATACCATGATGTTCTTTACTCAAAAGGGAAAATGTTACTGGTTGAAGGTGTATGAGATTCCGGAAGGAAGTAAAAACTCCAAAGGAAGAGCCATTCAGAACATGCTTAATATTGAACCCGATGATAAAGTAAATGCGTTCATTCGTGTTAAGGGTTTTGAAGATAAAGAGTATATTAATTCACATTTTCTTATTTTTTGCACTAAAAACGGTATTGTTAAGAAAACTTCCCTGGAGGCATATTCCCGTCCGCGTATGAATGGGGTGAATGCAATCAACATCCGGGAAGACGACAAAGTAATTCAGGTACGCCTGACTGATGGTGACTCTGAAATTGTGATGGCAAACCGCAATGGACGTGCAATCCGTTTCCACGAATCAAATGTCCGTGTCATGGGAAGAACAGCAACTGGTGTTATTGGAATGCGTTTAGATGAAGATGGACAGGATGAAGTTGTTGGTATGGTTTGTGTTAAGCAAGATTCCGGAGAAAGCATCATGGTGGTATCGCAACAAGGTTATGGTAAACGTACGTTACTTGATGATGAAAACGGAGAGCCGGTATATCGTATTACCAATCGGGGAGGAAAGGGAGTAAAAACCCTCAATATCACTGAAAAAACAGGTAAGCTCGTCGCCATTAAGAGTGTTACTGATGAAAATGACCTGATGATTATCAATGTGTCGGGAATAGCAATCAGACTTCATGTTGCGGATATCCGGGTGATGGGCAGGGCAACCCAGGGGGTGAGATTAATCAATCTCGAAAAACGAAACGATGAAATTGCTTCTGTATGTAAGGTGCTTACTGAATCCGATGAAGAAGTGGAAAATGATGAAAATCAAATGGATAATGATGAAGATAACAATCAAAACGAACAGGAAATTGATACTACTCAGTCAGACGAGTAATCATGTTTTATTGCGAGACTAAACAAAGAATAAACAAATTATTAAATTAGACAATTATGAAAAAAGTAATTTTTTCACTTTTATTACTTTTAAGTGTAACAGTAGTTTTTGCTCAGAAAAAGAATGTATCCAGAGCAAGAAATCTGGCTTTGATGGAAACACCTGACTTTAAAGGTGCCCGTGAAGCAATATTACCTGCTTTGGAAGATCCATCCACCAGTGGAGATCCCAGAACTTGGCATGTTGCCGGCCTTATTGGCTATAAAGAAAATGAAGCTTACTTCAAGGAGCTCGCTTTAGGAAAGCAAGTTGATTTTATTAAAAAAGGTGAGGCGGTAATGGAATCTTTTGATTACTTCCTTAAAGCTTATGAGTTGGATCAAAATCAGTTTAACAAAAAAGGCAAAAAGGTTAAGCCAAAATTTGAATCTGATATTAAGGGAAAAATCAAAGAATACTTTGAAGAAAAACATAATCTTTTTTACTATGCAGCAACACTGTATGATGAAAAAAAGGATTATGTCGGTGCTATGAAAGCATTTGAAACCTACCTGGAGATTCCTGAACTACCTTTTATGAAAGATGTTGTCAAAATTGACTCAACTTATCTTCAGGTTAAATATTTCAATGCCCTTGCAGCAAGAAATGCTGAAATGTGGAATAAGGCAATAAAAATTCATGAAGAAATTAAAGGTGAGGGATATGAAACCGGTAACATTTATAAGATGCTTTATGAAGAATATGTGCATGAAAAAGATACGGTCAATTTTCTTAAAACACTTGACGACGGTTTCAACAAAATGCCAGAAGATCCTTGGTTTATTCAAAATCTGATTAATTATTATCTGACCAATAATTTGATTGATAAATCAAAAATATACATCAATAAAGCTATTGAAGTGTCCCCTAATGAGGCAGTTTACTATTATATCAATGCTAAAATTTACGAAACGGAGAAAGATAATGTAAATGCCCGGAAGTATTATGACAAAACCCTTGAATTAGATCCAAAATATGCTGATGCTTATGCCGGTATTGGTGTGTTGATTATTGAAGATGGACAGAAAATTCTGGATGATGCAGCTTATAAATCCGACAGGGAATTCAATATTGCTAAAAATAAGGCAAATGAAGTTTTTAAATCGGCAATCGATTATTTTATTAAAGCAGCTGAAATTAACCCGGAAGAACAGATTTACAAGAGAAACCTCCGCATGCTGTACTACCGGCTTGGTATGAGTAAAGAACTTGAAGCCATTGAAAAAGAACTTGGCTATTAAGTGGAAAGCTATAAGCTTAATACAAAAAAACCACAGCAATTGATCTGCCCCCAAAAAGTTGGACGGATTAATAATTAAAATTTATGAGGACT
>Ga0265294_10002851_pt1 | contig 22455 bp, 17 predicted proteins | sample MunlanPumphouse3_FD_192504 | JGI IMG/M metagenome (GOLD analysis project Ga0265294, IMG submission 192504) | Groundwater microbial communities from a municipal landfill in Southern Ontario, Canada - Pumphouse #3 | ecosystem: Environmental > Aquatic > Deep subsurface > Groundwater | place... | reverse complement strand
ATCTTATGAATAAAACCCATAAATTGTATGCAAAGGCAAATACAGAGGTTGTAGGGCAAGTAAGAATGTGGAAAAAAAATGATTTACTCAAGCGATTATGTGATTTATAACGAATTTGATAGAATTTCGATAATGGATCTGAATTTTCTTTTGCTAGTGCTTTATTGCACTCAATTTTTACAAAAAAGGCAATAACCACTCTATATTTTGCTCATCCCTGGGGTTCTAGTGAACGAGGAGAATGAAGAAAACCATAACGGTATGATTAGAAAATTTCTTACAAAAGGAACAGATTTTGAAGCTGTAACAAAGAGGACCATCAAAACAAGTACAAAATTGGATGAACTCCTATCCTAGGAAAATACTAAACGGAATTACTCCCTTTTAAGCTTTGCAAGAAGAAATTAAAGAATTTTATCCTTATTCAACTTTCCTGAAGGCAATTTGCTATATTTTTAAAGTCCTCTTAGAATGTTCTAAAAGACCTAGGGTTCGCCTTAGGAAAGATTCAACATCATAAATTAGATAGATTTGATACTATTTGATTTATTGGGAAATTTTTAATTAACTAAAAATTATAAGTATGTGATAGTTCTTCATCTAATTAATAGATAATTCGAATTTATTAGTATATAACTGTTTTAAAAAATGCGCATTTGTGATAAATTGTATATATAAAAAGTGCGTATTTGTAGTAAAAAGTAAATAAAAAAAGTGCGTATTTGTGATCTTAGAATATAAAAGTGTAAAAAAAAGGGGGTTCTTATGTTTAAAAGAAAAATTTATTCTAAATTATTAGAATGGAAAAAAGAATCAAAGGGGAAAACAGCTCTTTTAATTGAAGGTGCAAGACGAGTTGGAAAATCAACGATTGTTAAAAAGTTTGCTGAAAATGAGTATACAAGTCATGTAATGGTTGATTTTGCATATGCCTCGGCTAATATTCAAGATCTATTTAAAGATTTATCCGATTTAGATTACTTCTTTTTACAATTACAACTACAATATGCAGTAAATTTAGTCGAAAGGAAGTCCGTAATAATATTCGATGAGGTCCAATTTAATCCTCTTGCAAGACAGGCTATTAAACTTTTAGTGTAAGATGGTAGATTTGATTATATAGAAACGGGATCTCTAATTTCTATTCGAAAAAATGTAAAAGATATATTAATTCCAAGTGAAGAAAGAAAACTTCAAATGCATCCTATGGATTTTGAAGAATTTTTGTGGGCTACAGAAGATACAGATACAGATACAGCTAAACTATTAAAGAAAATGTTTGATAATAGAATATCTATAGGAGATGGGCAAAACAGAAATATGATGCGAAAATTTAGGTTATACATGTTGGTTGGAGGAATGCCTCAATCAATCCAAGCCTATGTAGAAAGTAATAATTTAGAAATTGTAGATCAAGTAAAAAGGGATATAATCAATTTGTATGAAGATGATTTTTATAAAATAGATTCAAAAGGAAAAATTTCAGCGTTGTTTGATGCCATACCCTCTGAATTAAATAAGCATTCTTCTAGCTTTCAAATTTCAAGTGTATTCCCTAATGACAGGAAAGATACTATATCTGAAGAAATATCAGAACTTAAATCCTCAAAGACTGTTGTTGCATCTTATAATGTTAGTGACCCCAATATAGGCCTATCAAATATGTACAATCAAGATAAATTTAGGTTTTATTTAGCAGATACAGGGTTGCTTGTTACACTTATTTTCAAAGATAAAGATTTCACTGATAATATAATTTATACAAAATTATTGAATAACAAATTGCCTGTCAATTTAGGTATTTTATATGAAAATGTAGTTGCACAAATTCTAGCTGCTAATGGGAATAAACTATATTTTCACACATTTTATGATAAAATACAAAAACGAAATTATGAAGTAGATTTCTTAATTGTAAAAGAAGATAAAATATGTCCTGTTGAAGTAAAAGCTTCTAGTTATAAGGCTCATAAGTCGTTAGATATGTTCTCTGAAAAGTATTCTAAAAGAATTAAGGAGAAAATCTTAATATATACGAAAGATTTAAAGATAGAAGGCGATACCTTATATTTACCTGTATATTTAGCAATGTTTTTATAAATATTAACTAAATCCGTAAAATTAATATTTAACAAATCATAATGATTTTTCATCTGGAACTTGTCCCCTCAGTACTATTAACTATCATATTTGGAATTAGAATATTTGAGGAGATAATTAATTAACTCTTTATATCAAAGGTTTTGTTATATGAAATTTTTAGTAATTTTTGTTGGCTTATGTTTGCCATTATTCTGAACTTAACAGTAATAATGGCAAAAGGTAGCAAAAGTGCTCTGCTAAGTTTTACAAATTTCAAAAATCCTTTACCACTAAAAAATATTTGTCCACTGGTTTAAAATTAGCGATTAATACGATGAAAAAGTGAAGCTTTGAATTAGCTTTACATTAAATCATGCTCAAAAAGGGAAAAGTATTCTTCTTGAGAAAATATTAGATGATCTAAAAGATTGATTCCTAAAATTTTGCTAGCTTCCATTAGTTGTTTTGTTACTGTTTTATCTTCTTCAGAGGGTACTAAGATTCCAGAAGGGTGGTTGTGTGCCACTATAATAGAGGTTGCTTTTTCTTTAAGGGGCTGTGAAAAGACTTCTCTTGGATGGACCAAGGTTCTATTTACTAGTCCTATTGAAACTACTTTAATTTCCATGAGTTCATGAGCTCCATTAAGTGATGCACAAAGAAAACATTCTTGCTCTCTTTCTGCATAATGACGAATGTAGGGGTATAAATCTCCTGCATTACGTATTGATCTTCTTTTGATTGGAATACGCCTTCTTCCAAATTCTAGGGAAGCTTTTATTATTGTAGCTTTTGCTTTTCCTATTCCTGGAATTTTCTGAATTTCATTGATGTCAATTTCAGAGTCCGTGCTGGTCATATCTAAAAGATCTAAAAGTTTTTTTGCAAGAGTTTGTACCCCATTTGTTTTATTTCCAGAACCTATGATAATACATAACAGTTCTAAATCACTTAATGAAGATGCTCCACAACTTTCAAGTTTTTCTCTTGGACGACTTGAAGGTGGTAATTCTTTGATTGTTGATGCTTTAATAATATTTGTATTGTATCTCATATAGTGTAAGCAAAAAAAGTGAAAAATATCTTGAAATTCTGAAAAAAACGCCCAGATTTGTGTGGGAAATAATTATTGACTTGTGGTTTTTCAGGTGGTATAAATACTGAGAGAGAGGCTCTGACACATTTATCTTCATGCTGGGCTTTTTTCTTTTTTTATATAATTTTTTACCAAAAATATGGAGAAGTTAAATGAAAGGGAAAGTAATTGTAGCAATAATGATTATTGCAATGCTAAGCCTCTTGGTTTCTTGTTTTGGTCCTACCCGTACCGAAGCTTTGTTTTCTGCTTTAGAAAATAATGCTAGTCTGTCAGAAATAACAAAACTCATTAAAGCTGGTGCAAATGTCAATGGTGAAAATTCTTATGGGATCACACCATTACAGTATGCAATTTCAAGAAATATGGATCCCAAAATTAATCTTGCTTTGCTTGAAGCTGGTGCTGAATTTAATGTCATTAGTGTTGATCGTATGACACAGTTGCTGTTTGAAGCAATAGACTCCTCGTCGCCAAAACTCATCTTATTTCTGATTGAAAAAGTTGGTATTGATGCCAATAAAACAGATTTCTATAAAAATAAAAATGATCGCAGTGGCATGACGCCATTAATCTATGCAACATCAAAAAAGGCTAATTTTGATATCATCTCAGCCTTGCTTGAAGCTGGAGCGGATGTCAATGCTGCTATAAGTGAGGATAAAAATTGGACACCATTAATGTATGCATTGTCAAATGGTGCAAGCCTCGATGTCATCACCGCTTTGATTAAAGCTGGTGCCGATGTAAATTTTGAATATCATTATCCTAAAACTGCATTAATGTCTGCATTATTAAGTGGTGCAAGCTTTGATGTTATCACTGCTTTGATTGAAGCTGGTGCCGACGTAAATTTTGAAGACTTTTGTGATAAAACTGCATTGATGGTTGCCTCCGAAAATACCAAATATCCTGAAGTAATTACCGCTCTGATTGATGCGGGCTCCGATGTCAATAAAAAGGATTGCAGTGGCATGATGCCATTGCTCTTTGCTATGAAAAACAAAGCAAACCCGGATGTCATCATCACGCTAATTAAAGCTGGAGCGGATGTCAATGCTGAAAATAAAGAGAATTCCATGACGCCTTTGTTATATGCAACGGCAAATAATGCAGGTCTTGATATCATAAAAGCTTTGATAAAAGCTGGTGGCGATGTCAATGCAAGAAGTTCCTATAAACCCGACTGGACTAATAATCGGGCTTATGATGGTATGACGCCTTTGTTATATGCAACGGCAAATAAAGCAGATTCGGATGTCATCATTACGCTAATTGAAGCTGGTGGGGATATTAATGCAAAATATGGCAACGATAAAATGACTCCACTGTTATATGCGTTAGAGACGGGAGCTAATCCTAATACCGTTATTGCTTTAATTGCAACTGGTGCTGATGTCAATGCAAGAAGCACTTATACTAAAGGTTGTTCCACAGTAAGATATTCAGATGGTATGACCCCATTGCTGTACGGTGTGAAAAATAGTTTTAATTTAAATGTCATTTCTTCTTTGATTAATGCGGGCGCTGATGTTAACGCTAAATATGGGTTTAATGGTATGACTCCATTAGTCTATGCAATAACAAACAATGCGGATTTTGAAATTATTAATGCCTTGATTGTTGCTGGCGCAAATGTAAATGTAGAAGATTCTGAGAGAGTAACACCTTTGCTTTATGCAACAGCAAATGATGTAAGCTTGGAGATTATCAATGAATTGATTGAAGCAGGCGCTGATGTCAATGCGAGGATAAAATATCGGGGAACCGGCTCTAATTGGTTGGATAGGATGTCTTCACTGATGTATGCCATAGAAAATACTGCGAATCTTGAAGTTATTATTACTTTGATTGAGGCTGGAGCAGATGTCAATGCTATAAATAGTGTAGATAGTATGACGCCTTTATTGTATGCAATGGAAAAAAACATAAACCCGGATGCCATTATTACTTTGCTTGAAGCAGGAGCTGATGTTAATGTTAAAAGTCTTAATGGAATGACTCCGTTACTTTATGCAATTTCAAATGATGCAAGTGTCAATGTCATCACTGCCCTGATTGAGGCTGGTGTCGATGTTAATGCAGTAGGTGAGGATGGTAGAACCCCATTGTTGATAGTAACATCGAAAGACACAGCCTCAGCGATTATAATCACTTTGCTTGAAGCTGGAGCTGATGTCAATTTTGAAGGCCGTTTTGCTAAAACTGCATTGATGTATGCCTCCGAAAATACCACACATCCTGAAGTAATTACCGCTCTGATTGATGCGGGCTCCGAGGTCAATAAAACAGATTTTTTTGGGATGACTTCATTGATGTATGCAGCAAAAAATACTACAAATTCTGAAGTAATTTTTGCTTTGCTGAAGAGTGGCGCCGATACGGGAATAATAGCTGGGGATAAGAAAGCTATCGATTATGCTAATGATAATAAGAATTTGATTGGTATCACAGAGTATTTGTAATTTATCAGATTTTACAAAGTGAATTGATATTTTTAGCATTGTAAATGAAAAATAAGAGTAACTGTACAACAATAGAAGAAATCTTGAAGGTGGTAATTCCTTGATTGTTGATGCTTTAATAATATTTGTGTTGTATCTCATATAGTAGAAACAAAAAAAGTGAAAAATATTTTGAAATTTTTCACTTTTGTCCTGTTATTGACAAACTAAAAATAAAAGGTCTTAATTGTAAAGAAGTTTATCTTTTTGGATGTGTAGCTCAGTTGGATAGAGCGCTTCCCTCCGGAGGAAGAGGCCGTGGGTTCGAATCCCGCCACATTCAAATATTTATTTCTTTTTTTTTAGAAGTTCAGCAAAGGGATTATAAGTATCATTATCAAGGTCATCTTGACTTTCCATGTACTTATTAATTGCATCTTCTTCCTCAATTGATTTAGTTGGACTTAAAGCAATCCTGCGAGCTTCTGTATCAATCTCATCTATCTGGACTGGCATCTTAGTACCTTTTTTATAAACTTTATCAAGATTGGTATTTCCACCTGTGTTAGGAAGTTTTGAAACAAAAATTAACCCATCCATTCCAGGTTCTAAATTTACAAATAAACCAAAGTTAGCTATTTTTGAAACAGTACCTTCATACCTTCCTCCAACTTTATAACGTTTTGCTACTGTATCCCAAGGATCGTCTTGAAGGGCTTTGCAACTAATAGACATTCTTTTATGGTCTAAATCAATACTCAAAATTTTAGCTTCAATTTCTTGGCCAAGGCTTAACTCTTTTTCAATATCTTCAACTCTACCAACTTTAATTTCTGAAATTGGCAGTAATGCTTGGATTCCTTGTATTTCAACAAAAGCTCCAAAGGATTGAAGTTTTATTATCGTTCCTTTAACTGTCATGCCTGTTTTTAATTCTTGTTTTAACTTTTCTATCTTTTCTTTTTCTTTTGCTTCCATAAAAGCTCTATTTGAAACAATAATATTGTGTTGTTCTCTATTAAATTCTTGAATTAAAAAGGTTAGGTTTCTACCAATAAAGTAACTTGGCTCTTCTTTTTGTTGGTAACCCATTTGTGAATATGGACAAAAGGCTCTACTTTCACCAATTTTTACATCAAATCCACCTTTTATTTCTTTTTCTACACTTCCTTCAATTGGTATTTTTGTTTCAAAAGCTCTTTCTAATACTGCGGTGTTGGCTTTATCACCACTAATCTTGGTAGTAAAGCGCATTTCACCATGATCAGAAGATATGAAATAAGCACTAATAGTATCTCCTTCTTTGACGGTTAATTTACCATCAGGTCCAACAAATTCAACACTGTCTAGCACACCTTCGCTTTTCATATTTAAATCAAGAAAAATGGTATCACCATAAATTGCAACAATCTTTGTTTTTACAAGTTGTCCTTCTTCAAAATAATTAATCAATGTATTTCCCCTCGAATTATAATTGTCTAGAATGATCTTCTTTTTATTAACTTTATCATAGTGTTTGAAATATGAAAACATAAAATGTGACTTCAAAGAAAAAAATTACCTTTGTCTTTACTAAATATTTATTAGGTGATTAGAAATTTTTTAAAAACTGTCTCATATAAGACTTTTTCTATTGTTAGGTTTGTTCTTTTAGCTTATATTATTGATATGAGTACAAAAATAAGGGCCAAAGAATATTTAGATTTTTCACCTTTTCTTTCCGTTTGTGGGTTAGAAGATAAGGATTTGGAATTATTAATGTTTACCAAACAAGATAGTATTTGGGATGAAAGACAACCTAAAGATTATGTTGTACTCATTTGTAAAGGAATGGTAGAAGTATATTCTACTAATTGCGAAGGAAGAGAAATTCTTATCAACACTTTGGGACCTGGTCAGTGTTTTGGTATTGCTGATTTGTATTCAGAAATTCCAATTTGTACATTTTTAAAAAATAAACGAGATTGTACCCTTTTATTCATAAAAAAAGAAAAAATAAAATCATCAATTAATGAAAACAAACAAGCTGAAATTGAATATAAAATATTATGCAATAATAAAATTAGATTTCTTATAGGAAGAATTATGCTTTTATCTTCCTATTCTGCGAGAACTAAAATTTTAGATTTTCTCTCTTCCCAATCGTTAGATCAAATAAAAATGAGTAAAGCAAAACTTGCAAGATTGCTTGCAATAAGCAAGGCTACCTTATTCAGAGAATTATCCGCTCTTGAAACGGAAAGAATAATTAGTTATGAAGGACAACTTTTATTAATATTAAATAGAAAAAAAATTGAAGGTTTGCTTAATGAAGCAAATTAATTCATAAGGAGAAAATATGAAAAAAATCATCATCGCTATAATGGTTTTAATGGTATGTCTATTGCCAATAATGGCAAATGGAGTGGTTGAAACTACTGATACTTTACAACTAGTTTCTACAAAAACAGAAGTAAATATTCTGTCATTAAAAGGTCCTACCTCAATGGGACTTGCAAAACTTTACAATGACAGTGATTTAGGATTAACGGAAAATAAATATAATTATATTCTTACCGGAGCTCCTGACCAAGCCATCGCCGCACTTGTAAAAGGAACGGTTGATTTGGCTGCTGTACCAGCTAACCTAGCTGCTGTTTTAAATGTAAAAACAGGTGGAAAGCTTCAGGTAGTTGCTATTAATACCCTTGGGGTTATTTATGTCTTAGAAAATGGAAATGAAATAAATTCCATACAAGATCTCAAAGGCAAGACTATTTTTGCAAGTGGAAAAGGATCAACTCCAGAATATGCACTTAATTTCATACTTGAGTCAAATAATTTAGTTCCTGGAAAGGATTTGACTATAGAGTGGAAAAGTGAACATTCAGAATGCCTTACTGAACTTGCTACAACACCTAATAGCATAGCAATGCTTCCACAGCCTTTTGTAACAACAGCTTTAATGAAAATTCCAGAAGCTAGAATAATTGTTGACCTTACTAAAGCTTGGGAAGAAGTTGAAAAAGACAGTACAATGATAACTGGAGTAATTGTGGGTCAGAGAGAATTCCTTCAAGAAAATCCTGAAGCCGTTGCTTCCTTCTTAGATGCTTATCATTCTTCAGTGGATTTTTGTAACGATAATCCTGCTGAGGCAGCTGTTTTGATTGGTAATCTTGGAATAGTTACAAAAGAAATTGCCGAAAAAGCTATTCCTGATTGTAATATAGTTTGCATAGAAGGAGATGAAATGAAATCTTCTTTGAAGGGTTATTTGGAAATACTTTTCCAGCAAGACCCGATGGCAGTTGGAGGCTCTTTACCAGATGATTCCTTCTATTTTGAAAGATAAAAAAACTAAATTTAATAGGCTATGGCCTACTATTATCTGGTTAGCACTATGGCAAATTTTTGCCATGGTGCTTGATAGTGAAATAATTCTCGCTTCCCCAATTGCTGTGATAAAAAGACTGTCTCAATTAGCGATAACTATTCCTTTTTGGAAATCTATATATTTTTCAGTAATTAGGATAACAATAGGATTTTTGTCAGCCGTATTTTTTGGTATTTTCCTTGCAATCTTAAGTTTTAAATCTAGAATAATTAGACTTTTTCTAGAACCATTCATGAAGACTATTAGTTCCATTCCTGTTGCTTCTTTTATTATATTAGTATTACTCTGGGTATCTTCATCGAATTTAAATGTAATTATTTCTTTTTTAATTGTATTACCAATAATCTATACGAATATTTTGGAAGGAATTTTCGAAACAGATTATAATCTTGTAGAGATGGCAACTGTATTTCGTTTTACAAAATGGAAAAAATTGCGTTATATATATTTTTCTCAAGTTTTACCTTTCTTTTCTTCAGCTTTTAAAATCTCTCTTGGCCTAGCCTGGAAATCAGGAATAGCTGCAGAAGTAATTGCAATCCCAATGGGTTCTATTGGAGAAAGCTTATATCAATCAAAAGTTTACTTGGACACCCCAAATCTTTTTGCCTGGACACTTTCAATCGTATTAGTGAGTATGATATTAGAGAAAATCTTTTTATTTCTACTATCCTTAGTTGAAAGGAGATTAGAACAATGATAGAAAAAAAAGAATCAAAAATAAAAGATATAATTATTGATGGTATTTCTAAATCCTTTCAAGATAAAAAAGTGTTTTCTAACTTTTCAGGAAAGATAGTAAGTGGGATAACAAATTGTTTTTTTGGACCTTCAGGATCAGGAAAAACAACTCTTATTAGAATACTTTTAAATTTAGATACTGTAGATGATGGAAAAATTCTCAATATTGATCAATTAAAAAAAAGTGTAGTATTTCAGGAAGATAGACTTTGTGAAAATCTTTCATCGCTTATTAATGTTAAAATGGTAATGGACTCAAATGTTGATAATTTTCTAGCAACGCAGCTTCTTATTGAACTCGGGTTAGAAGAAAATATTAATCAAAAAGTAGCAGAACTTTCTGGAGGAATGAAAAGGCGAGTAGCAATAGCTAGAGCTTTAGCTTCAGAATATGATCTTCTAATTTTAGATGAGCCTTTTAAAGGCTTAGATAATAAAACTCGGGAAGAAACAATTAAAATAGTAAAAAGACAATCTTTAGGCAAAACTGTCGTATTAGTTACCCATGATCTTAAAGAAGCCGAATTATTAGATACAAAAAATTATATTTATTTTTAAATGAAAATAATCTAGCTGACTTTGTTTCTCACCACCTTAAAATTTATCTTGACTAAACCAATGAACTTAATTTTCTTAATTAGAAATAAATAGATGTAATATGACATAAGTTTAAAATTATATAATACAATCAATTGTATATAAACAATACCCAAATTTACCTTTATTAATTCTATGTATATAATAACTCTTGACAGTTGTTTTAAATTATATTATATTCTAATTATAAATATAAGGAGCTTTTAATGAAGAAATTATCAATGATAATTATTGTTTTAATACTGAGTTTTTCAGTTTTTAGTGAAGCTCCTGTTGTATCCAATGAAATCCTTTTGGGCATTACTGGAATAATGCCAATGACATATAATTTTACAATTACACAAAGAGACTCTCTTTATATTGATGTCGTAAGAGACTCAGGGTCTCAAATTCCTATAGCTAGTTACGTTTTTAGTTCCAATTCTATTGCAGATACTCATCTTACAGTTTATCCAAAGGGACAAACTTTTAATATTGACGATCTTGTAACTGGATCCAAATATGGTTATGAAATTGCAGTTTGTACTTATGATGGAAGTGGAAATGTTGAGTCTATAATGCAATTTGATAGAGCTAAAAAAATAGATGTAAGGGCATTAGTGGTGGGTCAGCCGGAGTATGGTGAGATTTATGCTTGTCTTGGGTATAATCAATTTGATGAAATACCTTCCGGACAATATTCTTCTGACTTATACTTTGAAATTACTATTCCATAAAAATTTTCATGAAAAATTAATTTGACTCAATTTCTTTTACATAAGTGCTTTTCAATCTTTATTAGTGTTTTGTTTTGACACTTTATAAAGTTTAGTTTATTATGATAAATAGGAGGGCTTATGAAACCAACTTTGCTAGTATTGGCGGCCGGAATGGGTAGTCGCTATGGGGGTGTTAAACAGATTGATTCAGTAGGAAGAAATGGAGAAACATTATTGGATTTTGGAGTTTATGATGCCAAAAAGAGTGGGTTTTCAAAGGTTGTATTTGTAATAAGAAAAGAAATTGAAAAAGATTTCAGAGAAAGATTGTTTGATAGAATTGCCAGAAATATGGATGCTGAATATGTATTTCAAGGATTAGATTCCTTGCTTACAGAAAAACAAAAAGAACTTAGCAAAGGAAGAACAAAACCTTGGGGTACAGTTCATGCAGTTCTTTGTGCCAAGAAGGAAGTTAAAACACCTTTTGCTGTTATTAATTCGGATGATTATTATGGAAGAGAGGCCTACAGTATTTTAGGTAATTATCTTTCAAGTATAGATAATGATAGTACAAAATACTCAATGGTTGGTTATAAACTAAAAAATACCATGAGCCCAATTGGATCTGTTTCTAGAGGGGTTTGTAAAGTTAAAGATGACCTTCTTGTAAGTATGAGAGAAAATACAAAAATTGAGTACAGATTAGATGGTAGTATTGTTTCACATTTACCTGAGGGAGACGTGGATTTAACTGGTGATGAATGGGTTTCCATGAACTTCTTCGGATTTACTCCAGAAGTTTTCAATTATTTTGGTTCTTATTTTGATGGTTTCATTAAAGAAAATATAACAACAGAAAAAGGTGAATCTCTTCTTCCAAATTGTTCAAGTGAAATAGTTACTAAAAATAAAGGGTCTATTTCTTTCTTTACAACCGATGAGAAATGGTTTGGAATGACTTACAAAGAAGATCGTGAAGTTGTTAGAACTAATCTAAACAAAAAAATTAATATTGGTTATTATCCAGAAGTTCTCTGGAAAAGATAGGAAATCTTAGTGTTGAAAAAAAAATGGTTGAAATTTGTTGAGTATATATACATAATCCTTGGCTCTTTTATTACAGCTTTGTCGGTTGTATTTTTTTTAAATCCCGCTAAAATTGCAGCCGGAGGAGTAAGCGGTATTGCAATTATACTTTTTCATACTTTAAATCTTGATCCAGGTATCATGATTTTTGTTCTTAGTTTCCCTCTTTTTGTTATAGGTACAAAAGTTTTTGGACCTAAGTTTGGTCTTAAGTCTTTACTTGGTACAATTTTGTTATCTGGATTTATTTACTTTTTAAATAAAATTTTTGGTACTGAAGGCTTCTTAAATTATTCTGATTCTTTGAATGTTCTTCTCAGCGCTCTTTATGGTGGGGTTGTTGCAGGAGTTGGTATGGGTTTTGTAATGAAAAGTGGAGCAAACACTGGTGGTACAGATATTATTGCTCAAGTAATTGCAAAATATACTTCTCTTACTTTGGGGACTTCTTTGATGCTAATTGATGGCTTGGTTATTTTTTCTTCTATTTTTGTATTTGGTATTACTAATGCTTTATATGCAATAATAACTGTTTACGTAACTGGAATTATGATAGATAGAGTTGTCCTTTCTGGCCTTCAAAACTATGCTAAAACCGTTTTTATAATAAGTAAGAAAAACAAGATTATTCAGAAGAGAATTCTAGAAGAACTTGAACATGGAGGAACGATACTATCAGGAACAGGAATGTATAGTGGAATGGAAAGACCTGTTATAATGACAGTAGTTTATAATAATAAAATTAATTATTTGACGTCAATTGTTAATGAAGAGGATAAAGAGGCCTTTATGATTGTTCAAAATGCCTATAAAGTAGTAGGTGAGGGATTTGTAGCTATTGGTGATGACAAATAAGAAAGGAGCTAAGTATGAGTAAGAAATCTGTTGTTGTTTTAATTTTATTACTTGCGATAGAATTTTGTAACATTTCAGCCTCTGATGTAATGATTTCTTGGAATTGGGAAGACATTGAGTACTCTCCTTTGTATTCACGTTATCAATTGGATGGACTAAGTAATGATGGATGGACCCAACTTGATGGGGATAAAAATAAAATTTATTTTGAAGTTGATACCAGCAAAGAACATGATTTTTACATTGAAACTACCTATGATGGTTGGGTTTGGAGTAAACCTAGTGTAATTTTAATTCCAAAGAAAGCTTTGTTTTTTACGGCTAAGTTAGAGTTGGATAAAGTGGATTTAAATCTTCTATTTGAAAAAAATAAAGTTACAGTGGATTTAAGCCAATCAATGGATAAAGAAAGTTTAAAAGACTTTTTTACTTTCTTTGTAAAGAAAACTAAAATTGATAGTTCTCAATTTAACCTAAGTCTTGATTCTAATAAAGTAGTTATAGAAGCCCCTGATTCTTTTTATGAATCAGATGTTCGTCTTTTGAAAATGCTCTTTAATTCAGTTTTTGATGAATGGCAAACAATGAAGGCTAAATCCGTAATTGAACCTGTATCAGATTCAGTAACAGCCAAAGTTCCCTTAACTCTTGAAACAGAAATTGTTGAAAATGGATGTAGCTTTGTAATGGTAATAAAAGATGACACAGTTACTATAACTTGTGATAAAGGATTTTCACTACCTGCTTTCCAGTCGCTTTCAGCTTACATGTTAAAAAATCTTGATTATAAAGAAAAGGCTTTTACTTATAGTTTTACTTCTGACAGTGTTATTTTTACCTATCCTGAATCTTTTAATTCTATGGATTTTGAAGATTTAAAAAATACAATCAAGCCTTTATTCCATACTTGGTATGTAGAATATAACAAATTAGAAGTAGATGAAACGCCTGCTGTAGAAGAGGTTACAAATATTCCTAGCTCTGATTTAAAACCTGAAATAAAAACTTTGTCTCCTACTTTTCAAACAGAAATTGTTGAAAATGGATGTAGTTTTGTTCTAAAGGTAAAAGATAACACTGCTACTATAACTTGTGATAAAGGATTTTCACTGCCTGCTTTCCAGTCGCTTTCAAAATATATGTTAGAAAATCTTAATCTAGAAATAAAAGATTTTACTTACTCTTATAACTTAGACAGTATTGTTATTTCGTACCCTGAATATATTAATAGTTTAAATCTTCAAGATATAAAGGATACTATAAAACCTTTATTCCATACTTGGTATGTAGATTATAATAAACCTAAAACCGAAGAAACTAAGGCTGTAGTTTTACCTGTTCTGTTAAATAGAGAATATGCTTTGGGAGATTATCTTGTTAAACTAATGGTTAACTCAGAGATTGTAAAAATTAGTAGTGATAAAGCTGTTTCGAGTGATGCTTTAGAATCTTTGATTGGTTATATGATAGATAATTTCAAGTTGAATCCAGCTGATTATTCTTATAGCCTTACAGAGGATAGTTTAATAATAACCTATCCTGATTATCTTAAAAAGATGAATATAGAAGATATAGAAAACCAAGTTACTCCAGCATTGTACGACTGGTATTATCGTTACAACAATAAGAAGGTAGTTTTAGATACTTCTTTAATAACTGAAACTGAATCTAAAGAAGCTCCCCCTGTTGATGGCCCTGAAGTAGCATTAGTGGAAAAAGAAGAATTAATGGGTACTGTAAATAATCTTGAAGTTAATACAGTAAAACAACTTAAGAATACAAGTTGTTTGTCTTTCTCCTTTGAGTTTAATGAAGTTAGAGATTGGGGTTTCCAAAACTTAATACCTTCTTTTGGGGTTGATTTTTCCCAGAATTTTTTCAATGGTACAAAAAGATTCGCTTTAGGGTATGTTGTTGGGTTGAATTTTAATCCTAATGCTGCTCTAAAAGTTGGTGAAACTGCTGATATGTACTTTGGTCTAAAAACAGGTTTGGATTTATCATATGCTCTAGGTAAAGAGAAAAATTTCTTCCTTACAAGCAATTTAGGACTTTTAGTTTCTTGGAGTAAAACTGATATTTTAAATACAAATTTTGCCTCTCCAGTTCTTGGAGCTTTTGTTGGAGGTGGAATTAAATTTGTAATAAATGATAATTTAATGCTTGGTTTAAAGTGTAACTACAACCATCATTTTTAGGAGAATTTTGTGAAAAAAATAATTTTAGTATTATTACTTTTGGTTTCGGCTTTTACAGTGCTTTTTGCCGCCAGTTATTCAAATAAATGGACTTGGAGTACTTCGGATGAGAAGGTTAATTTCTTTCGTTATCAACTTGAAAATCAAGATGATAATAATTGGACTGTAGTTGATAAAAATCAAACTCAAGTTTCTTATGATGATATGGACTCCTCAGTTCATACTCTTTATGTACAGATGTCTTATGATGGTGAGAATTGGGGACCAAGTGTTTCAAAGTCAACAGAGTTGATGTCTAAACCTGTTGTAGAAATTCCGAAAAAGGTGGAAGAAGAAACTGAAAAAGAGGCCATTGTTGAAGTGATTGAGAAAAAGGACCTTGTTGTTGTGACTCTAAGTCCTTTGGTGGCTTTAGATGTTAATGATGTTTGGTGGCCAACGAATTTTAACTTTGGAACTTCCTATGGTGGTGAAATTGGTTTTGATTTCTATCAAAAAGATTCTAGATTAGGTTTTGGTTATTTGTTTGGCATAATTTATTCTCCTTCTTTAGTGCTTGAATCTGGAGATCCTGCTGAAACTGCTTTGACTGCAAAGTTTGGTCTTGATATCTCAGTTCGTTTAGGAAAACAAAAAAAATGGAGTATTGCCTTGAATGGAGGACTTACTTCTTCATGGGGAAAGGATGCTGTTTTGAATTCTAATTTTTCTAATCCTGATTTTGGCCTTTTTGGCGGAATTGGGGTTAGATATGCAGTTTTGAAAAATCTTTCTCTAGGTATTCTTTTGAATTATAATCGCCATTTTTAGGGGTTGATATGAAAAAACAAACATTACTTTTGACTTTTTTAATTTTAATTTTTACTGGTTTTCTATTTGCAGTTGAGGTGTCGGGTACTTGGTATTGGGCAACCGATGATTGGAATATTAAATATTTCAGATATCAACTAGATGGAGAATTAGAAGAGAATTGGACTGTAGTTGATAGCAATGTTTATAGTGTAACTTTTAATAGTCTTGATGGAGATGTTGAACATACTCTTTTTGTTCAACAATCTTATAATGGTAAAACTTGGAGTGAAAGTGCTTTGGCCATCAGTGAAATTTTTGAATCTTTTGATAATTCTTGGGACGATTGGACTGGTGAAGAAGCAACGGATTCTTGGTATTCAGAAGAACCTAGTGAGTTTTCTCAAGATACAGTTTCAGAAACTAATGTACAAGCTCCTGAAACTGAAGTTGAAGTTAATTTAGAAGAAGAAACTAAAGCAATAAATAAAGTAGAAACTGTTAAAAACAAAACAATTAAACCTTATCTAAATAGAAGCGAATGGGGAGTAAATGTTGGATTTATTAATTCGGTTCAAGTTGATAACGTTAGTTCTTTAAAAGTATTTTTTAGTTTTAAATCTATTTCTGCTTTTAATATTATTAAAGACAACATAGGTTGTGGTTTTGTACTTAAAGCGGGAGCAATTGGAGATTCTTTTGAAGCTGATTCAATTTATTTTCAATTTAGTGAAGGCCCTTCTTTTACATGGTATTCTGGTTCAGATTTAGTTTTTGAGGTTAATTTTGGTTTTCAGCAGACTGTAAAACTTGATTTTAGCCAAATTTTACTTTCTGGTACAATGGAATTAGGTTTAGGGGTTAAATTAAATGAAAATTTGCTTACATTTGTAAAATTAAACGCGAGTTATACACCTTCTGAAAATCAGCAAGTTATGGGGATTACTTTTCAGTTTGCAAAATCGTATTAATTAATCATCCAAAATAGCATCATTTAAAACATCAACAAGAAGTTGATATTCTCCATCGATGGCACTAATATCAGCCTCAAGAAGGTCGTCAGGATCTATTTCAAACCATTGAATTTGATAGTTTGCATGAAGAGAAAGAAAATGGAAGAAAATTCTAGTGGCTCTGCCATTTCCGTCTGTGAATGGATGCAAAGCTTCCATTTCTCCCATATAGTAAGCAAGATCATTTATAAAACTTCTTCTATCTTTATTAGTCAAGTAACGGTCATTTTGAAGTTTTTTGAAAAGAGTAATACTCATGTTTTCAATAAATTCTGGTTGACAAAAAACAATTCTTTTTGAAGCAGAAAAAGTTCTTACTTCTCCTGCGTGGGGATAAATATCACCAAAAAGGGAAGAATGTAAATCTTTTAGAAATTCAAAATCAAACTTAGTGGGCTTTTCATTTTTCAGTATTTCAGCCAATCGAAGCGGGTAAATATGGTTTTCTATCTTTTTCAACTTTTTTTTATCTTTTATATTAAAATAGTTTACTTGTATACTTTTGTTAGGATAAAAAACACTATTATCTGATAAGGGTTTAAAGACTGTCTCTAGTTTTTCTTTTTCAATATAATCTTCAACAGCATTATCTGTACTAATTTCATCATCCAGAATCTGTCTTAAAACCTCTTCAGTTTGTTCATCTAAATCAAATCCTTCTGAGTTTTGATTGAATCGAATAAAATCAATACAAAACTGCATCTGGTCATTCTTCACTTAAATCCTCCTGATCATAAATGACTACGTTAGATAATAATACATGTCAAAGTATTTAATCGTCAAGGTTATAAAGCTAAATTATAGATGTTAATAATATCCTGATGGTCTAATTGCTTGAAATGTCCAGCAAAAATTCTTTCTCCACTTAAAGCTCTTGTAGCCATAAGTTCAAAATCTTTGCTGTCTTTTACATCAATATCTTTTAAACGGGTTGGTAAACCCATGCTCTTATACCATAGTTCAAGTTTTAGTATTGCAGATTCAACGACTCTTTCGTCGTTTTCCAAACTAAGATTAATTCCCATTACTCTAGTAGCAAATTGATAAAATCTCATTTTGTTTTCTTTCCAACAGTACTTCATCCAAGCAGGGAAAATAATTGAAAGTCCCGCACCATGAGCAACGTTATACATGGTACTAAGTTCATGTTCCAACCAATGACTTGCCCAATCTTGTTGTCTACCTAAGCTGAGCATATTATTATGAGCCATTGTTCCAGCAAGCATTACTTCTGCTCGATAATCGTAATTATTAGGATTATTATAAGCCAAAGGTCCATAATTTAAAATTGTGTTCATATCAGCTTCAATTAAACGGTCTGAAACATCAACATTCTTGGTATTAGAAAAATAGCGTTCCATTAGGTGAGCTAAAATATCACTAGCACCACAAGCTGTTTGATAAGCTGGAAGTGAATAACAGACCTCGGGATCAAGAATTGAAAAAACAGGATAATTTAAAATAGAATTATAACCTCTTTTAAAACCTTTCTTAATGTTTGTAATTACAGTACTTGTAGACATTTCTGATCCAGTTGCAGGAATGGTAAGGATAACTCCTACACCTAGAGTTTTTGTTATATTAACTCCTTCCTTCATAAAAATGTCTTCCCATAAATCTTGACCTTTATCTAGACAACAACCTATAGAAATTGCTTTTGCAGTGTCGATGACAGAACCACCTCCTACAGCAAGAATAAAATCAAGATTGTTTTGTTTAACAATATCAATGCCTTTTTCAACAAGAGCATAAAGAGGATTTGGTTGGACTTTACTTAATTCTACGAATTCAATGTTTTCTTTTTCAATACTTTTAATTACAGTATCAAAGATTCCATTTCTTTTTACAGAACCTCCACCTGTAACAATTAAAATCTTTTTTTTACCTAAAATTGAAATTTCTTTTCCAGTGTTTTGTATTGTGTCTTTCCCAAAAATTAACTTTGTTGGACAATGCCAAATAAAATTATTCATAAATGCTCCTAATAAAAAAAATAACACTTATATTTTAACATAATAATAATTTTAATCAAATATCTTTATAAAAATAATTAATACATTTTTTTATGGGTCCTCTAAGCGAAAGCTTAATGTTTTAACTCTTTTTACCTGACTGAAATATAATAAACACCGTTAATACTATTGATATAAAGCAATACTTTGACTAATCTATTAAAGCTATGGAAAAGAAAAAAATTACAGATAATAATATATTAAATCAGTTAAAGAAAATTGGAAAAGACAGGAAAGAAATATTTACTCTTTCAGATGGACAGGCAAGGCTTGTTGTAAATAATTGTACTACGATGTTAAACGAGGTAAAAGCTAATTTCTCTTTAGGACCTCTTGAAAGCTACATACTTGGTCAAAGTTATATAGCTGGAAGTTTGATTTCAAGTAACATAAAAGAAAAAGACCGAATACAGCTTAATATAGAATGTGGTGGACCAATTAAGGGAATTTCTGTGGAAGCGTGGGCTAATGGTGCTATTAGAGGGTATCTTAACAATAATCCAATTCCTTGGGATAAAGAAGAACCTCCAACTATGGATGAACTTTATGGTCCTGGTTTTTTGACTATTACTAAACTCTTAGAGGGGTATAAGACACCTTTTTCTGGTCAAGTCATGATGGAATACAGTTCTCTTGCTAAAAACTTGGCAGTTTATTACCAAAAAAGTGAACAAACTCCTACTGTATTTGCTATTGATATAAAAACAAATAAAAATGGTCAAATTTTTGGTGCTGGTGGATTTTTTGTTCAACTAATGCCAGAATGTAGTGAAGAGTTTATTGCTAAACTTGAAACTTTAGTTAAAGGTTTACCTCCAATTGGAGAGAGTATCAGTGAGGGAATTGATATAAGAGATTATATTGAAGAAAACTTTGCTTCTTTAAAACCAAAGTACCTTGATACTAAACCTGTAATGTTTTATTGTCCCTGTCTAAGAGATAACTTTAAAGGATTCTTAAAAGGATTGCCTGAAGAAGAAAAGAAAGCAATATTTGAAGATAACAAATTTCCATTAAAAGTTAAGTGTTTTAACTGTGGAACGGATTACTCATTTGAAAAAAGTGAAGTAAAGGAGATATTTAGATGATTTTTTTTGCTACTGCATCAGCTAATCAAAATGATTTAGTAGAAAAAGAAGCTAGGGCGGCTGGTTCAGATGATGTAAAGCTTAGCTCCGGTGGAGTTTTTTTTAAAGCAGACCTGAAAACTGCTTATAATTTTTGTTTATGGTCAAGAAGTGCGACCAGACTTTTGGTATTGTTTCATCAAGAAGAAATTGAAGATATGGATACTTTTTATGAGCATTCAGCTTCTCTTGCTTGGGAAAATTGGATTAACCCTGAGGTTACTTTTGCAATTACTGAAACTGTAACTGATTGTTATTGGATTAGAAATTCTCATTTTGCATCTGTTCGTTTGAAAGATGCAATAGTAGATAGAATTAAAAGTAATTTTGAAGGTGAAAGACCAAATGTTGATAGAGAAAATCCAGATTTGGTTTTTCATTTACATGTTAATAGAAATACAGTTTCATATTATGCTGATTTTTCAGGAAGATTACTTGCTAAACGTGGATATAGAAAAGCTCAAACTACAGCTGTTTTAGCCGAATTTTTAGCTAGTACTGTTATTTCAAGAAGTCCTTGGAGAAAAGAAGACGAAAATGAAGTTCTATTAGACCCGTTTTGTGGTAGTGGAATAATTTGTATTGAAGCTGCATTGATGCTGTCAAACTCAGCTCCTGGATTGATTGATCCTAACCGTTTTGCCTTTTATAAGTTACCTTTTCATGATGAAGCAATCTGGAAAGAAGCTTTTGAAGAAGCTGAGAATGCTCAAATTGTTCCAAAGAATAAAATTTATGGTTGGGATATTGATCCTGAGGCAATTGCGATTTCAAAAAAGAATGCAAAAGCTGCTGGAATGGACCAGTTTATTGAATTTGAATGTAAGGATTTCACAAAAATTACCAAAGCAGATAAAATTGCTGAAACTGGAACAGTTGTTACTGATCCTCCTTATGGTCATAGACTTGATTGTGATTCAGCTTATCTTAAGAATCTATATAAACAAAGTGGAATTAATTTTGTTGAGGTTTTTGGTGGATGGCATATTTCTATTCTTTGCGCCGATAGTAGCCTTTTAAGTTATGTTGATATGAAACCTTATCGAACAAATACACTTTTTAATGGTGGCCTAGAATGTCAGTTAGCTCATTACTATGTTTATACAGATGCTGAAAGAGCTGAGATGATTGATAAGGCAATTAATAAAAAAGAAGAAAGATTAAATACTCCACTTTCAGATGGGGCTCAAATGGCAGCTAATAGACTAACAAAAAATATTAAGGCTTTACAAAAAGACATGGAAGCTGAGAATGTTAGCTGTTATAGAATTTACGATGCTGATATGCCAGAGTATTCTGCTGCAATTGATGTTTATGAAAATAAATGGATAAATCTTCAAGAATATGCAGCACCTTCTACAATTGAAGTTGAAGATGCTCAAAAACGCCTTGATGAATTGATTCTTGCAACTGAGAGAGTAACGGGAATAGATATTGATAATATTTATGTAAAACAAAGAACTATGCAAAAGGGAAATGATCAGTACAATAAAAGCTCTAAAGCAAATGGTGAGTTTTATATAATTCATGAAAATGCTCATTCTTTTAGAGTTAACTTTACAGATTACCTTGATACAGGTATTTTCCTTGATCATCGGCCGATAAGAACATTAATCCAAGCCCTTTCTAAAGATAAAAGATTTTTAAATCTATTTTGTTATACTGGTACAGCATCTGTTTATGCTGCAGCAGGAGGGGCTTTAAGCACCGTAAGTGTTGACTCTTCAAATGCCTATCTTTCATGGGCACAGAAGAACCTAGAAATTAACGGATTTACTTCCTTGAATCATTTCTTATATAGAGATGATTGTCTTAACTATCTTAGTTCTTCTTTCGACAAATATGATCTTATTTTCTGTGATCCACCAACTTTTTCTAATAGTAAAGACAGAGAAGTTTTTGATGTTCAATATGATCATAGTAGGTTGGTAAAAGCTTGTATGGGACATCTTTCAAGCAAGGGTTTATTAATTTTCTCAACAAATTTCAAAAAATTTGCTTTTGATGAATATCTTTCAGAAATTTTTAAAGTTGAAGATATATCTGAACATACAATAGGAAAGGATTTTGAAAGAAATCCTAAAATTCACTATTGTTTTCTTATCAGACATAAAGATAATGAAGGGTCAAAAGAAGAGGAAGAGGTCATTAGGAAAGTTTTAAAAATTAAAAGAACTGTTGTTAGAAGACCTAAACCTCCAAAAATGGTTAAAGCTTTTGAAGCAGTCAAACCAGTTGAGACAGTTGAAATAGTTGAAGCAATCAAACCAGTTGAGACAGTTGAAATAGTTGAAGCAGTCAAAGAACCTAAAGTAACCAAAACAGTCAAAGAACCTAA
>Ga0265294_10002850_pt1 | contig 22457 bp, 20 predicted proteins | sample MunlanPumphouse3_FD_192504 | JGI IMG/M metagenome (GOLD analysis project Ga0265294, IMG submission 192504) | Groundwater microbial communities from a municipal landfill in Southern Ontario, Canada - Pumphouse #3 | ecosystem: Environmental > Aquatic > Deep subsurface > Groundwater | place... | reverse complement strand
TTTTTAAAAGTAACAACATAAAGGGTATTAAATGATTAAATTACAGCAAAGAAATAGAATAAAAAGTGTATTGATACTGATTATTATGGGTTTACTTCTAACTTCTTTCTTTGGATGCAATAACCCCGACCCGCCAAAGCTGGTTCTTTCAGAAGCAAGCTGGCATTTTGGTGAAGTACCCCCTGACGAACAGCCTTCTCATGCTTTCAGGATAAAAAACGAAGGTGACCAAAAATTGATAATAGAATCGGCTTATTCTTCCTGTGCCTGTGTGATACTTGAATTACCAGAAAAAGAGATTGAGCCGGGAGAGGAAGCAGAATTAATTGCTACATTTGACCCCTATGGTTATGAGGGAGATGTAACCAAAAATATTACATTGAAGACAAATGACCCGGAGAATCCGGAAAAAATAATCGAGACAAGCATTACTGTTTTACGGGTTCCAAACCCTGATATTGAATTATCTCAACAGACATTTAATCTCGGAGACCTCTCCTCAAGTGATAAACAGGAAATTGTATTTACCATAACAAACAGCGGAGATGCTGACCTTATAATTCAAGAGGTCATTACGGAAGATATTTTTGGTCATAATATAAACACTCCTCTTATAATTTTACCTGAAGAAGAATACGCTGCGGAATTTTCAATTGATATAAGTCAGCTTAAAGAAGGAGAATTTCGTAAAGCGGTACGCATAATGACAAATGACCCACAGAACGCAGCAGTCTTTCTAAGAATAACCGGGAATATAAAAGACTCATAAATAATTTTTCATCAGAAAAAACATCAGAATATAGTTATCAAATATATTTTTTATACTGAAAGAAATAATTTAAATGGTATTTTTAAAAGAATATTATAATTGTGACTATTTTTTACCTAATAAAAATGACTATTATTTTCACATAAGCACTGGAGGAATAGCTTGGATTATAAAAGGGATTATAGGGAAAAGTATCAGAAATGGTTAAACAGCCCTACACTCAGTAATGAGGCAAAAAATGAACTTCAGGAGATATCTGATAAAGAAGATGAGATTCAGGACCGTTTTTACAAGGATTTAGAGTTTGGCACCGGTGGAATGCGTGGTAAGATTGGCATGGGTACCAACAGAATGAATATTTATACTGTTGGAAAATCAACCCAGGGACTGGCTGATTATCTTTTGGAAAATATAGATAATGCTTCATCCAAAGGTGTAGTGATAGCATATGATCCACGATATAAATCCAGGGAATTTTCTGAAAGGGCCGCCGGAGTATTAACCGCCAATGGAATTAAGGTTTATCTGTTTACAGACATCAGGCCGACACCGGAACTATCTTTTGCAGTAAGAGAACTTGATGCAGCAGCAGGTATTGTGATTACAGCCAGCCATAATCCTCCCGAATACAATGGTTATAAAGTTTATGGTGATAATGCTGCCCAGGTGTTACCTGAGGTCGCTGACCGGATAATCGAGAAGATAAATCAAATAATAGATTATTCTGAAATCAGGTTTATATCTCCGGAAGAGGCTGAAAAACGTAATTTGCTGATTAATATCGGTGAAGATATTGACCGACTTTATTACAAGAAGGTGATGGAATTATCATTAAGTCATGATGTGGATAAAAATATCAATATTGTCTACACCCCATTGCACGGTACAGGAAATATACCGGTGCGTACAATATTAAAAGAAATTGGCTATAATAATGTATTTGTTGACGAGGAACAAGCTAAACCTGACCCTGAATTTCCCACTGTCGATTCTCCTAATCCGGAAAATCCGGATGCTTTTCGAAAAGCTGTGGAGTTGGGGAAAGAAATGAATGCCGATATCCTTATCGCTACAGACCCGGATTGTGACAGGATTGCACTTGCAGTTTCTACCACTCATTATGATAAACAAAGAGATACAATCTCACCACATAGTCATTGCGATGAGAGTTTTTTATTTTCTCGTCATAGCGAAGAGCACAGCGATGAAGCAATCCCATCCCCTGATGCTAAAAGCAACTATCTATTTTTAAACGGCAACCAAACCGGTGCATTATTGATTGATTATATATTAAAGAGAAAGTCAGAAGACGGACATCTGCCTGAAAATGGATTTATTATGAAAACCATTGTGACTTCTGAAATGGGCAGGGTTGTTGCCGATTCTTACGGTATTCCTACTTATGATACCCTTACCGGTTTTAAATTTATCTGTAATAAAGCAATGGAGTTAGAGAAGCAGGGAAAAACCTTTTTGTTTGGTTACGAAGAGAGTATCGGATATCTGACCGGTAACTTTGTCCAGGATAAAGATGCTGTTATCTGTGCCATGCTGATTGTCGAAATGGCTGCATATTACAAAAAGAAAGGATTGTCTTTACTGGATATACTAAACAGACTCTACGAAAGACATGGATATTTCTTAGAGCATCTGGATTCTATTATTTTGGAAGGATTAGAAGGGGAACAGCAGATGGCAGAGATTATGGCTTCCTTCCGGGAAGAGTTTCCTGATATTCCGGAAATGAAAGTATCCCGTAAGATAGACTATAAAACTCCATTCCAATATGACTATGAGACAAATGAGAAAGAGATTATTGATATTCCCCAATCAGATGTATTAAAATGTGTTTTTTCCGATGACTCCTGGTATGCTATTCGTCCATCCGGTACTGAACCAAAGATTAAGATTTATATGTCTATGACAGGAAAGACCAAAAAAGAGGCACAGGGTAAGCTGAAAATATTAAAGTCAGCGATTTTCGGAAAGATAGAAAGTATAATAAAATAAAGTTGCAAGGAAGAAGACCAGTTAACTATGCGTTGGTTTAATCTTCTTCATGGAATACGCTTTATACTTGATATGTGATACTGAATGCTCGATAATCTTTCGATTGCTACAATGATCAAAGTAACAAAGAAATTTCATCCATTTTTACTGATTGTATTTCTTACTATCAAACTGTAAACTAAAAACAAAAAACCTGCTCCTGCAATACATTTTCTAACATTATTCCATTTCCAAAATATTTATATCCATTGTTTCCAGGTTAGCCAAAAGCAATTTGTTTCTTAGCAGACTACCTTTGTTCAAAATAATTTTTAGTGTTTCTGCTACCTGCAAAGAAGCCACAAAGGCAGGGGTAAATGATGGGACGCTAGGGCAGTCTTCTATGTTTCTTTTGTTATATTTTTCCGGGGAACCATAAATAGACTTTAATCCTTTGTCTTCCGGGAAGATAGTGCTAACCTGTCCGAACATATTATTGATTGCACCATGGATAAAGGGAATTTTTAAATCCTTACTGGCTGCCTCTACTATAAATCTTGCCGGTATATTATCCAGGGCATCAATTACTATATTTGCACCAGTAATTACTTTTTGAGAATTGGTTGAATCAATAAAAAGGGAATAGGTACTGGTGTTGATACTGGAATTGATTTGCTTTATTCTTGCTGCAGCAGCTTCTGCTTTACCTTTTCCGATATAATTCTCTGTACTTAACAACTGACGATTCAGATTACTTTCATTAAATATATCCCCATCAACGAGTATTAAATTACCTATTCCCAGCCTGGCTAACATTTCAAGGATATTCCCACCTAACCCGCCACAACCAATAACGGCAACAGTTGAGAGGAGCAGTTGAATTTGTTCAGAAAAATTTATAGTATTGTAATTACGCTCATAACGGGTTGGCATAATATCAAGCTGTAAAGATGCTATTTCAATATTAACTGGTGCTATTGAGTATTTTTCTGCATATTTATTTATTTCATCTATAGATATAGTAATAATTTTATTTATATTATTTTTTGCAGCAAAAATATCCTTTTTTTTATTTAAATCATCAATCAAACTGTCAGGAATCTTTTCCATTATCCTCCACCCATCAGCAAAAAAAGTTTTATTTTACAGGATTCTTTAATCAGGTATTTTTTGTCCACATTCTTTGTGCCATTTAATATAATTAAGCCCAAAAATCTGGTATCTATTCTATTGTCAGTTAACAGTCTTTCAACAGTAACCGGTTCAGGGTATTCTAAATCCAGAACCTGGTTATTATCTTTCATCTTGCTGTTATTGGGTAATAATAATTTTGGAACCGTTAATTTTATTTTAATCATTGTCACATTTTTTGTATTATCAGTTTTAAATATCATCAAAGCAAATTATAATCGACTTATTTCTTTATTTGTTTCTTATTATAACAGTTAGGTCAAATATAAAAAATCATTGCTTAAAACCCAGGTATATGCTATTCTTAAAATAACATATAAAGTTTTTTCTTACCAATTAACACCAGATTTATTTGCCCGCTTTTTATTAAATAGTATTTAAAAGTATATTCTAAAGTCAAAAGTGTTCTAAAAAATTGTGAGGGATATACATCTAAATAAATAACACAAAGAATAAATTTTGTGGATCGGTAAAATTGCTTCAACATAAAAACATAAAAAACAGGAGGTGATTTATAAGCAGGACAGTTAGTTCAGGTTGTTTAAAATGAAAAATTAAAAAAGGAGAAAAAGAAAAGAATGAATATGAAAAAAATAAGCTTATATTTTTTTGTTATTTTGATGATTTTTATAACCATCACAGGCATTTCCGCTGCCCAGGACAGGCATGCACCCCAGGATGCAATATCTGCTAATGGAATGGTTGCAGCTGCTCATCCCTTAGCCGCACAGACAGGAGTGGATATTCTGAAAAAAGGTGGAAATGCCATCGATGCAGCAGTTGCCACTGCTTTTGCTCTGAATGCAGTTGAACCAAATGCCTCCGGAATCGGCGGCGGCGGTTTCATGGTAATTCGTTTTGCTGAAACCGGTGAAGTAATAGTGTTGGATTATCGGGAAGTTGCCCCTGCTGCGGCTACCAAAGACATGTTTGCTTCAGAAGAAGCCTCAGAACAGAATTGGGCAGTAGAAGGCGGAAAGGCTGTAGGAGTTCCCGGAACACTGATGGGCCTGAAAAAAGCCCTGGATGATTATGGAACAATGACCCTGGAAGAAGTTATGTCTCCGGCAATCAGCTATATGGAAAACGGTTTTGAGATTACCGAAACATTCAGTCAGATGATAGAAGATAATTATGAAAAATTGGCAAAATGGAATGACCCGTTTGAATTGGCATATCTTAAAGATGGATTACCATTGGAAACAGGGGATGTTTTAATACAGGAAGATCTGGCAAAAACCTATCGGGAAATACTTGATAAAGGTATTGAACATTTATATGGTGGAGAATTAGGGCAGAAAATAGTCGATGCTGTTCAAGCCCAGGATGGCATTTTAGAACTACAGGATCTTATTGATTATCAACCAAGGATGCTTGAGCCTATTACCGGAAATTATAGAGGATATGACATCTTCTCCATGCCTCCACCCAGCTCAGGCGGAACACATTTGATTCAAATCCTTAATATCATGGAAAATTTTGACATTCCTAATTTAAGCTATCATGGTCCTACACATATTTCTATAATGGCTGAGGCAATGAAAATGGCTTTTGCAGACAGGGCACAATATATGGGAGACCCTGCCTTTGCAACAGATATGCCATTAGAAGGAATAACATCAAAAGAATATGCTAAATTCCTGTCAGACCAGATTGAAATAAAGGAACCAAAGATGGAAGTACCTGCAGGAGAACCTGCCGGATATGAACACCATAGTACCAGTCATATCTCTGTTATTGATGCAGAAGGAAATGCAGTTGCTCTAACTCAAACTATTAATTATTTCTTTGGGTCTGGAGTAGTTGTTCCTGATGTGGGAGTTATTATGAATAATGAGATGGATGACTTTGCCAAGAGTCCGGATTCACCAAATGCCCCTGAACCGGGTAAAATTCCTCTCTCCAGCATGTCTCCAACTATTATTGAAAAAGATGGAGAGACATTTATGGTTTTAGGTACACCAGGCGGAACCAGAATATTTACTGCAATGACTCAGATAATTTCAAATGTAATTGATTTTGGTATGAGTATGGATGAAGCTATTGAGGCACCTCGTATGCATGCTTACTCTTCCGGAGGTAAAGCAATGCCTATTTATGTAGAGAGCCTTATCCCTGTAATGACAGTTGAAACTCTCAGAATGTTAGGCAATGAAGTATCTGTCAGAGAAGCACATGACCTTTACTTTGGAGGGGCACAGGGAATAATGTTGAAAAATGGTGTTCTCTTTGGCGGCGGCGATTCACGTCGTGACGGAGTAGCAGTTGGATATTAAGTTGATAACCGGGTTATCAAAAAATAAATAAAATTCAAGGGGTCACTTGTTTCTTTTGGAAATAAATGACCCCTTGAATTACAAAAGGAGGAAGTACCTTGCTCAGCATTGAATTACTCTATTTTATTGTAATGGTTGGAGTATTTGCCGTATGTTCCTTTAAGTTTAAGCTGCCTGTCGGTATAGGAATGGCAATAGCTGCAATTTCAGGCAGTTTAGTGGCAGGATTTGGCATACCTGTACGCCACCTTATAGAAGGCGGATTCAATTACCTCAATACTATTTTAGTTATTGCTACTGCCATGGTTTTTATGAAGGTAGTTCAGTATAATGGCATGATGGATACTATAACCCGCTGGTTGATTGAAAAATATTATTCCAAACCTGCATTATTGGTTATTGGCCTGTCCTTTATTGTTGTCTTCCCTGGAATGATTACTGGCTCTGCTACTGCTGCAGTTTTAACAGGAGGTGTATTGGTTTCACCTGTTCTTATATTTATGGGATTCCCTAAAGAAGTTACCGCTGCTGTTGTAGCTATGGCTGCCGTTTTTGGGGAAGCTGCTCCTCCAATCAACGTTAATGCTTTAATAATCGGAGGGGGAATAGATTTACCTTATATTGGTTTTACAATGCCACTATTAATTATTACTGTACCATTGATTATTTTTACCAGTCTCTTTATAGGCAGAAAATATTTAAAAACATTTAATTATGAAAAAATGAAAGAAAAGTTACCAAATTCTTACTTAAAGGAATATGGTATATGGTTGTTCTTGCCTATTATAGTTTTGTTTGCCCTTATGCTTAGAGAAACATTTTTTCCACAGTTATTCCCGACTTTAGGAATGCCGATTTATTTCTTAATAGCTGCTATTGTTGGAATATTTTCCGGTAAAAAATTTAATTTCTCAAAAATATCCCAGGAAGCCGTACACGATGCTTTACCGGTATTAGGTATTTTAGTTGGTGTGGGTATGTTTATCCAGATTATGACTCTTACCGGATTGAGAGGATATATTGTAATAAATTGTCTGAGCTTACCGAGATATTTACTCTATTCAGGAATAGCTGTCAGTATGCCGCTTTTTGGTGCAGTGTCTGCTTATGGTTCGGCGTCTGTATTAGGAGTACCTTTTGCCCTGGCTTTACTGGAGAGTAATCCGGTGATAACTGTATCAGCTTTATCACAGTTAGCAGCTTTGGGTGATCTGATGCCACCGACTGCCTTAGCCGGAATATTTGCTGCACAGGTAGTAGGTGAAAAGAATTATTTCAAAGTGCTTAAATATTGTATAATTCCCGCAATAATTACTGCAGTATGGTGTATTGTAATTATTATGTTCGCAAATACCCTGGCAGATATATTGCTTTAGAGGAAAAAGGAAGGAAGAAAAAAATGATTGCTATTATTTACCAGATAATAATATTATTTTTTCTCGTATTGGTTATTCGGGATATGTTTAAGGAAGAAAATATTTGGAATCAATTAACCGGTTCTCTGGTTATTATCCCATTTATTTTGAGATTATTAATGATTAAATAATTGGAATTTTTGCTAATAGATTTTTGATGATATGAGAAGGAGTCCTAAATGAAGAAAAATCATAAAATTGCCATAGGATTACTGGTTTTTGCTGCATTAATTTCGTTTCTATCAGGCATTGAATTTGTTGACCAATGGAAGGATGATATCATTATTCCCGGACCCGGTGTAACACGAACAGGTCTTTTAAGTGATTATTTTCCAAAATTAGAAGGAGAATATGTAGATACAACAGTCTATTTTTTAGAAAGTGGTAATCCCGGAGGCACTGTTTTTGTTTTAGGAGGAACACATCCTAATGAACCTTCATCTATGTTGACAGCAGTAATGCTGATTGAAAATGTTGTGGTAACACAAGGCACAATGATTGTTGTTCCCCAGGCAAATCTCAGTGGTTATTCTCATAATGATCCCCAGGAAGGTTCACCCAGGTATATTCATTTTGAAACTCCTGATGGAGAAAGAAAATTCAGGTATGGATCCAGAGCTACTAACCCGATTCACCAATGGCCTGATCCGGATATTTATATTAATCAATTCGGACAATCTCTTTCGGGCTCTGAGACAAGAAATTTAAATCGCGGTTATCCCGGAGATCCCAATGGTAATTATACCGAACAAATATGTTATGGCATTATGGAATTAATTAGACAGGAAGAATGTGATTTATCTATAGATTTACATGAAGCCTCACCTGAATATCCGGTTATTAATGCTATTGTTGCCCATGAGGATGCAGCAGATATGGCCAGTATGGCTATACTTGACCTGCAAATGGAAAACCTGGAATATAATTTAGAAATATCCCCACCATCATTCAGAGGTTTAACTCATAGGGAGTGGGGTGATTATAGCGAAACCCTGGCCATATTAATGGAAACCGCTAATGCCAGTCAGGGCAGATTAAGGGGAAGAACTGATGAAAAACTGGTTTTAACGGGAGTAGATAAAATGTATGTCAAGGCCGCCGAACTTGGCAGGTTATATGTTCCTTATGATGAAAATGGTCATCCAATAGAAGAGAGGGTTGGCAGACATATTACTGCAATCAGGGCATTAGTTAATAATATGAATTTCATTTTTCCTGAAAAGGAAGTTCAATATCATGGAGAACCTGACTATTTTGAATTAATTGAAAGTAGTTATGGAGATTACTTGCTACCCTTGGAATAAGAAGGTATAAGCAAAAATTAAAGCCTGTGATTTGTAAATAATCACAGGCTTTAATTTTTGCTTATTTTTATTTAACAAATGTATTTGTTAGTCTAAATTTTCTGCAATAAAAGATTTCACCGGGTCACCGGTATCAACAATTTTTGCAACGATTTCCATTGAGATATCTTTTTCCTTACTGATACTGGTAAAGTAACCATCCATATTGCCAGATTCAACCACAATTAGATGGTCAGCATAAGGAACAATCTCATCCAAAAAGGCGTCTGATAATGCTCCTCTTCTTGCTTCTCCCCCGGTGTGCATTACCAGTAACACAGTTCCATGTTCTTCAATTTTCTGAAGCAGTTCTTTTGTCCTGGCTATTTCATCTCCCTGGTCAATTCCTGCAGCTCCAAGTCCTTTAGAACTTCCGCCCACGACAGCTATTACAATTTTATAATCTTCAATAGCATCGGCCGGGGCAAGTTGTTCATAAACCGGCTCTATTCCATACCTTGTTAGCAAAACGCTTATCATTCTTGCATCAGCACTTTGGCCAATAGAAGTAATCAAAACATCAGGTAGTTTTTCTGTTTCTTGAGCAGCCATTATCTGTCCGGCAAAAACAGTAAAAGAAACTAACAACAATAAGATACACAAATAATTTAGGGATAATTTAACTTTTTTCAATTGTATCCTCCAGATTTTTGGATTATTATACTAATTTAATTATTTTAATATTAATCTTATTATCTATTTTACCATAAAAGTGAATTTAAAGGAAACAATTGGATTGTATTTAAGTACCCCAGTAAATTTTACACTAACGATTGTATTCTTATACAAGAGAAGTGGAAACATTCTACTCACACATTACTATGATAAAAGCGTAGTATAGATTTATATATTTTCTTTTAGTGCTATCTTTGTTATGGCTTTATTATAGTATAATTAATATATTTATATACAATATATATTTAAGGTATTATAATAGAATATAAATAATAGTATTATTTTAAAAAAATTGAGGTATAAAAAATGGATATTTTAGAAATGTTTCAAAGTCTTTCGGCTAATAGCCCGGCTCTAAAACAGTTAAATAAAAAAGTTGATGCTGAACCTGAAAAAGTAGAAAAGGCCGCACAGATAAGCATCCCAATGCTTATGGAGGCATTAAACCGCAATACAAATAATCCGCAAGGTGCACAATCTCTGGCAAAAGCCCTGGAACAGCACCAGGATGATAATGTTGATAATCTGGAAAAATTTTTGCAGAACGTTGATACAGAGGACGGATCAAAGATATTGGAACACATTTTTTCAAATAAAAAACAGGCAGTACAAAGTAATCTCTCTAAAACAACCGGATTAAAACAGGACCAGGTGAGTTCTATTATGGCAAGTCTTGCTCCAATGATTTTGGGTTTTTTGGGAAATCAGAAAAAAACGCAGAACCTGGATGCTGACGGAGTATCCAGCCTGACATCTTTATTATCCCAGAATTTACAGAAAAATACCGGTGGAAGCTTATTTTCTATGGCAACTAAACTGTTGGATGCCAATAAGGACGGGAGTATTATTGACGATGTCTTAAATATATTTGGTAAATTTAAAAAAAGGTAATTTGAGGTAAAATATAATAAAAAAATAAAGAATAAGGAAAGGAAAATGGATAAGAATATCTCTTTGTATGAAAAGTTAGGCTTATTTTATTTAGGTAAAGAAGTAAATCCCAAAACATTTCAAACCAATGAAAATCTCTTTTTGTATAAATCAAAAGATTTTACAACACATGCAGCCATAATCGGTATGACAGGCAGTGGTAAAACCGGTTTGGGTATTTCCATTATTGAGGAAGCGGCAATTGATAAAATCCCTTCTATTATAATAGACCCAAAGGGGGATATGGGAAACCTTATGCTGGCTTTTCCGGATTTAAAACCGGAAGATTTTCAAAAATGGATAGACCCGGCTGAAGCTGAAAACAAGGGCATCGATCCTGCCGTTTATGCGGAAAATACTGCCAAAAATTGGGAAGAAGGACTAAAAAGTTTTTCACAGGGAAAAGACAGGGTTAGTCTCTATAAGAATAGTGCCGATTTTTCCATCTATACTCCCGGCAGCTCTGCTGGTATACCAATATCGGTATTGAGCAGTTTTGATGTGCCCTCACAGGATGTGCTTAATGACCCGGACACTTTTTCATCTATTGTTAATTCTACAGTAATGGGATTACTCTCATTAATTAAGATTGATGCAGATGTACTTACCAGTAAAGAATATATTCTGTTAGCTGCTATTTTTAACCATTTTTGGAAAAACAATAAAAGCTTGTCCCTGGAAGAAATTATTGGTTATATTACCAATCCGCCCTTTGAGAAGATTGGAGTGCTTAGTTTAAATCATTTTTATCCACAAAAGGAAAGATTTGAACTTGCCATGCTCTTAAACAATATTCTTTCAAGTCCCGGATTTTCTATGTGGCTGGAAGGGGAAAGGCTGGACATTCAGAACTTACTTTATAATAAAGAAGGAAATCCCAGGGTCAGTATTATTTCAATTGCTCATCTGGACAATAGTCAGAGAATGTTTTTCGTAACACTGTTTTTAAACAAATATATCAGCTGGATGAGACAGCAAAGAGGTATGTCTTCACTAAGAACGCTACTTTACATGGATGAAATTTTTGGTTTTTTCCCGGCAACCTCAAGTCCTCCATCCAAAAAACCCATGCTTTTGTTATTGAAGCAAGCCAGGGCTTATGGAGTAGGTATAGTATTAGCAACCCAGAATCCTGTAGATATTGATTATAAAGGCCTTTCCAATATTGGCAGCTGGTTCTTAGGCCGCCTCCAGACCAGGCAGGACAGGGACAGGGTAGTTGATGGCTTGATTAAAAATACTGATAATTCCCTGGAAAAAAATGAAGTTGAATCACTGTTAGCAAATATGAAAAAAAGAACTTTCCTGTTAAAAAGTGCACATCTTGACCAGATTCCTCTCTTGGAAACCAGATGGGTTCTGTCTTACCTGAGAGGCCCTCTATCCAGTTTAGAGATTAAAAAATTAATGGAGGATAAAAAAGAACTCTTAACTGAGAGAGTTGAAGAACAGGAGATCCCTGTAGATCAGGAGTCAAGGCATACGGGAGTAACAGAAATAATGCCCCTTGTGTCTGATAAGATCAAACAATATTTTCTGAATAACCCTCCCTTTAGTGAAGAAGTAATTTATAATCCACAGATTATATTAAATGGGAAGGTAAGGTTCTACAATCAGTCAAAAAGAGTTGATCAGAAAGAAGAGATATCACTCAAACTCCCGGTTTATCGGGAAATGGTTGATATTAAAATAGAAGATGCAGTTATAAGTGAGGACAGCTTTCACAACTATGACTTGAAACCTCTCGAGCAGGCTAAGTTTTCTCTATTGCCCCCATTCCTGGAAAAAATGAAAGATACAAAAATGATTGAGGATAAATTTAAGAATTATCTGTATGATACCAAAAGAGTTGAGTTATATACCTGCAAAGAATTAAAACTTTTATCCAAACCGGAAGAAGACCTGGCTGATTTTAAATCCCTCTTAATGGATATCATTAGAGAAGAAAAAGATAAAGCAGTTGAGAAATTAACAGAGAAATATAGCAAAAAAGAGGAAAAACTGGAAAAAGATTATGCAAAACTGCAGGAAAAGCTGGAAAAGGAAGAGGCTGATGTTAAAGCTGCCACTACCCAGAGTGCTTTATCCATTGGTTCAAGCGTACTTGGGGCATTGCTGGGCAGGACTAAGGTAGGGACATTAGGAGCCAGTGTAACCGGATTAAATAAAGCCAGCCGTGTTTTGAAACAAAAAAAGGATGTTGATTTAGTCAAGAAGAAGATTGAAAAGCTTACAGAGGATATTAAGGGTTTGGAAGAGGAATTAAAAGAGAACATTGAGGAAATGTCAGAAAAATTTGAGATTGAGAATTATACTATAGATACAATCAGTATTAAGCCAAAAAAGAGTGATATTTTTGGGATCAAAGTAGCTCTTTTGTGGGAATCACAGTAACTCTTAAAATAATTTATAATCAAATAAGGACAAAATTTTGTCAAATAAAATTATAAGGAGGAAAAAATGGCAACTATAACTGCTATTGAGGGAGTAGGAGAAGTAAATGCTGAAAAATTAAAGAAAGCCGGAATCAGTTCAGTGGAAAAATTATTAAAAATGGGTGCTGAACCAGGCGGAAGAAGAGAGATAGCTGCTAAAACAGGAATTAATGAAAAAGTTATCTTAAAGTGGGTAAACTTTGCTGATCTTTTCAGGATAAAAGGGATAAGCACTCAATATTCCGAGTTATTGGAAGCAGCCGGTGTAGACACAGTAGTTGAACTATCAAAGAGGGTACCGGAAAATTTGCAGAAAAAAATGGAAGAAGTAAACGAAGAGAAGAATCTGGTAAGGAGAGTTCCTGTACTTAAGGAAGTGCAAAAATGGACTGAGCAGGCAAAACAGTTACCCCGAGGAGTCAATTATTAGATATATTTTAAAGTAAAAAGTAGAATAGGGAGTATTTACATTACTTAAATATTAAAGTTAAAGTTGATAAAGGCAAACTACTCGAAAGGGTAGGACGCAAAGCCATGGGTCTAAAGGAGATATAAAAGACTGCCAGGTTACCGACTTCTTTTTTTATTGTTTGAGCAATAAATAATAATATGCTAATGTAGTTGAAAATATATAAAAGCTATTTATTGAAAATAAATATAAATTAAGGCATAATGTTTTATATACACAGTTATACACAGTAAAAAATATTAAATATAGGGATAATTGTTAAATGAGTATTAAAGAGAATTATCAAAAAATCAGATCAGAGATACCTTCTTATGTCAGGATTATTGCAGCAGCCAAGACAAGAACAACCGCAGAAATAGAGGAGCTGATAGAAGCAGGAGCAACTGACATTGGAGAAAATTATGTTCAGGAAGCTGAAGACATTATCAATAAATTAAATCCCGAAATGACAAAAAAGGTTACCTGGCATTTGATTGGTCATCTACAAAAAAATAAAATCAATAAGGCTCTTCCTATTTTTGATTTAATCCAGAGTGTTGATTCAATTAAATCAGCCAGGGAAATTGATAAAAGGGTTGAGAAGGCAGGGAAAGATTATGTCCCGATTTTACTTGAAATTAATATCGGAAGTGAATTTACTAAATACGGGATAAAACCGGCAGAACATAAAGATTTTGAGGCTTATATGGAAGAGTTGGCCAAAGATGTTTCCAGTTTATCTCATATACGTCTGGAAGGATTGATGACCATGGGTCCACTTACCGGAGACCCGGAAAAGGTTCGGCCCTATTTCAAAAGAGTTAAAAAAATTTTTGATAATTTAGCAGGATTAGAATTAGAAAGAGTTAATATGAAATATTTATCTATGGGAATGACCAATTCCTATAAAGTTGCTATTGAAGAAGGAGCTAACCTGATTAGAATTGGTACAGCTATCTTTGGTCCCAGGAAATGCCAAATTAAAAGTGATTAAAAAAATATTAGATTATGGTAAAAAACTGATAAACTCTTCTGTTTGAAGAAAAATAATTTTATAAAAATGTAATATTTAAATAATTAAAGACAAAAAATATAAAAGGAGAAAATGGAATGAAAAAAAATATTTTAATAGTTCAGATTATGTTAGTATTTTTTGCCCTTGTGATTATATTTCCCAGTGTAGTTTCTGCTAATAATATTAATTTTATTGTTCAACAGATGGAAGAAAGTTATAAAAAACAGATGAGGGGAATTGATGATATTACCATTGTTCAACAGATGGATGCGGGGTTTTTCGAAGTTATATCAACAACTTATCAAAAAAAGGATATTGTAAACAACGAAGAAATATTAAAATCTCGGTCCGAAACAGAAGTGATGGGTATGAATATGGTAACTATATATGATGGTATCTACACATGGTCTACTGATGCGGAAACGGGTGAAGTCAAACAGGAGGAAGGTGGAGCTGATCCTTTACAGGTTTGGAAAATATTCAATCCGGATAAGATGCAGTATTTAGGTGAAGAAACGGTAAATGGAAAAGGTGCCTACATGGTTCAACTGGATGGTGCAATCTGGATGATGGGTCAGGAAGATATTGCCCAACAAAATATAGCTGAGGATGTTGAAGACATGGAAATGCAAAGCATCTTTTGGATTGATAAAAGTCAGTTTATCCCACTGAAATCAAGGAATATTATGAAGACTACTGTAATAGAGGACGGGAATCCGGTAATTACTAATACAGTAGCAGATGTGCAATTTTTAGATTATCGTACGGAAGGTACTATGCTGATTCCTTATCGAATGATAATTTCAAGCCAGATTGAAATTGATGATCCTACAATGAGTGAAGAGGAAAGAAAAATGGCTCAATCTATGATGAGTGCTATGGGAATGAGTGACATGGAAATGACTGTAACAAGTGTAGAGGTAAATACGGGATTATCTGATAATCTTTTTGATGGTACAAAATTAGAAGCGCAGGAACCCATGTTTGGAGGAGTGTCTGAAAAGTCTCAAGAGGTATCTGAGGATTATGAAGAAGGTGAACCCATGTCCGAAGAAGACCTTGAAGCTATGATGGAAGGCATGATGGATATGTTAAAAGATTTTATGCCCCAGGATTAAGAAGGAGTTAACATATTTAGCATATAGAGAAAGCAGGACAGAAATAATAAAAGTCGATGGAATAGAATAGATTAACCGGTATAATTCACATTTCATCGACTTTCTTTTTCTGTATAAAAAAAGGGAAAAAATGAAAGAAAAAATTGATATCAAAGGAATAAAGTTTGATAAGCTAAAAAATATTATTTCCCGGGAAGGATACCAGCCATTTCGCGCTCAACAGATTTTTCAATGGATTTATCAAAAAAACGTAAATTCCTTCGGAGAAATGTCAAATTTACCAAAAGAATTAGCAGAAAAATTGAATTCAATTTTTACAATTATTGATATAAAATGTCTTAAAAACCAGAAATCCTATGATGGTTCAGAAAAATATCTTTTTCAGTTAACTGATAATGAGTATATAGAAACTGTTTTAATAAGGAATAATAGTAGAAATACATTATGTATATCATCACAGGTAGGATGCAGATGGAACTGCTTTTTTTGTGCAAGCGGCAAAGGAGGATATAAGAGGGATTTGTCAACAGGAGAAATAATTGAACAAATCCTGTCTGTACAGAGGATTACAGGGGAAAGTATTCAGAATATAGTTTTCATGGGCATGGGTGAGCCTTTTGATAATTATGAAAATGTTATTAATGCAATTGAAATCCTGAATGAAAAACAAGGTTTAAATATTGGTGCAAGGAAGATAACCGTATCAACCTGTGGTATCATTCCTGGCATTATAAGGTTTACTGAATTTCCTCTGCAAGTAGAGTTGTCTGTTTCATTGCATGCAGCAGATGAAAAAACCAGAACAGCATTAATGCCTGTGAATAAGAAATATCCATTGAGAAAGTTAATAGATGTCTGTAAGTTATATAATGAGAAAAAAAACAGACAGGTAACCTTTGAATACCTGATGTTAAAAGGTATTAATGACAGTCCCCGGCAGGCAATTAAATTAAGCCAGATGATTTTTGATTTTGATGCCAAGGTAAACTTAATTATTTACAATCCTGTAGACAGCCTTAATAACCTTTTTCCGTCTGATGAATATACTATCAATGCTTTTCAGAAAATATTAAGAGAAAAACACATACCTGTAACAATCAGATATTCCAGAGGACAGGATATCGATGCAGCTTGTGGACAATTAAGAAGAAAGTACAGTAATTAAATTAATCTTAAATATAATTTCTTGACTTTCGATTGATATCTGCTATACTTTTAAAGGAGAATTTGCTTAGGGCCCATAGCTCAGTTGGTAGAGCAGCCGGCTCATAACCGGCCGGTCCCTGGTTCGAATCCGGGTGGGCCCACCAGTATTTAAATAGATTGAAAGAGTATTTTTATGAAAAGCAAACTAAATGTGTTGCAAGAATTATTGAATATAAATCATAGCGGGGAAAACGCTATTTAAAAAGCCTTACTTTATAAAAAAAAGTAAGGCTTTTTTGTTTTATAAACAAAAATTATAGCATTCAAAAAGGAGGTATATTTTTGAGAGAGCAGCTATATACCCTGTTAACACTACAGGATGTAGATAAAGAGATTGTCAGGGAAAAGAAATTGCTAAAAAAACTTCCTGCCAAAATTACAGAAATTGAAAATGAAGTATTTAAAAAAGAGGAAAAATATAAGAAACTAAAGGAAAGTCTGAAAGAATTACAACTAAAAGCAAAAAGAAAAGAGATTGATGTCAAGGCAGTTAATACAAAAATTGATAAACATCAAGACGAATTGTATGGTGGAAAGACCAGTGATATTAAAGAATTAAAACAATTGCAAAAAGTTATTGAGTTGTTAAAGAAAGACAGAGACAAGGTTGAAGAGGAATTATTAGTGCTTATGGACGAAGAAGATAATATAAAAGAACGCTTAAGCAAAGCACAAGAGGAATTAAATATAGCAAAAGAACAGCTTCAGGAAAGAAAAATAGAAATAAGCCAGCAGGAAAAAGCTGTCAATGCTCGAATTGAAAAAAAAGGACGGCAGCGGGAAGAGATTGCCACAAAAATTACTGATAATGAATTAATGAAAAGATATCAAATTTTATGGGAAGGGAAAGAAGGAGAAGTTGTTGTAGAGATCGATAGTGCTACCTGCAGCGGTTGCAATCTTTCTTTACCAAGTGATGTAATTTATCATCTGCAAAGGGATGATGTATTGATAACCTGCCCCAATTGTAATAGAATATTGATATGGAAGAAATAAATAAATATTTCTTTGGCAAGTAAATCAGGTAATCGCAGACTCGTATTACGGGTTTGAGGAAAGTCCGAGCTCCACAGGGCAGAGTGCTGGGTAATTCCCAGCGGGGGTGACCCCGGGAAAGTGCTACAGAAAAGGAAACAGCCAAATTGGCAATGGTGAAAAGGCCGGGTAAGAGCCTACCAGTTATTGGGTAACCAATAAGCTTAGCAAACCCCACTTGGAGCAAGACCAAGAAGGAAACAATTAGTTGCCCGCTATAGGTTTCCGGGTAGGTCGCTATGAGGTATTAAGGCAACTTATGCCCCAGATAGATGATTACCACACTGCATATTTTTATTAATCTCTATTAATAAGGAATGTGCAGTGACAGAACTCGGCTTATGATTTACTTGCCGAAAGATAAATCAGGGATATACTGGTATTAATCAGTATATCCCTGATTTTTTCTTATATTATTAGTTAAAAATTATTATACCCCTTGTTTTTCCCCTATTTATTAACCCCTGAATAATAAAATTATTATCCTTTACGGAAACAAAACCTGCTATTCCAAATAACAGGAAAAACTTTTGAAAATATTTTTTATTTTTACAAAAAAATATTAAAAAAAGAGGATTTTTTTTAATTAATGTTGTATACTATATCTAAGTGGAGGAAAGTGGAGGAAAGTGGCAAATATGATGTTTCTTGGACAATATGAGCATTCATTAGACAAGAAGAGCAGAATAATTATGCCTTCAAGCTTTCGGGATGATTTAGGCGATACTTTTGTAATAACCTTTGGACTTGATAAATGCCTTTTCGTCTACCCTATGGAAGAGTGGAAAAAATTAGCCAATAATCTCCAGGGACTCCCTTTGGGTAAAAAAGATACCAGGGCTTTTAAAAGGACTTTAGCCTCCAGAGCATTAATCAGCCATTTTGATCAGCAGGGAAGAGTAGTAATCTCAAAAAATTTAAGAGACTATGCCCAAATCAACAAAAATGTCATGATTATAGGCGTTTTTGAAAGAATCGAGATATGGGATTTAGATAAATGGAATCAATATGCCGAAGAAACAGAACAGTCTTATGAAGATATTGCCGAGCGAATTTACGAAAAAGAGGAAAAGGATTAGTGATAAATTTTCACATTCCTGTGATGAGCGAAAGAGTTCTTGACTTATTAATTACCAGAAAAGAGGGCATATATGTCGATTGTACTTTAGGTGGAGGAGGTCATTCGGAGGAGATAATAAAAAAAATATATCCTGACGGATTATTAATAGGATTGGATCAGGATATCGAAGCTTTGGAATTCTCCAGGGAAAGATTATCAAAAAACAAGGATAGGGTGGTTATAGTAAAAAGTAATTTTAATGATTTAAAATTATTGCTGCAGGATTTGGGAATTAATCAGGTTACCGGTGTTCTATTTGATCTGGGATTATCGTCATATCAGGTTGATACTAAAGTTAGGGGCTTTAGTTTTTTAGAGGAAAATTTATTGGATATGAGAATGGATTTAAGCAGAAAGATAGATGCCCGTTATATTGTAAATCAATATTCTGAGCAAGAATTAGTGGATATATTCAGCAAGTATGGAGAAGAGAGATTTTCCCGTTCAATTGCCAGGATGATTGTAAAAAAAAGAAAAGAAAAGAGAATTGAGACTACCCGTCAACTGGCAGAATTAGTAACAAATATTTATGCCAGGTTTAAGAAAAAAAGATGGAACATACATCCGGCAACGAGGGTTTTTCAGGCACTAAGAATTGAGGTAAATAGGGAATTAGAAATATTAAGTAAAGCTTTAATAGATTCAGTTAAGCAATTAGAGCCAAATGGACGGATTTGTGTAATTTCTTATCACTCTCTTGAAGATAGAATTGTTAAGCATTCTTTCAGGGAAATGGCCAGGGATGATTTTATAAGTTTAAACAAATATGGGGTGAAGGTGATGTCAAAAAAACCCATTTATCCTTCAGAGGATGAAATAAAGGAAAACCGTAGAGCTCGTAGTGCAAAAATGAGAGTAGCTGAAAAAATAATTTCAGAGGAAGTGTATAAAAAATGACAGATTATATCTTAGCTGATGAAAAAAAACAATTTCAGTCAAAAAATTACAAAACAACATTCTCTTTATTTTTATTTATTATTATCTTAATTGGCTTGCTGGTTATAGGGTATATCTGCAGCAATATTGTTTTAATGAAACTGGGGTACCAGTCGATTGAATTAGAACAAAAAAGAGACCAGTTGTTAGTAGAAAGAAACCACCTGGAGTATTCGGTCGAACGCCTTTCTTCTTTAACCAGAATTGAAGGAATTGCAAAACTGGAATTAGGAATGTGCAGAGCCGAAAATATCAAATTTATTGCCATGCTTCCTGCAGATTTAAACATAGCCTCTATGGTTGCCGAAATGCCTTCTGAAGAAAAAGGGAGCAGAGGGTATCTGCAGGCAGGAAATACTCTGCAAGAGTTTGCTAATTTGCAATTTTTTAGAAATCAATAGATAAAAATAGATTTTGACAGGCGAGGCTTACTATTTTGTTCCAATTGGCTGAGAAAAGAAAAAGAATTTATTTTCTAATAGTTGTCCTTATTGTTATTTTTATTATTCTAATTTATCGCTTATTTCAAATACAGGTTGTAGAAGGGAGTAAGCTTACAGAGCTTGCCAAAAAAGAACACATTTTATCATATGAGTTTGACGGCCAGAGGGGTACAATATTTGACAGAAACTTAAAAAGGTTAGCCGTCAATGTTGACTCAAAATCCTTATTTGCCATACCCTACAAAATTGATAATCCTGAAGAAACAGCAAAAATACTATCAGAAAAAATAGATATGAAATATTCTGATATTATAACTCAGTTAGAGAAAGAAAGGTATTTTGTTTGGCTTAAGAGAAAATTGCCTCAAACAACTTTTGAAGAGATAGAAGAACTGGACCTGGAAGGAATTGATTTTGTAACCGAAAGTAAACGTTTTTATCCAAGAGATGAGCTGGCTGCCAATATACTGGGTTTTGTCGGAATTGATAATCAGGGTTTAGAGGGAATTGAGTTATATTTTGATGAAGAATTGAAAAGTTTGCCCGGATTGGTGGTTATGGAAAGAGATGCCTCCGGACAGAAAATACCCCTGAGCATAAAAAGTACACTCCCTTCAAAAGATGGTCAATCAATTGTTTTAACTATTGATGAAGTTATTCAATATATCACTGAAGAGGCCTTGGAAAAGGCTTATCTGCAATATAATCCAAAGTCAGCAGTTGCAATTGTTGTAAAGCCGGAAACGGGAGAGATATTAAGTATGGCTGTAAAGCCTACTTATGATAATAACAATTACCAGTACTCACCGGAAGATTACTGGAAAAACCGATGTATTACTGATAATTATGAACCGGGATCAACTTTTAAAATATTTACTATTGCTACTGCATTGGAAAACAACTATGCCAGCCTGAATGACACATTCAATTGTACTGGATGGATTAATTATCATGGCACAGTTATAAGGGATATTGATCCTCACGGTTTTCAGGATTTGACTGCAATTGTAAAGAATTCATGTAATGTGGGATTAATTGAAGTTGGGTCCAGAATGGATGAAAACATTTTTGCTGATACAATTCGGAGCTTTGGTTTTGGTGCAGAAACCGGTATCCCTATGCCGGGCGAAACTCCCGGATTATTTAGACCGGTAGACCAGTGGTCAAAAATATCTATTGCATCTTTGTCGATAGGCCAGGAAATATCGGTGACACCCCTTCAACTGATTATGGCAACAGCTGCTATTGCGAATGATGGTGTTTTGATGAAACCATTAATTATAAAAGAAATTATTGATTCAGAGTATAATATAATTAAAAAATATCAGCCTGAGCAGGTAAGACAGGTGATTTCCACAAATACAGCAGAGGTTATGCAAAATATTTTATATGAAGTTGTTAATGATGGAACAGGAAGTAGGGCTAAGCTGGAAGAATACACTGCTGGTGGCAAAACAGGAACATCACAGAAATTTGATTTTTCTTTGGGAAGATACTCCAATCAAAAATTTACTTCCTGGTTTGTTGGTTTTGCTCCCAGTCATGATGCGGAAATTGCCATTTTAGTGATGTTAGATGAGCCTAAAGGAAGTTATTATGGTGGTACAGTAGCAGCACCGGTATTTCAGGAGATTGCATCAAAAGTACTTCCTTATCTGTCAATTCCTCCTGAATAAAGCAAAAAAACAGTTTACTTTTTACGGGATATTAAGTAAGATATTCCTTGTACATTTTAAAATAGTGTTATAGCAAAAAATAACGATTAAATCCGGTACATTAATGTAAGTAAGATTATACAAAATATTAACTTTTAATTGAATAGTAAAAAAAGGATAATGATGTGAAGTTATATGAATTGATTAAAGAATTAAATATTGTGAAAATTTCAGGTGATACTGATATTGATATCAAGGGTATATCCCAAAATTCCAGAGATATTAAAGAAAACTACCTTTTTGTCTGTATTAAAGGATTTGTTTCAGATGGGCATAACTATATTAAAGATGCAATCAAAGGTGGATCAAAAGCTGTTATAGTCCAGAAAGATATTCCTCAGCCCAAAGGTATCACTATTATACAGGTGAAAGATTCCCGTAAAGCATTGGCAATACTG
>Ga0265294_10002849_pt1 | contig 22459 bp, 20 predicted proteins | sample MunlanPumphouse3_FD_192504 | JGI IMG/M metagenome (GOLD analysis project Ga0265294, IMG submission 192504) | Groundwater microbial communities from a municipal landfill in Southern Ontario, Canada - Pumphouse #3 | ecosystem: Environmental > Aquatic > Deep subsurface > Groundwater | place... | reverse complement strand
CCTCCACCCCGGGCAGGACCCGGTAGGTCCCGTCCCGGTCCCGGCGAACGAGGATCACCTCCACCGAGCCGTCAGTGTCGCGGACGGTGGCCTCGGCCTCCCCGGACCCGTCCGTGGCCGCGCTGTCCAGCCAACCGACCAGGCTGGAAATTCTCTCGGGCGAGACGATCTGGAACGCCTCGGCCTTACCTTCCTTGATCGCCATCTCGGACTCCGTGGCCTTCTTTGCCGCCGCATAGGCGGCGGCGAGCGTTTCGGGCATCGCGACCCCCTCCTTACTATAGGCCTCACCGACCAGGACCGGGATGTCGGCCGGGATGCTCAGCCGGTCGGGCAACAGGGCCCGGGCATTCATGAGCTGGTATCTGCCATAGACTGTCTCGGCGCCCGGCTCGAAGGTCCCGTCCGTCCGGTCAAGCACCAGGCACAGCGGCTCCGTCAGTTTGGGCGCGCGGACGTTGCGGTGCCGATGCAGCCGTCCGATCCGCTGGATGAGCAGGTCGATCGGGCACAGGTCGGTCACGAGCAGGTCGAAGTCGAGGTCCAGGGACTGCTCGATCACCTGGGTCCCTACCACGAAGGTCCGCTGCGGAGGAAGCTGCCGGCCGCGGCCGAGTAGCTCGAGGACCTCCGCCTCCCGCCCCGTCCGGTCGAGACTCGTGAACCCGGAATGGAGCAGACGGACCTGCTGCGGACCGTAACGCTCCCGCAGCCGGGCCGCCATGCGCTGGGCCCTGCCCACCGTGTTCACGATGAGACCCACGTACCCTCCGCCGTCGGTCAGGTCGTCCAGCTGAGCAAGGAGCTCCTCCTCGGTCATGCGTCTGACCGCGACCTCCTGCCCCCGGTCGGCCGGTGCGGCCACGGCCTGCCGCACCAGGCCCCCGTCCAGATAGGTTATCGCCGGATAGGCCGCCGGCAGGCCGCCGCCGTCCCCCCTGAGGTCCGGGCCGGCATAGGCCTGGATCAGGTCCCGCCGCCGTCCCTCCGGAAGCGTGGCGGAGAGCAGCAGGACCGGCACGTGATAGGCTCCGAGCCAGCGCAGGATCTTATCCAGGTAGCTGCCCATGTAGACGTCGTACGCATGGCACTCGTCGATTATCACCACCTTGTTGGCCAACCCGAGATGCCTCATGGCGAGGTGCTTCTGCTTCAGCCCGCCCATCAGGACCTGGTCGACCGTGCCGACCACGAAGTCGGAAAGCAGCCCCTTCTTCCTTCCGTTGAACCACTGGTTCACCACCACGTTGCCCTTGGCCTCGCGGTCGTCGCCGACGTTCCATCCGACCCGGGGCAGGGCCCCGTACAACCGGTTGTAACGGGATTTGCCGTGGGCCAGAAAGACGGTGTGCGCCTCCACGGAGACCTCGGCGATCCATTTCTCGATCCGCGGAAAGATGCCGTCCGCGGTGGCCTGGGTGGGCAGGGCGAACATGATCCCGGTCAGACCGAAACGCTGAGCCAAAACCTCCGCGGCCGCCAGAGCGGCCTCGGTCTTGCCCTCGCCCATGGGCGCTTCGATCACCATGACTCCAGGCGCGGAGACCCGAGCGGCGGTCTCCACAACCTTCGCCTGGAAAGGATAGGGCCGGAACCCGAACCTGGCTGTGAAGAAGGCCGCCGACCGCCAGGCCTGGGACGGGGTCCAACGGGACGGGAGCCTCAGCGCCAGCTGGACCGAGCGAAGGCGCGCCCGATAACCGTCCGCAGTGAGGTCTGGCCCCGCGTCATAGGGGAACCAGGCCTCGTTGCTGGCGATCCAGTCGGACATGATCACCAGGCCGCTCAGGATGACCTGGGCCGTCACAGAGAGCCGGATGCCGCCCAGTTCCGCCCACGGCAGCTTGGCAAGATGAGCGGCGCGGTCCACCAGTTCGTCCTGGACCGCCGACCAGCAGACGTCCTCGAAGCCGGTGTTGTCCGTATAGGCCCCGATGTTCCGGCGGCGAAGCTCCTTGGCAGATGGGGGAGTGCCGTGATGTCCGCCCGCGACCACCGACACGGACCGGTCGACCCTGTTACGCTCGAGAACAAGCTCCGAGGCCAGGGCATGATGAATGGCGTTCGGCTCCGCCAGGTCCCTTCTGACCGTAAGTCCGGTCACGGCCAGGTCCTCGACGACCTGCGCGGCCGACGGCCCGTGCCCCAGCGCCTTGGCCTGGAAGGCCGGCGTGGCCTTGCCGACATCATGGACGGCAGCCAAAAAGCACAGCACCCTCCTCGCCTCCTCGTCGGAGACGGTCCGTCCGGCCGCGACCGCAGTCCCCTCGGCCACATCCCTCTTGGACGAGTCCGCGAGCCAGCAGTCCCAGAGCATCCCCGCGACCCCCATGGCATCGCCCATGTGCACGACCAGGGGCAGCCAGCGGCCGTCCCCCGACAGCTTCGCCCACAGTCCTCTGGCCCCTTCCGAGAGCCTCCTGCAGACCTCCGCATCCTGACCTAACGGCCCAGGATCCTCATCCTTCATGGCAGGACGAATCTGCGTTCCCCGTATTTGGGAGATGACTTGTTATAGCAAGCCTTATTTATATATGACTAAGTAAAAGTTATTATTGCCCCGGGAACGGACGGCTCATTCCCCGCGGGACTCGCGGCCGGCCCGCTCGGTATAGGGCGCCTTCCGGGCGACCAGGGCCACCCGGACCGGCCGGTCGTCCCGGACGAGGTCGGCAATCTGCGTCCGGCTAAGTCCAACCCCGAGCACGACGGTCCGGGGCGCGGGCCGCCGCGATGGGCTCCAACTCTGCGGGGGCAGCCTTGCGGGTGTCGGTGATCTCCTCGTAATCATACATGCGGTGCGTCTCCTGCCGGGTATACAGCGTGACCGCAACTCCTTCCTTTTCGGCCCGACCGGTCCGGCCGAGGTTCTTGACGATGGCGTCGATGCCGGTCCCTTTGGCGCCGTATACGTACAGGCGCGACCCGCGCGTCTATATCAGCAGGGCGTTAGGGACGGCCGCCGACGGCCGGGCCGTTTTGGCTATGATTATCAGGTCATGTGCCGATCTGCGGCCGCGGCCATGTCCCAGAGCCCGTGGTCCTCTCACTTGAACTTCAGCACCATGTTCGGTAGTCTCCGGCCGTTTTTTGAAGAAGAGCGCGACACTGTTGCTCTATTTTCAGGTCGGTCATGCCAGCTGTACGACGGCCCTGAGAAGGGACCTTCACAGTAGCCGGGGCGACAGGCGCATCAAGCCAAATCGAGGTTTAAACACCATCCGATTCTTTGTCTTAATCAAGTACCAGGTGTTGGCTGCAAACCGTTAACAAGGAAAGATCGCCAAAACTGCCCAAGATTGCCGAAAGCGATATAGTTAGGTTTATGTCCGTTGAACAAAGTATAATCATTGTAAGGCGACAAAGTGGAATTCTGTAAAACTACAGAGTTCAAGACTCAGAGAATTCCACCGGGGTGCAGAATGGGGCCGTCCGAGAATACGGCCAAAGAGACAGTGGCGGCATCCGTTGCACTCCGTTGCAGCTGTACGACCGGATATGAGGACCTCAGTGATAACATGGTGAAATTCTGTCCCAGATGCGGAAAGGAAACCAACGGTCTGGACGTCTGTCCTTACTGCGGGTGGAACAAAGATGATGTAACGAATCATGAAAAACCAACGACGGCCTACAATCAGGCACCTGTAAAACATAAGAGCCGCAAGGTTTTGGTGATCGCAGCCGTCATATTCGCGCTGATCGTAGCGGGAGGAATCGGCTATGTTGCCGTGGAATCGGGCCATCACGCCTACATTGAGTACAAAGTGACATCCGGCCACATATTCGAAAATGTGGATGTGACCGTCTATGTGGACGACACGGAGGTCGGATACTGTGATGATCTGGAACCGGGGCAGACCGTTCACAGCACTTCGTATTACACATACACTTTCCCTCTCACGACCGAGCGCAAGGTTGTCGAGATCACAGCCGTAGCCACCGGCGGCGGTTTGGGAATGCAGACCGATTCGGAATACCTCACTGTGTCCGATGGAGGTCATTACACTGTCGATCTGGTGATCTGAAATTTTACAGATACTGTTTGCAGCGAATAATTTCAAAAAAAAGAAGGTATGCTGTTGAGTGAACTGTCCGATCTGAAACACAGGAAACGCACCTTAGCTATGATTACAGCAATCGTTCTGGTCATTACAGGCATAGGCATTTATTATTACGAATCCGACACAGACAACCTGGAGATAAGCGTGAGCGCTTCCAACGGAGGGACTGTTTCCGGAGGCGGGGGGTACAGCGACGGGGACACGGCCACACTGACAGCTACTGCCGACTATGGTTATGAATTTTCAGAATGGACGGAAAAACCATATCCACCGATTCCGAACTAACGATAACTGTTTCGGGCAACCGCACAATCGAAGCATTGTTCACAGCTCTTGACTATGAGATAATCCTTGCAGTCAGCAGCACGGATTATGGAACGGTCAGCAGCGGGGGTACATACGAGTACAACACCGCGCACAACTTCACCGCAACAGCCAATTATGGCTATGAATTCGACGGATGGTACTCTGAATCTGGCCTTGTCTCTTCCGACAGTACGATGAGCTATACTGTGGTCGGTGCAAAAACGATCACTGCCCGGTTCTCCATCATACACGATGCCACATTTATCCTGTCAGACCCTACACCGGACTACAGCGAAACGGTGCAGTGCAGTCCCACGTATGATGTCGGGATACTGTCGCAGAACTACGGTGTTGCCAAGGTCTACAGGGCCGACAGTCTGAGATATACGTCATCCACGTCCTCGCTGGGAGTCTACAGTTTTAAGACGGCAGTTCCGATCGAAGTGACAATAACCCGCTCGGTGATATACATCGACGGGCATACCGACACCTATTCAAAAACAGTGGTCGTAGACGGCACTGTTTCGCGCGAATACATCTGGGATTACTCATACGGCACAGACCAGAGCTTTGTGAGGACAGAAAACAAGGAGGCCACCCTGACGCTGGAACTCAAATACTCGACCTATCTGGAATACCGCGAAGAAACCAGGATCAGAGACGCTGCCGAAGAACATCGGACAAACGTGACCTCTTTTGTTACGTATGGCGATTCCGCCATAACGTATCTTGCAGATGTGTTCGAAGACATGACAGGTGATTTTACGCCATTGGAAAGGGCACAGTGCGTACTCAATTTCGTACAGTCATCCATATCCTATCAGTACGACTCGGATTACAACGGGCAGAGCGAATACTGGAAATTCCCCTACGAGACGCTGTACGATCAAAAGGGAGACTGCGAAGACACGTCCTTTCTTTTTGCTGCCATAATAAAAGCAATGGGATATGATGCCGTCATGGTGGAGCCGCCCAATCACATGGCGGTTGCCATAAGCGTATCGGGATGCTCCGGCACCTATTATCTATATGACAGTACGAGGTACTATATTTGCGAGACTGCCGTGGACAACGGACACTGGGAGGTAGGTGAAATTCCTCCCAGCTACTCGTCGGAGACTGCCACGCTGTACCGTATCATATGACGGGACGCGGTCACCTGCGGGACATTCGGCATAATGTCTTCCATTCGCCAGGATGATGACCGCCCGCAGTTCTTTCAAGAATTACACGTGTCTCGTTAATCCTTATTTGGAGACAAAGGAGACGGCATTCTCTTCCGTCAAAGGTTTGCGCGGTAAGTCTGATTCCCGCGTATCCCTGGAATCAGCTGATTGACGATCATTACGCCTGCAGAGCATCATTCTCACGGCAGTTTTATGATCGCTGTAGAGGTCTTTGAGTATCTCCATCTCAAAGCATACAACGCTGCTTTCCGGTTATTTTTTCAGGAGTGATTTCTATCACGCCTGTGTATGCGGCCTCATCTTCGGAGACATGTTCATTTTCTCCGTATTTCCCAGAGATGCGGTTCAATGTCTCTCCATCTTTTCTTTCCCATCTTCCATGATTTTCGCGTTTCCTTTGATAACAGAGCTTCTGAAACACGCTTTCTTGTCGGGATCGGATTCAAATATGCCAAGTACAGCGAAACTGCACCTGGAATCACGCATGATGTTGGAAATTTTGTGTCCCTTTGTACCGGTGCGCAGATATATTTTGCCATCCAGCAGAACATAGTGCATCGGTATTACGTATGGAGTTTCGTCTTCATTGACTGTGGCCAAAATACCTACGTTTTCCTTTTCAAGAAATGAGAGCAGTTCATCAGCGGTTAGACTGCGCTCGTTTACTTCAGATGTCATGATGTGCTATCGATATGTTTGAATAAATATATTGATACAGTTCGCGGCCATAATTCGGAAATGCCGATAAACGACTGCATATCGGATCAACAACCTTGAATTAAAACTCCAGTCCGGTAGACTTGGCTGTAAATTTCACGAAAAGGCGCCTGAGGTCTTTGGCTTCCAGTCTCTCCTGTTTTTGATGATTCCCATGAGCTTGTCGGTATCATGACTGATGATGTACACGAACAGTTCCGGTTTAGCATCCAGACTCTCACGTGCTTTGAAACGACCTTCGTATATTGCGGACGGTCGGAGACCGGCCCGCACCATATCAATAAGTTGAACTGCAGACAATGTTGCTTGAAACGGTCGTATCCTTTTTTCAGCATGACCGATCTGAATGCTTTGGAGAATATGATCGGCATGCCAAAGGCCTTCTCCCCCTCATCCGCACGGATGCAGTTGAAGAACAGATCCCGCGCACCGCATCCGACACTCACTCGCTCCAACGTTTTGGACAGACTCTTCGGTGACGTGTTCGGTCGCAGACCAATGACATCTTCCAGCCCGTCCCAGCACCTTCCGGCCTTGTTGAGCCAGCTCTGCCCAGACGTCCGGTGAACGCCGGCCACATCATTTCCGTATGATCTTTGGGGAACGCGACCTCGAATGACCCGATTGTGTGCTACATGACCTTGGCCAGGTACCTGACATTGCCGCTGTCGACCGTCCGAATAACGTCGGCCCCACTGCTTTGTCAGTCTGCATTGCAGAGCTGATTTTACCTTGTTTATTCTCATCAATACAGCATACGCCATTTATAAACCGACAGACATACTGTTAAATTTGGATGTTATGAACGATAAGACAGTAACTTGCTTATTGGTAGGAATACCGCTGATTGTGGCAGCGGCTCTGATGATCTTTGCATTCGCAGATTCGTCGACCGACCAGGATTCAGGCATATTAATCGGTGCATTGATGTGTTCGATTTTTATTGTATTGGGGGACATGTTCATCCTCGGATTTGGAGAAAATGTTCTTGCCGGATGGAACACATGCTCCGAAGAAGAGAAGTCCAAATACAGTGGCAAAAGGATATTTCAGGGAAGCGGACTGATGATGAGCGTTGGCGGAATATTCATATTTCTGGCATTAATGGGAAGGAGCTGGTTTCCCAATGCATTGTTTGTGTTTATCGGTCTGATGTTCGTTTGGTACGTTGCCATGCTGATTTACATGAACACCTCTGAGACATTTCTAAGTGAAAAAGGCAAAGAAGAGAAAAGGAGCAAGAGTCAAGGATTAACGGGCTGTGGATGATCAACTTCTTCAATCAGCGTGGGTAAGTCACTCTGTTTAAACCGATTTTTATCGATCGGGCATGTCTCCGGGATCGTTGTACCTGCATATCCGCAGCTGTCAACCTTTTTTTCTGCTTTGCAGATTCGTATTGGAGAGAAACGGTTTTTGACGGGTTTCGGTCTGTTTTTTTGAGGTCCGTGAGATACTGTGACGTCGGTGCGGACAATACCGCTCAATCACATGGCCGTTTCCATAAACATATCGGGACGTCCCGGCACCCATTATTCATATAACCGCACGAAGCTACCACACCGGCGAGACTGCTGTGCATGACGGATGCTGGGCAATGGATGAAATCCCTTCCAGTCACTCTCCGGAGACCGCCACTCCGCATCATGCCATATGACAAGATACGATCACGAATGGATGATTAAGCCGCGGGCGTCTGACACAATGATCCGTCGTACCTGAAGGGTTTGGCGGAACCGAAGAACCCGTGACGACGTGCCCGGGCGCACCTGAGCAATCCGTGCGAAAGACGGGACGCAGGATCTGAAACAAAGGAGGAAAAGAAGTGGACACCAATTTTGAAATCGGAACCGAAACCTCGCTCCTGCTGATCTCGCTGATCGCGTTTGTCCGGGGCATATCTGGAACAGAAATTACTTCCGGCATCCGCACACTTGTCAGCAGTGCGGCCGAGAGCGCCGGGAACATCGTCGATGAGCTCGGACAGCGCTGTGATTGGATTGTACAGTGGATAGACCAGAATATTTGGTATGTGGCAGCGGCAGCGGCGGCAGTCCTGATCATCGCGGTACTGTGGTGTTACTGGCGGCATTACGGCCGCTTCAATTCGCGGCGAACTGCATCACCTGCGCACAATGACAAAACCGACAATGCAGCAGGGTGCTTCGAACCGCCCGATAATTCCGACTGTTAAAAAAAGTTACAAGGAAGGGTAACTTTAACAGCACCGGAAATTGCGTATACTGAGAGTCATCGGTGAGACTGTTTATGTAAAAAAAACGACGACCTGCATGGACATATGAAAGTGTCTTTGTCTACAGTATATCAGTAATCGGAGTCAAGCACGCAGACATATTTCCACACTATCACAAAAATGATTGATCACTTTCGTTTAACTGTTTGATCCCTTTAATTTCATGTAACCGTTTGAAGAAAGCACGCTAGATCTAGCATTGAATTCGGACAGACCGCTCATTTCTTAATCTTTTTTGAGTGCGATTTTTGCCCGTAACTGTTCATTTGACTGCGGCGGTTAAGTCCGGCAGTTCTGTTTTATATCCCGTACCGCAATTAACGTCCAGGCTGGTGGATACTGTGAAGAAATGCCGGATCACCGTCATGAAAATCGCCCGCTATGACAGTCTCATCGCTCAGTACGAGAACCCAATCGAGCATTCCTGTTCAATGAAGATCGGCCAGACCTTCATCTGCGACGGCTGGAACCGGCCGGATGGGCTGTGCGAGAGTGCCTGGGAGAGCATGTCCGCCTTCGTAATGACCCTAGCCCACGGCGGAGAGAACCTTTACGACGGCTGGATGAAGAACCCGCGCTCCGCCATGGTCTCCTGCAACGACGGGTTTCGGCCTGTCAGTTTTCTTATTGAAGCCCTCGACGAGGACGCCGCTCCGTCAGCGTAAGAAAAGCGAAACCCGGTCCGAGTCGTATTTTTCCGCGGTCGCCGTAATAACCAGTTCCTCCAGAGATGCCAGCAGGGCGACGGCGATGAGCGCCGCGTAAAGCACACCGACATGCCCGATCACCGGCAACAGATAGACCGCCAGGAACAGACAGAGGCCGACCGCTTTATTGCCGTAAGTATGCAACGGAGCATAGCGGCGGTATTTCCGGTATCCCAGAGCATACGTCAGGCCCTTGACCGCAACGATCACAACAATGCCGGCCAGAACCCACATGGCGGCGCTCCCGATGATGAACGGCAGAAGCAGGTAAAGCACTGCGATCACGAATATCAGATCGCATGCGCTGTCCAACCGCGCACCCCGCCGGCTTTCCGTATGGGTTTTCCGGGCGACGGCGCCGTCAAGCAGATCCGAGAGACCGGCGACCGTGTATAACAAGAAAAACAGTCCGCCGAACACTGCGGTGAACAGCATAAGCAGCGAAGCGGCGATCCGGCAGACAGAAACGGCATCGGCGAGCGGAAAGCGGTTCATCATGACACCGATGGCGTCGGTCATGTATTATGATTCTCCGGACAGGATGAGCTAAAAAAAATGAACTGAGATTCGGAACCATGCCCTAACCCCAGAAAAGGTTTTTTTTCAGTCATTCGGAACATTGATCGGATACCGGCCGTATTTTTTTGGCTGTATTGTAAAATGCATCTACATTCGCCAGCGGCACATCGAGCGGCCAGTCGCAACCGGTCCAGCAGATGTAACCGCCGCCGGACGCGGCATCCCTGATCATCGCTTTGCCCTCTTTCTCAAATCTTCTTGGGAGTGCCTTGTAGCAGGGTTGCAGCCGGATTCATGTTACCGGCGATGCACTGCCCGTGGCCGATTTTCTCTTTGACGGCCTTCATGCTGTCGGCATAGTCGAGACTGACATAGCCGACTCCGATCTGGCAGATGTCATCGAGCCGGTCCATGGTATTGCCGCAAACGTGGTAGTGGTGTGCGTACTTGTTCTTGTAGTGCCGGATGGCCTCGGACTGCTTTTTAGCATACGGCAGACTGTATTCCCGGAATGTCGCCGGTGAGATCATGTCGCCCGAGCAGGTCGGGTCCGGCGTGTAAATGTGGTCCGCGCCCGCGTCTATCTGAGCTCTGTTGAACTCGATCGTCGCATCACAGCAAAAGCTGATGAGTTCCTTGACCTCGTCCGGCTTCATGAACATGGACGTCATCATGTTCTCCACGCCCAGCACCACGCCGGCCAGCGTCAGCGGGCCCCGGGTGAAACCGGTGATAAATACATCGTCCTTCCGCTTGTCGTGCAGTTCCTTGTCGAGCTTACGGATCGCTTCGAGCTGCTGCGGCATCTTCCCGTACTTTTCCGGGTCCGGAAATTTCAGGTCCTTCCACTGCGCCGGGTCGTCGATGCACGGATCGATAACCGGGATGCCCCAGCTGGTCTCATACTCCTTGCAGCCCAGCGGCTTGGCGGCCGATTGGGCACATGCCGTGACGTATCACTGCCTCAGGCGGACGGCGTTTGCCGCAGCCATCAGACCGTTAAAATACGCCGGGGCACCGATGACCGGGAACATCCCGATCGCTGCGATCGGCGGTTTCCGTCAGTCCGGCCGACGGCTTCCTCTGTGTTCCGTCTGCCTGTTCTCTGCTACATGGTTTTTCAGTCCAGGGGCGGAGCAGATGTTACAAACGACGGCATCAGACCCGGCAGGTTACCAGCCAGATCCGACCGCGGGCATATTTGCTGTCCCTGACCTCGCGGAAGACATACTTGTCCTCGAGCACCGCGACCAGGCGCGAGATCTGCGGGTCGTCGGCGATCGCCCGGTCCAAGGTCTCGATCTCGAACTCATAATGGGGCTCGCTCTCCCGGCCGGTGGCCGGATCCCTGTATGTGTAACGGTCGAAGCAGAAACTGTACCGGCCCGCATCTGTATGAATGGACGCCTCGGCCCGGACCGTCGCCAGCGAAAGCTTCGGTACCTTTCCGATGTCTGTCCGGCCCAAATAATGCTGGGCGTGGTCACGGACCACAGTCATGCGGTCGAAACCTTCGTTCTTGTAGACCTCGGTCTCGATCTCCCGCCGGGAAAGCCCCATCCCGTTGCGGACCGAAGGCTTCTTGACGGTCACATATCCGGTCTGTCCCTCATCGCGGAAACGGAGCAGGATCTGCTGAGCGTCGAAGGTATCGCCGGTGTCCGTGTAATAGTCGTCGGTGAAACGGTGCACACGGAACGGTTCCCGGACAATCTTCAGCGCGTCGAGCTCTTTTTCCAGCCGGGCCACGCCCGCGGCCGGATCGGTCCCGTCATAGGCGAAAAGGCCGCCGGTGCCGAGCAGCTTGATTTCGTTCTCCGTGCGTATTTCGGTCATGAGGGGAGAATTGTGCGCCGGCCATATAGATTTTGAGAGAAGAGTCGGAAAAATAAGACACCGCCGTACGGAATAACCGAGGTCCGGCCGCAGGAGTGACCCGACGGCGCGGTTACCGGCCGCGCCGTCATTAATAAGTTTCAGCCCTTCGCCGGGGGTTTCCAGGTCTTAACCGCATGGACAAGAGCAAGGATGTTCGAAGCGGGAGTGCCGATAGGTACACCGCAGCCGGCGGATATCAGATTGAAGCCCGCATCCGCGCTTTTCTTGGCCGCAGCTTCTACATCCTGAGGCGTTCCCTTGAACAGCGGGAAAGCGCAACCGACATTGCCCACGAGGGTTCCGCGGTGATTGGCGATCTTCACTGCTTCGTAGGAATCGACCTTCTCTTCGACGGAGATGCCGGTGACGCCCGTATCGTACATGTACGGAATGATGCCGCGCGTATCACCGCAGATGTGCAGGATGGTCATACCGTTCTTCAGGGCCATGGCCTTCTTGACATAGGGCTTCGACATCACTTTGAATTCGTCCGGCGACAGGATATCGGTGGACGCGGACGGCTCAGACATCTGCACGACATCCGCACCATTGTCCAGCAGGGCCTGGCCGAAAGCGTGGCAGTAAGGCGCTACCGCGGCAACCCAGCTCTTGGCCATCTCGATGTCGGTCCAGACCGAGTAGATCAGCGACTCGGCATTCAGCAGGTGTCCGCACAGAGTGAACGGACCGGTGTTGCCGCCGAACACAACATAGTTCTCGCCATGGGTCCTGTGCATAATCTCCATCGCATCGATGGCGGTCTTGACCCGGCCGCCCTTGACAAAGTCCTCCAGAGGCATGGCCTCGGCCAGTTTCGACGGGTCGTCGAACTTCTTGTGCTGAGGATCGTAGTTGAACGGATGGCTCAGGATCATCGGCGAGGAGGTCTTGTTTCCCATCCGCATCTTGCAGCCGATCCGCTCGGCCTCTTCGGTCAGGCAGAATCCGGCCCGGACGGATTCCAGACCGAAGTAATCGGCCTGAGCGCAGCCGAGCCGCGCCATTTTCTCCGGATCGCTGTGCGCTTCCGGCCAGGGCGCGCCGCAACAGTCCATCATGTCGATCGTGTCGCAGGTGGTGCAGATGGCCGCCGGCGGCCGGTCCAAAGGTTCACAATGCATTGCCGCCAGAACGCGGTCTCTGCATGACATTGCCATTTCAGTTACCTCCCTTAGGTTTATGTTCACTCAGCCACTTGACGCAGTTGCCTGCACTTTCGTCCCGGTGATCTGCTCCGATCTCCACTGCAAAGGCGGCAGAAGTCGGCGGGCCGCCGATAGTTACCGTACAGCTGCCGCGGTAACCATTCTCCCTGAGCAGAGCTACAGTCTTGGCCATGTTGTCCATAGTCGGGGTCATCAGCGTGCTGAGACAGATGACCTGCGTCTTCTCTTTCTTGCATCCGTCAGCGATGTCGCCGGGCGCCACGTCCTTTCCGTAGTCTTTGACAATATAGCCGCCGGCAGTAAGCATGGTCTTCACAATGTTCTTGCCGATATCGTGCACATCGCCCTGGACCACACCGCATGCGGCGGTCTTGACGTCTTTCAAATCCGCCTTCGGAATGGCGGGAAGCAGCACGTCCAGACCTTCATACATGGCATGAGCTGCAACCAAAACCTGCGGCAGGTACATTCTCCGGTCTGCATACATGTCACTTACGGCGTCCATGCCAATGACGAGACCCTTGTTAATGGCCTCGACCGGGTCCATCTTCTCTTTCAGCGCTTCTTCAGCCGCTGCCTTGGCTCCCGGAGGGTCAAGATTGGAAACGGCACCCGCCAATTTCTTCAACAACGCTTGTTCGGACATTTTCTTCCTCCATCAAAGTCGAATTAATATCGACATATCTATGATGGAGTGCTTAGACAATAAATAAAACTACGAACATATCCATTGGATACTTACATATCCAATTGATTTAGCCAGCAATAGAAAATCAGCTCTGAATATTATACCTTTTAACATAAAATCTACTTTAGACAGCAATAACTCATACAGGTCATTGAAGACCCGTGCTGCCCGCCCTCGGTGTTAATTCACGTCCTGGACAACAGCCGATCCGCGACAAGTTTTCTTCAGAGTTCTTCCCGGTCTCCGGTCATTGGCCGGCAACTGAGACGGTCTCCCCATTCTGCAGACATTATATTATCGCCTTTAATATTTATAGTTATTGTAAATAAACAGACGGCTGTTGTTCATAGCCAGCAGTTAAATTGAGTAATCAATTGTGGATGGATGATAATTTGCTTTTATGCAATAATGACGCACAATATTGGATAATGAATCGTTTGCTGGATAGAGAGAAAAAAAGGTGGGCCGCTGCCCCGGGTCTCTCTGAGCAGCGACCGTTAAAAAATTTAAGAAGAAGTTTCAAACCGTTTTACTGTCTGTTTCAGGTATTGCTGGCTTCCGCAGCCGGCTTTTCATGACCCTTTTCGACCGAAAGAATGGCGCAGATCAGCCCGATGATCATCAGTACGAAGGCCATCAGCCAGATCGTCTTGTAGTCAGCCAGTTCACCCTCGCCCAACATGGCGCCGGCGATAGTAATCAGGATTGCACCGCCCGCGAAGGGGAACAGGTTCAGCGCTGCCGTAGAGGTTCCTGCCATGGCGATTGGGTACAGTTCCTTGATCTGAGCATAGGAAACGACGAAGAATCCGCCGAAGAATCCGAACATGAAGTTGATGACGGCCTGGATGCCCCAGGAGCCAAGGTTGCCCGCGGTGATCCAGATAATGGCCCAGATGATGGTGTATACCAGAGTACCGAGCACAACGACCTTCTTCTTCGAGTGCAGCACGCGGTCGGCCAGCATACCCGCAAGCGGGCAACCGACACACATGCCGATACCGACCATGGTGATCAGCAGACCGTATTCGCTGCTGGTGAAACCATAGACGCCGCTGTAATACTTACCGGCCAGGGAGGCCTGCCACAGCATGATGGTTCCGTAGATACAGAAGAACCAGACGGCCAGAGACCAGAACTTCCGGCCGCTGCCGAAGGTCATCCTGAGAGCCTCGGTGGTCTTGATCTTGTCTGTGGACTTCTCCTTAATGGGCTGACCGGTCTCTTCGGACTCAATCTCCTCAATACTGGGAAGTCCCTTCTCAGACGGGAAGTTGCGGACAACCACCCAGCAGAGCACAGCGATAATGACAGTGATAATACCGAGCACAACATAGGTCATTTCCAGACCGAGCGAGTCGATCATGATGATCATCGGAGTGGCCGCAGCAATGCCGCCGACGTTACCGACCAGCAACAAGATGCCGCTCATACTCGCGAACTCGTTCTTCCGGAACCAGACCGCCAATACTTTCATAATCGGGATGTAGACAACAGCTGCGCCTATGCCGATGATGAACTTACCGACGACCATCAGATCGAAGTTGCCGATGTTGGCCGATACTGCGCTGAGGATTGAACCGACGGCAATCAGGAACACAAAGGCCGAAGCGGCCTTCCGGGGGCCCAGCCGGTCCGTGAGGATACCGCTGGGGATCTGCATTAATGTATAGGCATACAGGTAGGCCGAGGCTAGCAGCCCAACTGCGGCCGAGCCCACTCCGTAAAACTCCTGGATGTCTGTTGAAATGGCACCTCCGGTAGTTCTGTGGAAATAAACAAAGAAGTAGGCGAGCGCCAGCACCGCAAATATGGCCCAGCGGTAGCTCAGCTCCTTCTTTTTCTTAGTAGGGTCAATAGTCACATCTATTCCTCCAATTTGCAGAATGGGGTAGTTTTGTGACCGCAGTGTAAATAATCTCATTCCAAGGTATCAAACATATTACGAACATGTCTAACTTGAGTACTCAGTGTGAACAATGATCGATCATCCCGCCGATCCAGTACAGCCAAAAAAACGGCAGAGCCACAATCGTGAGCGGCGTTTACCTTGTAGCTCGTGGTGCCGGCACCGTTAAACAGGCCGCCCAGATAAAATGCCTGATCTCAGTGCACCGATTCCGTCGTGTACCGGGAGATCACTTTGCGCTCGGCGGTCCGCAGGATGACGTTGAGCGTGGATTTGGAGCAGCCCACGATCTTGCAGAGGCCGTTTAAGTCGATCCGCCGGGGCACATCGTACAGACCCTGTTCGTAGGCGATCGCCAGATAGCGCTCTTCCTTAGGGGTCAACGCCATTTGGTCGGAAAAGTTCCCGCCGGCAACAAAACGGACATGGCAACCAAGCTCCCTGATGGCATCCACGCATTTATGGACCGACCGGCTGTCGGCACCGACCAGCATCCATTCCACATGGTCCTTGTCCACCAGAATGGAAGAAAGCAGGAAGCAGTGGTTCTGATTGACAACCGCACAGAGGTTGCAGGTGCGGTTGAGGACCACCGCAGTGTAATGGGTGGAACTGAAACGGGTGACCGAGCATTCGCCCCATGGTGTCTCGGTATGGCCTTCCGGCAGTTCCTTCTTGCCGTCGGTCAGAATGCGGATGATCGAATGCCCGACCCCGTCGGCCACGAAAGAACAGTTGATGACCCGCGTGTCCATATCATCGGTGATATCGAACGGCAGCAGATTGCGGCACACCTTTTTACCAGGCACCAGGATACTGTCGAGGACGATCCGATTGTAGAACATCAGACTTTAATGACAAAGTTCATTTTTAAAGGCTTGGTAAAAAGACCCCGCCCGCGCCGGGTTGCAGACGACGAAATACAGAAAAACTGTTTCCGCGGTCCGGCAAAAGCCGGACCGCGGGAGGTTCACTGTTTAGCAGCGTTCTGCACAGCAATGTCGACGTACTGCTGCCAAACCTCAGCAAGGTCCGGCCGCTGGACGGTCTCCATGACATACTTGGCGAACTCATCGCCGGTGGCACCGTTGCTGCGGCCGGTCATGACCAGCTTCTTCTCGAACTGGACACAGACATCCAGCGCCATGTCCAGCCGGTGGGCCTTCTCGGTCTCGCCGATGTGGTCGAGCATCATGGCGACCGCCTTGATCATGCTGCAAGGGTCGGCGTACTGGGCGCGGCCCTCGCTGACCATCCGGGGCGCGGAGCCGTGGATGGCCTCGAACATGGCGTACTTCTTGCCGATGTTGGCAGAGCCGGCGGTGCCGACGCCGCCCTGAATCTGCGCGGCCTCGTCGGTAATGATGTCGCCGTACAGGTTCGGCAGGACGAATACCCGGAATTTGCTGCGCCGGGCAGGGTCCAGCAGTTTCGCGGTGGTGATGTCGATGAACCAGTCGTCCCAGGTCACGCCGGGGTAGTCCTTGGCGACCTGCTCGGCAAGTTTCAGGAACTTGCCGTCGGTGGTCTTGATGATGTTGGCTTTCGTAATGACAGAAACGTAGTTCCCGCCGCTCTTCTTGGCGTATTCGAAACCTGCGCGGAGGATCCGCTCGGTGCCCTGGGTGGTGGCCACACAGTAGTCGATGGCCAGGTCGTCGGTGACGTTGATGCCGTCGGAGCCGACAGCGTAACTGCCCTCGGTGTTCTCCCGGTAGAACCGCCAGTTGATACCAAGTTCCGGAACGGAGACCGGCCGGATGTTGGCGAACAGGTCGAGCTCTTTCCGCATCGCGACGTTGGCGCTCTCGATGTTGGGCCAGGGATCGCCCTTCTTCGGAGTGGTGGTCGGACCTTTGAGAATGACATGACACTGCTTCAATTGGGCCATAGTGTCGTCCGGGATCGCTTTCATGACAGCGGCCCGGCGCTCGATCGTCAGACCGTCGATCTGCCGGATCTCGACCTTGCCGGCCTTGATCTTGTCCGCCAGCAGGAACTCGAGGACCTGCTGGGCCTCGGCGCAGATGTAAGGGCCGATCCCGTCGCCGCCGCAGACGCCGATGATCAGTTTGTCAAGTTTGGAATAATCGGTCCAGTCGGGTTCGTGCTTCAAGCGCTCCACCCGCTCCAGCTGCTGCCGGAGGAGCCGGCCGTATTGCTGTTCGGCCGCTTCGATGGCTTTCTCGTCAACCATGGTGATCGTGTGCTCATTGAAGCCGTGTAATTAAAACCCACGCTTCCGCCCACGGACGGCACTGAGGTTATCAGCTCTTAACCGTCAGAGACTAAAACAAAAGGATTATTATTTACAAGGCGTACGGTTTAGATATGTTGTTCGATCGGATCGCGAACTTCATCAGCAAACATGCCAAGGCCATTATTCTGGTGTGGATCATTGTTTTGATCTGTTCTATTTGGCCGGCATCCCATGCCAGTGAAGTTCTGGACTACAGCGTCTCGGGCATGTCCGGCAGCAATGCTGAGTCGGTCCAGGGCGGCGAAATCGTTTCCGAGTACTTCTATAACGACGGGATCAGCATGGACAGCGTCCAGCTGCTTGTAGTGGAGTTCACCGACAGCAACGGGGCCGCCGCCGCGGCCGAACTGGGCACAGCCCTTTATGCGTACTTCATCACCGACGGCAGTTACACCGACGACAGCGGGAACGCAAAGGTCACAACCTTCCTCAGCACAGGCACCTATACGAACGAAGACGGCGGCGGGGCCATTCTGTACGCCATCGGGTACAATCCCGATTATGCGGGCGCCGTCTACCAGGACACCGGCAACCTGCGGTCCGTGATCGCCGACCAGGAAAGAACTCTTACCGACAGCAGCGGGCTCACGACCTATGTGACCGGCACCGGTGCAATTTCCTATGATATGGAACAGGGCGCCACCGACGATATCGCCAAGATCGACCCGTTCTCGATCCTGCTCGTCCTGCTGCTCGTGGGGCTGTTCTTCCGCTCGCTGGTCTCCTCGGCCATGCCGCCGCTGACCATCGGCGCGGCGTTCGGCACCGTGCTCTGCATTCTGTACTTCCTCGGACAGGCCATCAATGTCTTTTACATCACCGAGATGCTGATTCTCGTCTCGATGCTGGGGGCGGGCTGCGACTACTGTATCTTCATTCTCGCCCGGTACCGGGAGGAACGCCGGAACGGTCAGGACCATGCCACCGCCGTCCACCGGGCCATCGTCTGGGCCGGCGAATCCATCACCACCTCCGGCCTGGCCGTCATCATCGGTTTCGGCGCCATGTCCATCTGCTCCTTCGAGATGATCAGCACCATGGGCATCATCCTGGCGATCGGCATCGCCATGGCGCTGCTGGCCGCCCTCACGCTGATGTCCTCGATCCTGTCGGTCGTCGGCGACAAACTGTTCTGGCCGTCCAACGACCCGAACGGAGAGTACCTCCGCCACGGCTGGTTCAAGCAGGCCGGCAACCTGGGCCGCCGTTACTTCGAACGCTCGGCGCATTTCTCGATCAAGCACGCCAAGGCCATCGTCATCGCGGCAGTCCTGTTCACCGTCCCGATGGGCTACATCTACGCCACCGCGGACTCCTCGTACGACATGGTCGGCGCCCTTTCCAATGGCGAGGCCGCCCAGGGGCTGACAGCCGCCGAGGAGTACATCGACGGCGGGGTCATCATGCCCGATTACGTTGTTCTCGAGATGAACGATCCCATCGCGACCGCCGACACCAAGACCGTCACTTTCAACGGCTCTTCCCAAAGCGTCTTTATCGGCTCCCTGGCGTGGAGCGATACGGACGCGCTGACCAGTCTGAAGACCCTGTCAGCGGATATCGGGGCCGCTGATGCCGACAACATCGGTTCGGTCTCTCAGTTCGTGCCGTGGTCGGTGATCGAAATGAAGGCGGTGGCCGCCGGTGCGACCACCGAGGACGAGGTCGTCAGTTACTTTGTCTCCCAGGCCGGCACTTCCGGCATCGCCATCGAGTCATACACCCAACTGCTGAAGGACAACGCCGTCATCCTGACCACCTACTGCTGGCCGGACTACGCCTACGAACTGGGCAACGCCCGCCTGGCCAGCGTCTACGACTGGCTGATGTTCTACTACGGCGCCAGTCTCGGCGGCACCGCCGACGGCCCGGTTTCCACCACGATCGGCACCGCTACAGTCACCACCGCCGCCAGTACACTGGACTACGCCAAAATCACCGTCGTCACCGTCGAACAGGGCATGTCCGACCGCTCCATCGAAACCGTCGGGACGGTCACAGACGTCGTCAGCAGCTACGCCGCCGACGATGATCTGATCTCCCAGACCTGGATCACCGGCTCGCCGGCCGCCATGTTCGAGATCTCCGAGCAGGTCAACCAGGAGTTCAGCAAGGTCGAGATCCTGGCTGTCGCCCTGATCATCATCCTGCTGTTCTTCGTGATGCGCTCGTATCTGACCCCGTTCCGGTCGGTGCTGACCATCATGATGAGCGTCATCTGGACCGTGGCGATCACCCACCTGCTGTTCAACAACCTGCTGGGCTACGGGGTCGTATGGATGATCCCGATCATCCTGCTGGTAGTCTGTCTGGGACTGGGCATGGACTACGATATCCTGCTGACGACGCGGATCAAGGAAAACCACCTCTACCGCGGAATGGACAACGACACTGCGATCCAGCATGCCATATGCAAATCCGGCGCCATCATCACCATCTGCGGCCTGATCATGGGCGGCGCCTTCGGCACGCTCATGCTGTCCAGCACCGAGATGCTGCAGGAGTTCGGCTTCGCGCTGATGTTCGCCATCCTGGTGGACGCCCTGCTCGTCCGGACCTATATCGTCCCGGCGGTAATGCACCTGATGGGCGAATGGAGCTGGAAGGGCCCCAAGTTTATGCACAGACATGACAAGCATCCGGTCAGCGACAAAAAGGAATAAACCTCAGAAAGACCGGACCGGGCTTCCCGGTCCGGCCGCCGGATCTGACCTCGGTTCGATTTTAGGTCTTTCGGTATACATGGCTGAACAGAACCGGCCGATTTTGTCCTTCTTCCGCGAACATCCACGAACGTTAAGATACACCGAAGACCGTGGATAAAAAACCGATTGGCCGTCTGTCCTTTGAAAGCCTCACCTCAGCGGGACCCCGTCCGCCGCCGGCTCCAACGATTCCCGGAGCCGGAACACCGGCCCGTGACCGCCAACCGCAGTACACGGTTTGCCGGTTTCCCTGGACAAACGGTGCATCAGCTCCGTTACGAGACCGCGCTCGGCACGGGCCTTGGGCGGATCAATGTCCACAGTTGTCATCAAATACGGCGCAATGGAGTTGAACTCCCGCAGTTCCTCCGGGAAATGTTTCAGGTCCAGCAGCAGGTCGCCGGTGAACAGCAGATTCAGTTCCCGGCAGACGAACAGGCATTCACCGTACATGTGGCCGCCGTTCCCTTCGAGTACCGTGAAAACATACGGGCCAACCGCAAAGGTGCCGACCTTCGTGAAACCGTCCTGAGGAACCGGCTCTCCTTTATCCAGCAGGTACACCCGGGACAGGTCCGGCGGACGGTAGCCGGTGATGATGCGGCTGAGCTTGCTGTAACCGTGGCAGAATTCCTTCTCCTCCCGGTAGTCGTCCTCGCCGGCGGCCTGCCGGGCCAGTCCTTCGGCGGTCTTGCGGTTCATCCAGATCTCCGCCTTATCCTGTAAGTGATACAGCAGACCGCAGTGGTCAATATCCGCGTGAGTGACCACCAACCGTTTCTTTAACCGGTCCCATGCCGGCAGGACCTGCCGGATCCTGGCAAGCAGTTCCTCGTGGTAGACCGCATACCCGGTGTCGATGACCGTCACCGTATCGCCGCAGCGGAGGAGCGCCACATTGCTGCCGCATACCGGCGCCAACACTGCCGCTTCCAGATCCGGCGCCAAATCCAGCCTGGTCACCTTACAGGTAAAGGCCTCGCCCCGGTGGCTGCTGATGAACCGGCAAAATGTCCGGATAGAGCCGAAGACCTTGTACGGGTTCTCACCGTGCCGCTGAAGGAACTGCAGGACCCGGTTGGCCTCGGACAGAAACTCCATGGACTGCTCTTCCGAAAGTCCCAGGTCAGTACGTACCTCTGCCGCAAACTGTTGGTAGAACACCGAATTGTCGAAGGTGTTGTCCGAGGTGTTCCGTCCGGTCACCACCGCACCGTAACGCCCGCGGAGAGCGGCGGCCACCTCGTCCACAGAGGTCTCCCGGTCGAACAGCAGGCCGATGGAGAACTCCTGGCGGGCCCCGTCCGACCTGACGGAGTTGATGTACGAGACCCCCAGGTCGTACTGTTCGATCAGGTCCAGCAGCCGCAACAGTTCACCCGGCCGATCGGCCATCGACAGGGACACGGTAACAACCACACTCGCCGGCCGCTCGCTGGCCAAATAACCCATGTCCGCCAATTCCCCGCTGAGCGCCTGCAGATCGGCCGGTTCCGCTTCCACATCCAAGAAGACCGTGCGTATATCGACCGCCTTGTTGTAGCTCAGCCGGACAATGTTGCCGTGATGGGCGGCAACGGCAACGGCGGCCCGGCGCAGGGTGCCCGGCCGATCGGGCGCCGACAGGATGAAGGTCTGCTTGGCCATCTTTTGATAATCGTCATATAACGGTTTAAAACAGACTACGGCGGTCGTCGGATTCAGCCGAACCGTGATATAGAAGCAACCGTTCACGGAACCCGTTATGTTGCTCCGCGCCGACTCCGTCACGAAGTCTTTCGGCCCCATACATGTGCTCACCGATGCGTCCATTCAGATCAACGAGCACGACGCCATCGGTCTGATCGGCATCAACGGTGCGGGCAAATCCACTTTCATCAAGATCCTGCTGGGTCTCGAACCGCCGGACACCGGCGAGATCACCCGACAGACCAACCGCATCGGCTACCTGGAGCAGTTCCCGGAGTCCTCCCACGAGTTCACCGTCCGGGATGTCCTCGGCCGGCCGTACGGGCACATTGAGAACATCAAACAGCGGATGGCCGCCATCGACGCCGCCATGGCGCAGGGCGGGGACCTGGATTGGAACGCCCTTGCAGTGG